>Ga0247758_1000404_pt1 | contig 38733 bp, 21 predicted proteins | sample UWRJL156409C4_FD_180950 | JGI IMG/M metagenome (GOLD analysis project Ga0247758, IMG submission 180950) | Plant litter microbial communities from Arlington Agricultural Research Station in Wisconsin, United States - UWRJ-L156-409C-4 | ecosystem: Environmental > Terrestrial > Plant litter >...
CACGGCGGCTCCCTCGGCTGGGAGAAACTCACTCTCCCCACCGCCATCTCGTCCCTCAGCACCACCTACACCCTCTCCAACCACCCCTCTCAGCTGCGCGGCGTAGCACTCAACATCGCAGGCTGGAACTGATGTGATCTCTCCCCAGGGGAGTTCTCCTCCCTAAGGGAATCAACACCTGTGAACAGAGCGCAGAACGAGAAAGCGTATGTCCGTATTATAGGGGAGGCGCTGGGCAAGAACGGCGTGCCGAATCATGCGGTGGTGGATACGAGTCGGAATGCTGTGAGCGGGTGGCGGTGGGAGTGGGAGGATTGGTGTAATGTGTATGGGGGTTTGGGCGGTGGTAGTGGGGTTTCGGATGGGAATGCAGAGGGGGAGGGGAGGAGGAGAATTGTAAGAGGGGGTGGGTGGATGCAGGGGTATTTTGAGATGTTGGTTGAGAATGCGAAGCCGGCGGTGGAGGTTTGAGGGAACGGGGTGGGTGGTACCTGGAAGATGAGCTAGGGTTGTGGGAATAGGCTTGGTTGTGGTGGGCAGCAGGCGATTTCTCTTCAGCTGTTATGTGTTGAGTGTTGCTGCTTGATATATCGGTATGCTGTTTTTGGCTTTCATTGGTCTCACATGGATGTCATTTTGGGGAAATATGGTATCTCATCTTCGTTTTGTTTTTCGTTTCTTTTTCTTTCCACTTGTTCAGCACACCACAGAAATTTCGGTGTCTTCTACCCCGCAAGGCGTCAAAGACATCTATCCCGTCCCGCCCGCAATCAGACACCGCTGGTGACCCCGCATACGTCGGAGGAGACAACTCCAAGCAGTGCTTGGCAGCGGGAGAGGCGAGGCCCATTTTAGGCGGGAGGCTATATCAGGGGGTTTGATTCGCCAATATTGGAGATCTGGGAGGAAGGTAGATGTGCCGAGAAGCGAAAGTAATGACAAAAGGTAGTCGCGGTGGCAGAGTTGGCGCCGAGTGTCTGTCTTTTCGGAACATGGACGAAGTCCAGGGCTTTGACCTGTACTGAGCGGTTGGGTATAAGAGCTGGAGGGCGGCTCTCAGCTTGACACACCACTTACCTACCTATGTTTGGCCACAGTGCGCAACTAGACACCGTTGGCTCTGCACGCGAAAACAAGCAAAAACCATGGCCATCATCGGCGGAAAGGAGTCGTTCGCCGACCCGCGGCTCTCACGCATCGCGCAAGCCGACAAAGTCCCGTGGTACAGCAAGCCCAACCTCCGCTTCCTGTACCTCATCATGATCCCTACCTGCCTCGGTGTCGAGTGGACATCCGGCTTCGACTCGTCCATGATGAACAGCCTCCAGGCCGTCAAGTCCTGGGTTGACTGTGCGTTTCTTCTCTCCTCCTTTTCCCTCCCCTTTTTCTCCCCCCAACTAACCTTCTAGATTTCGACAACCCAACCTCCGCACACCTCGGCCTCCTTAACGCAATGTACTCCCTCGGCGCCCTCATGTCTATCCCCTTCATCCCCTCCACCTCGCAGTTCCTCGGTCGCCGCCGCACAATCCTCCTCGCCTCATTCATCATGTGCCTCGGCGCAGCCCTCCAAGCCTCCGCCATCAACACCTCCATGTTCCTCGCGTCGCGCTGGGTCCTCGGCTTCGGCATCCCCTTCGCCATCGTCAACGCGTCCTCGCTGATCGGGGAGCTGTCGTATGCCAACGAGCGCCCCGTGATGACTTCTCTCTTCAATGCCTCGTGGTTCGTCGGGGCAATCATCGCCGCCGGGACTACGTACGGGACGTTCCAGATGGAGAGCACGTGGGCGTGGCGGCTGCCGAGTCTGCTGCAGCTGGTGCCGAGCGCGTTTCAGATGGGGTTTATGGCGTGGTGTCCGGAGTCGCCAAGATGGTTGGTCTCGCGGGACAGGGGGGAGGAGGCGCTGGCGATCTTGAAGAGGTATCATGGGGAGGGGAAGGACGGGGAGGAGTTTGTGCGGCTGGAGTTTGCGCTGATGCAGGAGACGCTGCGGGTGGAGAGGGAGATGGCCAGTCGGTGGGTGTGGGCGGATGTGGTGAGGGATGCGGCGATGCGGAGGAGGTTTTTGATCGCGGCCGTGGTGGGTTTCTTTACGCAGTGGAGTGGGAATGGGTTGTTGAGCTTCTATATGAAGAAGATTCTGGGGCTGGTGGGGATCGTGGACAACAGGACGGTGCAGAAGGTGATTTTGAGCAATACGTGCTGGGGGTTTATCAACGCGGTGCCGATTGCGCTGCTTGCGCCAAGGTTTCCGAGGAGGACGATGTTTCTGACGTGCACGATTGGCACAGCGTGTGTGTACACGGTCTGGACGGTTGCGTCGGCGAGGTCGGCGATTGAGAACTCGGCGGCGGCGTCGATTCCGGTGCTGGTTTTTATTTATGTCTACTCCCCCTTTTACAACATCGGGTGGAACGCGCTGGCGTACACGTACATGGTGGAGTTGTTTCCTTACGAGCAGCGGTCCAAGGGGATTGCGGTCGAGCAGCTGACGGTGCGGTTTGCCGTCTTTTTCAACACTTACGTCAACCCGATTGCGCTCGATGCTATCGGCTGGAAGTACTACATTGTGTACTGTGTTTGGATCTTGGTCGAAATTGCGACGGTCTACCTCTTATTCCCCGAGACGCACAACCGCACGTTGGAGGAGCTGAGTTTCATGTTTGAGGGCAAGGAAGCGCAGGACAGGGTGACCAAGAATGTGGACAAGGCCTTGGAGATCGAGTTGGCCAGTGTAGGCGCCGATGGGACGATGGGAGAGGAGACAAAGGGGGCGGTGGAGCACAAAGCATAGGGTATTTGAGGAGAATTCACGACCTTGGTGTTGGTTCGATTCCAAAGTCGAGAGTAGTTATCTGTGAGCGAGGCAAAGAATTGTTGGTTGGTAGCTGGGTACCCAAGCAAATGGCTGAGACGCTGCAAGACAAACCGCCAAGTGAGCATTGACAGGACGGGGGATTGCAGATCGCCATCCTGCAAGGCTTCGGAGATGTTCTGTTTCGGGCGTGACGTCCAGAATGCCTCGTATGTCGGGCGTCTCAGCTGTTCCCAGATGGCTTGCTACAGCAAATCATCTCCGCTGATTGAAGCACCATGTGCAAGCCACTTTTCCCGTCACTTTGTCGAGGGTGTGAACCAGGTATTTCACCACCCTAAAATCGACACTACGAATTTCCCTTTCTTTCTTAGGAACTGAGCAGTTGTTGCCTTAGCCTGAGCTAGAATGAGCTAGACTGAGCGAGGGTCACTGTTCTGGGCTGCCTCGGCTATAGTTGCCACTGTCAAAAACGGCCACGGAGTTGCGAGGACCCAGTTTTGGGACCTCACACCACCAGCACCCAGCCGCGCTTTCCTTCACTCTAACGGTAGCAGAAGGGAAATAGCGCTGGATTTCGCCAGCACAGCTTATCTCCTTTGTCCACAGTTTATCAATCCAAATCACATCGACTAGGGTAACATCTCGTGGGGCCACGTGCCGTCTCAAAAGACCTCATCATATAGGAAGATATGCCTAACTAAGAAACGCTAGCTTAGCAAGACGCAAATACTCAAACACTGCCCCTTCAGGCGGGAGCAGTACTTATAACTGCCTCAGCATCTTCTCAGGCACGGCGCAGCTGGTCAACCTCCACGGTCGCAGGGACGGAACTCTCCTGATCTTTTACCCGTCAGTATCACAGCTGCCGATCAGCTAGAACGCCCCATACATCCCGGGGTCAGAGTCTCAGATAATTAGAATCACAACATGTTGTTTTAGGGGGATAACGGGGCGTAGAGGCATAATAAGAGTGTTCATGTCGCAGGCACGGCGGGGCGTCGGTTGGCGGATCTTCTTCAGAGGACTATGTATATGGGGCTTAATCGGGAGCTTAATATAAGATTAATGTAAGGTTAATTTCACTAGCAACGGACAAGCTGGAATACGTATGGGGCGGAGCTTATGTGTGGAGGTATTAACTCAATGATTCTAGCTTATGTCAATCTTGTATTCTGCGTTGCTATGACGCCACGTGATGTTCTTGCCTCGTGCTCTCTAGCTGTCGAACTGGCACCGCAATGCTCACTCCAAATGCAACGCGAAAACGTCAAGAATAAGCCGCGTTAAGCCATCCCCTGGCCGCACAGTCATTATAAGTATGCCTCTCACCTCAACCGATACTCTAGCAAGGAATCGAAATCCTCGTCTTTTATATCTCGCATATTTCTGCGACCACCCGGCAAAGCTTCGCCCTTATCCGCCCGGCAACCTTATACGCCACGCTTGCCTTTAGCGACTTGTCCAGTTTCTTAACTAGCTCGTCCTTGACCTAAGTCGTTCGAGCCAGTTTAGGCTGGAAGATGTCGGCGTTCAGGGTCCACCATTCCAAGGCAGCGTTAATCGTGACACTTTAACTTCGTCAACAAACATTATAGGGTTTCACTTATATGGTCTTTTGTAACCTTCCAGCCGGATGAGATGGAACGCGTAGTTATGACGGAGATTAGCTGCACCATATGACCACACACCTATGGATTCAATGAAGAAGTGTAGGGCCTTCTGATGGTAGTCGTACGATTCGTCGAACCGACCTTGAGTGCCGCGAAATTAGACTAGAGATAAATTGTACTACGCTTGGTAGAGACTGATTACATTTAGTATTAACGGTGCGGAAGACTACCTAGATCCAGCGGAAGGGACCGTCATAGTGTATTGGAAACAGTTTATAGCCGGTTGGCGTCGTGATAATGATGTTATTCCTAAAAATATCACTCTCTTGGTTACAAATGTATGTCTGCCCTTTTTTAATCGGCTAAGCCAAGCTAAAGAACTTAATGGCAGTTTATAAAGTGCGAACTGCCTAAGATACTTAAAGCAGACGGTAAAAAGATGGTAAAGGATAAGCGGCCAAGGAGGTTTAGCATAACAAACCACTTTATTCACTTGGGAAGGCAGTTATGGAACGATTAGGTGGTATACGACAAACCAGCGACGAGAGTGTATGACTAGGCGGATTTACTTGCTATTATGTGTTCTTCTGCACGTGTTGGCGAATATATAAAGTCTAGCTGTCGTCCGGGATCTAGTTATAGCTTATATTACAGAGCAAGTATTATCTAACACTTAAAGTCTGTATTATCGCACAAGCTGATAAAACACTTACTGTAGAATGTGACTTTTAGTAGTCTTTTTTAACGAACACAGAAATGCAGAGTTTGCTGTTCAGTTTGTTCGGGATGTAAAGGATATGACGAATACTCCTAATAAAAGGTGAGACTGTCACACGGCTAGGGTTAGGGTGGTGGAATGGTGCCCTTAGCATCTGGTCAGCGGAGCTAACCAGGTGCGGGGTTGGTGGCGAATCTGGGCCATTCAAGCTGAACTGACTGCGTCAGTTCAGCTCCCCACGACAATGGTTCAGCTCGCATAAACACCAGGTACTTCCGAGGCTGGGTATAAGAAGACCTCTCTAGCAGAGCCAGAGAGTGAAGGGCAACGACCTTAAGGCCATAGAAGATTATTGCATCACTTAGTAGACTTTAATCAATTTGGTTCCAAGCCACTGTGTGAGACCACAGTCCCTTGTGACACTTGTTGTCGTGATAAAGGCTTATCAGCTCTCCGATTAAAGCTCGTTAGTTTGGTACGATAACCTTCTTCCTGTACTGTAATAGCCCTTAGGCTCCTTTTTGTATAACGAATCACTTACCTCCTCTAGCTGTGCCTAGCTTCCTTGCTTTAGCTGTGCCTAGTCTCTTTGCTTCTCGACAGCTCGTAGCTTTTGCTGGATATCTGCATAGAATGCCTACGCTTTTCTAAGAAATTCTAACAACCCCTGGGAGCACTGCTCACAATTAGGGTCTTTTTCACAGGTAGCCCTTTTAGCTTTACCCTTTATGAAGGCCTGAATACTGACAGTACGTAAGTGATTAATTTTTTTCGCTTTCACTATCGTCTGGCTTTTGCTGTAAACCGAGCCCGCGACCTTTTCAGGGGTCTTTTTCTTATCTGTAACCTTTTTAGGGGTTCGGGAACCACTTGTGTTAGCCGGCCTTACATTAATAGTCGAATTACTAATGTTAGGGATCTAACTCTAAGCCAGATGCGTAACCTTTTCAGGGGTTAGATCTGTTTTCAATCGCTGGCGTCCTAGCACCTGGATACTGTGTATCCTCCTCTTAACGCGGGCCTCTGAAGTTAAGGAAAACTCTTTAGGGGACTTTGGAACTAAATCTATTACCCTCTCTTCGGGGGACTCTGGAATTAAATCCATTACCTGCTCTAACTGGGACTTTGGAACTGAATCCATTACCCTCTGGCACTTTGGAACTGAATTTATTACCCTCGGTGCCTCTAGGGCTCGCACTTCGGCTATTCTGGCCGCTAACGGTGCTAATAGGCCTTGGGCCTCTTCTTCAGGCGACGGTCCAGTGCTAACTTATAATCTGGCCTTCTAGAGGGTCTATCCGTAGGGTTGGTTAGCCCTGTTCGATATCTAATCGTAAAATCGTAGGGTGTTAGCGAAAAACACCATCTGACCTGCTTACCTGTAACACCCCGAGATCTATGGTCAAAGAGCACCTTGGGATCCATAGTCAAAGAACCAGCCGTGTGCGGCACGGCTTGCCGTGCTGATTACAAATGGTTGCAATAAAGAGGTGGTGGCTAACAAAGAAACCATAGTTGTATATAAAGAACCATTAGATAGCCTCTCAACTTCAGAGAGGCTAGGCTTTAATTGATCACTCACCCAACCCCTAACACTACACTCCATCATCTTGCAGCGAAACCCCCTATCCTCGTCTACTTAACGCACCTTGCGTAACATTACTATTAAGTCTGGGTTGCTTTATAAAGCCCTGTAGGTTCTGTTGATCGGTCCACACTTCGATGGAGTGGTTGCTGCCTTCTAGGTAATGCTGCCAGTGCTTGAAAGCTGTCAGAAGGCACAGTACTCTTGGAAATCGTTGGTTGTAACTGTGTGATTGTATTGCTTGTGTGGTTCTGGCTGGAAGCCAGAACCACCTTCTTTTATAGACCTATCTGCAGGATTCGACTTCGTTACCATAGTGGCTCAGACTCAATGGCGTCCTAGCAGTGCCAGGCATCTAGCCGGCTCCGCTGACTAGATGCTCAGGGCCCCTAAACGCCTTGTTTTTAACAATAGAAAGAAGTTGGTGTTCTAGCACTGCGTGCCTAGAACTACCTTCTTTCTGACAAAAGCTTTAACAATCGAATACATCTCCTTATCAAGGGTGCTGTATCTGGCCTCAGTATCTTTAAATTACCGTAAGTGGAATGTAACAGGGTGCTAAATCCCGTCTTCGAATAACTGCAAGTAAATAACTCCTAATGCGACATCAGAAGTATCGGTTTCGACTTTCAATTGCTTAGCTAGGTCGCAATACCATAAGATAGGTATCTTCGTAAATACATCCAGTAATATGTAGAAGACTTGTTATTACTTACGGCCCCATTCTTTCTTCAAATCGCTAATTTTCCTTCCATTCTTACTACCTCTTAATAGCCAGCTCAAGGGGCGGCTGTGGCTGACGTACTGTTGTATAAATCATCGATAAAAATTGCAAAATCTAAGGAAAACTTACACATCTTAACAGGTCTGGGAGGGGTAATCTTTCCACTCCTAAATTATATAAATCCTCTATAGGTCTATTTAGATACTGTCCTTATTAATTATAATAACTAGGAATTCTATCTCCTTCTAGTAAAATTTGCACTTCTTCAAGTTATTGTATAATTCGAATTCTTGTAGCCATTGGTACACTTATTACAAATGCTCTGTATACTCTTCCTTTAATTGAGAGAAGATAAGAATATTATTAAGGTAAATAATGTAATAAAAGTCCATAAGGCCACGTATAGCTTAGTTAATGTAGGCTTAGAACGTAGCTAGGGCGTTCGTTAGCCCAAACGGCATAACTAGGTATTCGAAATGGCTATATCGAGTCTGGAAAGCTGTCTTCCATTCGTCGCCTTCTTGGATCCGGATCTTATAATATACATCTTGAAGATCGATTTTGCTAAAGACTGTAACGCCGTTCACGCAGTTTATAATTTCGCTAATCAGGGGTAAGGGATATCGATTCTTTACTGTAACAGCATTCAGGCCTCGATAGTCCACATAAAGCTGTAAGGTTTTATCTTTCTTGGGAACGAAGAGAATAGGGGCTCCGGCTAAGCTTTTCAAATTCTGAATAAACCCCTTTTAAAACTTTTCTCCAGGTAAGCTCGCAGGACTTTTAACTCGGCTGGGGAGAGTGGATAAAGTGCGCCATACAGTGGTTATTGTGACGACCCTGCAGGCCGTCACTTGGGCCGGGGTGGCCCGACGAATCCCCCGCAGAAGGAACAGTGCGGAAGGACGGTGTACACCGTCCAGGCGCACTGGGCCAGGGGTGCAAAGACCCGAAGCCCTTACAACCAGTAAGGAAGTGCTTAGTGGTCTATAAGGACTAATAATACCAAGCACCATTCAGTTAACTGCTTAGCCGCAACTACGTAGTGCACCACTAAGCATAACGGACTAAGTAAAGTATAAAGTACCTTTTAACTAGTTAATATAAGTAGTTATAGTTATGCCTATAACTACCGTAAGGGACTCTAGTTCCTCACGCTAATATTTAATTATTCATTTATATCCTACTGTTTAGACTCACCTTTATACATTATAGTGACAGCGACCTATAGTGACATTAAACCCCCTGTCTAGGAGTGCTAGCTCGATAAGCTGTCTTCAGAACGCCCCTTACCTGTTAGCGTCCTGCCATACGTTCTGTCTTAACCCGCGCCAGTCCTCTCAAGGCCTGTGTCGGGAGCAGGTCGTAATAGTTATTGGCTTTTTTGAAATTGAATTACAAGGTCGACTCCTGGCCTATAGAGTGGTAAAGTGGCTACTTTTTCAGCTGCGAACACATCGTTATATTATTGTAATTTTAAGGGTAGGGTATTCGTTTCCGGTGTCTGACCGTCCTTCGATCGATATAAGGGGTTTATTATAATAACGTAAACCTTCAGGTTTTTCCAGAGGTGCCTTTTAAACTGCTTACCAGTTTCAATCTTCATTTAAGGCTTTCCGTTCCTAAAAAGCGTGTACTGCCAGGTTCAGGTTCTAGGGCACAGGAGCACGTTCATATTCTGTAAGGCAGGCATTCCTAATGGCAATAGTGTATCTCCAGGATAGCGTTCTATAGCGAGAAATGGTCAAAGGTGTTGTCGTATAATACCATATGAGTCTTAAAGTGTATACCGCACCCAGTAGGCTCCGTGAGACTATGTTTTAAGGGCTCCGGCAACCTCGATTCATTAGGGATACGGCTTCTTATACGGCTTCAGGTTATAGGTTCTAGCCTAAGCCACATCTACGCAGTCGGCTTTTGCGCAGGTATCGAAAGCTATAACAACACGGATTTCTTAGCCTAGCCATAATACAGTACCTGTAATATAAAACTGCCCTGCAATAGGGAAACCTTCCTCTAGCCCCGTCCTCTTGGCCCTCTTGCTTGCAAGGGTGTGCGGGGAGAAAACGTTGTGCTACGTCCACGATACCGCGGCGATGGGCGTCGGGGCAGGGCCAGTAGAGGCAAGGAACGCGCTGGCGGCTGAAGCCAGGCGAGTGGCGGAGGAAGGAAAGAAGGCCGGGCTGGAGTTCGATCCGGAAAAAGGCCGGTGGCTACAGTTTGGAAAAGGAAGGGAGCTTGGGCTACGGGTCGGAGGTAGAATCCTACGCTCGGAAAGAGAAACAAAGGAGTTGGGAGTGGTGGTGAGGTCGGACCTCACCTTTGGCGCCCACGTCAAGCGACAGGCGGCCAAGGCTGCGAGGGCCTCGGGCTTCGTCAAGCGAGTGAACAACACGGTCAGGGGGTTACAGCCAAGGGTGGCGGTGGCGGCTGTAAGTGCCCTGGCCGTGTCAAGGGTTACGTACGGAGCGCAGATTTGGTGGAGAGGGTTCGAAGGCGCTGGTAGGCCCAAAAGAACTGGGCCAATTAAGCGTAGGAAGAGGGGGGCGGTGGGCATGGAGGAGGTGGTTCGGGGGGGTCTGTTGAAAGCGGCCAGGGCCGCCCTGCCGGTGTGGAAAACGACCCCTAAGGCAGTCCTGCTGAGGGAGTCGGGCCTCGGACCGGTTTGGGCGCTGCTGGACCGGCTGAGGGCGAAAGCCTGGCTAAGTCAGGCGAGTGTGCCGGAGCACCACCCCCTGAAGGCGGCACTGCGGTTGGGCAGGTTCAGGCAGAGGGCGGTTTTCAGGCCACCCACGCTGTTGGAGGGGCCCCCGCCCGCGGACGGGTCGTCCTGTCCCAGTTGCAGGAACAGACGTGGGTCCGTTCGCTTGCTCGCGTGTCGTGCTGCCGCCTGCTCTGCCAAATCGCACGGGTGTTGGGCCCACATTTGAGGCTACGGCCCGACCACTACTGCCCGATCGCTTGGGGGTCTTCGCTCCTCCCTCGGGGCTGGGTGACGTCCTGCCCGGGGTGTCCTTTCTTTCCTGCTCAGGCGTCGTCGCCCGAGACCCTACCGGCGAGGCCGCCGGCGACGGGTTCCCACATTGGGTACATGAGCCGATTTCGATCTTTTGCGCCGACCCCCGGGGTCGAACAGCCATCCACAGTCTCTAATTTTCTCACTAATAATCTAAGAGGATGGACTGGAAGAGACCCAATTATTTCTTTAACTTCACTGGATGGCCCTCTCAGCTGTCAGTCGACTCGCTAAGCCAGCGTGCAGCCAATGTCTGCAAACCACACAAAGATTTTGGCGACGGGTTGGGGAGCTGAGCTCTTTGGGCACATGTTGGGCTCAAGCAGTGGTTGCTTCATTTCCGGCGGCAAGCGCGGGCGACAACAAGCGCGGGCGAAGACAAGTGCGATGCCATAGGGACGGAGCATCGATGAGAGGAATTTGACCCACCCGTTGTCTTGCTCTTTCCCCTTTGATAGGATTTTTTCAAGTCCCTCCTGCATTCAAACTCAGGGTCGCCCAAATTTCATCAAACCAGCTCCCTTACGGGCAATTTACGTTTTACTTCGAGTCTCAGTGCATCTTTCACCACGCTTTAATCTCATCTCTCGAGCTGATTATGCTCAGTTTCCTTCGTCGTCGCCGTCGTAATCGGTCTTCAAAAGATGCTCCCCTGACACCCTCTGACTCTCCTCCCCCAACGCAAGAACATGCTAAAGTTGTCTCGGAGTGCGTCGTGACTGAGGGGAGCCCTTCCTCAGGGTCAGGCTCACCATGGCTAGTCACGACTGCTGTAAGTTCAGAGGCAGCGCCAGCAAGCATGTAAATTGCCCTTTGTGATGTAATCGCTCGATCTACCCATGGCTGAGTACTGATACTCAACAGCTCGAATGACAACTTGACGGACAGCCAAAACTCAGTGTTCTTTTCAAATCCCCGCCAGATCATCAGCCCTGAGTCGGCGACGCCAAGCTTAGCACACATGGAGGAGCCTCACTCCAAATGTCTTCATTCCGATTCTGAAGAGAATTCAACTTCCCAGCAAACACCAGTCCCAGTTTTCGCGCAACCCCAAGAACTCGAGAGTTCAGCTGAGTCTCCGCATTTTCTCACCACAACCAAGGCAAAGTGTTTGGAATGCGGCAACAAGTCGCCAGAGAATTGGTGGTTCTGCGGAGTATGCGAACTTAAATTTTGCGATAGTTGTTGGGGGGAACAAGCAGCCCACAAGATGAGATCGAGGCCTCTAACATCGACACCACATGAGAAAACGCCGTTGGATATTGCCTATAAGATAGGAAAAGTGCTGTCACCCACCGAGGATGACCGGCAGAGAGAGAAACTTCATCGGAAGGATGAAAACACTGCTTGGTTTGGTATGTCTCTCCGTCCCCTTTCCATTAATGCTGCTGATGCTACAGTGGATGTGTTGTATTGTACCAAGGTATTAAAGAAAACTAACGAAGGGGCTGACAGGAATTGAGCGTCCGGACAACTCACAAAACTCACCGAACAACTCAAATTCCTTGTTGCTTCAAAACTATGGACGTCTCAACGACTTCCTGGACGGATGGAAGGCAAACAACGATTCAACCTCAACCGTGGGCCCTAGAACCCCAAGTTTGGTTTCATTCGTAGGTGAAACGGGGGCAGGGAAAAGCTCACTTGTCAAGCTGTTGATTGACTTTGCCAGCAATGACAACAAGGAGACGTACTCGACCCCCGTGGTCGGTTCACGCACGCACCATCTCCCGACATCTGAAGATGTGCATTTATACCTTGATCCTCGCACGGCGTCGACCACCCGCCCTATCCTACTTGCCGACTGTGAAGGACTCAATGGTGGCAATCGTGAACCAGAAGGGGCAACGCTCAAGAAGCAGTTCATGGAGGAAGATGAGCGAGCGGCGCGGAATGATGACAACTTCTTCAAGCGTCAAAAGGTGGCATACGAATACCCACTTCGATGGTCCATAAATGGAACCAGGACTCGAAGTCGTGGATTTGCCGTCACGCATGTGTATCCCCGACTTTTATATGCGTTTTCGGATGTCATTGTGTTTGTTCTCAAGAACCATCGGTGGGTCCATTCCTCCTAGCGGGATAACTTTACCTCCTTTGCCATCTCGCTTTTTCTCATACTTGTCATTGCTAATTTCTTACTTCATCACTAGAGTTATTGAAGGGGTCTTCGAGGAGCTGTTGAGTTGGGCAACAAACGCCATCGAGACGTCCTCCAATCAACCCGTTCTCCCACATGCCATCATCGTTCTGAATGCGTCCGACCATGACAACCGCCCGGACTTTTGGAACTCAAAGAGCAACACCGCAGAAATTCTCAAGTCGGTGTCTAGAGTGCTCAACACGAATGAAAGGCTGAGGTCCTGGGTCGACTCTTGGAGGGAGCGGGGGAAGAATATTGCGACATTAGGGGAGCTCATCCTATGTTACTACAGTTCTATTGAGGTATGATCGAGTTCCAGATATCTCAAATGTGAAATCTGGCTGATACTTGCGCTCTCAAAACAGATCATTCGCGTACCAAAGGACCAAATGCTGTCTCTTGTGCACAAAAAAGTAAAGCAGCTCTATGAATCCATCTCCATAGCTTGCTTGGCTTCCTTGGATGCACGGAACCGCGCCAGGATGGTTCTAGATGCCCAAGACCTGGAATGCTACATGCGTGATGCATTTTCCGTCTTTGCAGAGAGTTTTGAGGCTTCTTTTGACTTTGGCAAAACACTGCTCCGCAACTCGCCCATCCCGGCCGGATTCGGGGGGAACATCTCCAAGCTGTTGCTCGCCATCACCAACAAGTGGAAGGACATCCGAAAGGTCTCGGCTGACCAGATCCTCACCGAGCTGAGTTATATGGTGGCATCCTGCATCATGCTTGACGTTGCAAGACATAAGAACAAGGGTCTGTTATCGCACTGCGTGCGCTCCTCTCCCACCAGTCATCTAATTTTGCTCTCCACCGTTGCTCGAACGAACGGTCTGTACCCCGAGCTAACTCTTAAATCTACGCAATAGGGACCGCTTTGCAGATATTCCCCAAGTATATTGGTCTCCTTGACGGCGTCCTGGAGCTCTTCCATGACGAGCACTGGCCTTGCGAGAAACGGCATCCCAAAAGCCGCGCACGCTGTGTCAACGTTCGTACCCGGCATACTAAGGGGCATCAAACGGGGAACGGCAAAGTGTTTTTGGCGGGTGACTACGTCTCAGATTTTGCGCTTGGCGAATATCGAAAGGAATTTCGTGATAATGTCTATTGCTGTCTAGTGAAGCTGCTCGACAGGCTGGGGAAACACCTCACGGCCAAGCGAGATGCACCCTCTGAAATATTGTCTGCATCGTTAATTCACAGGGATACGGTTCTTCGCGGTTTTTTTTGCTACGTCGATCCACCGGATTGGAGAGGTCCGATCGGGCCTCTTCTTATGAGCCAGAGTGCTTGTTTTTGTTGCTTGCTCGAGGCGGGGCAACACCCTCTGCCCTGCGGCCATTTGCTGTGCGCTGAATGTGTTATGGCCTTCGGCAAATGGGATCCCAACACCTCAACAGTGGGCATGGAAGAGTGTCCTATTGGGGGTAGTGGGTGCCTGCCCACGTCCTTCCCGGCGCACATACCCATCAAACCCAGGTCTTCGGGAGTGCGTGTTATGGCTTTGGACGGGTGAGATGCATTCCTTCTATTTTGGCAATTTAGCGGTACTGACAATTCTCTCCAGAGGTGGAATTCGAGGAATTATTGAACTTGAAGTTCTCAAGTGCATTGAGGGCGCGCTGGGTGGGAAGCTGCGGATTCAATCCTTCTTTGATCTGATCGTTGGAACAAGGTAGGTTTCCGCACCAACTGTACTTTAAGTACGATGATCAGTTTCACTGACTGCTCAAGTGCTGGAGGGCTGGTCGCTCTTGGATTGGGTCAGATGGGCTGGTCTGTGGCTGAATGCATCACCCGTTTCGAGACCCTCTGCAAAGGGATGTTCACACCAAGGGTGGGTATTAACATGGCCATCATCGGGACGATTGTCGAGGGTTTCCATCATTCTAAATACGAGACCCAACCAATGGAGAGAACCCTGAAGGCTGTCTTCTCGGAAGACCGGCTTCTCTTTGGTGGACTCCAACAGGAAACACCACGGGGCGGAGGCCGTTCTCAGCCGTTACACGTCGCTGTGGTTGCAGCGTCAGTTGTGAGTAACAAGGCGTTTGTCTTGTCGAATTACAACCGGCCTGCAGACTCCAATATTCCAAGTACGTAGTCCCGGGATCTAGCTAGCCGATGGCCTGATCATACTACTAGTATTCTGCGACGATGACGCTAACGACATGTCACACACTTTGCAGCTGGGGCCAGCTATCATTTTCAACGACCCGAGAGAGTGGCCCAGGAACTTAAAATATGGGAGGCGTAAGTTAAGTTCCAAGTTGTTTTTCTTCCCTCGATTCACTCTGAGGGTTTTATTTCGCTGACAAACATCTGCTCCTGTTGTAGTGCTCGGGCTACCTGCGCAGCTCCCCAGTACTTCAAGCAATTCCACCACGGTCCAACCCAAAGGTCGTACGTTGACGGCGCACTCTTTCACAACAACCCTGTTCGGATCGCCGACCTTGAACGAAGAATTCTTTGGCCCGAATACCAGCAGCCAGATGTGATGCTTTCAATTGGCACGGGATCGGCGCCACTCATCGCTGACTCGGCATCAACTAACGACTCGATATCAGCTAAGTGCTTTAGGATGCGTAAGCAACCAGGTTTCTTGTCCAACTGGCGTCATCTCTTCAGAATTCTTGTCAACAATATGGAACTGGCGCTTGATTGCGACAGGATCTGGGATGACTATTACAACCTCGCTGAGTCTTCGACTTCTGGGCCCTCGAAGCGGCATTTCCGGATCAACCCAACTCTTCCCGGTACCTCGCTTCCTGCCCTTGACGATGTTGACAGTATGACTGGCCTCCAGAGTGATATCAAGAAGTTCCTGGTCACTGAGCCCCAGATTTTTGAGGTGGCACGCCAACTTGTTGCCTCTTCTTTCTATTTTGACTTAAGTTCTATCGAGGAAGGCCTCCGAGAGAAGTCAAAGGTCAAAGGTATGATGACACCACTGCCGGACAGTTTCGATGTTTCACCGCTCCAAAACCAGATTTCCGTTTCTCTAACTCTCAATTATCGTACACAGGGAAGCTACGCTGCCGATTCATACCACAATCAGAAGAGCTAAGATATTTTGGAGAATACCTAGCACAACGTGCACTCGTCGAGGGTCCTCTGTCTCTCATTATCCATTGCTATCCCCCATCCAATGGCCCTTTAGCAACAGTCCCCCTTGGCAGCGTGGTAGAGGCCATGGAAAAGGGAACTTTCTCAGCTCAATCAGTCTCCTTCAATAAAAACCGGGTCATCACGGCCATCCAAATGGTTGTGCAGTTTGGCGAAAACGGTTCCCACCTCATCAGCGGATTCCCCCGTTCCTTGTCGTCCGGTTTGGACTCGGACCACTCAGACTGGCACAACAGGCCACAACAGGCACGCGAGAAGGTCTTGCACCGACATAGCCATCGTCATCGATCTCCATTATCCAGCGACCATAGCTCGACATCTCTCCCGGGGGACCGAGATAGTATCGGCTGGGAGCCGCCCTTGACGCTGGACAGTCTACCGCATATTAACCTTGGTCATTATAAGGGCCTAAGACGCAATTTGGGTGGAAAGAGGAGGCCGAGCTCTGGAACTGGGAGACTGAGGGGGTTTTACGGGGTTGCGAATCCTCTTGAGATGCTAGGCCGTCCCTCGGATGGAGACGCCGGGATATCAGCAGAGGAGTCAAGCAGTGATGAAAGCGATCAGAGAAGGACATTGGATTTTTCTTTTGGAAAGGTATAGGAAAATTGGATCTGTCGTAAAGGTAGGAGTGGGGGGGATGGGATGTACAGGCAACCAGAAGACGAAAAGTATTACACAGTAGATGACCTAGTTCTAAATTTCTTCTTGCTCTCAGTCAACGATTAGCCGGAATATTCTTGTTTCCTCTCCCAACCATGTCTTTAAGGTTAACCAGAGAAGTCGGGGTAATCTGTAAAGCTGCTGGCGTTTCTTTCTGAAATGGATCTGGTGCAACCTTTGCCCTGCCTATAGGTGGGGCTGAACCCTGAGGTGTTATTGCCTGGCTTTCCAGGCGTCTGGGATCCAAAATGACCGACAGGATGAGTGAGGAGGGTGATGGATTTGGGCGTTGTGCCGGGCTTGCGGGGAGAGCGGTATCGATACGGCTTGACAGGAAAGGACCGGGATCAGCTCGTCGACCATCGACGCTATTCTTTGAGCGGGGTACCTGAAGTTTTATAAAGGTTTTGGTTGCCACTGTGGGACATTATTGTCAGTTAATAGGGGCGACTGATAAGCGGAGGACAGGAGCCCTTGTGCCTTGTCTCATGTGGGTGGGGGGAAACTGCCCCTACACCTTTTCCTTTGCCCAAAACCTTGAGGCACTGGCAGCGGAGATGTAAAGGGAAGTTTGTATCTATATGAAAAGAAAGGGGCGCAAAAATATTACTGTCTACCTTACGCGATGTTGGTGATCGTGGGGAGAGCAGGGGCATTCTCGAATTGTGGAGCAGGTTAGGTGGACCCGTCCCTCCATGATGCCTCTCACTCCACCTCCAACATCGGATTGAGCGGTAACCTTTTCTCGACTTAATCCATTCCACCCCTGTCTGAAAAAGCGTCAATTCCACGCCCGACATCCCATTCACTGCATACATCAGTTCTAACCGTGATCTCTTCATCCGTTCGTGCACTAGTTCGCTAAAGACCCCCCAAAATACTATTCTCACTATCCCGTGCCCCGCTCACCTCCGGCCTCGGTCCCTTGCAATATTGGGGAAGCTTGCTGTGTTTCATCACCTGCGTCCAAAGAGGCCAGCGAAGAAACTGCTCCAATTGAACTAATGGAAGGGGGTCGTTAGTAAGTCCGTTTTTTGTTTTTGCCGCCGCTTCTTTGGCAGAAGAGCGACGTCCGGGTTAGCAACTCACCTTGTCTAGCTTGTCGAGCCTGGCTTCTAGTCTCGCGAGCCTCGTTTCAATCTCTCTCTTTTCCTCGACCCACTCTTTGTGCTCTTTCCACTTTTTAGGGTGTCTATATTTGCCCGCTTTTCCCGGCTCTTGGGGTTTGGTTGCAATGTGCTCCATGAGCATTGTCTTGGCTCGGGCGATGTCGGCCTCGAGATCTCTCTTCATCGACTTGCCAGCCGTCGTCTTGACAAGACGAGGGTCCTTTGCAAGCTCGGTTTGAATCAAGGGCTCGAGCTTTCCATGCTTTTCCGACAGTTTGACGATCTCGCGGATGATTTTGTGTGCGGAATCGGGGTTGTTGTTGTGTTTTCTGATCTTTGCACCTTTGCTGACGAGGTCATACCAGATATCCTTTTCCCGCCCTTTGAGTCCCATTTCAACATCCTTTTCGTCGGTGATTCTCTCCCACATGGTGGTGGCAATGATGATGCGCTTGTAGGCGTTTTGGCCCAACAGGTTTTGAAGGAGCCTGGTGCGCCTCCGTTCGTTCCCGCCCAGGCGATGCATCGTAACGGGATGCAGGAGAATCAAGCCATCAAGCTGGTGCGATCCCTTGAGATACCCTCGTTTGGCCAGCCATGTGGCGATATCCTCAAGAATCTGCACATCTGATCGGTCGTCGTCATCAAAGCCCGGGGTGTCGATCAAGAGAATCTGACGACCGTCCAAAGCCAAAGGGACTATTTGCGGGTCCTGGGTGCCTGCAAGACGGTTGCAATGTTGAGTCAGCGCTTTCGGCTAATATTGCTTCCAAGAGGTTGGGAAAAGGACAGAGGGGAAGGGCAATTAGGGGGGATTTGCTTACATGGATATATGCTGTGGCCAACTTTCAGTGTTTGGTCACCGGATGCGGCCCTTGCGAACGTCGTCTTGCCGGCTCCTGTCATTCCCATCAAGGCAATCAGGACCTCACGGTCGCCTTTCTGTCCCGTGGCCGCCATTTTGGTGTCTGTCACTTGCCGGAATCAGCGACCTTAGGGTGATGGCACAAAGATTGAGTCCCGGGCGCTTGAGAAAGAGATGGGCGAGAATACAAAAGGACGACACCCCGATGCCCGCCCTTGTCCCTCCTTTGATCAATCACGCTAATTACTTCATCTGCGTTCAGCCCGATTAGGGCGACCGTTGGGTTCTGGGTTTGGTCAGCAGAGCGTCGTTGGGCGACGTGCTGGTCGGGCAGGTAACGGCCAGCGACTTCTCACGGAAGGACGTGGCTCCAAAAAAAATGGACATATCTTTGGGCAAGACCACACACTTGCAAGCTGGTGTGCCCCACAATTTGCAGTCTGCAGAGGGATGCGCTGGCACTGCGCTGCTATGAGTGGTGAATGCACGCTCGGAAGGCGGGGGGTGTCCAAAGAGATTGCCGTGTTCATCCCTCAGAATCCTCAAAATAAGAGCCACATGGGTGCACGAGACGACAAGCTAAATCCTCGCCTAATGAGACAAAGTTGGGCAGGAGTGAGATCAATGCTACAAAGATGCGCTTCTGACATGCGTGGTCGAGCTCGGCCCAACCCAACCCAACACCACCCTAGATCCAGGCACTGATTAATCCTCGGATGGTCGTACACCTTACCAACCTAGATACCTAGGTATTGGATCCCCCGCCACTTGGTTGATTTTGGTAGCGTCGCCAACGGAAACATTTCATCTCTCATCTTTTTAAACAATTATCAGTCCACCCTACACTTCGCAACACACAGACGTTGTTGTAACGTCACAAAGATGTCGGGTATGGTAATTTTACTCATCGGACTTCACGGGTCTGGGAAGTCCACCTTCACCAAAGCAGTGACAGGAGCCGATGTTGAAATTAGTCGCTACGGTGGAGTGACGGAGAGTAAGTCCTACCCTCTGCCCCACAACACAAAAGAAAGTCATCCCTACGTAGATTGCTGAATACATCTGTCTGAAGCCACCAGAGTTTGCTCAAGACACACCACCTTCTACAAGGGGAAGCGGTTCACCATCATTGATACCCCAGGGCTCGCGGACAAGAACACATCAGAGGAAAACATCGAGATTTTGGAACAAATTGCTGGGCAGCTAGGGCAAAACCCCGTCCACGGCGTCATCTATCTTCACAGTATTCAGAACGTACGGTTCACAGCAGTCGATAAGGCCAATATCCGGATCCTCAAGGCTATTTGCGGCGAATCTTTCTTCCCCCATGTGGCCTTTGTCACAACCCGATGGGACCGTGTCGACCGCAAGTATAACGACCAGTACGAGACGGTGAACCACGACCTTGAGATGGCGCGTCGGAGTCTCTTACAAAAGAGCCCCAGGGTGTTCAAGTTTCTCAATGACGGCAAAAGCCACGAACGGGTCCTGGATTATTTTGTCGATCGAATCCGCGTGGAGCCAGCGCCGCCCCAGCTCTTGTTTGCAGAGGAGCTCAGAAAATATTGCTTTGACAGGAAACCCAGGAAGGCCGTCCGGAAGACCGAGGCGGGCAAGCAAATGGCGGCTGAGTCCAAGAAGGTTAGCGAGAAACCCAGCTGCTGCACCATTCTATAGTATTTTTGCTGTACAAAACAGAAATGATAACACTTTTTTCTCTGCCCACGTCTAGGACTTTGATATTGGCTTTGTGGCGTCTTTCTGGCGTTTGATGAATCTTGCCTAAAGCGTTAGTTTGAGAGCCAGAGCAGGATTAGAAAGATTGAGAATTAGTCGGTTTTGGAGAGTGTCGCGTGTGGCGATCAACAGCTTGACAACATGGGAGTGATGCAACGGCCTGGGGCGTCTGCCCAAGATTGAATGAGGAGATATAATGCAAGGACTGGAGAGCAAGATAGACCATGAATGCAGAAATATTTGGTCTACACTGAAATATTAGTAATTTTTTAAGTGTGAGTTTCTAGACCATAAGGTTCGGCTCAGATGGGTCGTTTTGATGACTACTGCTGGATCACCACATCTGCATCCTCTATCGCTTGCCCCTCGTCACAAACTATTCTTCAAACCCCCATCATGCACTCACCGACACTTAAAGCAAAAGAGTACATAATTATCGAATTTACTTCCCCTCCTCTCCTATTTCCAATCATCACCACGGTGTCACCGCCTATTCATCCTTCATAACCCTCGAAACCGTTCCGCATCCCCGGAACAACTCCCCTCCCCAAACCTCAACGACATTTGATACAAACCATCTGCCTATCATTTGGCCTATGTTAAGTTTTCATCACCCTTCCCGTGAAAAACAAGACTCAAGACCTAAGGCAACTATCAGCCTAGAAGTGTATTACATAGCGCAAGAAACAGGAGAAGTGAATATCTCGTTGTCACCCGTTTGGATGCTTAGAAATTTACTTCTCTCCTATCTTCTAAACAGGGCATGCAATTTTGGAACATTTTCTTCAACCTGATTTTGTTCCAACGTTGAACAGTAACAGCTACTAGCAAAAGCGACACGACACCTTATTAGGACATCATCTTTGTTCTAGACTCTACTCCGTTGCAATTCTCCCCGGAGCAAGGGATTGTCTGATATATAATGCCGTGCTCTTTGTCTCATCATCTTTATTCATCATATGCCCATCAAACAACACACAAAGGCAAGTTATCTTCTGGCCAAAAAAAAAGCCACTAAAATGTCTAGCCCTACCGCACCAAAAGTCTAAGAAAATTACTACCCAAACATCCAACAATACCTCGAGACCCGCGAGGGTCTCAAGCCCCGCGTCCGTTGCTATATTATTCGCAAAGGTAGGCTCCTCATTCTCGGCCTTGATGACGATGATGGCGACGCTAATGGCGACACCAGCTCCCAGTCTTCCTTCGAGTCATTATACCAAGACGCCGCCAGCTCGCCAACCACCAGCAGCGGCAGCGACAGAAGCACCGGCGGCGAAAGAGAACCCTTCCAAGTCTTCGCCTGCGGCCACCTTGTCGGTCTCGAGTGCATCAAGACCTGGATCTAGGCGTATGTCAACGGCACCAACAATGCCTTGGAACCCTACGATTGCCTGCCCATTTTGCCAGACCCCGATTTGCGAGGCAGATTTGGACGCGCAACATGCGCATGTGTTTCGCGCGCAGCCGGGCGTCGGCGGCGGTGAACATGATGCGTGGGACGCCGAGATGGCCCGGCGCGAGATGGAAGAGCTGAGGCCGCGCATCGATGCCGTGCTAGCGCGGGTCCGGGAGTTGGGGTTGCTGCCTGTATGGTGCGACCAGGATTAATTAGGTTTGGCCTAAGTACCTAATGTACTAAGGGGTTCGATAGACTTCTAGAGATGTAGTACGTTAGTCGTGGTAATCGAGAAAGTCGAATAAAAGGTCTAGTTATTTGCTTATTAAAAATGTGATGTGAAGTGATTACTATGAGTGCACTATCTAAAGTCAGCGGAGTACATACGTCGATTTAGAATGCCATGACCCATTTTGCCAATAGACCAGGGCGCATTGCTTCCTACGTCTTGGGGAGGCAATGTTGAATTCCTCCCCAAAGCCAGGCATCACAACTCCAGAAAACAATAGAGTCGATTTCTTCGTGCTGCTTTGCCCTTGAACACTGCGACTATCCTTGTCTCCCGGGTCCTGTCTTTGTTGTAGACCTTCGGAGGTTGTCACCTTTTGAGGTAATTTGAGGTCAACTACCGTCGTATAAGACGCTATAATAGTCTCGCAGCAACCCCCACCGTCACAGATAAAGAATTCCATACACCCGTTTGTTTATGCCGTATCCTTATTGTTCACTGTGTAGATACACTTTCGATATTATCCCAACAAGGCAAAGGAACCTGAGTGTCCAACCTTATGCTCTGAGAACATTATCATCACTGATATTCCGCATTGAGTCTGCACAAAAACAATTATCTGCGTTGGAAGCTTTTCATATAAGTAAGAGTCTGTACAATTTCCATCTTCTACATTATTTCCCCCCAACACCAACACCAACATCCCTCCCTCATCTCACCTTTACACTCTCTATCACAACTAACACCCCAGGTAAGTAAGGTGAGGTAGGCTCTTCATCCCCGGTCTTGACGACGACACTGACTCCCAGTCTTCACCCCAGTCTTCAGACCCCAACACTGCCAACTTCCCAGCCAGTAGCACCTCCAAGGGCGAAAGGGAACCCCCCCAAGTCCTCGCCTGCGGCCACATTGTCGGTCTGGAATGCATCAAGACCTGGATCGAATCCCGCACCGACGACGCGACAATCACCAGTCCGCGAGGGGGATTTAGATGATGAGCAAGCGAACGAGTTTCTTCTCCCCAAGACTTGGACGCTGGCAGGTTTGAGCCGGGAGGATATCCTGGGGTTGATCTCGGAGCAGCTCAAGGATTTCCGATTGGATGTCAGGGCGTTTCTGCGCGGGGTTGGGGAGGACGAGTTAGAAGCCTTGGTGGCTGTCATAGAGGCCGACGAGGCGGCTGCGGAGGAGGAACGGGACGAGAGGCCTGGGCAGCGAAAAAAAAAACGTTTGAGGCACTGGTGGTAAGCCATGGGTTGGATGGTTTTTGTAGGTTATGAAAAAGCAAAAAAAATAAAATAAAAGATAAAAGAAAAGCGAAAAAGAAAGTCGATTTATTACTAAAAGTATGTGATGTAAAAAAAAGCAAAAACAAGAAGGCGTGCTGGAGATCGAACCCAGAACCACCTAGGAATTACTCGGATACATGTAAACGCCCCATATGAGTTGTTTCACTAAAGGAAAGCGTTGAAGGAAGCAAAAATAACACAAATACCCTACAGAAGAAATACATGAAAGAGCTAGACAAACGAAGACAGCCTATTGTTTAATTTTTACGCTTTTACACCCCTTAGCATCTTCAAATACGGAGTCATAAAATGGCAAAACTATCTCCTCGTGTGCCGCCATTTACAACCTTCCTTTGCTGCACCTGTTGAGGGCTTTAAGCATCCTCGACGCCTCTACCACTCCATGCTCTCGTTCTTTTGATGGCGCAATAAGAAGGGAATAATAGCATGGCCCAAATCGGTTACCATTCACATTTAAGACCCTGAGGGCTGGCTGAATCTCATGACTTCCATCTAACCCGCCCGGTCTTGAGGGCGGTGACAGCTCAGAGCAGAAAGTGTATAAAATCCCTAGCACACTCGCTGCATGTTCCCCCTCCGCCTCACTCTCGCGAGTCCCATCATCGCCGTCCGTGACGATTCCGGCCTCTCCAACCCCACCAAGCCTTCCGAACCCACCCCCTCTTCCTCTTTCTCTTCTTCATCACCTCCCTTCCCCCAACTGGGACGACATCATCATCGACTCCGGCACCCTCAGCCAATCCTCCCCCAAGCCCTCCCACCCAACAACAACGACGACAGGCCCCTCCTCGCCTTCAAAGTCCCCCGACGCGACCCCAACGGCCGCACCATCCCCACCTGCTCCAACTATGCCGTCTCTCCCCCGACACCTGCCACGGCTGGGCCTTCCAATTCAAGACGTTGGATGGTGGGTACCCCATCAAGGCGGGCAAATGGATTTCTGTCCAGCTTGGCGGCCCTTCCCTAAATGTAAGGATGTGCCTCGCCAACCGCAACACCGATAGTTATTTCTACGACACCGAAATGTCGTGGTACGAAATGAGCAAGGCGTTCGGAGCGACGGGGCAAAAAGTGTAGGTGGGGGCAAAGTGTGGACGTATGGGAAATATTATGTGGGTGTAGAAGTGTTGTGACGGATAATTCGGTGTTTGGGTGTTGATGAGAGAGGAAGGGAGAGAGGGCTGGGGTCGGGGGGCAAGGAGGTGGTGATCTTGTTCTCGAGAGTGACTCCGAGTGAGAGTGGGATGGAACCCAGTTGACGAGCCCCTTGGGCCAGAAAGAGGAATCTGCACTCAGTTGAAGACGCTGGGCTTTTTTTTAGGTAGTAGTACCTAAAAAAAACGTAATGTGTTGTGTCAGAATTGCTGTCCTTGTTAATAAAAAAACGGCGAGTTAGCTTTGCTTTGAGCACGTCATCGGTTCTGGAGAAAACCAAATCTAGCTCTCGGTTTAGAGGCTCGTGGCGGATGCCGACCACAAGGGAGGCGTTTGAGATGGGTGGAGAACGGCTAGAAACAGGCCAGAAGCTTCTTCAGTCACTGGTCCACTGTGAAACGCTATCAACTGTTGTCGAGCGAGTCGTGAGTCACCGGCAACGAACCGGTCTCGCGTGGCGCCATCAGATCGTCATAAGGCTAGCCCGTGCCGCGCCGCTGGATGTTGATGGTCTCCATGTTGACGCGTGTAGGGATGTCGATGTTTGATGACGGCGTTGAGATCTGCGTGGCAAAACGTCGTTGAGCTAGCGCGCATGCTCGGTGTTCACTTGGTTAGTCGTGAACTGTTCGTTAGCAACTATTTGGAACAGGTAGGGTTTTGTACAAACTGTAGGTGCGAATGTCCAAGTTCTGGGCCCTTCGACTAAAACTGCACCTTCTCGGAAGGCTGTGCCGTTCAATGGGCAGATATTAGCCGAAGCTGAGCCGGGGCTGATCTGGACTGATCAAACGCGACTATGAGCATGGGTGGGTCGTCGATTTTAGGGTGGTGAAACAGAGGTTTCATATTACTACATGAAGGGATATGGTTCTGCTGTCTTCGCATCTGATTCACTTCAATCTTTGTCGACGTGCCCTTTCGAAATATCACGATGGAAACGACATCCCTTTTTGATACTCCTCCGCCCGGTATTTCTGCTATGTCAGCAGATATATCGGGCTGGCTTGGGATTGGTCGCAATGACGCGCTTGAAAAGGGTGCCAAGAACGGCCGCTTCGCTAATGGGCTCAAATTCGCCGTCTTATAGCGGAATAACTCACCACGCTTGACAGAGACCAGCAGATACTCGAGTCTTTCCAGATGTCTTGCCAACATTCGCTGGAGTGGGCTACTGGCTATACCAAGAGAGTGGATATCCAAATTTAGCTGGTTCGTACTTTACCATGGTCTCTTGATAATATCAAACTTTGGCGGCCTGAGAATAGCTCACTCACATTTCGAAACCAGAAATTCAACCTCCTCACCTCGCGCATCGCATCCGAAGCCCAGCGTGATAGCTCCGCCATGATTACTATTGCCGTGCTTACCATGTTCTTCTTCCCCGCAACCTTCGTTTGCGTATGTCAACACTCATTATCTTCCCATCTTCAGCCTTAACACTAACACTCACAAATCACGATAGTCTTTCTTCGGCACGGTATTCTTCCGCAGCGCAGACGACAGTTTCCAGGTCAGCCCACTGCTATACGTTTACTGGCTAATCGCTATCCCCTTGACGGTCGCTGTGTTCGTGGTGTGATTATGGTGGGGCCGAAAGAGACATGCGCGAAGAGTGCGCGACTCTGAAGAAGGTGGGAATTATGACACTGTGTTTTGATTTCTGTTAATCAGAGGAGGGAAAGGGTCATCAAACGGAGGGATGTGTCTACTAGTTCTATAATCTATACCTTGAGCTTCAGGGGTGATTGATGATATCATCTTTTACATTCACAATATTATGCAAGCAATTATGAGATACAACGCATTATGCTTGCTATTTTGGCTGCTTATTCTTTTGCAGCAGCGGCTGGGGGTCGAGCCTCTCCAGCGGGTATCTTCTGTTGTCTCTGAGTATCTACGAATACCTCAACTGACCTCTCCTAACCCAGAGAGATCACCCCTCAATCATCTCCCTGACCTTAAAATCCAACAACATCGGATACACGGCCGCAAACCCCTCATAAATCTTATCCAGCTGCTTCGCGCCCGTAATCACCACCTTGCCATTCGCAAACACCAACATGGTAATCCTGCTCGCCGCAATCTTGTACACCATGCCGGGGAACAACTCCGGCTCATACCTCGCAAACTTGGAGTATTCATCGTGGTTCACAAACCCCTCCAGCCGCACATAGAAGCCCGTCGAGCAGCTCGCCACAAAGTTCTGCACCTTGAAGTCCAGGAACTTGGTGTTGAACCCGCACTTCTGGATCATGCGTGCGTGCTTGCGGCCGGCGAGGCGCGCGAGTTCCGCGGACTTGGCGCCGGTGATGACCATTTTTCCGGTGGCGAAGACGAGCGTTGTGGTTTTGGGGTCGCGGATGCGCATGATGAGGGCGTGGAACTTTTTGCGGGAATACTCGGTGTTGCGCGCAGCTTGGGAGATGATGTTGAGATCGAGCCGGCAGTCGAGGTTGACGGTGGCGACGACGTTTTGGAGGATGGGGCAGGGCCAGCTGGGGTGGATGCGGTTGATGCCGCGGGGTTGGGTTGATTGTGTTGATTGTGATTGTGACATTTTTGTTTGTTTGGGGGTTACCTCTGAAAGGGGTGATTTGGTTTGGATCTGATGATATCTCTTGCGAAGATCAGCAGTATCGAGTATTTATGTCTGTAAAAGGTTGGTAATCAAAGTTCTGTATACTCTACTTGGGTATGTTTGGACCTTATGTATTGTAATGAGAAACGAAGTTGTCTGCTGAGGAAGAGAGGAGCGGACGGACGATGGACTATATCCCCAAACCTTGCGACAAAGGACAGGGGAGGCGTTCTTTGTAGACAGAATTGGATTGTTACAGAACAATGTCTCTGTCCACAAGAGAATTGTGAGAAAGCTAACATGCCCGGGCGGAGTCCAAGCCGAGACAATCCTCTTTGTTGAACTGTGAGACAGCGGGACAATAAGCCTGTGTCGTGTCAGAGAATGGACTCGCGACATCGAACCGCCGAGATCCCACACCCAGGTTCACAACTTCTACATGACAGCTCATAACACTCCATTAGGTATTCTCACCAAAAAAAGAGCGCCGGTGTAGAATACCTTTCCTGGTAATTACTAGAATTGGACACAAGCTCCTCGGGAATCTATCTCCAATGCTGGGTATCATATCATCATAACGCTATCCAAAGTTCACCATGCACCAACCCTCCCAGCTCCTCCTACTTGGATGTAGGATATCCCCCAGCATACCCAGGAGACTGATATCCCCCTTGACTATCAACCGCCACCAAAGGCAACTTCATCTGATCCTGTCCCCCACCGTTCCCATTATACGCAGTATACTGCCCTGCTCCGCCCCAAAACGCCCCTGGCGTCTCCAATGGCACGTTCTCATACAACCCTACCCCTTCCCTCCTCGGCTGCAACATATCATCTTGCACCCACATCCCTCTCTTCCCCTCCCCGCGCTTGAAGAACCCCTGCGCCCATCCTGCAAGCGAATCCACCGTGAAGCCCAGCAGCATGATAACCAGCCCGGGGACGATCACAATCAGGACAGCGCGGAGGTTGAAGTTGCTCGCGCCCTTGACGTTCCGCACAATCTGCCTCGCACATCCCTTTCTCAGTTCGTCCCTGATCTCCGACGTGGTGTTGGTGTTATCGTCCGGAGTCGCAACTAGAGCAATCCCGGCAGGGTTGCTGGGGCCCGTGGCATAGCCGACGAATGCGGACTGTAGCATGATCAAGTTGATATCGAACCAGCGGGAGACTTCTGTGCGCCAGAAATCCTTCTGGAAGTCGAGATACTGGAAGTAGTTGCTGGTTCCGCGCACCAAGCTGGTCGTGGCGAGGAGCTGGGGGCTGAGTGAGTTGAGGTAGTTCCGGAAGTTGCCCTTTTCGAGCTCGTTGCGGAGGATGAGGGTGGTGGCCGCCTGGGAGGGGTTGAGCTTCAGCCGGTCTATGACGGTAACATTTTCAACACTGCGCGTGATCATCATGCAGCGGTTCGGACCAGACCCGGACGGGTTGCAAAGCTCGTACTCCTCAATGCAGCCGAGGACGGACATGGGGTTTTGTGGCGCGTAGGCCTGGGCCTTGTTGATTGTTCGACCAGTTTTGACCTTGGTGGCGAAGATGGGGTCGTAGTTTTCGCGAGCGTAGAACATCTGTCCGGCTGAGATGAAGAAGATGCTCAAGGTAGACGGCTTGTCCTCTGGGATCATCGTTACGTTGGGCCTCCAATCATTCCGCAAATTCCTGAACTCTTTGTCGGCCACGAAGCTAAACGCCCTGTGTATACCGGTTAGTATGGGGTGTGCCGTCTTCGCGAGACACATGATAGCAACGTACCACACGTTGTAATGCCAATCGTCAGTCCGACCCGTGATATTATGTATCCAGGTGGCCCTCTCGTCCGTATTAAAGTCCTCCTGGATGTCGCTGTTGTTTCCATAGTAATAGAACATGGAGCCGTTCTTCGACACTGCGTAGTCGAGTACCAGCGGCGAGCAGGTCGCCCTGTACCGATAGTCGATAGCACTGCTCGGATCACTGTTGACACCGAGGTGTGCTATGGAGTTGATGTACCCTGTGTCCATGCGGAAGGGCGTCGAATTAGTCGCAATGCAGAGGTCCTTGTTGCCGAACGGGCAGTCTGCATCGCTGCCGGTCCAGCCAATGTGCGGCACGGGAAAGCCGCCGCATTTTGAATTGTCGCTCTCGTTCCGCCCGCGGTAGCACTGGAGCTGATACGTGTTGGCGTTGTCCAGCCCAGCTTTGACGTAGTCATAGCAAGCCTGAGCTTTCGGCGTCGAGATATTCCCACACCTCGGAATCCATCCGCAGTTGCTTGGCACGACAAGAAACTGGTCGCCTGCGGCCGTCCAGAAGACGGCCAGGAACAACTGAGCAGCCGCCCATCCCAGAGATGCGATTAGCGTAAGGGATATGAGGAAGATAGACCCCCCGAAGGCATCCCTTTTGCTCACGCGACGCTTCGTGATCCCCCACCCGAAAGCAAGGCGCGTCATGAGCAAGAAGGCGTGCATATGGTTGGCGCTGTTCCGCAGCGCTACCTGTTGCTGCCGATGCAGCTCATCGCCCGTGTCGTCCGTCGCCCGGAGCTGGTGCAGGATGAATTTGAGGATATTCCACGAATTGGTCGCCACGAAGCCGACAAAGATGACGAGGGCGGCCGTGAGGATGCCGGCCTCTTTGTCTCGAAGTGTGAGCGTGAGGACATTGTTGGAATAGTTCCACCAGGTCCCAATGTAAACATTTACCGTCGAGTCGGCGGCCATGATATCCTGAACAGCGGCATCGAAGGCACATGTGGAAAGCTCTCGAGATCAAAGGTCAAAGCTTCGAGGACGCCCTGAGCCGTTGGTCGCGTGTAGGTATACCGCCGCTCGGGCGCTTGCAGCAATCCTTCAATTGTCTGCCCGACAGGGGTTACAAACAATGGGCCCTAGAACCGGCTGAACGAAGCCGTTAATGCTCCCCTAGCCCCTTGAAGCGAGAAGGATCCCCATGCAACCACCAGCTCCGCCTCCCAAATAAACCAATGACTGACATCCAAATTAATCCTGACGCGGCGAAGCACGGAAACATTCAAAAACCAGGCCACAAACTCAAGGCCGATATGCCTGCCAAGCTCTTCTTTCCCGCGCTGTCATCTGTCGGATCGACGCACATCCCAGGGGACTTTTGACGCTTCGTCAAGCTAAGCCGTATTGTTCGATCGACGACGCTGTCAGACTGCAAATGCGCCAGTCAACGGCCAATGACGCAACCCCGGCGCACGAACCGGTCAGCGGTACAGTACTCTTGCAACACGAGCAATGCCCTAAAGCAGTAACATCTTTCATCCCGGTATCTGTAGGGCTGCAGGGGGTTTCCGACAGGAAAAATGGAGAAGGAAACACGCGTCGTTGCATTGAAGAATCGGCTCCCCTGTATCTGTATCAGGTCGGCGTGATGCCAATTCGGTCCGTGAACTTATTCGAGAACATGCCGGTCTTGTTCAGCCCCTTATACACCTCATGCCACTTCCCAAAGTCCGGATACCACGCGCGAACATCTTTGTCCGTGATGAAATCCATATCAAGCCCCCAGTGTACTCGCACCGACGACACGTCCTCGGTACACATTCTCTCCTTGACGCGTTTGGCGAGGTCCTTTCCGGTCTCGAGACCAACCAGCATAGCAAGTTCGATGGTGCACGTCATCCTACCGGCCTGAGGGGCCAGAAAGGCATCCGAAGGCGCAACGAAACGAATCCCCAGCGGGCCGGCCATGTACCACATGTACTTGAGCGCCTGCTCTTGGAACACTCCGAGCAATTTGTCGATAGTTGGCACGCATTGCCTCGCATCGCAATGCAGCTCAAGCGCCATGCCCTTGATCTCGTTTGCTGACCCAAGACTGAAAACATTGTAGCTCTTGTCGATGTAGGGCTCGTCGTACACAAGCGTCATGATGGCTTGATCGATGACAAGAGGGCTGATAAAAGGGATCTTGCTCAGAAAAGCGACAAGATCCGGGGCCTTCTGGATCGCCACTTGCTGCAGCAGTGCCTCAAGCCAGTCCTGTCGCTCTCCAGACGTTGGAGTGTCGTTCGGCAGACGAGTGCGCTCGACCTTGACGCAGGCATTCCTAAACCAGCGCGTATACGGGTTGAGGACCAACTCGAAGTGATCCACGGCGGCCACAATCGGCGCCACGGGATGCCACTTGGCCGGAGCAAGTTCCGGCTTAATCTCCTCCCAGGTAGTCGACCTTCGCTGTTCCTTGACAACGAACGCCTCGGCAACCTCAAAAATGTACCCGTATATCACCCCGAGACACCCCATAGCCACCTGAGCAGCGCGGAACCAGTCATCATCCTGCTTCAGGACCACTGGCACCCCTTCAATCACCCCCGTGAACTTTGAAGGATCCGTAACCCCCTTCTCACCACCCGGCTCAATCTGATAAACCACACCAGTCTCAGCAACAAGCACGATAGCCCGCGCCTGGCTCGCCATGGGACCAAACGTGATCCCCGATCCATGAGTCCCAGTCGACAACGTACCTCCTAACTTCTGGCCATCATAGCCCCCCATATTAACTAGCGCCAGCCCCCGATTCTCAAGCTCCGTCTTGAGCGCCCGTAGCATAACCCCAGCCTGCACTTGCAGCAGCCGCGGCGCAAGAGCACGCGCATGTGGCCTCAATGTTCCAGCATCAATGGCGTCGATATCATTGAGCAGCACCAGGTCGACCAGCACAGCATCGTCAGTGCGCGCCACATCTGAAAAGGCATGACCCGACCCCACCGCGCGGACGCGCTGTTTTTTCTCTTGCGCGTCGTTGATCACAGTCACCAGCTCCTGGAGGGTCTCCGGCTTGACTTTCTTCAGGGGCGTGCAGCGCTGCTCGCCGACGGAGTTGACCCAGTCTTTGTCACTGGTGCTTGCGGGGGAAGGCGCAGAGAGGGGTGCGACAGTGGGCTGGACCTCGGGGAGAGGGACCCGGTTGGCCTCTTGTTTGAGGGCGTCGAAGACAGCGGCGGGCTGGATCTCGAGCCGGTCTTCGATTTTCTTCTGCTCGACTTTGTCGTCTGGGTCTCGCTCCAGGCGGGACAGGATGTCTGCGAGAAATTGGCCGGGGTCGGCATTGTCTGTTGCGTCTGGCTTGTCGCCGGGCTTTCGCCGGAGGCAGCAAAGGAGCGACGACATGGCTATCGCTGACAGGGCTCCAGATCAGGGTTGTAGGCTTGGTGCTGAATTGATTGATTCCCGGCATTTGTCACGGCATGACCCGTCTGGCTTTTTATTCTAGCTCGCCGTCCAAGGCTGAGCGACTAGTGCACACCGCCATGCGAGTCGTCGGCACTGCCGCCCATCAGCACTGCGGCTGAGACGGACCCGTGATGTGAAACTTTGAACAATGTCGTGTGACACAGCAGCCGATGCCAAGTCGAATGGCTGCCTGATGTCAGCGCAGTCGGCAATTGACGAGCGAGGGTTGGTTGAGGAAAGAGCGAACAGTTAAGGGTATCAAAATTCCTGCTATATACCTATACTCCCAAGCCACCACCCGTCGCCTTCTATCAAAAAAAAAAAAAAAAAACCTTTAACCCCACGTGCCACCACCACCACCAGACCTTCCAGACTTCTTTTGCGCGCTGAGCCGCCAGTCATCTTCGTTCGCATACTTGTTGTACAGGGGCTGGATCCTCTCGGCAGCCTTCCGCTTAGACAGCTTGTCCGTGGGCGCCACCTTGAAGAACGTCGGCGCCGCTTCAACCAACCATTTGGGCTCGATGCTCGTGGTATAGTGCATGTACTCGCGCGTCGTCAACACGAGCGTGTGGTAGACCACCCATTCCGCTTGTTTGCCGAATAGAGCCGAGCTGGGATGCAAGTACACCGGGGTGCCTTCGATCAGCGTCTTGTATCCCTCCTGTGGATCCTTGCGGGCAGTGTTGCGGAAGAAGCCGGTGCACAAGGCCTTTCGCACTTTGTCCATTTCACGTCCACAACTGACGAGGGGATGCCGGTGGCGGTCCATGATCTTGACAATTTGATCTCGCACCTCTTTGGCCCGGCGCATCGAGCGTGCTTGAATGAAGTTCTCAAAGCACCACGGGTTCCCATACCCGTTGTTCTTCCACGAGTTGTAGACGTTCAGCAATGTCAGATGATCACCGTGAGGGTCGTGGAACTTGGCCTTCTTCTGGTCCGCTTGCGTTTGTTTTTCTTTCGGGCGATAGAAGATGTTTTGGAGGTTGAGCATGGCCACGATTGTCACCATCTCATCTGAGCAGCCCTTGTCAACTGAGGCGAGCAGTACCTTGGCCAATGACGGCTCCATGGGGAAGTCGGCCATCTTCCTGCCCATCCTGGTCAGGAGGCCCTCGTCATCCAGCGCTGCCAACGCATATAGCTCCTCTAAAGCTGTCAGCATGGTATTGACCGGAGGAGGATCCATAAAGTCGAATCGGAGAAGATCGTTGATCCCCATGGCCTTCAGCATCAGAATGGTATGCGAGAGGTTCTGGCGTTGGATATCAGGAATCGTCGTGGGCAGCATCTCGGATTGGTAAGCAGCCTCTGTATAGAGACGGAAACACTTTCCTGGACCTGTTCGGCCAGCGCGACCAGCTCGCTGGTTGGCTTGAGCTTGGGAAATGGGAGTAATCACAAGTGAGTCCATGCCGAGCTTCGGGTCGTAGGCGTTCTGCTTGACGAAGCCAGGATCTACAACGTAGTAGATATGATCAATAGTGATTGACGTCTCAGCGATATTGGTAGCGATAACAACCTTACGGCTGCCGGGGGGTGCTGGGTCGAAGATTCGGCTCTGCATCTCGGTGGGGAGGGCGGCATAGACGGGCAGAATGAGAAGATCTGGCACGTTCGGCCCCAGCGCCTTCATCCGCTCGTACAAAATCTCACAGCTGGTGTCGATCTCTTCTTGGCCCGTCAAAAAGAGAAGGATATCGCCGGCCGGTTCTGTGAGATGAATCTGCATGACTGTTGTGAGGGCCGCATCGAGATAGTCAGATTCCGGCTCCCTTGAGTACAGAATCTCGACAGGGAATGTTCGGCCTGGAATGGTGAAAATGGGGCATTGATTGAAGTACTCGCTGAACTTAGCGGCATCCAGCGTGGCGCTCGTGACGATGACCTTGAGGTCATGTCTTTTCTTCATCGTCTTCTTCAGGAGAGCGAACAGAACGTCGGTTGCGATCGTTCTTTCGTGGGCCTCGTCGAGCATGATGACGGAATAACGCCGGAGTTCAGGATCTATCAAGATCTCACGCTGCAGCATACCGTCCGTCATGTACTTGATCTTTGTCGACGGGCTGGTTACATCCTCGAATCTGATGGTGTAGCCAACCTCGTGGCCGAGCTGGCAGCCAACTTCTTCCGATACACGCTTCGCAACGGAGACGGCAGCAACACGTCGAGGCTGCGTGCACCCTATCATTCCGTTGTTCGTGAACCCAGCTTCAGCAAGGTACTGGGTGACTTGCGTCGTCTTTCCGGAGCCGGTCTCACCAACAACGATCAAGATTTGGTTTTCCCTGATAGCCTCGATGAGCCTGTCCCTGAAGACGTAAACCGGCAGAGACTCTCGTTGTTCTTTGATGGTCATGTTTGTTCGCCTCCCCAGAGACTGGTCTTTAGGCGCGACGGCTTTCCTCCATTCAGGTACCGCGTCTGGGGTATCCTGGGCAACCTGGGGACGCTTCCGTAGGTCGCTACCAAACACTCGCTGGTCCGGGTTGGCCATGGGATCCTGCCATTGCGATAGCAGGTCAACCTTGTTGTCCTTCTCCTTTGCTTCTGTCTCCGACTGTCGCAGCTCCTTCCTCTCTTTGGAAAGATTCGTGCCAGCCATGGCCGCGCGGTTAAGCGACCCATCCGGCGCTTTCACGACGCGGATAGGGGACAGCTCCAGCGACTGCTTGGTCTGTCCAGCCAAGAATGGCGGTTCCTCGTCTCGAACCTCGATATCAACATCCTCTTCCAGATCCATCTGGCCCTCTCCCTTGAGCGTCGCATTGTAATCCTCCTCGAGGTCCGGGTAATCTGATGCCTTAGCAATGCCGGCAGCAATCATCTGTCGGATTTCCCAACGCTCTGGAGATGTCATCCTCTTCTTGTGCTGTCTCGCCACCGCAGTCGCTTGAAACGACCCCACTGGCGCTGGCATCACAGCATTACCGCCCTTTCCGCGCCCGCCGATTGCCTCCATATTGGCGCCTGACCCAAGTTTGAACTGCGGAGCCATATCCGCGCCGGTTGCTTGGTCGACATCCTTCATCGACAGGCCGATCCGGTTTCCCTCAATCTTGATAACCTTGACCTTGACAGCGTCGCCCTGGCTAACAACGTCCGAGGGATGTTCGACACGTTGCCCAAACTGAGAGATGTGAATGAGGCCATCGACTTTGCCCCTTACCCCGCGCAGGTTCACAAACGCGCCGAAGTCTTTGACGCCGGTAACCTGGCCATCGTAGACCTTTTCGAGTATTGGGGAGTCGTCGAGCTCGGCAGGGGGAGGGCGTCGAAACATGTCGTCGTCCTCCTCGTATCGGCCATTCCTCCGCCGTCCCCGCGGGGGGGACGCAGACCTTCCTCTCCCTTTCGACCTTGACCGTGAACGGTACTTGTCTTTGCGCTTTCGCCTCGATTCGTCTCGGTGGTCGTCGGGGGTCCGACTCCTTTTCCTCGACAGCCTATCACCGTTCGCTAACCCTGACTTCGCTTTCGATTTCTTGGGTTCGAGGTTTTCGAGAAGCGCTAGTGTGTCGTCGATCGCGCCTACGTCGATCGCGCCCATTCCTTCGTCGATCGCGCCGACGCCCACGTCCTTGTCGGGGATGGCGAGGCCCTTGAAGACCTTGGTCTTCTGCTCAACCGGCACAGTGTGTTGTCGCTCCTCGCCGCGCTTCCCTTTGAACTTCGGATGCATCGCTAGGACCAGCCTATCGATGCTCTCGACGAGACTGGGGGGTGCACCGAAGTCAACCACCCTCTCCTTGAACTCAGCCAAGGTGTCGCATTCGAGCCTTTGGGCGATGAGGAACTCGGCGACGGTCTTGTCGTTGATTCCCAAGTGGTTTTGCACCTCCGACGTGACCTTTGCCACGAGGGAGAGGACGTCGAGGGATTCCAAGTCATCCATCATGGTGGTTATCCGCAGGCGTGGACGGGAACTTGGCTTCGTGTTGCGAATGGCACGAAGGTCTGGCCAAAAGAAATGGATTCACGTCGCCAACCGCGTGTGGAGTAACTTTCTATTGGCCGTGCGTGGCCGAGGTGTCAGTGTAGTCCTCACACTGTAACGCCAAGCAATTTGTCAGAGGCGCGTTGAACTTGTGAAACCTCATGCTATCAAAAGCCTTGTAGTGTATTCTGGGGAACTTTACCACTGCTCAAAAAAATAAAGCAACATGATCTCAGATCTGAGTTTGTCAACGTCGAAGCAGAGCAGGTTGGCCGCGCAAGTACCATGGCCCAATCTAACACGGTGGTCGAACACGCGAGAAGTGCCCAGAAGAGCAGTGCGACTGGTTATCACATCTCCAGGAGCACCATCGCGCCGCAGGTCGCCACCACTGGAGCCTTTCACGATTTTCAACAAGTCACCAAGCCTCGAAGTTAAACGCAGATATTTGCAACAGCAACCCATTGTAAATCCACTTGCGCGAATAAACCGAGCAAGGACCCATGATGTCGCAGCAACGCCCGTCAGCCTCAAACCCTAACCCCCGATCTCGAAATTCTCACTAGTGGCGGATGACGCCGTCAAACGGAGGTGTGGAGTCGCATGTGCATTACGCAAGCTCCCTCTGGGGCGTGACTTGAATGGACCCTGGCCAGTCCGCCTGCATCACCCCATCTTCAGCCCTCCACATAGAATCATCAATCATTCTCACCTGTCAACCTCCTTCTCAATTTCGTAAACATCCTCCACGATCTCCTATTTTTGCTCCCCAAGATCTAGCCACGCCCAACACACGAACACGATGTGCTCCGCAGACTGCTTCCTCGCGGTGCTAGCCATCCTCTTCCCACCTCTGCCTGGTAAGTCTCCCCGCAAAAGGGACCCCGCAATATGCGATCATCGCGCGCCGGGGCAGCCTCCAGCGCTCAAGACCGCACCGAAAACTAGACTAACAACCCCGTTCTCTCTCCAGTCTGGGTCAAGCGTGGAATCTGCTCAGCCGACTCAATAATCAACATCCTCCTCTTCATCCTCGGCTACGTACGTCCCCCTGTTTTCCGTATGCAATCTCTCAGCAGACAGCGCAACTAACAAAGAGTCACCGACATAGATTCCCGGCCTCCTCCACGCATGGTACATCATCGCCAAGTTCCCCGATGCCGACTATGACTACTCGCGCCCGGTAGACGCCGAGCACGGCCGCGTCTACGTCTTCGTACACGGTACGCACGGCGACCAACAACAAGGCCTCGTCCAAGGACAAGCACAGCACCCTCAGCTTGGCCAGGCCAAGCCCTCAGGGCAACCCCAGAGACAGGGCAATATGAACTACGGAACCACCAGCGCGCCCAGCTCCTCGTCGGCTCCCGCACCGCAACCGCACAACACAAACAACGGTGGGGAGGGACCCAGCGATGGGCCACCGCCGCCGTCATACGCGCAGGTCGTTGCGGGCGATCACAAGGTTCAGACTCAGGAGTAGGAACCCAATGTCGATCATCGGCACGAATGCTGTGAGCGACGAGGAAGGGGGTGGCGAAGGCGTGTTTCATCGTGGATACCCTGGAGAGGGACGCTGTGGTGATCAATTGTACTTGCTTTTTTTTGTGGATGGTGTATTTTGTTTATGGGGGCCACTCAATCGGTTGGCATTGGTTTCGGCGTCGGATTATCAGCGGATATGTATGTGCTTTGTCGCTGGCAACCCAAGTAGTTTTGGCTCCTACCGAGAGGACTGTGTCACTTGTGATCTTTAGCTTCAGATTTGAGCAGAGAATTTAATATGCTCTTCCCTCCATCCCATCCGCTTTGGGACTCGTCTGTTCGGGTTGACTTTCCTCAGCTACAGATATATTGCCAAAATGGACAAAGACGGCAGCCTCTGTATCTCCTAACCACATCTCGCAGCTTTCTTTGGCGGTTCACACCTACACCGGAACATATGCCCCAGACCTAATATCCTCATACGCCCAGCCGACCCAGTTGTAATATTCGATCGTCAGGTGCTCGGCAATGCCCTCCTTGACGGCGTCCGGTGTCTCCGAGGGCATCCACATATCAAGCGACACCTCGATACCACAGGTGAACCCACTGTTGCCGACCGGGATATCACGGAAGTTATAGTGGAGATATCCCACGACGGCATCCGATCCGTCTTGCAGCGTCTCTTCTCCGATAGTCTGGTAAGGGAAATCGGGATTCAGTTTCATCCTACCAACATTAGCACAGACCTCGGAATCTAAACACTCCGGACAGTGAACCTACCAAGGTTTTTTCTCACCACCTCCAGGCTGTCCCGTCACAGGCGCCATCCTCGGCACCCGCGAGTAGGTCAACACGGGACCCCAAGGCTCGACTAGATCAGCTGCCAGCGTCTGGTCCTCATTCTGGCTTATTACCATAAAATAATGCTCAGGATGACCCGCCCACAGCTTCTCAACATGGTTGAACGCCGAGTCCGTGAACCAGTTGACGAAGTTGTACGCTAGGGGGAAGTGTCAGCGGATGCTATCCTTTTTCGGGCAACAAGGTCAGTTATGCATTGACTCACCCGTGAAGTTCACCGGTGTGGCATGGGCACAGTCGTCCGGAACGGCAGTGAACTGTACCTCGGCGAGGACACGGTTGCCAGGGTCTGAACTGGTGTCGTCGTCGTGCGACAGGTCGAGGATGTCATGCCAGGCTTTATCACCGATCTCGATGTCGGCTTGGAGGAGCGCCTTGAGGTTTTCGGGGCCGATGAGCTGCTTGAGCTTGAACAGGGCGCGGCGGGCTGCTACGACCTCAAAAGATGGGGGTGGTCTGGGGTCGGTAGG
>Ga0247758_1000405_pt1 | contig 38712 bp, 51 predicted proteins | sample UWRJL156409C4_FD_180950 | JGI IMG/M metagenome (GOLD analysis project Ga0247758, IMG submission 180950) | Plant litter microbial communities from Arlington Agricultural Research Station in Wisconsin, United States - UWRJ-L156-409C-4 | ecosystem: Environmental > Terrestrial > Plant litter >...
TCCTCCCCCTCCCCCTCCATTCCCACCACCGTTTCCTCCGTTTCCTCCGTTTCCTCTCCCCGGATTATTCGCCCATCCCCACCCATTTCCGCCGCGATTCGACGGATTATACCACGGCCGACAGCCATCACAGCCATTCGGCTTCGGCTGCTGCGGCTGCGGCGCCGGCCGATCCACCTGCGGCGGCGTGGGCGCCCGTCCTTGCGCCCAGTGACAATACGCACTCAGCCCCTGCGTCGTCACATAAACACTCGTCACGGCCCCGTACGTACTCGTCCTCGACACCTCCGTATACAGCGTCGTATCCTCCGGTTCAACCCACTCCGTCTCTGTCACAGGCCAGCCCCCCTCGCCGCACTGCGCCGTCGTCAGCGGCCGCCGCGCCATCACCGTCGATGTCCGATACAGCGTCGTCTCTACCACCACCCCCGGCAGCGTGGAGGTAACACCCACCACTACCGTCGGCGTGGCCGTGACTGTCGCCTTTTCCAGCTCCTGTACCGTCAACTGGAACTCCCGGATCACTTGGAAGTCGTTCCCATCAGCTTGAATCACGATGGTCCATTTGCCCGAGTACATCTGCGAGTAGCCAATCTCGCACGACGATTGCTGCTGCTCGCCTTCGGCGTCCATGTGGATGGGCGAGCAGAGGTAGCCGACGCCCGAGGGGTCGAGGAGGATGGGCTCGACGACGTCGTTGAAGACGCAGGATTGGAAAACTGAGGTGAATGTGAAGTCGGCATCGCTGGTGCCGTCGACGAGGTAGGAGCCGCCATTGGTGTAGTCGAGACCGGTGCAGGTGCAGGACGCGGATAGGGCGCTGGGGAGGAAGGGGAGGAGGAGGGCGAGTAGGAGACGGAATGGGGAGGCCATGGTCCCGGCGGTTTGCGGTTAGGAAGGGGCCAAAATCTGAGGATTTGGAGGTTGTCGTCAAGGTTTTGGTGGAGATGCTGCTGCTGCATGAGGTTATTGTTTGGAGCACGGTTACTACCTACCTACAGGTCTGGTAGCTACCTCACTTCGCGTCACTTGGCAATTCAGGATTCTCCGGCAGACAAACCCGTGTGGGGGACGGGAAGCGATGTCTATTATATTCCTCTACGATCAGAAAAAGGACAGGACAGGGAAATCAGCAGAAAAAGCCGGGACCAAGAGGACCAGGACCAGGACCAGCAGACAGAAATTATATCGCCTCCCTGTTAATTATCACCGGAGGAGTTAATTATGGTATGGTATGATGGGAAGAGCAGCAGCAGCAGCCAATTTCCAGGTGCCGTCGTGCCGCGGAGGAAGGGGGGAGGAAACGGAAATGGGGACTGGAACTTCCGCCGACCTGGTGCTGGACCTACACATGGTGGAGAGAGGAGGCAGAGAAGGCCAGCATGGGTGGTATAGTGCCGGCCGGTATCATGAGTGCGGGCCTGAGGAAGAGGTTCTGTGTCCCGGATACTGTTGTTCTGACGGGGATGTCACAGGGTGAGAGAGTGTGTGTGACAATCAGCCTATTTTCCTTTCTTACCTGTGTATAGAGGAAGGGAGGGACGAGCACGTTACCATCGGCGTCGGGCATCGGTGTCCAAGGAACCTGGAAGTTCTTGCGTCCGACTAGTTACTCACTCCCGAACTCTCCCAGTCGCAATGACGACTGGAAACAAACGGATGGAACGAAAGGATCGGCACCCTTCCTTCCCACCTGGAGCTCTCCCGTCTGGCAGCTCTTCTTCCGCGAATTTCGCAGCCCGCCAATCACTTGGCTTTGCGAAAGGCTACCCGCACATATACCCGGACATCCGGTAACCACTGGCCACCCCTTTCCAAATAAGCATCGTGGTTGTGGTTGGATGGTGACGACGGGCAATGCACGATAATCTCCTATTGGGTCCTTATTCCCCGGGCGCAGAGTGGGGAACGGTTACATGCCTTGCCCCGAGCGGCGGAGGCGTGTCCTAGCGGTCGGCAGTCTTTTGCGGGATGGCGTGGCGTGATGTATGGTACCTTGGGGTGAGGTTTGGAGTGGAGAGCGCCACGACCGCTGGGTTTTGCGTTACGACTTTAGGGAAAGGAACTGATCAAAAGTAAAAGGCAGGTGTCTGACAGAAAAGGAAAGGGTGTCTTCTAATGACGGAAGGGGTTTGCGGTGAAGAGAAGAACCTTGGTGCCAGTCTACGGTGGAAGACGCAATTAGTCCCATATACCCGGGCTCTGTTTCATTCGTCGACATGCTCGAGCTGTCGAGGATCCCCGGCGCTGGGATACACGGGCACCGAGGACTTATATCACTACCAAATGGACACTTTCAGAGCCTGAGCAGCGGTTAATTATGGGGGGTTGTTTGCGAAACCAGGGATGGGATGCCGTGACGAGTCTGCGCATCTGGAGTCTGTCTGCGGGGTCGCCTATTTTTGGGCGCCGAGGATTTGTATCTGTGTCGATCGCTGTTGGTGATGTATTGCCACTATCGAGTTGAGCACATGAGGTAGGAAGAGATGTGCAGGATGCACTTGTGGGGTCCGTACATGTAAGTCGTGCGTCCGGCCACGGCAGTGAGGCGATTCCGATAATTGCTCCTCGCACCCACCTAACCTGTTGCGTCATCAATTACAAGCTCGTGGCTTTGTTTCCGTGCTGTTTATTGCGAGAGGTCGGCTTTGCCTTTAAGTTCCGAGATGTGCATCCAGAAGGCAGCATAGAGCAGCGGAGCGAAAGGGGGGACGCAACCCCACACCACGAAAGGGGGCAATCCACCACCGGCCCCATAACACATCCACACCACACCACCACCAACGCAAACTTTCGCGCCAACCAACACCCTCGGCAGCAGCCGGCCCAAAACCCCCCACAACTGTCTCCATTATATCAAATAGGTCGCTTTAGCCAAGTGGTTACGGCGTTGCCCTGCTATATCTTCGATTAGCTGATTAGGCAATCCCTTCGGGGGCGTAGGTTCGAATCCTGCAGGCGACGTTTTTGCTTCTTTTTGAAGCTATTCACAATTTTGCTGTGCGTCAATTCTTTTTTGGACTGCTTCACATGCATGTTAATTATCCTGGTTTGATGCTCTGGCTAAAAGAGAGTGAGTGTCGCCTGAGCTAGTGGGAAAGATATGTTCTTGCTGTCAAAGCAGCTACGGTTCTTATCTGGTATTGTTGTAGGCCATCGCTTGTAGTAAAAAGGCCTGCCTATATTCTTTGAGAGGGTGTCCTAACAGATAAGGGCTGTTTGGCGTGCACACCTCCACCAACAAGCATTCGTCCAATGCCACCTCACAGAATCTTGGAAAACTTCTCAAAAGACGATGATAGCCAAAGTGAGTTGTCGCCAGAACAGAGCAAGGTTCGGTCATAACTGCGGAACCCGACAGCAAAGCCTGTGTAGGAAAGTTCAGGCCTTGTTGTTTCAGAATGAAATTGTGTGAAGATTCGTATGACAAATTCTTGCACGGGGAAGAGAGACCCTTTCTTTCGGATAGTGCTTGTGGTGCAAATATAAACCCTTATTGAACTGAGATACGCTGTTAGGTTGTTCACATGAGATCCTTCAATGATCGAGAGTTCCGGGAAACACTCACTGCCAGCCTTCTGCACCTAGGTACCCATCCTCCAGTTTTGTCTTATCACCAGCTCACTTCGTCGTCATCGAGTTCAGGGGGCATCTTTACAGTGCTCCAGTAAGAGAGGTTGGTGGCCTTCTCGAAACCCTCCAGCCATTGCTGCCGCGGGAGCAGCCAGCGGCTCTCTTCAATACCCCCCAGGAAGTCTTGATTGAGTTCTTGACTTTATTTTCTTTTGAGCCGCAGGCATTGGAGGTACTCGTTGCGGTATGAGGAACTGAAGCTATATCTTTTGAAGAGCTGAATTGAGAAGGATCCCATTAAGTCGTCTGAATCGTCAATTATGTGGTTGTGAGTCCCCTGGAGCATTCAACTAAATTAGTCCGGTGCTGTCTAGTTGGGGGCCGTTAGAATGAATCTTTAATGCGACTCACTTCACCTAGCTGATTCTCTGCCCGCCGCTTTCTCCTCTCATCTCTTCTACTGGCAGCTACTAGTATCTCCTTCGCCACCACATCAACTGGCCGAAAGAGCTCTCCAACTTTCGCCAGAAGAGCTTGCTTGAGATCGACAAGAGGCATTGGCCGTAGAGCTACCATCTTCGACTCTAAGGTCTCCAGCTTTCTTTCTTCGTTAATAGCCTCCCAAATTCGGTGCTCTTCTTCTTTGTATCCATTCGCAGGGCACCGGCCATAGTGAGTGAGACCTAGCTCCGTGAAATTTGACCTACGGAGTAGAGAGAGAAGGCTCAATCTCACCAAGTCTGTTTGACCAGCGTCCTCAAGCATTGACAGGTATTCAAAAAGCAATAGTGGGTTTCGTGGAATCCAAGAATTTGGCTGGAAATCCAGACTAAGCCTAAACTCGTCTGATGGAAGCCAATATCCGAGCTCCAAGCACGGGCAATCGCGGCCGCTCGTGAAGCTGCCAACCGGCGAGCCACTGTGGGATACCAAGATGCGAAGTGTTTTGAGTATGTTGGTACCGTAATCCGACGAGCCAAGGACTGCCAAAAGCTTGTGAAATATCGGCCCCCCTCGCCTGTTCGAGATGTTTGGGTTTTTACCCTTGTTGAGGAGCTTGCAGATGGTCTCGACTGTCTCAGAATCCAAAAGTTCCGAGTCGGTTACTCCAAAAAGGCAGTGTTCGCCCTGGTTATCCTGGAGATTGAACCCCGAGAATCCCCGTCTGATAAGCTCTTCGGCCGTTTTTGGAGATTGAAGCAGATGTGCCAAATTCTTGCCGTTGCCGAAAACGAAATCATCCGCTCTGCGTCCTCTGACAGTCGAACCCAGATTTTGTTCAGTTCAAAGCTGCTGGTAGATACAATATCGTCGATCAACTCCCACAGCATATCCCTGTGGCCCCAGACAAAGGCACACGCGATAAAGTCGCACTGTATATTCCCCATGCGGGTTTTCGCCCATGAATCTGCACCTCGCCTGATGAGCATAGAGGCAGATTATTTGTAGCCCATTGCTCCTGCGTGCATCAATGGTGTGAATCCTCATTTGTCGGCACTGTCAATCAGATCAGGGGCGTTGTCGAGAAGTGTCCGGAGAACCTCTTGGGATGCTGACTTGAGAGCCATATGGAACGGAGACTGCCCCAAGAAATTTACTATACTATCCAGGCTGTTTAGTCTCTTGATCAAATCGTCAACATTGGCAGCGTTGCCATGAATTATGGCTACGTGCAGGGGGTGAGTTCCGCCAAATTCTGTACTTAGGTAGCTAGTAATAGGTATTCAGAGTCATGGACGCCAAATTACCTTGGTTTTGTGGAATGATATGTGCAATTCAAGACAGGTAAAGTGGGTCTTTATACGGTGTGTTGTGTTCGCCATACATCCTATCGGGTACCCAGGGCGACGGCCAGGAGATAAAGGATGGCGAGTCAACCTCTTCGAAGTTGTATCCCAGCACAATGAGGGTCTGGACCAGCTTCAAGTGATAGTCTTTGTTGCCCAATCTGGCCGCAGCATACATAAATCTAAGCCCAGCCAAGTTAGCCAGCTTGTCCTGATAGTATTCGGCAATCGGGAGGGTGAGACGAACTCCATTGTCTCCAACCCAACCATTACCTGAAGGTCCTCAGCGACAAGATCTCAAGCTGCCCTGAAAATCGAAAGGCATCGCAATCCCAGGCACCCCAGTGAATAAGTTCCTGAAGGTAAGTGTGGCCTTGGGAGTTGACATGAGTTCGGAATGTTGGGTCAGATCTGTGAAGTTCCCGAAATGTGATCTTGGCATCTTTGACGGCATAGTTTCTTGTCCCTTCCTCGAAGATTGGGATTAGAAAACACCAGTGTCTAAGCCGTTCTAATGCTTCGAGCCCTAGCGATGTATTTTCGACAACTCGCTGTATCTGAAGTGACGGCCGCAAGGAGTATCCTGATGTTCCAGTGATGAACTCCCCGCCAACTGACAACGCGAAAGGAATGCCAAGCCATAATAGTTGAACACAGACCGAGAGTTGGTATCGACGCGCGCCGCATCTTGACTGATCACAGTCCCAGAGGATTGCACTCAATGGGGTGTGTTTGACGGTCCAGAAGCCCAAGGATACTACTGCCTTGCTACTGTGACAGGAGCAGTGACAATGCTTTATATTGCACCGCCACATTATGTGGTCCCGAAGGGCCGCTCGTTTGTATTGCGTCCGTGATTCCACGGTAGCTTGGCCAGGCTGGGTGCCATGCATCTCGGGAAGCTGAGAGATGGGGACGACAGAGCACCTCTCGATTTTCTCTGGAAGAGTTTTAGCTTGAGCACATCCATCATTTCCCTGGAGTTTGAAATTAGACTCTGTTTCCGAATCATGGTTGCTAGAATGATATTCAATGGGCTCACATCATTGTCCTAAAATGTCCGTGGTCAGCAATACTTGATGAGGAGCATTGGTGCGGTCTTACAATGTAAAATGATCATGGGCTCGGGAGAGAAGAGAGTCTTTATCTCGGATTTCATCCATCAGTGTAGAATTACTGCCCGGAGTTGCGACTCGGAACCTCTTCTTCTTTGTTTCGGGGACATTCGCCTCGAGAGAGCTCAGACGTTGTGAGACGGCTGCATAGTCCGATAAACAGGTGCGAACCGGGCTTCAGCTCTAATACCGTCCAACCCATCTGCTGAGCGACTCCTATCCTCTCTAACCTAATGACCTCCAGAAACCCGAGTCTCTGTTCGATACTTTGCAGCATGTTGGGGAAGTTCCTGAAAGCTGCGCGTCTCGCTGTCAATTTCCCGATGCTTTCATTGACCTGAAGTGGCAGAAAGGCGAGTCCGGCAATCGAGGCCACGATGCCCAGAATCTCAGCCATGGCAGCGATAGTTCTGGACGGGTAGCCGCAACATTGACAAGATCACGCCCTCAAACGGAATATTGGCAGCGACATCATGGCGGTGTGAATTTCTGCCTACAGACAAGGCGCTTGCTGCCTTCTGCTCTGCCTTGGCGTCTGTCGCCTGCATGGTGTGACGAGCGCTCCAATGAGCTGCGGATTCTGACCGAACTTTTGTGCAATCGCTCGTTGCCAACCAACTCCTCTGCAGAGCTACCCTGAAGTTCTCGGACGACTGATGATTGGGAGATCTGAAATGCACCCGCGGGCATGACTTGGGCCGGGTTGCAACATGGGGGACGCCGACGGCTGCGGCAGAACCCTCCTTGATTGACTGAACCGGGGCGTCACAAACCCATGAGACAACCCACTTGCTGAGTCTCTGGGCGCCAGGTAGGCGGAAGCCCCCTGACGTCCTAATCAGCGTCGTAACGTCGTGTTGGAATCTACGGTTCGTGCCAAGGAGCAGTGCCGAGATGGGCAAATAGCTTGACGGGTAACTGACCCAGAAAACCGAGAAGTGTGGTCAGGTCTCGCCCAATAGGGATGCCGCTGGCAAAGGGCGATGCTGACAGTGGGTTTGGGGTAGATGGACGTCCAGCCCAACACCGGAACTTGGGTCGCACGGAAGAAATCTAGGCAAATCCTCTGCCCGCGGGCGAGATAGTGGACAAACTCGAAGAAGAGAGCTCCGCAAGCCAAATGGAGAAAAGCTAGCCGTGGACGTGCGGAAGGCAGATCCGACGAGATGGTCGGTGTCGTCTTGGCCAAACATGGAAACAGGCAATCGTTTTCTGGCGCCGTTGGCTAAATGTCGTCTCAGCGCATGATCGTCCGACGTCCCGCCTGATTAAAGCCCTCACCCACTGGGAGGAAAGCGCCCCACTGTTCGAGGAAAGAGCGACCTCGATGGAAGTTTCGATTCGTTTGAGGTGGCCCACTTGATTGGTCGTCAAAATGGAGGTGCTGTTCCATGGGCCGGGAAAACCGCCGAGCACTCAGCTGGCGCTTTGCATCTCGAGATGTCAACATCTGAGCCCTGCTTGGTGTTTGTCGCCCGTACGACTGCCAACGCTGACAACACTGCCATTTTGCTCTTTCTCGCGACAATGGCATAGCACTGCGTCGCCGTCGATTGCCCCTTTTGTCCCTTTCACCTGTCTGCCGCCACGCGACGATCTCATGCGATGCCCGGGTAATTTGGCCCGCGCAATCTAATTTTCTATCGCAACTGATGCTAATTATCGCGCAGTCAGCTCGCGCCCTAGTCCGCGGCTATAGTGAAGTCCATTTGTTCCGTAATTTCTCGTGCAAGCCACCCGTGGACGCACGCCACGCGCCGAGGGCCAGAAGCTTCCACTTCGAGGCTCTCCCCCGTCGATCGCCAAGAAATCCGATCCCCTGAATCGAAATAGAATAGCTAGACGAGCGTTGCATGGCATCGTGGTCAGCCGCAAGCGACTTGACTCCGAAGTGGCGTTCGCTCCCCCAACCCGGACCGCCGGCTTGGATTTATGCTCACATTCCTGGGCGCCCGTAGATAGGAGCACAACTGCGGCTCGATAGAGGCTTACATATTGTCCATCCCGAGGAGCCGTGAACGTGGACGCTGCGCAGATCTCCGTGGCATCATGGATGGCCAGCCGTCGTGCCTTGTGCGGCCTTGGCAGGGAACACATCTTAGCAGCTCCGCTAAGAGCGCTTTGCCTCCCTGCCCTAGATTAACGGTCTGATGGCTAGGATTGCGACCCTAGCTTGAGCCTCCCGGCTGGTAGGCAGGCCATTCCCGGGCTGGGCCGTTGGTCTTCTCTCGACCTCCCGAGAACTGGCATCAGGTAATTTACTCGTTTCGGCAAAACACTCAAGTGACCCGATACTTTGCCCAAAAGACGTTTCCGCGCGTGGAAAGGAACGAGGTTGTTTAAGTATGGGGAGACCGCCGCACCATTCAACAGAGAATATGGCGCCACCCATTTCACGGTCTCTACCGCGCACTTGACGACGGTAAGGAGGAAATCGCCCAACCACACCAGCCTATCCCACACGGGATATATCTCGTCCCGTATCCCCGGATTTCCTGCACCCCGCGATCTTTCCCCAGACCGGAGTAGCGAACCGCGGATTCCCCGGCGCGCCCCAACCGCATCTTTGGGATCAGACACCCATCTTACATCCGCCAAACAGCTTGCTTGTGCCGTATCGCAGCACACCTCCTTTAGGCTCGCGATGTTATCGTTCGCCCCTATCTTTGCCCTGCTGGGGCTGGCAGCCGCCTCCCCATTCGAGAAGCAAGCCGCCCTTGCTGCGTGCCTCTCATCTGCGAGTGTGCCAACTAGCGCCCCGGGTACCCTTGACTGGAAGCTCGATGCCTCCCCTTATAACCTGAGGCTTAATTTCACCCCAGTGGCTATCTCTGTACCAACAGCAGCCGAGCATGTGCAAAATACGATTGCATGTGCCGTGAAGTTGGGCGTGAGGGCTAACGCGAAATGCGGTGGGCACAGCTATGGCTCGTTCGGCCTTGGTGGTGAAGATGGCCATCTGACCATCGAATTGGACCGGATGAACGATGTAGTTCTCGATACCGCTACTGGGATTGCAAAGGTCCAGGGCGGCGCACGGCTAGGCCATGTCGCCTCGGAGCTTTGGACACAGGGGAAAAGAGCAATCAGCCACGGCACGTGCCCAGGGTAAGTCAAACCACTCTCCGAGAAAGGACGCGAGGGCTTCAGCTTACCACGACTAGTGTCGGTGTTGGTGGACATGCGCTTCATGGCGGCTATGGTATCAGCTCGCACACGAAAGGTCTGGCACTCGACTGGTTGGTTGGCGCAACTGTGGTTCTTGCCAATTCAACCGTTGTGGACTGCTCTGAAACTGAGAATCCGGACCTTTTCTGGGCCATTCGGGGCGCGGGATCATCCATGGGTGTTGTGACCGAGTTCCGATTTAATACGTTTACGCCTCCGGAGCAGCTCACAATCTTTGTGGCAGTGCTTCGATGGGGAACTGAGGAGAAGTTTTTGGCGGGCCTAAAGGCCGTTCAGGAGTTTGCCCAGGATATGCCGGCGGAGGTAAATATGCGACTCTTCATGACACCGCGCTTCATCAACCTTGAGGGTCTCTACTATGGCGATAAGGCCAGCATGCAAGCCGCTTTGGCCCCCTTGATTGCCAAGACGGGAGCAACTTTCCAGCTGCAGCAGCAGGGAGGATGGCTCGATCAGGTCAAGCACTTTGGTGGTGGTCTGCCTCTTGATCAGGGTCATCCGTACGATTACGTGAGTTGCCACGAGCCCAGATCCGAAGACCCTCCCGCGCTAACATCTTGATAGCATGAGACATTCAACTCGGCGAGCTTGTACACAAACGCGCTGAATGACACGCAGCTCGGCGACTTTGTCAACTACTGGTTCAAGTACGCCAAGACGAACAAGCGTGATTGGTACGTCCATATGGATATCCATGGCGGCAAGAACTCGGCAGTCTCAAAGCCCGCTGTCGACTCCTCCTCCTACGCCCACCGCGACTATCTGTTCATGTACCTGTTCTACGACCGGGTTGACAAGGGCGTCTTCCCGGTCAGCGGATTCGGGCACATTCAGAACTTTGTCAGCAACATCACCAAAACCTTGCCCAGCAGCGAATGGGGGCGCTACATTAACTACCCGGATCCGAATCTGGACCAGCAGACTGCGCAGAAGAACTACTGGGGCCACAGTCTAGCCAAGCTGCAGGCGATCAAGAAGGAGTTGGATCCCCAGGATGTGTTCCATTATCCCCAGGGTATTCTTCCCGCTGCATGAATCATGTCGACTGGGCTCGGGCCCGGCTTGGAGGTACCTGCGGGATCGGATCGGATAATGTATATAGACGACGACATTAGATGATGAGGGGTAGAGGAGGAGGGTTATGAGGGTTGGCACAAACTCATGTTCAACACGGTTTAATAGCATCATTGAATTCAATACCGACCCATTGCATCCAATCCCGTTGCATCACAACCTTCGTAGGTAGTATGCTCTTGATATTGCGCACAGGTAGGTACCGCAGCAAGAGTATCACTCGCCAGGCCGCTGCGCATAGATAACAGTCCTGTCGCCACCCAATTCATTAGTCTTTCTCACACACATATCAAACACCCCCGACCTCATTCAGATCAGAGTAACTCACACCGGCCAATAAGCATGAACCCTCCTATCACCCACATCCTCCCTCGCCGCCGCCGCCAACATCTTCACATCCCCCTCACTCCACCCCAGCCCCCTCGTCCCGACACCCATCAATATCCCTTCCATCCCAGCCGTCATGTTAATACGATTCAGCGCCCCGATCTCCTTGAGCTTGGCGTCGCGCGGCCACGTGTTGCTCGGCCAGACGAAGCGCTGCTCCGTGATGGAGGTGAATCCTGCGGAGAGGAGAAGGGGCTTTAAGGTGTATATGTCGATTAGGGGGCGGGAGAGGGTCGTGGAGCCGGAGAGGAGGAGTTCCGAGGCTTGGGAGAGGGCCGTGTCTGGGTTGAGGGTGTCGTCGTCGGAGAGGGCGGGGGAGAGGTCGTGAATTTCGAGGTGCCCGAGGGGGAGGAGGTTGCTATTGAAGGGGGAGGGGGTTAGATATAAGGATGGGTAAGAAGGTAGGGAAGAGGAAGGGCAAGTAGTACTCGAAACATTGCTTGAGGAAGGAGGGCCAGTCGGCGATGGCGCCGTTCATGGCGCGGCTGTGGATGTAGGTGAAGGGGGTGGTGAAAGTCCAGCGGTCTTCGATGTCTGCGATTTGGAAGTCGAGGTTGGGCGGGACGCTAGGGGTACAAATAGATGAGATAAGTAAATCGTCGATGATAAGGGATGAGAGGTTACTTACAGCATCGGCTGGATAGGCGAGAGGTCCACGCCAATGACGGAACTGTCGGGGTGGGCGTCGGCGTAATCAATCGCCCAGATCCCGGTGCCGGTGCCAATGTCTAGGACGCGCTGGGGAGGGCTGTCTGCGTGGTTTGGCGGGGCGAGGCCGAGGGATGTGTCCATCGTGAGGGACCAGATGTGGTGTTGAAAGTCTGAAGGGTGTTAGTATGGGGTTTGAATAGCGAGGGTTGGATTGGGGGCCATAAAAACCAAGGCGGTCATTCTCCTCCTTGTCGTTTGGGTAAGGGTATTCTTGTTGTGGTATCAGTTCTGGTTGCCATCAATTGATGTCATAGGGGCTGCCTGCGTACTCCCTTCTTTGAAGGCATGGTATGTCCGGCCGTTTTCTGTCTTGTAGCTATGGTAGTCCTTGGGAAGATCGCTGGTTGAGCAGATTGAATCCTGGTAGGCAACGTGAGATTTAGTTTGAATGATTTCTATCTCATGCCAGTGAGGTCATACGCACACTGTCTGAAAGCGAGTCCTCATCGGCCTGCTGAGACTGAGGATTGTTGCCTGCTCTACTGTTTGGAACTTTCATGGTCACGGTCCTTCGGCCCATTGGCACAATTTGCTGAAAAGGTCACTTTGTGGGTTGACTGAATGAGTAAGTCGAGGAGCTCAGGTTGATGACGGTGGGGATGTGAATTGGGCTGCGAATGCCAGCGCATCTTCAGGCTGTGTGAACCCCTGTTCGATGACATCGGCTCACGAGGTATGATTGGCAAAGGCAAAAGACGTGCCATTCTCACACTGGCTGCCCAAACGACACCAGTGATGAATAGCTGGCGGTATTTTTGACTAATAGGGCAATGAAGCCCAACAGCTAGTGGTTACACCGCATCGCTGCACATGTCCATTTGGGGCTGTTTCTCAATCTCACCGGGGTACTTCGTACCTGCCTTCAAGTTCATTCGGGGTCACTAACACATCCAATCTCTAAAATTCCCCGACTTCCAAGTTCTCGGCCCTGTGCTCCTTCCCCACAATCTGCAGATGTGATGGTTTCACAGCAGCGCCAAGGCCGAGTCCCGAGCACCTTGCAATGTCAGGGCTGCATGTTTCTTTCTTCCCATCTTTGGGGTTAAAATCCCCTCCAGACGTGCGATCATCCCCACCAAGAGAGCCCCTTGCGATCAGTATCTGCCACAACCGGGTTCCGGCGCAAAAACAGTATCCCATCGGCCAGTGGCCAAGGTTTGAGATTTTTGGTCGCATAGCTCTCGCAGCAGCTGCATTGATGGCCTTGACCGCTGCGGCGCCAGCCATTGGTGCGGGTTGGTTTCATCGACGACGATCATGGATGCGCCACTTGTGAAACTGGCGGCGACACCAGATGTTCTGGCAAAAATAAACGGCACACGACACTCTGCGACCGGAAACTCGGTATCGCCAAGCCACGCAGAACGCGTATGTTTTGGCGGGTAGCGAAGATCGAGGAGAATAAACCATGAAGCTGAGGGAAGGGATCGCCAACTCCGGGGACGCTCCACTGTAAATACCAAACCTACAAGTACAGCACCTTTCCCGTTCCCCTCCTACAGAAGGGCCTCACAAAGGGAATATTTCTACGAATAGACGAACCAGCCTCCAAAATGGCACCCGTAGTACGAAACCTGATGATCCTCTCCGGCCTGCTGGTCAGCGCTGTAGGCGTAGCAGCGCAAGCAACGCCGCCATCGCCACCAACCGCCCAGGGGCTGCACTCGCTCTTCGTCGCCGCCGGCAAGCTATACTGGGGCACGGCCATCGAGACGAACAACTTCAACGACAGCGCGTACCTCGCCATCGCCAACAACCGCAACGAGTTCGGCATGTACGTGCCCGAGAACAGCCAAAAATGGGAGGAAATCCAACCGGCCCTGACCGACTTTGAGTTCACCAACCCAGACGCCGTGCTCGCGCGCGCCCGCGCCAACGGCCAGATGTTCCGCTGCCACACCCTCACCTGGCACTCACAACTCCCCGCCTTCGTCGCCAACGGCACCTGGACGCGCGACACCCTCGCAGCCGTCATCGTCGCGCACATCACCAACGTCATGACCCACTACCGCGGCCTCTGCTACGCCTGGGACGTCGTCAACGAAGCCCTCAACGACAACGGCACCTTTCGCAACTCCGTCTTCTTCCGCACCCTCGGCACCGACTTCATCCCGCTCTCCTTCGCCGCCGCCTCGCGCGCCGATCCCTCGGCCCGCCTTTACTACAACGACTTCAATCTCGAGACCTCCCCGCGCAAAGCCGCCGCCGCCGTGCGCATCGTCCAGCTCGTGCAGGCCGCAAACATACCCATCCACGGACTCGGTTTCCAAGCCCACTTCCGCGTCGGCCAGACCCCCAACCGCACCTCCCTGATCGCCACGCAGAACCTCTTCACAACCCTCGGCCTCGAAGTCGCCTTCTCCGAGCTCGACATCGCCCACCTCTCCCTCCCGCCCAACAGCACTTCCATCCAGCGCCAGTCAGATGACTACGTCACCGTCGTGTCCGCCTGTCTTGCCGTGCCCAAGTGCGTGGGCATCACGCTCTGGCAGTTCACCGATAAATACAGCTGGATACCCAGCACCTTCCCCGGCCTGGGCGACGCATGTCTGTATACCTCGAATTTCACAAAGAAGCCTGCGTATTCGGCTGTGTCTAGTTTTCTGCAGAGTGTTGTTGCTACGGCGGCGCCGGCGCAGGGCACAGGGAGGTTTGCGAATGGGACGGGGAGTAAGACTGTGACGCCCATGGTGGTGGCTGCGCCGGCGACGGCGACGGGGGTGATGACGTTGCCGGCGGATATTGCGGGGGAGTTGGCGCCGTTTGTGACCAGTCCGCCTGTGAGGACGAGCGCAGGGGCGGTGGTGATTGTTGGGAAGAGGAAGGGGGTCTTGGTCGGGGTTGTGGTGATGGTTGGGGCTTTGCTGCTTTGAGGGATACCCATGGCTAAGGATGTTGGTGTTTGGATATACCCCTGATGACCTGGGGCGGCGTTTTGGTTTGTCATGTGGGATCATGTGGGATAGCATGCATGAAGCGATGAGCATTGCAGCTGTGTGAAGGATTATTTTTAGCTGTCTTTCTATTTGCCTGACCTAAGCAAGGCATGTATGTTGGGACGTATGTGTTACGAACGAATGGGCCGGGCTCTGGCGGTTTGTGAGACTCAGGAAGTCAAGCTGCATGGATAGAAAGACCTGTGCCGAGCTGCGGTGCCGCGGCGACTTTAAGGAAGAGGCATGATTAGTAACTAATGGAGTTGGTTGGCAGAGCTTAGTATATGGAAAGCTGGGTCTCTGTTTCGAGTATGGCGGAAAACTATAACACTGACATGTGTGTAACTATTCGGTCAAGAAAAACTTTGTTTTTCAACGTAACACCCGACATTGGGATAACACTGACATAAACTACTACCTACGAAGGCTTGGGCTCAAAGAAAGAGCATATTATCTCCATGTGAAAATTCCTTCTCACTGTTAGACCGCCGATAGCTTTCGCTATTACAGGCCATCTTTCATTCTGAAAACGCCCATAGATACTGAGAAGGCCCTCCTGCATGTTAAAAAGGTCTGTGATGTGATAAGCTCAGGCCTTTGCGTTCCGAAAAAGGGCCATGTGAGGATCCCAAGAAGGCATATTTCACACTGGCGAAGGGGTTTCTTTTAGCCTGAGCCTTCGTACCTACCACTAGGAAGTGTTTGAAAATATAAGTTGAAAAAGCTACGTTTTTTCAACGTCACACGCGACCTTGCTGAGAACATCATCTTTGATTTATATTCAGAATACCTACACAACCCTACCCGACTGGTGTTGTACCTACTACCTAACCAACCCGCACCCGCCCCCTAGTCCACCCCTTCAACTCCCCAAATCTCTCCCTCACATAACTAAAACCGCAGGGGAGTCTCCCGCGGTAGATGGAGTCCATGCCTTGGATTTGGGCCTGTTTGGTGGGTAGGTCGTCCTGCGGGATGCAGTAGCGGTCGATCCAGAGGTATCGGTGGCCGAGGCGCAGGGTTCGGGAGATTGTGTCCTCGATTGTCTGGGGGAGGTCTGTCGGGAGGTTGTCGTCCGGGTTGGGGATGTCAGTGATCCTAGGGTCGTGGACACCGCCCCAGACGTAGCTGAGGGTCAGGTAGTGCTTGGGCCGGGCTAGTGTCCCCCACAGCACGAGCCGGCGCGTCGAGCAGTCTATGGTGCGGAAACCAGGGGGCGTCTCGAGGGTGATCTTGTGGCAAAGAGCCTTGTGGTTGGTGTCGCAGAAATCGATCCATTCTTTGAGGACGGGAATTTCAATGTTGGCTGCAACCGCCGAGCAGAGCGCACATTCGGGTCGTCGATCACAGGCAGGATAATCCCGCTCAGGCCAGCCTCGGAGTTCGCCTAGTTTGACGCGGATTGGTACCCGACGGGAAGAACAGCAAAGGTCGGCGAGTCATCAAAGTTAGACTCCTAGCGAGCTCGGCCGTGGCATTGGTGCTATTTTTGAGTGTCCCCATCATGGGGCCCGAGATAGGGTGGTCGTGGATTCCTGTTTAGTACGAACTGGACTAACCCCCCATTTGCTTGGCTGACAGTCACGGAGTTAAGCTAAGCCATGGGTTCGACTTGGCTACAGCTGGGACAGGCACGGAATAGAGCCAAGATAAAGCCAATCCCTCCTCTTGGCTCCGAGGCGGCGATTAGCAGGGAAGTACAAAGTATCGTCTTGTGGATGGGTGATCTGAGGAGGCGGTCCCTTCTGCTCACCTCACTGTACCAAATCATCACATCAAATATTAAACACACGGACTGTTATCTCGCTCTTGACCAACCAAGTAGCAATGGCTCGTCTCTACCTCCTTACCTGCTGGGGCTCAGCCCTCGTCCATGCCGGCAGCCTTGCCCCAACCATCCCCGAGGACTTTAGTGGCTCTCGCCCGTTGACCTTCCAGGAGGTTCGCACATTGATGGACGAGCTGTTCGGACAGGGGTGCAATCAATGTGGCAAGATCGACAAAACCTGGCTGGATAACGGACAGAGGAGCTATACCTGGGACCTGAAGGTGGATTATAGGAAAAAGGGTAGCGTGTGCGCTCAGCGATGCATTGGACCGAGTACTGATCTGGGTTTGGGCATCAACGATGAGTACAATGGGAGCACCTATCCGTCGACCGGGGGGGGGGAAGCGGAAGCGGAGGAAAGTCCGAGGGGTCCAACTTGAGGGGATGGGCCGGTGCGGCTACTGGTCCGGGACTGTTGATGGCTGGGTTCATTCTTCTTTGAAGATCATCATGTTGCTTATAGCTGTTACTCTGAAGGCGTCGTGGTGTTCCCGAGAGCGGTCTTCGCCGTCGTAACTGGTGCCGGAGACGTTGTCGTTGTGTCAACAGAGCAGGGTTGAAGCGCGATGTCCGATCTTGGCCCTAACGAGATCAAACCCGGGGCGCAAAGCAGGGGACCATGACTCAAGGCCCAGGTCTCGCCGGACGCGCAGCGCGGGCAATCTTTGGCCCGGCTCCCGCTCTCATCAGTGCATAAGGTAGGTACTAGTGGCAAGCATACAAGCCTTGATCCTTCCCGACTGCGGCCCGCTCCCCACCTCCCCAGACAGACAAGGATAGTTGATACGGCTACACTAGCAGTGCTTTCCATCCAAGGTCACCCATGCGAGCCGCCGCCAGCCGGTGCGGGTGACGTCGCCCTGTGAAAGAGAACAAGAAATGTTCACAGATCCAGCATAAACGACATTTGTCGTGAAAGGCTGCCACACCGGAAGCACAGAAAGGCGCTCGGAGGAGATTCGTAGGTATGTGTGTGCTAAGTTCGATGGCACGAAAGCCTTCGGGAAGGTGCATCGCGATCAGGTCGACCCGGTTCTAGACCTCCTATCACACCGCTTTAGGTAGCTGTTCCAGAATCACCTTCTGTGACTGGCGCCACTACCCTACCCTTTGCAGGTCTTGGTTCAGCCATCAGTGCTACAGATGCCTTGATACAATACCTCTTCTTTTGCCGATCAATATGTGTTTACGTCCGAAATCCACTTCAAAGACCAGCCATCAACCGTCGGCCCGGATTGGTGATTAATCTGTAAGGGCCGGCTACCTTGCTTGCTGCTGTTCATCGAGGGCCGCTCAACGAGACAAGTGTCGTAAATGTTAGGTCTTCTCGGCGCCAATGTCTCAGCGGATCTGAATGCATGAGACACGAGCGAGGCTGTTGGCTAGTTCTCGTCGTCCAATCAATGAGTGGCATCATAACTTTGCGAACACCTCCCATATACCACAGTAAATAAGCAGGTGGTAAGCCGGCACCGCGCCAATCAGAAAATGAGGAAGTTTCATCGGCCAAGTGCTGGTTGGCAAGATCGTATGGGTAAGCGACCGATCACCCAGTGTCGATTCGCGAAACCTTCGACTGGGAGGGAAACGCGTCAGGATCGAGCATCGGGGATAAGTTAGCGCGTCCGCGAAATGCAAAAACCAATAGTTTGCTTCGGCTGAGGACTGTCGGTTAGCTGAGAGCGCCCGATCGCTTCGCCCTCGTCCCCCAAATCGATCAGAAGTACCCCCTAAAACGCCACAGGGAACACAGCCGACGAACGCCCTGTACCCCAGCGGCCCGACTTGACGGAACAGGAGAACAAGCCGTCTCCTGAAACCCTCCCCGCCGATACTAACACCTCACGTGCTTAGCTCTTCTTCCTTCTTTGCTGATCCTGTACTCCGTTCGGGTACGCGACCATCCGCCTGATGAAACCTCCGGCGCATTCAAAAAAGAGCTTCAATGACGTTCTTATCAAATCGGGAGGTGGAAGCTGCTCGCACTTTGGGGCACGATGGCGGGGTCTTGGCGGTTCTGATCTCAAGGACTCGGGCCTGGCGCTGTGGATCGGGGACGTGGTCGGTGGCGCTCGCTTTTGGGTGGCATGCCTGGGTACTGGCTCTGCATTCAGCTGACCGGGCAGCCCTCCCTGACGCACACGGGAGGCTGCATATTCGGGGCCAGTCACCACAAACCTGTAAGCGCCACAATAGGGAACTTCGACATCAACGCTCCCTGTTGTTCGAAGATATCCCACCGCCGTGGCATGCCCTTTCTCATTCCGTGTATTTTCTTTTTTTATCCGCCCGATTCCGACTCGTCACTTCCAGCGCTTGGTCACCGCGTGATAGTAACCACGTTCCCCACCATTGGGACGCTCGATGGGAGGAACTTGTGGCGGCTTCCGTGGCATCGAAACTGGGAATAGGGCCCTCGCCGCCCGTATGGCTCAGTTACGTGCTTCCGCTCCCTGTTTGAAGACTGGGAAATAATTTCCGACCCCGACCCCGAAGGACTTCGGAGTGGCTGCGGCGAGGGCTGCGTGCGAGCCTCTCCTGGCCGGCTTGCCATGGAGCATGTCTGTTGTCGGAGATGTCAGAGCCTTGTATCATGGTGTGTAGGCAAGCGTGTAGGATAGAAAAGCTCTTCTTTCCCTCATCGTGACATCCCGCTCCCGGGGAAAACTCAATACGGCCTGCTGGACCTCCTCCCCTTCACAGACAAAGCAACCTTCTCTCTGCAAAGCCCGGCTTCTCAACAGGATCCTATATTATCCCCTTTCTTGCTTTGAACATGTGTCACGCCGACAGCCATCTGCACCCGTGCGGCCACTCGGGAACCCAATGGACATACTGCCGAGAGTCCAGGATGACTGGCAAAGGAACCGCGCCTCCCGAGTGCAACGACAGGACATGGGGAAACTCGATCAAATCAACTGAGCACTGCCCATTAGCATACTGCAATTTCAAACCCGGAAGCACCTGGTACGTGGCATTCTTATACAACAAACCACGTTGTAGAGCCGAGCATTTGACGACTGGACTGACACCGGGTGTACACAGGACTTGCTGTGCTTGTGGAGGTAGTCAGAACAGTGAAGGCTGGTGTCTCCATGAGCGTGGGAGATGGGAACGCGATTCCTTCAGCGGGTGGATGAACTGGATCGACAAGTGTGAACACAACTGCTGTACCAACTGTACTCGAGACTTCCAAGACGAGACGATCTCGTTCGGACCTCAGCCTGCGAAGTCAACGGGGCAGAAATGGACGAAGGGCACGAGTGGTTTGAAAAAAGGAAGCAGGAGGAACAAGAAGGCATCCGGGCCAGAGGACGTGCCAGTCCCTTCCATCGAGGCCGATGACCGGGAACCCCGTGTTGTCGCCGAGTCTACTCCGAAGAGAAAGGGCAAGGAGAGGACGCAGGGCTCGAAGCCTTCTTCCAAGAAGAGAAAAAAGTAGGGTCGCAGCAGGTTGAAGGTTGGAAGGACTTCCTATTCATCGTATGTCGTCATTCATGTTCTCGATTCTCACGCTGCTTTGGATTTCTTTCATCGAGCACCTGCTCAGTTGCAGAAGACAGCAGCTCAGGCTCTCAGCGTCGACTTGAAATACAGCGATCTTTTCGTTTGAATGTTCTGGCTTGTTGGGGTGGAAAATCGCCGAGATGGAAACTCTCGAAGGGGGTGGTCGAGCAGGTCTCGAGCGAGGTGTAAGCTGCATGTGTGGCTTGGCTCAGTCTGTATTGTACGCGACAACTCCTTACAAACCAATGCAACAGTAGCAATCTTCTTGGCGTAACTATTGCGGGGAAGCTTAGTAGAGAGCACAGGCTCGGAGCTGTGGTACGGATCCTAGATGTAAGCAGTTGACACGTTGCCGTAGGTTTTTCTCCGATGATAGACTTGTCCAAAAGTCGTCTAGGCCGTTGCGCCTCGGAATGCGCCGATGTAGCATGCGCGCGCGGATTATCGAATGCCTGAGCGTAACTAGTCGAGGTGCTGGCCGATGGAAAGACGGCGTTGAAATGCAATCGAATGAGAGCTGGACCTGACGCTTTAACCGGATCGACGATCCGGCTCGACGCACGCTGGGACTGTGCAACATTGGCGCCCTGGCGATTCGACGGTTGTGCCACGTGCCAATTATGCCGCAGACAGGGATATGGGCTGTTCGGGCCCTGCAGGGGTTGAGGGCTTGGACAGCGGGAGGACGCATCCCAATCCTGTGAGGCTGTCACTGCTCGCCTTCAGGCCACGAAGGCGGTTGTTGCAGGATATTGCGTACCCTCCATTTGCCCGGTCGTCCATTGATCTGGAGTTAGCGATGCACGCCCGCTGAGGGAAAATTGGCCAATCCTGGGGCGAGACATCCACGATGCAATGCACCTCACCCACTGGCAGGGAACGGAGCCCGCGCAGCAAATTAAGCTCATCGAGTCTGGCTTTATCCGGCCCGACCCAGCATCCAGCAGAGACACCACCAACAATGGCGGATTGGGCTCTGAACGCCAGAAAACAGAGCGAGGAGACTGTCTCCGGCCAGCCCGTCTGAACGGAAGCACTGATCACGAGGGCAACAACCGCATTGTTGCCGCCTTCAGCCATGGGGTGCTTTCAAATCTGCTGCACGTGTCGACGCACCGAGCGATTGGCTGGGACAACTGAGGTTCCATCCCAGGGGCCGAGACCTGGGCCAGCCTAGCTGGGTTCGGGTTTGGCCGATCCATGGAGCCATGAGGCATGAAGCCACCCGAGGAGGGGCCAGAGGCCGTCTGTCATACGAAGCGCAGTTGACGGCGCCTTGGTGTGTCTGTTCGCGCCAAGCCAGTGTGCCAGTGATGAGCGAAAATGGTGCAATCCGCTGGCCGATTGAACTCAAACGGCGAAGGTGGGAATGGAAACCATCCAAGACATGCGGTGGCACCTCGTTGGGGGCGTTAGCAAAATTCTGCTGTTAGCCCAGTGATAGACAGTTCGGAATGCCGCATTTGATGATTGTCGCCGATTCCTCTAGCGAGGGGCCGTCGAGTCTGGGGCTAGAGAAATCCTCTCCTGAAATGACAGGGCGAGGTGTGGATGCCTTCTGTGACTGGTCTGTCGGGCCCTCGCAACTGGGCACAGCTGACGACGGGCAAGCACCCCTGGACCAGGGTGGAGTGTGCTGAGCACATTCCCACATGGCACCTGCAACCTGCACACCCGCAAGCTGCAGAAGCCAACGGCCATCAGTTCAACCCTCCACTTTGCCCCGTTCCCTCCCGTTACCTACCCCCCAATCCCCATTTCTCCGGACTGATTCTCCTCTCTACCCCGTCCTCATCCCAGTCCGACCGCCGCTGCAGCCGTCTGCGATTGACTTCGACCCGTCTCCCACGCAGGTCACTTTCGACTGAACTCTGATCTGTCGCCTCTCGTGTTCTCCGAATTTTCGCATCTCGTATCCGACCCTTACGGGCGACGCTACCTCTGCCGTTCGCCCTTTGGGAGCACCGCCGTCGTGTTTCAAGTCGCGCACCCGGCAACGACAGGTCGAACAACAAACGAACAAAGGAAGCGTAAAACGCTTAAAAATGCCAGCATCTCTAGACTCTTCTCGCCCGATTATGGCGCCTTCTGTACGTTCTTATCCCTCTCCCGATCATTCCAAGCACCCCGCATTATCCATCATGCTCGCCTCGCAAACGGCTTCGCAATGCGGTCACGCCGGCCTCAACCCTCCATCTCGCAAGCCCATCTACTTTGCTAACATCATCCCGCCCTCTCATCAGAACCGCACTTCAGTGCGCTTCAGCACATACAGCGTGTCGCCCTCGGTCGCACCCACAGTCGCTACGACCGATAGCGTGACAGCCGAGATCCGGGACATCGAGAAGGGCCTCGACCGGATGGAAAACAAGGCGCTTGTGCAGCAGCGCGTGGAGCTGAGCGAAGAGAAGGTCGCCAACATGTCGAAGCTGGCGTTGGGTGCGAAGCTGGATCGCGCCCTCGGTCGACGGATGAGCAGCCAGGACGCTGTCATGCGAACACGAAAGCCATCCCTGATGAACGAAAAGGAAAAAATCTGAAGCAGCCAGCATCCGCGAGCACACACACAACTTGAGAGTGCGAGAAGGACGGCGAAATACGGCACCGTTGGCGTCGGCATCGACAGGGGCTCCCTCTTACGAAAAGCTCTGCTCTGCCGCGCCGCCCTCGGCTCTAGATCCGGGCACGGACTAATCACCGCCTACTAGCCGCTTGGCAGTAACGGAACTTCGGTATTTCATCAGCGTGTTCAGGATTTCTGTTGGTTGGTTTCTTTCACGGACATCATTGCGGGGAAACGGCATCATTGTGAGGTGGAAAGGCAAGGTTCCACCACTGGTCGAGTAGGACTTACCGAGGCTCGTAAGATGGAAGGATAGAGGAATTTCGCTGGTGTTTGGACTATCAAGTGTATGAGAAGCTACCTAGGGCTGGAAAGGGGGCATTAAACGGCCCCGGTATGAATGTTTCTGTTTGGCTTCAATGATTGAATGAGTACACAGTCACCACGCCCATATGTACACGCCAGCGATTACGCCCTTTCCATCCCTCCTCCCTCCTGACGCCTTTCAAAGTCAACAGGCCCGTTTGTCAAATGCAGATATAAAACATAACCCGTGTCCAGCAGATTCTCGCTCACGCCGATGTACCTGGTCGGCAACTCATCAACACCTCCCTCTCCCGCTTGCCTCTCTAATCACCCACTAGCTTTGCCCATTCATGCCTCAGCAGCCTTAGCCTGCGCAATCTTGGCCTCAACTTCCTTGAGCAGCTCCATTAGCTCCTTCTCCTCACCCTCGACCTCCAGCCCCTTGCCAACCCAATCCCTCGCCTCCTCCAGACGGCCCATTTCAACAAGACACCTGCCGCGACGGAACCACGCCTTGGCATTCCCCTGGCGCTTCGCCTCCACGCTGGCCTCCGCATCGGCCGCCGCCTCAGGCCAGTTCTGCAGGTGCATGTGCGCCTGCGCGCGATTGCTATAAAGCTGGTGCACCTCCTCGCGCACCAGCTGACTGGGCTCCCACGCGGGGCGCGTCATGGCCATCTGCAGCCCGAGCGTGTAGAACTTGATGGCCTCGGCGTACTTTTGCTTGCGGTACTCGAGGTTTCCCGACTCGCGCAACTTGGCGAGGTTGGCGCTGCGCTTGGGATTCACGGGCACCGGCGGTGGCGGCACGACGTGCGGGGCGTCGAGGGTGCGCAGCGAGCGGTGCAGGGCGTTGAGGGCGTCGAGCTCGGCGGCGAGGGCGCGCGACGAGCCGGCGGGGGCGGTGATGGCCTTGGATTGCGGGTCGATAGCGAGCGGGAGGAGGGTGAATGTTTCTAGGTCGGACATTGTGGGCGACGGAGGGTATCGTAACGAACACTTGTGCGATCGAGGCTCGGGATCGCAGCGGAGCGCGGTGCGGTGACGCTGCGGAGACGACGCTGGTTGCTGCCAGGGAGTAGGCTAACAAAAGTTTGTGTATTTTGGGTGTTTATCAAGCGGTGCAGTCGAGGTGTCGTATGCCGCTTCGTGGGATTTGTGGGATGGTGTGGTCGTCTTGAGTTTGAGGTCGGCTCATGAAAGGACACTGTCCGTTTGAATGAGCTGGCATCAACCCCCCAGCTTCGGGAAATTCTTATCTTATCGGGCTGCTGCGGCGGGATGACTAAGCACACTTTGGAGTCTGGTCCCCCTTGTTTTTACCCCTGCCCCTTTTCGCCTGAATGAGGGCGTGACAAAGCTTCCATTGCAATGAGCCCTCTCACGTTCGACCAGATGCAGGGCTGGTGATTCAATTTAACGGACTTTGTCAAGTTCCAACGGACAGAAACCTACTGTAGGCAGCCATGCACTCTTCACACCACAGATTCCTTTCTGTCTCACCGTGATCATCATGGGTAGCAGCCAGGAGGCTCGCTGAAGCAAGGAAACACTTTACACTTATATTAGATAGATATCTTACATATCCCCCGTCCAGTACATGGCATGCAGAAGTCCGCCGGAAGTAGTATTACACAGTATGCGCGAAATCCAACCCGTCTGAACAGTACTCCTGTCCTTTCAAACACCTTCCAGTCGTCGCCGTAAACAACGATATAATGAGAACCAACCATGAAGTCTACAAAATAGCCATTCAGACTAAAGAAAAGCGTACCAGTCGTAGAATACGGCAAGCCATGCCAGATCAAGGCCGCCGTGAAGAATATTAGAAAGATGACACAACATGCCTACCCCTACTTGGCTTCTCCCGCGTGAAAACCTCGGGCGGCGCCCAGTTGTAGTCGCCTGGAGTGGATGATGTGAACATCCGTGAAGCCCAGAACAGCGAGTCCTCCCAGCACCCGTCCTCTGGGGTTTCGGGAATTGCTTTTTCGTTAACTAAATCATGATCAGGACCTTCTCGGGTGGTAGCATCATCGGATCATCGGGGATACGTACGCTTTCGGGAAAGTTCACAGACAGTCCACTTCATGAACTCGAACTCCTCTGGGCTCAGCCATTTCAACTTCGTTGCTCTCAGAGTCTCCCACTCCTCCGGCTTCGGCGATTTTAGCGTCGTTTCTCCCGCGTTGCCCCGCTCCCTCTTCATGAAGTCGACCCTCTTGAAGTAATGCCAGTGCAGGAGCAATGCGGTGCCTGCTTTGTGCAAATCTTCAACGAACTCGGCCAGACATACAGGCCCGTACCTGGACTCCTACACCACGTCACTTAGCACTGGTTTGGGGGAGCGGGGATGGGCCAATCTTACCCTAGCCTTGCCTTCTGAGTTACTGTTCGCCCAGCGAAGTCTGTCTCTAGAAGCAGAGCTCACCAGATCAAGAAGTAGGAAGGCCACCAGATAGGCGGTGAACCAAACTTCCATGTTCTTTGACGTGAGGACTGAGTCGAAAGCCTTCAACACTTGAGGCGAGAGAATCTTGTAGATTCTCTCGTGGCGGATACTGTCAAACTGCGCGACGATCATCCGTGGCGTATTAGGCACCTCTCCCGGATCAGGATAGCCCGACTCGTGGATCGGCTCCATACCCGGCGGCCTTTCTCCGCAGAGCATAGAAGTCCCTATTCCGTGTCCTGCAAAGGCTCGTAAGCGGTGTCCTGGGGGTGGGGAGATTGTTGGAAGACGAGTTGTTACATACGTGTGGCAAACCAAAGGCGAACAGCATCACGCAGGAGTAGCTTGTGTTCGTTGCGCTTCTCATCCTCCTGCCCAAGCCTGCGCCTAGCTGTTACATTATCCTGTTCAGTGAGCACTGTGTTAGTACCCTCTGTCGCCTGATAAAGATTTCGAGCAGACGAGACTTACAGGGAGTGCCTCGTAGTGCTTGGCGATCATGTCGAAGGTTTTCTGGATGATGGTATCCTCGTTCTTAACAGCCTCCGAAAGTCCCTCAAGTGCGTGTTTGTGGATGTAGTCTTTGAACTCAGTTGATGCCTTCTCAACATCAGCGAGGCAGTAAGCCGGTATGCGCACCTCGTGCGATACACCATTGTGGACGTACCGCCGAACCAGGAGATCATCCGAATTTGGGTCGAATTGTCGAATCTCAAGTCTTAGTGGAGTTTTAGCCAGACCTGAGCACATGTGAACGGTGTAACACTTGTCGAAATTCGTTGGAATATCCATGACCTTCTTATGATCAAAGCGCTTCGTATAACCCAACCCACCGCGGCGGTACAAAAGTATCGTCGTCAACTTGGATCGCGTGCATGGTAGGTTGTGGATTGTTTTCTTGGAGTGCTTGTTAACTTCCAAGCAGGTCTTGCAGGGCAAGTTCTCAGGATCAAGTTCGTTGGGTTCACACTCGCGAGGAATTAGCCTTGGGCCATCAAATAGATGATTATAACGTACCTTCGTACGTTGGATATGGCAACGTATACATGCACCCATTCTTCGAGTGTTGCAGATACGGCTCTTTTCCTCCGCGCCGAGAGGTACTCGTCTCCTTCTCTTCCCGCTGGACTGGTGCTTAGGAGCATCATTCGGGATCGTGAGGATACTGTCGGCTTGTGGCAGGTCTCGGCTAAGATCAACGTGATCACTTCCCAGCATTTGAGCCAGTGAGGCATCCTTTTCATCACTGCCCGCTTGGCTATGTGACCCAGGCTGGTCAATGCAACGTTCAGCTCCACTGTTGGTGTTCATGCCCCAATGCTCTCCGAAGTCAGGAGGAGACGGACTCCGGTATTTGATCTCCGTGTCATCATCCGAAGGCGGGGATGGCGGCGTGCTAAGATCAGGCGCAGTCGCTACAGTGAGCGGCGTGGCGGTGTTGACTGGCCGAAAGGAAAAGTCCATCCCCGAAGCGTCGTTGATGATCGCCAGAGAGGATGCAGCATTGCCGTGGCTCCTTTGAAGAAAGGGGCCATAGCCAAGCTGGCCATATGTCAACGCAACATCGCTGGGCGTTCTGGGAAATGGTGAAGAATTGCATGACATATTACTCGATTCGTGGGGTGAGGGCGGAAACGGTGAGTGCGGGTGGCCGCCTGATGCGGTGGACAGATAACAAGAGCCGAAGTCTGTTTGCTGTCGACAATCCTGGGCTGAGACTGGAGGCGAGTGGACATGAGTTGTCCAAAAAAGGCCAGAAGCAGGCAGGCCATCGGCCCGGTTCCCCATGGGAGTATGGTACACAAGACCGGCTGTTGTTTGCTTGAGGCCTGTGTCGAACATTGGAGTGGCTTCCGAGTCCGGGTTCCAAAAGCCACGCAAGTCACTGCTCGGTTGGGTGGCAGGTGGGAATACTGGGAGAGAGCCGCCTGTCACGAAGGAGACTTCGAAGTGGCTCGGGGCCGAGATAGAGCCCGTCGGAGAGGAAAGAAAAGGTTGGACTTGGGATGACTTATCGGGACCCTGTTCCGGTGTACCACGGACTTCATACATCCCTGCTCCATGCTGTGCTCCATACTCCGGCCCAGGTGTGCCCGGAACGTAGCCGGGTAGCCATGTGCTGACCTCGACCGGCAGGGGCAGCGAGTCGGAACCGGCCCGAGAGCTCCCGGGGAAATCTAAGCCGAGGTAATGGCGTCCATCCTCCAGACGACGCCGCTTCGTCTCGCGGAGATCTGCGCCATCCTGGCCGCCTAAATATTGGTGACCACGGGAAAGCGGCTGATGCTGGAAAGCGTAAAAAGTGGTCAGTTAAATAAGTGAGTCGGGAGAAAACACAGCCAATGAAATGAGAACAGACATTTGTAGGCAAAAGGATGTTGAAAGAAATATCTTCCTCGTCCTTCATTGCGTGATACAAACCTTGCAGGCCTGCTTGTGTTATCCCTAGAGTCGAACGTGTGAGTGTGTGCAACACTGGTGCAGGGCGCTTTGTGGCAGGCCGTCCTCTCAAACCCGGCCCGGAGATCCCGGGCACAACGAGGCGATGACGGTCCTAGTATGCGGGCGGGAACCTGAAGGTCCTAGGGGTAAAACCCGCCTTGTCCGCAGCCAGGGAAGACAAGCGGGGGAAGTCAAGCCCGGCGAGACGGTGCCGGCCGCGCTAGGGCTTTCTTGGGCAATCGGTGGGTGGCACGAGGAAGCGAGGCGCTGGGCAAAGTTGGACGGCGAGGAAGCAGCCGGGCGGAGACAACCTGGAAGCTGTCACCTCAACCACACGCACATTGACTGCTGCTGCGAGCGGCGCCGTGTGACGATGGAAGGCACACCACAGCCCCTGAGTTGTCCTGATTTGCTGGAGCCTCCACTCTCCAGCAGAGGGTGGGGGTTCAGTGAGACTTCCCCGCCAACAAGGGAAGGCGACGGGGCGACAGCGAGGTAACGCGAGGAGACCGGCGAAGAGCTGGCGCAGATGTCCAAGAGTCCAAAACAGTCATCGGCCAACGCGCGTGCGTCCCTGTGTCGTTGTTAAGAGCCTCACACGCCTTGTTTGGCTAGGGAGTGGGGGCGCGCCGGGCCTGGGATTCAAGCCGACGACGGTTGACCGCCGACTGATCCGGATGGGGCAGGAGTCTGACGCAATGCGATGAACACTCCGGTTCGCCCACTCGCGGAGACGCAGCCCCCACCGGTCGATTGGGTCGACGTGATCGTGAGGAAGGAGCAGGGTAAGGAAACGCAGTGGAATTCGAGAAAGCAAACAGAGCAGAGGCAAGGGTCTTATGATATGTTGAGAGTTGGGCCCGGGGGGATATGGGCGGACTTTGTCGTTCAGTCGGCAGCGCGGGCTCTGGGCATCGGCTCACGGCGGCACTGCTTTTCCCGTCCCCTTCCCACCTCCCATAGGTGAGCGACCACCCCGCCTCGGGGCTGTCCAGACTCGACGAGCCGCCAGCCCCAGCCTCGCAAGGGACAGTGCGGCGTGTGGATGAACGCTGCAGGAAAAAGCAACGTCGGAGGTTCCAAGCTGGAGGGCATTGGAACGACCTGTCTGCCCGGCGGGCACAAACACCCTGCCGCCTATCGGCGCGATTTGCCAACGGGAACCCCCAAACTGCAGTTTTGGCTGGTGCTAGCACCTTTCGTTTCTTTTCATGTTGGCGGGGAAGCGACTTCCCAGGAGAGTGTCAACCTGCCATTGGACGATGCGGCACCAAGATGTCTCATGCCCCCGCCGACGAGCTACACAGTCTGAGACAGTGCATCAAGACATCGAAATCCCCTTTCGGCCCCCGGCCACCCAACAAGTCAAGATCCTGTCAAAGCGCGATCGACTTGGTGTGACTTGACGCCACCGATCAGGGGTTAGCTTTTCGCCCACCAAGGCACTTCCCACACATCCATCATCCATCGCCGAACCACTGGCTTGGGGGGCGCACTCAGAGCAAGATCTGACCGTCCGGGGACTGTTTGTGTTCGCCGAGTGACGCGCTCGCATTCCTGGGCCTACCCACGTATGCACCTGTCGCTACCTTTCGCAATCACACCAGCAGTGTGACGGACCCCAAATCCCTCCCCGGGTACATACAAACACCTTCGCCAAGGAAAGACAACACTGCAAATCGGGTCAAGCGCAACACCCTTTTCACAGAGCAGCGCTGCAACAATGAAAACCCCACAGTCTGCGATGCTTTACGAATCTCGGTATGAGGTCGATCGCTACAGCGGCGTTTGCAATTCGTAACAGGGCTCTCCAACCTGTTCAGAAACATTCAATGGCTGAGCCTAGGCCAGATTTCCGTACAAGTAGAACAAACGCCGAATGCGGGGCCTCGTGCAGCGATGTACCGCCTCGCAGGCTGCGAACGACGCCCTGGAGGGCAATCGTGCCGCGGCCGGCCGGCGAGTCCACTCCCCGACAGCCATCGGGGCCGAATTGGGAATGGAGTGAGTCAAGCGGATTCCTTGCGCAGGCGAGACACCTGAAAAACGCGGTGACAAAACCCGGAATGTGCTCCGCGAGGTCCACCCGGTACCGTCCGCCGCTTGAATGTGGCCCATCTGGCATGGCGACATTGGCCATCTCGAGCTCTTCACATCTGCAGCGGGATGCGGACCAGCACTTCCGGACGGGTCCTCTTGACAAAATGCTCTGGTAACCGCTGTTATCAGCTCGGTTTGAGACCCGTATCCTGCTCGTCTGTTCGTTGGCCAAGTTTCGCCGTTCCGGATCTCCCGTCGATGTGACCTGATTCCACTGGCAAGTAGGATCAAGGCATCTCGGAACTCCTCCGCCGGGCCCCGAGGGCTGGAAATTGAGTTTCAGCAAACACCTGCATCGCCAGTCTTTCTGATTGACAGGTCCCCGGCCGCTGGTCATATTCGCTCCGAATCCCAAGATCTCTCAGTCCCTCATATTGGACCTCGATCAGCCCATTTCCTGATACGCATGTCAGCAAAGTGCCCAAAAGGAGGATGGGCGCCGGCCCATACATTCTGCAACCGCCAGCTTGGATATTAACCTCTGGCTCGTCCCAACCCCTCTGCCCATCGCTTTCTTCGACAATGAGTAGCTATCCAGAGGGTCTTCTCCATCTCCTGCCGAGGTATCTCAGAGACTCTGTCAGGGGGTGGTTTGCTTCCACTTGCGTGGTGCAACCGCCTTTTCCCCTCCCTCCGACTTGCTATCTGCCCAACATGCGCCCTCGCTCTTGGGGGCTGCGGGGCCGCAGTCAACCAGCTTGGACGAGTTCCTAGCAGCCCTCCCCCTTGCCCCTGAGCGCCCTCGACTCCGAGCACCAGAGCCTATGGCAATTGTCCGACTACGTACGATTGGAGGCTCCCCGTCTACCCAGAACGTCGTGCCACACCATCCGTCTACCTATCCATCCTACTTTCAAAGTTACAACGTTGAAAGGTAGTCGAGCTGTCCAAGAGCTTATCCAATCAAGCTCCATGCTCCGATCAGGAGGACGATGCCTCGGTTGGGAGGAGGGGTTCAGGAGGATGCGGTGGAGTTTTGGCATAATACAAGAGAGCCGTCAAGTCTTTTCCGCGAGCAACGGCGTGCTTGATCTTGTCGACATGTTCTTGCCAGCTCTCCGAAAACCCTTCTATTCACTTCGCAGTCCCGCAACGCTTCAAGATCCTCGATCAGCAGATACAGTCTCTAGCTTTCACAATGGCAAACACATACTCCGAGATCACCCCGAACACCATGGCCGCACTCGGCCGTCATCCTTTGGCTTGGAAGCCAGAGGACTTTGCCCATACCAGCAATTCAGTCTCCCCCCCGAAATATGTGATGGACGTAGGCAAAGACGGCGTCGAAGAGATCGAGAAAGCTCTATCGGCTTTCAAGAGTGAGATGCCTAAGCCATTCCATGTTAGTTTGCTGGCTAACCATGGCAGGTCTTGGGCTGGATGGCGACGCAGTCAGCAAGAATAACTTTCCCCTCCCTATGCTACGGGTGGCACTGGAGCATACCTGCCGAGATGTCCACGAAGGCATAGGCTTTGCTATCGTCAGAGGTCTCTGCCCCGACAACTATACCGCGGAAGACAATCTCAATTTTCATCTGGGAATCTCAAGCTATATTGGGGACGTCAGAGGCGTCCAAGATAGGCAAGGATCCATGATCAGTGCGTATCACCCCACATTCGCTGACCGTTCGTCTTTGAATCTTTAATGGCACCAAAGCTAATTACAGCACAACCAGCCCATATCACCGACGCGAAAAGCTGGACGGCACCGCCACAGCTCCGGCATGGTATTCACACAAACAGTGGTCTTGCCTGGCACTCGGACTGGGGAATTGATATTCTCTCTCTACATGTCCGTGCATTGGCTGACAAGGGGGGGGACACCTTTGTTGCATCGTCATGGACCATATGCCGCGAACTCATGTTGGCCTTTCCGGGCGTTATTGAGACCCTTCAGCAACCATGCTGGCCGGTCCAAGTGTGAGTGTTGTTTTCCTTGCTGCATTGGTCACTGCGTGTACTCACACACCAATACCCCAACAGGTCTGGATCTCCGCCTCGCCACATTCTCATGCCGCTACTCAGAGTCCATCAGGACAAGATATACTTCGCTGTTGACCCTGGACGGCTGGGCTTGCACCCGGCAACAGCCAGAGATGGCACTGAGCCTCCGGTCCCGGAGTTGACCACTGAGCAACGTCAAGCTTTGGAAATCTTGTCGGGCTTCGCTTCAGAATATCGGCTCCGGCTTGAGATAAAACCCGGCGACATGGTCTTCATCAACAATTGGGCGCTTTTGCATGCACGTGACCCTTACTTCGATTCTACAGACGGCCAGCGACGCCACTTAGTAAGACTGTGGCTGAGGAACTCTAGTCTGGGCTGGCAGGTCCCCGAGTCCATGAAGGCGCCATGGGAAGCCGCGTTTGGGCCAAAAGGGGATGGCACTCTTGGGTTCAGAAAGGGAAACCTGAGAGGAGTCGCCGAGAAGAACTACGCTGTGGTTCCCTCCCTCGAATATAAGCCGCCAAAGTTCACCGCCGGATCAGCCGCCTTTGTCCTGGAGGACTGCGAAGATGTGAACGCGGGGGGCGCGGGTGGCGTGACTGAGGTTGGATTGTAGCCTCAGTCAAAATCATTCTCGTCTTGTCGCATTCAGAGTTATTCCCCGTCCATTATTTCATGCCTCTACAGACATATGTTTCTCTCTGGACCTGCTGGTCAACACGCTGAATATTTTTATATTACCACTGTGGGGCCCAATACTGGGCTGAACAAGTCAAGCGGTGATATTCAATGGCGGTCTACCGATTGGGTCTTTGTCTTTCTTTTCTTCTTTTCTTCTTCACCCTTCTCATCAAATTGCAAACCGATTTTCATTTTCGCCCCATCTCCTTCATGATAGGCCAGAGGTTATGTAGTAGGACTCAGAAACATGGCAGAAACTAGACGAACACGACAGTTACTCGAAATCACAATATCAATTTACACAACTGCATAGCAAAACATAGCGACCACTCATTGATGAACCTATTGGTACCCTTTTCGTTCCGCCTCTTTTGGAATGTTTCATTTTGCGGTCGGGGGCTTGGCCCACGAAGCCCCGGCCGAAGTTAGGGTCTGGCTTGAGTGTAGTAAACTGGCCACTGCAGACAGGAATTTCCAACGGTAGCGCTCTTGTGGGGAAGACGCATAATCACCCATCCCTCTCCTTCGCGTATTGAACGGCCTGGCGTTGGCCTCACCGCTCTTTCCTTTTCTCCAGCTGGGTGTTGATTAGAGTGGTGTGGATGGGCAGGAAATAAAATCCGATAGGCAGACACACGGCACACACTTCCTCTGAGTGCTCGATTGGGGGGGGCCGAATCGCCTTTAGAGAGTCGCCAGAGGCCTTCTCTCGACCGGCCAACAGCGGCTTCCCAGCTGTGTTGCACAGCTGCTCTGAAAGCGCTCTGATAGCTGGAAATATCCACGATCTTGCAAGGGGCTGCTCCATTCTAACCTAGTTTTGAAGCACAGCATACCCACCTTCGCCTCCTTCGCTCTCAGTCCAAATGCAGCTCCTTGCAGATGCCTCGTCGGATGCCCAGAGCGTCTTGGCATTAGGATACTCATCAATAGCTGTACCCGAAGAGGTTCTCTAGTGGACCGGCAACAATCTCTTGGCCAACTAATGCAATCGGATGTTAGGCCGCCCAGGTAAGTGCCGCTTTCTTCTCCGGGCTCCCAATTTCCGGGTTCCAAAAAGAAAGCTAGTGCGGGATGATGTCAGGATGCTAGGCTTGGAGCCCACGTTTTGCATGTGGAAGCGATTCGGTGGTTGCTTCAATGATGCCAAATATCGGGATCTTATCCCGCAAGAAATGAGTGAACCCGAACCAGCCGTCTACAGTTCGCAGCCAGCGAGCAGAGATCTAGCGCCGGGGCACGCTGAACTGTTTCTATGGTAAGCAGCCCAATAGATGCTCCAAGGCCCGAAGTACCTGACTAGGATACCTACAGGCAAGTCCGGAAAGCCCTGGCTTCGCTGGGCTTAGGACGAGAAATTGCTAAAAGGCGCATGGATGCCCTACCCCAGACCGCTTTCGATCAATGCGGCAGACTACCTACGCAGCCTGAATGGTGCTGCAGTTGCAAGTTGCAGTAGTCCATGCATGTGGCGGCACCCATCGTCCTCGACGCTCCGGGCTGCCTTCCGGGCTGCCCACTTCCAACTTTTCCACTGCCAGCGGCGCGTTCGCGCAAAGGATACAGCGGCAAGGCAGGTGCCAAGCGCTAAGCCTACGTCACCCAGCAACCTCCCAGTAGCAGCACAGCATTTTGGGCTCCTTCATGGTATAACACTAGGTAGGTAGAGCGCGAAGCGGAAGAGTCGGGCATCTGGTCATGCGGCTCCGTCGCCAAGCACGCCGCCGTGCGACCCAACCAACCCCATTCTCATCTGCGCCGCCCAATAGATTGCTCCGACGATGTCAAAGGATGGAAGCAGTATCTCAGAGAATTATACAAAACACACCGGGTTCGCGATCGCGCAGGATTTGGCAGTTTTCATATTTCCACGCCCCCCTTTTGCCCTGTTGCCCGCCCCAATCGCAACCCTCTCACCCCTTTGGATTTCAATGTGTCAAGCCTCAGTGGGATGAACTGCTGCTACTAAACTCCAGGGCACGCCACCAGCGCACGCTCAACTCTACGTCCATATTTGTCGCAAGGGCACCGGCGTTTGAAATACGGAACGCCGCTTTGCAGGCGATATCCCCCGAGGCCCACGGACCGAGACTACCATCACCTCACCTCACCCCACATCACATCCTACAATTACTTACCTGCCCACGAACGCTTGGTATGAGCCGCCCGCTTAGGCAGGCAGGCCGATGGGCCGCAGGTGCGGCGTTGTGGTCTCGAATCGAACAAATAACGAACTGAGGAGCTGGTCTCCCGGCTTCTCTCTACGCCCACACATACATCGGAGTGAGACACTAGAGACGCACTGCAGCGCCCGCTGAGAATCTGTGACTGGGCCGGGGATGATCGTCCCGCACGGATTGGTCCAGCTCGCAGCGAACCTGAACTTCGGACCTGAACTTCGGACCGAGCGAATCCGCACCAAACTGCGCTGCCAGCCATTGGCCTATTATCCTTTACCCACTGCCTCATTACCTATTTTGTTTACTTTTATTTGCTACCCCTTCCCCACGCAGAATACTACCTCACGCTTACCTTGGCTCCATCATGATAGTTTAATTGAGACACCCAAATTTTGGAGGCGGGTTCCGCTACCAAAACGAAAGCAAAAACATTAACAAAAATTGTTAGGAGCAAGTATCCGTGGTTCTATCGCAATTGCAACTTCAGTCGCTGCTGGTAAAAGAGGTGTATGGGGATCGGCGTTTTTGGTGTCTCAATTATTTTGTCATGGGGAGCTTAGTTAAAACAACGTAACACACCGAAGCACAGTCGGGCCTGTTTCTGCGCTTCAGCGGCGCCACTTTCAGGCAAGAGGTGTTTTGTGTTTGGTCTTACCAACCCCATCCCTCGCCGGGTTACACAACAAAGAGACAAAAGTACCCACGCACTGTCTAGACCCCTCTCACGGAGTAGACCCGGTTGGTCCAACCCACAGCAGCAAGACAAGCGCAAGCGCAGGCGCAAAGGTCCAGGCCTCCCCAGCTTTCCGCTTTCCGCTTGTCACTTGTCGCTTTCGTCCTCCTCACTACCCGCATGTATCACACGCAGTTGTCTCAGCACAGCACAGCTCAGCTCAGCTCAGCACAGCTCAGCACAGCACAGCACAAGCACAGCACAGCTGAGCCATCCACCTCCCCACATTCCATGATCTACAGTACACCTCCTCCAGGATAATAAATGTTAGCTCGGTTACCTGCCCCACCAGCTATACCCTTTTCATGAACGCCATCAACGCCACATCTCAGATGTATTCTTTCTAGCAGTTTCTATAAGCTGGTTACCTCCTGGAACTAAATCCAACAGCCCTTTGCTACATCTGGTAAGTCTGACACACTTTATCTGATTGTGCTTTACCTGAAAAAGTTGGAGGCGCAAGGCCAAGCCGCCCCTTTCGCGGCATCTAAACCTGTGATGGAGATTAGTGGGGGATGTACCGAACTAACCTTTTTTACCCTGGAGGAGGTGTAGATCCCAAACGTGACGAGAACATCATCTGACATTTCAGCATCTCATCTCATCTCGATAGCCCCCCCTTGTCCAGCAGCTTATCTACCAGCAGCTCTCGCACAAACCACAAAAAGCTGGTTGGACATCAGCTGCGGCAATATTGACGGCAGTTGAGGCTCAATTTTGCAGTGGCATTGCAGGACGGGAGCTGCTCGGGGGCGGCGCAGGGGAGCCGAAGTCCGAGTCGGTCGATCAACGCCCGAGATAAAAGGGCTTTGATGCCCAAGGCAGGGCCAAGAGCGTGGTTTGCAGAACAGGTGCCTTGTCCCATCGTACTTTATGGATATGCCTGTTAGGGTCGAGATGCGGACTTCCCAGCTCAGGTTGTGCGTCACTTGGCAGTGTCTGCGTTACACCACTGGCACTGTGAACTCCATGCGAGGGTTGCTTCCTTCACACAATGAATACAGGATAAATTTGGGTATCGACTCGTAAATGCGACATGTATACTTACACGGGAAACCATGGCTTCCCTCAGCTTCTATCTCCTCTGCCAGACTCAGTGGTCTTCACTTGGCCCCGAGCCAAAGGGGTAATTAAATTTCAGCAGGCTGTTCAGCCCTCCCACCCACGAATCGTCGTCCTCGGAAATTCCGTCAGCATCGCCTCTAGACGATGCCCGGATCACACAAGGAACGCCGCCGGTCCACCCCTCGGATGTCTTTTCCAGTCTCTCACCCTCCACGCGCACCTCCATTCCGATGGTGACGCCTATCCGGCGCTTCCCGTCGATGCTTATCGGGAGCTCTCGCCCACGGTTTCTCTTGCTGAGCTTCAGAACGACTTTGGTGTGCAGCGGCAAGACTAGCGGCCGGAAGCTCAGACTACGCGGGCTAATGGGGGTTATGAGAAGGGATTTGACGAGCGGGTGGATGATGGATCCGCCGGCGCTAAGTGAGTACGCCGTGGACCCGGTAGGCGTGCTGATCAGAATGCCGTCGGCAACCGCCTCAGTAAGAAAGTGGTTATTAACATAGATATCGATGATCGCGAGGTGTGGGTGTGACCCTCGGTCGATCGCGATCTCGTTGATGGCATGAATCGACGGGGCTTTCTCAGCTCCGGCAGAGACCTGGTGAGAGTGAGCGATTGGGGTTGGTCCAAGGTCGGGCTCGGCCATCGAAGTGGGCGTCAGCTGCTCGTTGATATTCCTCCCTTGGCTGTCGTATATTCCAACTCTTAACCTGTTCCGCAGCAGAATCTTCGAGGTCCGATTTAAGCCCATACATTTCCCGTTTCCCCGAACGCTGTCCCAGTCCAACAGCTGCGGGTCGATCCCGGCTGTCTGGCCCTGTGCCTGGTGACTTGCCGAAGCCGCTCGCGTATGGGGTGCCACCAGGTCCTCAAATTGGACAGGACAGCCGCTCATGTAGCACTCTCTCCACGCGCGCTTGTACTCTTCGAATTTCCACTCTCCCAGGAAGCCCAAGGTGCCCATGCTGAAACTCAGGATCGGCGGTACACTGTTGTTCATGGAGAACAGACTGGCAGCGCGCAGGATAGTGCCGTCGCCGCCCATAGTGGTGACGAGATCGATCTTCTTGGCGAACTGCACAGCACAATCGCTCGGATCCGTCGCGTATATGGGAAACGGTAGGGTCTCGTGAATGCTCTGAGCAACATGGGCCTCAAACACGAGGTTCAGGCCTGGGTAGTTGTTGTGCACGTGCTTGGCGAATTCGACGGCCGAGACTGTGACCTTTGGCGCATGCAGCTTCGGCATCAGCAGGATGTTGCGCGGAGGCCGCGGCCATTGCAGCGAAAGCAGTGCAGAGGTCGATGTCTGCTGGTAATGGGGTACGATTCGGTCGGGGAGAGTCGAGACATCGAGGATTTCGCTACGACGGGACGATACGGAGAACAGCCGACGGCCTCGTGCGGCCATCGAAGGCAGGCGGAGGCTCAAGGCCATTTTGGCGGTGATGAGGATGCGGGTGTGGCGAGTTCGAGCCAAGGGTAACGTCCTTGACATGCCGACATGATCAGCGTATGGCTTGTTCCGTCCTTGCGCAGCAAAAGAGAAGGCGAGCTCATCAAGAGTCTATGTCGTGGTCCAGACAACTGGTAGCGTTGTCGAGCACAACAAGTTGAGGTCCGGCGCTTTTCTTTCCCAGCCAAAATACAGGGAGGGGCCCACTGACGCAGACAGCCGATGCTATCCAACGGGCGCGCCAATCAGAGGCACGGCAAATGGATATCGATGGCCCAAGCTCCCGCCAAGGCCGGGAACTGCAACGGAACGTGCCAGAGGAACATTGGAAAAGCCGAGCCGAGGTGCCATTAGAATAGCTGACTGACCGTGGGTGTGGGGCTGCGGGGCCACTGACAAGTCCGGCGTCGCAGTCTCTCCCGCCCTGAAAGCTCAGAGCCTGGAGGGGCATGGCCCAGCACCGCATGTGACGACTGGCTGCGATGGCTCGACACAGCACACAACGCATCACACACGCGACCTCCGATCTTTCCGGTCAACCACATCGTGGGACAAAGCCTCGCCCCTCGAGGAAAGGCGCCGTCGACAGCAATGACCTTTGGAGCGACGCTGCGAGTCCAAGGTTGAGCTGAACTTTGCTGCCCCACGCAACTGCAACAACAGGCTGCAAGGTACGA
>Ga0247758_1000406_pt1 | contig 38671 bp, 11 predicted proteins | sample UWRJL156409C4_FD_180950 | JGI IMG/M metagenome (GOLD analysis project Ga0247758, IMG submission 180950) | Plant litter microbial communities from Arlington Agricultural Research Station in Wisconsin, United States - UWRJ-L156-409C-4 | ecosystem: Environmental > Terrestrial > Plant litter >...
ACCGGGGTGTTTTCTTTCCCCCCCCCCCCCCCCCCCTAATTTCTCCTGAAAGGTCATTCTGAAGTGTTTGTCTTGCCATTTCTCTCTCCATCATTTCTCCTTTGGATCATGCCGGGACTGAGTCTAACAACGGCCATCGTGTCTTCCACAGTTCCGCCAAGGTCGCAAAAGCCGCTTCATATGTCGTCAGCGAGACTCTCACCCTCGAGCAGTTCTTTGCCCGTGGTGCTGCCATAGGGATCCAGATGAAACAGGCACCTAAGTCCAAAGGGGATCCAAGTGTCTGGGATAACTCGGGGGCTATACTACTTGATCTTGTACGTACAACATGTTGGTCCCACTTCCAGGCTAACCGGTGCTAATGTAAGCATGTCAAAACACAGCGCCAGAAGCCCAAAGTGGACCTTACTGTGCGATGGCATGATGAGTTCCAGCTGATCTGCGACCCTTTTTTCGAGCGGCTCCCACGCAAGATGCGAAGCCGCGTGGCGGCAAATCTCAGCTACGATCTCGTCTACCTGGGCAAAAGAAAACAGGGCACATGGTCCTTCCAGCTGTCGCTCGAGGGATTAGGGGATAACATGAAGCTATTGCTCCACCAGTCCCACCGGAGGAGACGAGACCTTTCGCCAAAGAAAAAGAAGACGTTACATCTTCCGCTGTATTTTGATGGTAATAGCGGCTGCATTCACGTGGGCGAGAGGAATAAGACCATCGACGAGCTGGACCTGGGTCTCCCTGCCCAGCCGAATGACATGGGAGAGATAGACACAGATGTGGCAGTAGACTCCGACCAGAACTCGGATGTCGATTCGGATGTCAACTGTGAACGAGAAGTCGCTTCTCACATCACTGACGAGGGCACCATGGCGGGTAGCTCCAAGACTGGCGGGGATAGCATGTTGGCAAGTTCGGTTTTTGCGGCAACCGACTTGTGGGCATTTCCAGACGATGACCTGCCGGAACCAAGCATGGAAATACACGTTCGAACTGTCGAGAACAGTCCGATGTTTGATGGGCTGCCCACGCTACGGAGCAGCGGAAGAAAGTCGCTGACGCCTGCGAGCCGCCGCCTGGAACCCTATGGCCAGGCTTGGGCGCGGAAAAAGGCCCAACACGGCTTTCTGTAATCGGCGTATTCAACCCCCAATATAACCACTTTCAGTGATGATGATCTTTGCTATCTTCCGTACCCGTTTTGCTTGTTGATGAGACTGAAACTTCAGTGTACCGCGCTCACTGACCTCTGGAATACCCGACTTCACTGCGTTCTGCAATGGTCGCCTCTTCTTGGTGTGGGAGACAGAAAAGTGAGCGAGCAAGGCTCACATGCAGCCACGTTCGGCGGACCTTGTCTGAGCAAATCATTATTTACACGCCCCACTTACCGGCTCGGTTCCAACCTACAGTCGATCGGCTCAAGCCCCGGATGGTGACATCTGCAAGGAAAACGGGGGAGCTATGTCAACAACGCTGGAATGACGGTAACTTAAGATGAGGGGTACAACCCCGAGCAACCGTGCCGGAGGGGGCTGGACCGGCCGGCACTACAGGGCATGGCGAACCGATGCCGTGATGCCAGGTCAGAGGCCGAGGACTGCAATCTGTACGGTACGGAACACGGTGTTCGGACTGTGTAAGATCCAAGCTCCGATAACTGTTTACCGGGGACGGCGAACTTTTGCAACTTGAAACTCAGAACGTTCGTACTCTATGAGCAAGAAATTTGCTATGAAACAATTGGCATCGATCTGAAACTTTGCACATTTATTCAATTTTTATCTCTTTCGTGTCGATAAAGCTTCCTCGGGGCAAGACTGTGAGCTTTATGTTGGGAGACAGGGGCCATGCCAGCCAGCTGTGGAACTTGCCGTGCAAGGGGAGACCTGAAAAATAATAGTGGGTAGGTAGGCGCCATCGGCGAGGGCCCTGCTCCGCACTATGATGAATTGGGCCACAAGGCTCTGGTGGAATCCCAGGAGGAGAAGGCGCACCTGCGGCTAGCCATGCCAACATGTGTTTTATCTTCATTTGTTTAAAATTGACAGGGTCAGCAATTGACCGTGGTCGAAGAGTGGTTCCTTGGCGGGGTGGGTTGCGTCTCCTGCATGCAGACTCGAAGGTGAGTGAAAGCTTTCCGATGGTGGGCAAAGAAAAGTTCATCCAGATCTCCCAGAAAATGACAAGAAACCGAATGAGCGGTCAGCGGTAAGTCGGAACGCCGCCGTAGTTTTGTCCAGTCAGCTTGCTCGTGACAGGCAAGCGGTTGACAAGATAAGCGGACTGCAATAGCCCCCTGCACCTTGGCGCCGGCGTCCATTTCTCTGCTCCGGGCACCAAAGCGCCACCCCCCTACTATATTTTTCCTGTGGCTCGGCCCTCACGTGATGACTTGAAACTGCAAGGTCCGCTGCAGATTCCGCGTTAGAAAATTGACGGCATTCTTGAATCTATTTCTTTCCGTGGTCTTTGCTCTGAGCGCAATCGCTACTTTAGGGTTTTACGGCCTCTAGCACTTTTGCAGTCTTCGCGATGGCTTCAATTTCGCTGCAGTTCATGAACACTTGGCCTTCGGCAATGGCTGCAAGGGCCAAGTTTTTGGCTGAGCCAAAGGCGGGGCTGCTAGGTTTGCCTGCATAATTACGAGGGGGGCAAGCGGTTGACAAAATAAAAGAGAAACATTACTTACTCGGTACTTAGGCTACTATAGTAACTACCTAGCAGTTGCATGTATCTGTTTTATACTGTCAGCTAGTCATCTGACCTCTATCCGCTAACATATTCTGCATCCGCACTACCATGAATCCCGCCCATTTGCTGCTGGGATTATTAGGGAGCCTGTTAGTGCTTACTCGCACGTGCCAGCGTTAGTGTCCCTTTTATTTTGTCCCTTTTATTTTGTCCAACCGCTTGGGGGGTAAACTCTGTGCCCCGGAGCGGAGAAATCGCTGGCTGGCGCCAAGGTGCAAAGGGGTATTGGCGAATAACCTTTCGACCTCGCTAGATAACCAAAGGGTCCATCTGATGATAATCCTCGATATCTCCACGCCATCTGCTGTTTTCGTCCTCCCCTACACTGACGACTAGGATGCTGCGATAATGAATGCAAGCGGTTGCTATCAGTTCTGCAGGTAAGGATCTCCATGGGTACATATAGGTAGACACTCATTTTCTTGCCGACGTCACAAGGCCCTCTTCGTCGGCTACGTTGTAGTCTTTTTATAACCTTTCAGTTTGATAGCACCGAGGGTTGTAACTGCGTGATTGTATTGCTTCTCCTCGGCTCTCTGGCTCTCCAGAGAGCCTTCCTTATAGTTGTGAATGGTGCAATTGCGCGTCTGTGGCAATGGTTACAAATCCATAGTTCTGGCATCTTCTAGAGCCTTTGTTTCCAACTTTGGAAGGCTGGCGTTCTGGCACTGCGTGGCCGACCCTCCTTTCATTCTGACAGATAGGTTTCCCTCTGCCGCCCCTGATGATAACACTAGCACCTGCAGATGATCGAAGGGGCAATGCATATCGCGTTATGCAGATGACGCAGCTAAGACTATATTCGCTTTACTATATTATGAAGTAATCTGCTTCGTCACCAACATCTCTCAAATATGTTAACTGAACACTATTATATCGGTTTCCTTCGTCATGACGCTGACCAAGCAGTAGGCAAACGGACTTGTTGTTCTACGGAGGAGCTACCTATGAGCGCGGTGCATGGCGGCCATTTATTGTCGGTGTGCCGGGTGGAACCCGCCTACAGCCCGTTTTCACGATATCCTGTCTGTCTCGTGTTCATTTTATCATAATCGCAAAATTTTAGGATATGAGAAGAAACTGGTGCTTAGATTGTAGAGATAAGGCAGTTACAAACAATGTGATAAATACAAGTTACTTTAAAACAGGGAGCAACTGGCAAGTGGAGTAAATGTATTGTTATAAGTACATCAGCGCCCCTTGATATAAGTAACATTAATTTCTAGGTGTAACTCTCCGATATGAAAAGCTGGAGATATACCTTACGATAAACTTGCTTCCTTATCTTTATTAAAACTCGTGATGGAATCTTTACAAATCACCGCACGTACATAGATATACATCACTAAACATATAACTGGGCTGAATACTGATATTGATGTTATATTGGGGTTGCCGATGTCACTGCACGTGCCAGTTCGAAGATACGTCGCTTTGTGAGGTTTGGAAGGACGCACCGCAAGATATTTATTAGCTCTAAGATGACATAGTTCGCACTAACCGATTCTTTACGGCCTTACATTACGGTATGTGGCAATCGTTTCCAAATACCACTTAGGCGTTAACCTTAGAGGAAATTAAAACTTTGCGTGGGAAGGTCAGTACAGGGTCACAACGATGGGAATATATAGGAGGGGAAAACCCTTTTTAACTAGTATGTAGAAGGTGTGTTGACATGCTATTGTCATCCTTTAAAATTGTTAGTTCAGTTAAGGGTGTGAAAAAAAAAAGGTTAATGGTATGTTAGATTCGTTATTGGCAATCTTAGTAGCAAGCTTGACTCTTAAACTTGTCAACTGGATAAGCTGAGGGATATTGTGTCGCGAGCTGATAACGAATCTCATGTCGCCAGTTGTAATAAGCCGATAAGGTATTATAACCTGCACCTAACATAGGCCTTAAGAGGACTGTCGCGAGTTAAGACAGAACGTATGGTAGGACGTTAATAGGTAAGGGGCGTTCTGAAGACGGCTTATTAAGCTAGCACTCTTAGACGGGGGGTTTAATGTCACTGTAGGTTGTTGTCACTATAATGCATAGAGGTAAGTCTGAACAGTAGGATATAAATGAATAATTGAATATTAGTGTGAGGAATTAAAGTCCTTTACGGTAGTTATAGGCATAACTATAACTATCTATACTAACTAACTGGGAGGTACTTTATACCTTGCTTATAGTGCTGTAAGTACTTATTATGTAAGCACTTTACTGTGACGACCCTGTAGGCTGTCACTGGGGCTGGGGTGGCCCGACGAATCCCCCGTAGAAGGAACAGTGCAGAGGGACAGTGTGTACTGTCTAAGTACACTGGGCCAGGGGTGTAAAGACCTGAAGCCCTTACAACTAATGAGGTACTGCTTGTGGCATGCTAAGTGCTTGCATCGCGAGCAGGAGAAACCTTATAAGCAGAACGCTTGCGTAGTGTAAAGTGCTTGCGTAATAAGCACTTGCGGCACTGTAAGTAAGGTATAAAGTACCTTTTAGTTAGTTAGTATAGATAGTTATAATCGTGCCTATAACTACTGTAAGGGACTTTGGTTCCTTACACTAGTATTTAATTATTTATTTATATCCTACTGTTTAAACTTACCTCTGTGTATTATAATAACAGTAACCTACAGTGACATTAAACCCCCTGTTTAAGAGTGCTAGCTTAATAAACCGTCTTTAGAACACCCCTTACCTGTTAATGTCTTGTTATACGTTCTGTCTTAACCTGCACCAGTCCTTTTAAGGCTTATATTAGGTGTAGGTTATAATACGATATTAGTGTCCTAGTTTTAAACGCTGTTTATTAAACTTCTAGATACTACCTCCCTCTTATTAACATATCGACCTTTAGAAAAGGTAAGGAGATTAAGGAGGTGTAAGCTTAGCTTTAACTCCTTATTATTAATAAGTTAACTGTATGCCTTAAAGACTTAAACTTTAATTAGTAGGGACTGGTTAAGGAACTTAATAAAGCCTTCCCTGGAGATATTAAAAGCTATATTAGTCTTATTAAAAAACTCTAGGCTTAACTTAACACTGTTAAGCTGGAGAATAACGACTTTAAAGGCTTATAAAAGAAATAAGTAAAGCTCCCTCTACTGTTACGTTTTAAGGGAGACTTTATATAGCTGGAGTCTTAAATAGCCTAGCTTTAAAGTTATATTACCTATTATAATAAGCAGTTCTTTAAAGAAGAAGGAAAGGTTAGGTTTACTAAAGCTTTATTAGATAAAGTAGCTGTTTACTGGTATAAACCTTATATAAAGATAATTAACGACCTTTTTATAAACAGAGTATGAAAGGAAGCCCCTGAGATATAGGCCCTTTTTGATAACTTTGACGTGTTTATTAATTAACTCTAGATTAAGTTTAGAGAATTAGACGCCTTAAGGTGGGTTAAGTAACGCTTTATAACTTTAAGGTAAATATCCTTAGTCCTTAAGTTCTTTATACGCTTTAAACTGGAAATAGTAAAGATTAAACTCAGTTAAGAAGCTTTAGTAATATTATTTTAAAGTGGCTTAAAGGAACATATCACTGGAGACCTTTATTAAGAAGACAGATTAGACCGTTTATAAAAACTGGTTAAAATGGCTATTAAGGTTAATAATTAGTATTATAATCATTATTATAGGAAGAACTTTTAAAAGGAACAGACCCCTTACTAGCTAAGTAAACCTAAGAAGGGGAACTAATTAACCGTAACAGGTTACTACCTTAAATTAATAAATATTAGTATAGTAAACTGTTAAAACTGACTTAACTGCGATAAGCCTTAACGACAGTAGCAGTAAAAGTAATTTAAGGACCTGTTATAGGTCTAGTGTTTTAACTGTGATAAGAAAGGCTATATGGTATAGTAATGCCCGTTATTAAAGTAAGTTAGTTAAAAACCAGTTTTAAAAGGAGGAAAATATGTTAGGTTTAACTTAGGAGACGTTTACGTCTAGATGGCAGGTAATAAAAAAGATTACACTTAGATAGATAAGTGTAATGTGGGAGATAAGGAAGAGGAAGAAGAAGAACCTTAAGATGTAGTGTATCTAGTCTTTAAGGGTGTTTTAGAAAAGTTAGCTATAGAGGTGCAGGTTATAGAAGACTAACTTTAAGGTGGAAATTTAAAACCACTAAAGGTATAGGTTATAAAAGATTAACTTTAGGAAGAAATGTTTTAATTAACTGTTACAGGCCTTAAAAACCTTACCCTGTAAGCTTAGGAATTAAGGAAGTTTAGGAAGGACCTTAACTTAGACCTTATTAAAATGGTTAAAAGAGTTGAAGAACTAGCCCTCTAGGCCATATAAGTAGTGAAGTAAGCCCTGGAAGGTGAAAGAGAATAAGTTAAGAGAATTAAACTGGAGAAATGGAAGTTCTTCTCTATAATACCCCTTAAGATTTTTAAACACTTTAAGTATATTAAGTGGATTAGTACCCTTACCTCCTTAAAAGAAGGACAGTTTAAATGGCTGCTTTATATTAAAGCTGGTGTGCTTTAAACTGGTACCTTAAAAGTCCCTTAAGAAGGTATAAAGTAAGTATATTAACAGAGGGTCTAGAAGCTGAAGGAGAAATATTAAAAGTTAGTAGATGAAATAAAGGACCTGTAAGTTAAAGGTTTTACCGTAACGTTTAAAGATAAAGTGGTGGAAATTAGGTTAAAACTTTATAATAAAGTTTACTTTACTAATTAATTTAAGTATTAACTTATTAAGGAAGATTATTTTATAGAAGAATAAGCTGGGTTATTATTACTTAAGTTCTGGGAAGAGGTTTGGGAGAAATAACGTATATAGAGGTAAGTGGAAGAAAAGAAAAAACAAGGCGCTATTTCCCCTGTTTTATACTTTATAATTACAGCTCCTATAATTAATATTAATTACCCTAGTTACAGAGATATATTATAAATTAATTATATATACGATAATTATATTATTAACTGGTATTATAGACTTAAGGCCCTTTATAACCACTTCCCTGGTATATAAAGACGAGATTATGTAGTTATAAGGGTAAAGTTAGAACCAGCTTACTATTAGGTCTCCTACTCCCTAATTAGGGAATTTAATAATAAGTGGAAGGTTACTATAGTTAACTAGGCCCTTATCACGTGCTGGTAAGGAGGGGTATTTAATAACTACCTAGTTATAATATGTTTACTATATTTTAAAGGAAAGGTTAGGGAATGGTAGAAGTGGGAAGATTACTAATAAATTTAAGAGTAGAAAGACATTATTGTAATTTAAGCCTGTAAAGTGTATTATTAACTTATTAAGGACTTTAGAAACATTATACTATTTAAAGTTAACTGGACATTAAGGTGTGAAAACTTAAAAAAGGTTAATTACTAGGTTTATTAAAGCTGCCTGTTTTTCTAAAAGGAATTAAGAAAAGGTTATAAGCCCTTTAAAAGGGCTGGAAACTAATAGTTTACTAATTAGTAAAAACCTTAAGAAGAAGGAGAGGTATTTAAAGGTTAGGTTAGATAAGACCTTAAAGATAGATAATTATTATAACTTAGATGTTTAAGGAGTATAAGTATTATTCTGTTAATGTTGATATAATAAATAGAAGAGGGAGGCTATTTAAAGTAAGAGTAGTAATTAATAATGGGAGTGCTTTTAACTTAATACACCCTTTATTAGTTAATTAAAGGAAACTCCTTAATAAAGAGTATAAAAAGGTTATTCTTATTTAAAACAGAGAAGAAGGCTTATACTAGTATAATAACGGTAAAGTTACCTACCATTTGCTACTCTTAATTAAAGTGGACGGGGATAAATAATAAGTAGACTTTAACGTTACATTAGTTATAAGATATAATATAATCTTAAGTTTACCTTAGCTAGAAAAGTATAACCTTATAATTAATTAAAGGAGTAGCTACCTTACCTTTAATAAGTCCCTTAACTGTAATTACTGTTTAAAGAAAGTTAAGAAGGCATTAAACTGTTCTAAAGATATATAAAGCACTTAAAAGTATATTAAACCCTTAAAATTAAATACAGTTTAAGTTAGGTTTATTAAGACGGTTAAAGGATTAAAAGGTCTATTACATTATTTAAATGACAATTTAAAAAGTAAAAAAAAGTAAGAAGCTAACTTATAAATAAGTAAAGAAGTTAACTTATTTAAGATACTTACAGAATATAAGAAGTTTACCCTGTTTTAAAAAAAGATACCACAATTACCAGATTACAGATTATAAGACTATAAAATTAAGTTAAAGCTGGGAATAAAGCTCTGTAACTTTTAGCCTTACCATTTAAACCCCTAGTAGGCTAAGGCCCTATAGGAGTATATTAATAAGAACTTAAAGAACGGGTTTATTATAAAGTCCCAGTCCCCAGTAAGGTATTTAATACTATTTGTCCTAAGAAAGGGAGACAGTAAGTTATATATAGTTATTAATTATTAAACGTTAAATAAGGATATAATTAAAAATCACTACCTATTACCACTTATTATAAAAATGTAAGAACGGATTATTAAGGTAAATTAATTCTTTAGCCTTAATTTCCCTATAAGATTTAATTATATTAAAGTGAAGGAGGAGGATAAGTATAAAATGGCTTTTCAGACTTATAATAGGTATTACTAGTACTGTATTATACTAATAGGATTAATAAACGCCCCTGTAACTTTTTAAAGCCTTATTAATAATATTCTTTGCCCTTTCTTTAATAAGTTTATCTTTATATATTTAAACGACGTTTTAATCTATTTTAAAACTTTAAAAGAACACTGAAAGTATATATAATAAGTTTTAATAGCTTTTAAAAAGGTGAAGCTAATAGTAAACTTAAAGAAAAGCCACTTTTACGTTTAAGAACTAAACTATTTAAGATTTAAAGTAACTCCTGGAAAGTTTAAAATGTAATTAGAGAAGACAGAGGCAGTCAGGGACTAACCTACTTTAAAGAATTAAAAAGAGTTATAAGCTTTTATTAACTTTATAAACTTTTATCGTTATTTTATTAAGTATTTTACGAAAATTATAAGACTATTTTATAAACTTACAGGTGAAGGAAAGCTGTTTAAGTGGACTGGTAAATAGTAAAAGGCGTTTAAAGACCTTAAGCACACCTTTATTATAACGCCAGTCTTAACACTCCCTGATTTCTTAAAACTCTTCTAAATTAAAACAGACTCCTTAGAGTTTATAATTAGCGGAGAACTTAACTAAGTCTAAGATAATAGGAAACGCCACCTAATTACCTTCTTATTAAAAGGGATCTACAGCCTAGCCTGATAATACCTAATCTATAATAAGGAACTGATAGTAATTATTTAATATTTTATTAAGTGGGCACTGTATTTAAGTGGTATAAAAGAACTAGTTTAGGTCTTTTTAAATTATAATAACCTTTAATACTTCCTAACGAAGGAACTTAGCTTACAGTAAGTATAATGGGTAGAGTTAATAGCCCCGTTCCACTTCCAGATTCACCACGTTAAAGGAAAAGATAATAGGTAAGCTGATACTCTTAATTAGAGACAGGACTATAAGGATATTAATCCGGTCCTAATCCCTGTTATTATGTTTAATAAAGCTAAGAACGGCATATTAAAGCATACGTTATAAGTGTCAGACGATTAAATATTAAAATAAACTATTAACGTTTATATAAATTTATAAATAAAGTATAATATTTATTAATAATAACAGGACTTTTAGGTAAAAAGGCTAGCGGAAGGAACCTGTAAGTATAAGTACCCTTTAGGAGACTTCTTAAGGTACGTGTAAAACTGTAATAAAGAGTACTTAATATACTTAAACTATAATAAAACAGGTTATTAGCTAAAATAGCTATTAAAAGGTGTAGACAGCGCACTTAAACTAGGAGTAAAGCTTTAGTATTAAGAGAAACTGTATATTTATAACTTAAATAAGTGAAAGGAGTACGTTTAATAGGTTTATAAGTCTTAACTTAAAGGACATATAAGCTAAGCTAAGACCCTTACGTAAGCCTAACAGGTGTACACCTTCTTAGGGATAAAGAAGCTGGTTAAGGAAGTAGTTAATAACTGCGATATCTGTTATTAAAAGTAGAATTAGTGTTATAAACCTTATAGACTTTTTAAACCACTCCTTATACTATAAATACCATAGAGTTTAATCTTATTTAACTTCGTTACTGGGATTTTAAAGTCTAGGGACCCTGTTATAAGGGTCACTTATAATTAAATCCTTATAATAGTCAACAGGTTAACGAAATAAGCCTACTTTTTACTAACCTTAAAGGACATAATAGCGGAGTAACTTACTTATATTTTTAAGAAAAAGGTAGTTTTACAACACTTTTAGCTAGATAATATTATTACAGATTAAAATAAGCTAATTATGTTAAAATTCTAATAAGGACTGATGTAAAGAATAGGTGTGAAGAGTAAGCTATTAACAGCATTCCACCTACAGACAGATAGCTAAATGGAGTAAGTTAATTAAATACTTATAACGTATCTTTAAGCCTATATTAACTTTAAATAAGATAATTAGCTTAAGTTATTATTAACAGTATAAATAGCTTATAATATAACATTAGTTAAGTTAACAGGTATATCACCGTTCTTTGCTAACTACAGTAAGGAGCTTAAACTTTATTAAGGCCCGTTTACAGGTGCCCCTTAAGTTATAATCCACGTAAACTGGATATAGGAGCTGTATAACCACTTGTAAGCTAAACTTAAGTTCACATATGAACGAATAAAGAAGTTTACTAATAAATATTAAATTAAGTAATTAGTACTTAAAGAAGGACTTTACTATAATGGTAAATGAGTTAAGGGACTGACTCTTTAAAAGGGGGACCACATTTACCTTTTTTTATAAAACCTATATTTAAAATAACCTAGTAAAAAGTTTAACTTTAAAAGGTACGGACCGTTTTAAGTTAAGAAGAAGGTTGCTACCTTTAATTACAAACTAAACTTACCTGCTAGTATAAAGGTGCGGATTAAGGTTTTTCACATCTCACTTTTAAAACCCACCTTAAAGGGAGTTCCTCTAGAAAAGAAGATTAAAATTAACGTTAATAAGGGTAAGTACGACGTTAAGGAAGTTATAGATTTATAAAAGGGAAAGAATATATTTAGGTATCTTATTAAATGGCTAAATTATAACCTTAAAAGTAACTTATAGGAATTAGTTAAGAACCTTAAGTGCCTAAACCTAATTATAAAGTTCTATTAAAAGAATTTAAATTAATTAAAATTAACGATAAGAATTAGAAATAAGATAAGATCTGACATTTAAATTATTATATTAAAGAGTAAGACCACTATAGGACTTAAAGCCTAAGAAGCGGTAGGAAACTCCTTAATAGGTATAGAAGGACATTTATTAAAACCTTTAGCTAGGGTTATAAGGACCTTAAACTTAATAAGGAGGCTGGGCCTCTAAAGCCCTTAGAGAGCTCTGTATAAAGAATAAGTGCTATTAGGGAAAGAAGTTAGTAAAAGAAATAAAAAGTTATTAAAACTCTTATGGGAAAAGTTAAAACTTATAATCTCTTACTAAAAAAAGGTAGTTATAAACTAAGTTATAAAGTAGCTGCTTATTATAAAGACCCCGCTAAGAAATTCCCCTAGTTAAAAGACTCCACATTATTAAAAGGAGTGTTTAACCTAGCCTTTTCACTTTCTTGGAACTTTAACAGTTCCGCTTTATAATTAAATACTTTTACAGCCCGGTCCTTAAGGTAGGACCGCTACTTATAAAGGTACGCCAAGTACATTAACGCCTTTTAAAGCTTAGTAATAGCCTTATAAAGCTATTAAGTAACAGACTTAACTTGTAAGTTAAGGTCCTGCTTTTTAATAAGGAGGGCCTTCAGCTTCGCTTTACTAACATTAAAAGCGTCACACTGGGAAGGCCGGTACCTTTTTAAATAGTGGTTATAATTATTAGATTAGTTTAAAACCTGGTAGATAAGTAAAGGGTTAGTGGACTTATAGAAAAAATAAGGGGATATTTTGCCACTAAACGCGTGTGTATAGGCTGTAAGGTTTAGACGGCAGTTAATACTTTTACCCTGTTCCTGTTTTAAAACCTAAAAGCCGGACATTTATTATATAGTAAAGTGGTGAAAGGGGAAACTTACCTTTTAGGTTCTTTATAGGAAAAGAATGTTAAAGAGGGGGAATTGTGTGACGACTTTACAGGCTGTTACTAAGGCCAGGGCGGCCTAATAAATCCCTTATAAAAGGAATAGTGTAAAGGGATAATATGTACTATTTAAGTATACTAGGCTAGGGGTGTAAAGACTTAAAGCCCTTATAACTAATAAGGTATTACTCACGGTATACTAAGTGCTTACATTGTAAGTAGGAGAAACCTTATAAGCAGAACGCTTACGTGGTGTAAAGTGCTTGCGTAACGAGCATTTACAGCATTGTGAGTAAGGTATAAAGTACCTCCTAATTAGTTAGTATAGATAGTTATAGTCGTGCCTATAACTACCGTAAGGGACTTTAGTTCCTCACGCTAATATTTAATTATTCATTTATATCTTACTGTTTAGACTTACCTTTATATATTATAGTGACAGCGACTTACAGTGATATTAAACCCCCCGTTTAGGAGTGCTAGCTTAACAAGCCGTCTTCGGAACGCCCCTTACCTGTTGGCGTCCTGCTATATGTTCTGTCTTAACCCGCGCCAGTCCTCTTAAGGCCTGTGTCGGGTGCAGGTTGTAATATTTACACCACGTAAGTGTTCTGCTTATAAGGTTTCTTCTGCTTACGATATAAGCATTTAATATGCTATAAGCAGTACTTTATTAGTTATAGGGGCTTATTACAACCTGCACCCGACACAGGCTTTAAGAGGACTGGTGTAGGTTAAGACAGAACGTATGGTAAGACGCTAACAGGTAATGGGCGTTCTAAAGACGGCTTATTAAGCTAGCACTTTTAAATAGGGGTTTAATATTACTGTAAGTTACTATTACTATAATACATAAAGGTAAGTCTGAATAATAGGATATAAATAAACAATTAAATACTAATGTAAGGAACTAAAGTCCCTTACAGTAGTTATAGGCATAACCATAACTATTTATACTAACTATCTAAGAGGTACTTTATACCTTAATCACTATGCTCACTTAACACAACGAGTGATTACAGTAATTAAAATACCTCTAATTACTATAATTACCGTACTCTTAATAAGATCAGAGTGATCACTTAACAATTAGTCGTAAGGGCTTCAGGTCTTTACACCTTTAGCCCAGTGTGCAGTACTGTATATACTACCTTTCTACACTGTTCCTTCTACAGGGGATTTATCAGGCCACCCTAGCCTAAATGACAGCCTACAGGGTCGTTACACAATTCCCCCTCTTTAACGTTCTTTTTCCACAAAGAACTACTTATACATTCCTCCCTTTCTTTACCAGTTATTATATCGTCTAACCAGGTAATTAAAAACAGGAGAAACACAGCGCCCTTATTAATTAAACGTTATATTATTAACACTAAGTTTATTCTTACTTTCAGGATTGTTATACCTGTAAAGTGCAGTCGCTACCACCACCTAAACCTGCCAGACTATAAAGTGGCTAGTAAAAGTGAGTTATACAGCTATTATATGGTAGTTGGTGGGACTGTATACTTATTTTATAACATTTACAGAAATAATCTGTCTGTCTTACACAGGGTTTTAGACGAAAAGAAACACCTTAACGCTAAGGAGCGTGAAACCGCTCTCCTTCTTTACGACACGGCCTTTAAGCTTCTACGCCTTAAGGACTAATAAAAGGGATTAGCACAGCAGGCAGACGATCTTTTTAACCATAAGTTTAACATTATAGCAGAAGAGGAGTGTAAGGCCTAGGAAGTAACTATATTAGTTCCTAAGTTTAATTAGGGAAGTCTTTTAGTAAAGCCAGTGTGTGGTTCTTTTTCCAGGGGGTCACCACAGCCGGCAACTTCTTCTTAACTTAATCCGTCGCTCTTTTCTTTTATTAAACGAAAATGGCCTTTCCTAGCATGGCAGTAACGTACCTGCTTATTTTCTTTTTTATTAACTTTTTTTTTTTTTAACAGTACTTATTTTCATACAGAACGTGCCGGGAACTCTAAAGGAGGCCTAGCTTCCTTATTAAGTCTAAGGTCCTTTCAACCCTAGTTAAGGTTTCTAATAAATATCCTTCTATACCTACTAAAGAGTTTCCTACCACTTCCTAGGCTTTAAATCTTACAGTGGTCTTACTCTTTAATTTAACAGTTTAAATGTCAGACCTTATCTTATTTTTCTGTTTCCAGAGTAAACTGGTTAATTTACCTCCTTAAGGCTATACTAACTGGTTTAACCTTCACTTTACGTTCTTTACAGGTAATTTTAATTAATCTGGATTCTTTTAGTGAAACTCTATAATCAAGTCTAGGCACTTAAGGTTTTTAACTAGTTCCTATAAGTTACTCTTAGGGCCGTAATTTAACCACTTAATAAGATATTCAAATGTGTTCTTTCCCCTTCGTAAATCTATAACTTCCTTAACGTCGTACTTATCCTTATTAACGTTAATCTTAATCTTCTTTTCTAGAGGAACTCCCTTTAAGGCGGGTTTTAAAAGTAAGATGTGAAAAACCTTAATCTACACCTTTATACTAACGGGTAAGTCTAGTTTATAATTAAAAGTGGCAACCTTCTTTTTAATCCAGAACGGTCCGTACCTTTTAAAGTTAAGCTTTTTACTAAGCCGTTTTAAATGCAGGTTTTGTAAAAAAAGGTAAACGTAATCCCCCTTTTAAAAAGTCGGTCCCTTAATTTATTCACCATTATAATAAAGTCCTTCCTTAAGTACTGGTTACTTAGTTTAGTGTTTATTAGTAAACTTCTTTATTTACTTACGTGTAAACTTAAATTCGGCTTATAAGTGGTTATACAGTTCTTACATTCAGTCTATGCGGACTGCAGCTTAAGGGGTGCCGGTAGGTGGGCCTTAATAAAGCTTAGGCTCCTTACTGTAATTAGCGAAGAATAGTAACACACCTGTTAACTTAACTAACATCATATTATAAGTTATTTATACTGTTAGTAACAGCTTAAGCTAATTATCTTATTTAAAGTTAATATAGGTTTAAAGATACGTTATAAGTATTTAGTTAACTTACTTTATTTAGCTGTCCGTCTGTGGATAGAAGGCTGTTGAAAGTTTACTCTTTACACCTATTCTTTATATTAGTCCTTATTAAAACTTCGATATAATTAGCTTATTTTAATCTGTAACGATATTATTTAACTAAAGGTGTTATAAAACCACCTTTTTTTTAAAGATATAAGTAAGTTACTCTGCTATTATATCTTTTAAGGTTAGCAGAAAGTAAGCCTATTTTATTAATCTGTTAACTATTATAAGGATTTAATTATAAGTAACTCTTATAACAGGGTCCTTAGACTTTAGGATCCTAGTGATAAAGTTAAGTAAGATTAAACTCTATAACGCCTGTAGTATAGGGAGTGGTTTAAGAAGCCTATAAGGCTTATAATATTGATTTTACTTTTAATAACAGATGTTACAGTTATTAACCACTTCCTTAACTAACTTCTTTATTCCCAGGAAGGCGTACGTTTATTAGGCTTATATAAGAGTTTTAACTTAACCTATATATCCCCTAAGTTAAGACTTATAAACCTGTTAAACGTACTCCTTTCGTTTATCTAAGTCGTAAATGTACAGTTTCTTTTAATACCAGAGCCTTACTTTTAATTTAAGCGTGCCATTTACACCTTTTAATAACTATTCCAGCTAATAACCAGTCTTATTATAATTTAGATATATTAAGCACTCCTTCCCACAATCTTACACGTGCCTTAAAAAGTTTCCTAAAAGGCACTTATATTTACAGGTACCTTCTATTAACCTTTTTACTTAAAAGTCCTGTTATTACTAATAGATATTATACTTTATTTATAAGTTTATACAGATATTAATAATTTATTCCAGCGTCTAGTTATTTAATATTTATAATATATACTTTAATATACCGTTTTTAATTTTATTAAATATAATAACGGGGATTAAAACTAGATTAATATCCTTATAATCTTATCTTTAACTAAAAATATCGGCTTACTTATTATCTTTTCCTTTAATATAGTGGATCTGGAAGTGGAATAAAGCTATTAATTTTACCTATTATACTTACTGTAAATTAAATTTTTTTATTAGGAAATACCAGAGGTTATTATAATCTGAAAAGACCTAGACTGGTTCTTTTATACCACTTAGGTATAGTGCCCATTTAGTAAAATATTAAATAATCACCATTAATTCCTTATTATAAATTAAATATCATAAGGCTAGGCTATAGATTCCTTTTAATAAGAAGGTAACTGGGTAACATTTCCTATTATCCTAAACTTAGCTAAGTTCTCTATTAATTATAAATTTTAAAAAGTCTATTTTAACTTAAAAAGGCTTTAAGAAATTAGGGAGGGTTAGGACTAACGCTGTAATAAAGGTGTGTTTAAGGTCTTTAAACACCTTTTATTATCTATTAATCTACTTAAACGGCTTTCCCTTACCTGTAAGTTTATAGAGTGGTTTTATAATTTTTATAAAATACCTAATAAAACAGTAATAAAAGTTTATAAAACCGATAAAGGTTTATAACTTTTTTTAATTCTTTAAAGTAAGCTAATCCCTAATTACCTTTATCTTCTCCAGTTATATTTTAAACTTTCCAGGGGTTACCTTAAACCTTAAATAGTTCAGTTCCTAAACGTGGAAGTGGCTTTTCTTTAAGTTTACTATTAACTTTACCTTTTTAAAAGCTGTTAAAACCTGTTACACGTGTTTTCAGTATTCTTTTAAAGTTTTAAAATAAACTAGAACGTCATTTAAATATATAAAGATAAACGTATTAAGGAAGGGGCGGAGAATATTATTAATAAGGCTTTAAAAGGTTATAGGGGTATTTATTAATCCCATTAATATAATATAATATTAATAATACCCATTATAAGTTTAAAAGGCTATCTTATACTTATCCTTTTCCTTTACTTTAATATAATTAAATCCTATAAGGAAGTTAAAACTAGAGAACTAATTTACTTTAATAATCTACTCTTACATCTTTATAATAAGTGGTAATAAGTAACGATTTTTAATTATATCCTTATTTAACATTTAATAGTTAATAACCATATATAACTTACCGTCTCCCTTCCTTAAGATAAATAACACTAAATACCCTATTAAGGATTAAGACTTTATAATAAACTCATTCTTTAAATTCTTATTAACATACTCTTATAAAGCCTTAACTTATTAGGGGTTTAAGTAGTAAGGCTAGAAGCTGTAAAGCTTCGCTCCTAGCTTTAATTTAATTTCGTAATCCTATAATTTATAATCTAATAATTATAATATCTTTTTTTAAAATAGGGTAAACTTCTTATATTTTATAAGTACCTTAGATAAATTAACTTCTTCGTTTATCTGTAAATTAACTTCTTACTTTCCTTTACCTTTTAAATTATCATTTAGGTAATGTAGTAAACCTTTTAATCCTTTAACCATCTTAATAAATCTAACCTAAACTATACTTAATTCTAAGGGTTTAATATGCTTTTAAGTGCTTTACGCGTCTTTAAAGCGGTTTAGGGCCTTTTTAACTCCTTTTAAACGGTGATTACAGTTAGGGGACTTACTAAAGGCAAGGTGGCCACTCCTCTAGTTAATTATAAGGTTATACTTTTCCAGTTAAAGTAAACTTAAGATTATATTATACCCTGTAACTAATATAACATTAAAGTCCACTTATTATTCGTCCCTATCCACTTTAATTAGGAGTGGTAAGTGGTAGGTGACTTTACTGTTATTATATTAATATAAGCCTCCTTCTCTATTTTAAATAGGAATAGCCTTTTTATACTTTTTATTAAGGAGTTTCCTTCAGTTAACTAATAAGGGGTGTATTAAGTTAGAAACACTCCTATTATTAATCACTACTTTTACCTTAAATGGCCTCCCTCTTTTATTTATTAAGTTAATACTAATAGAGTAATACTTATACTCCTTTAACATTTAAGTTATAATAATTATCTGTCCTTAAGGTCTTATTTAACCTAACTTTTAAATACCTCTCCTTCTTCTTAAGGTTTTTACTAATTAGTAAATTACTAGTTTCCAGCCTTTTTAAAAGGCCTGTAACCTTTTTTTAATTCCTTCTGGAAAAACAGGTAACTTTAATAAACTTAATAATTAACCTTTCTTAGGTTTTTACACTTTAACGTCCAGTTAACTTTAAACAGTATAATATTTTGGAAATCTTTAATAAGTTAATAATACACTTTATAAAATTAGATCGTAATAATGTCTTTTTACTTTTAAATCCGCTGGTAATCTTCTCACTTTTACTATTCTTAGGCTTTTCCATTAAGGTGTAACAAGCACGTTACAATTAGGTAATTATTAAACACTCCTCCTCACTAACACGTGGTAGGGGTTTAATTAACTATAGTGACTTTCCACTTATTATTAAATTCTCTTATTAGGGAGTAAAAAACTTAATAGTAAGCCAGTTCTAACTCTACCCTTATAACAGTGTAATCCCGTCTTTATGTGCTTAGGAAGTAGTTATAAAGGGCCTTAGGTTCATAATACTGGTTAAAAGTGTAATCGTCGTATATGTAATCAATCCACAGTATATCTTTATAATTAGGGTAATTAATGTTAACTGTGGGTGTTATAATTATAAAGTATAAAACAGGGGAAATGGCACCTTATTCTTTTTCTTCTTTTATTTACCTTTATATACGTTATTTCTCCTAAACCTCTTTTTAAAACTCAGGTAATAATAACTTAGTTTATTTTTCTATAAGATAGCTTTCTCTAATAAGTTAGTATTTAAATTAATTAGTAAAGTGAACTTTATTATAAAGTTATAACCTAATTTCCACTACTTTATTTTTAAACGTTATAGTAAAACCTTTAACTTACAGGTCCTCCACTTTATCTACTAACTTTTAGTGTTTTTCCTTTAGCTTTTAAACTCTCCACTAATATACTTATTTTATACCTTCTTAAGGAACCTTTAAAGTACTAATCTAAGGCACACCGTCTTTAATATAAGGCAGCCACCTAAGCTGTTTTTCCTTTAGGGAGGTAAGGGTGTTAATCCACTTAATATACTTAAAGTGTTTAAAAGTTTTAGGAGGTATTATTAAAAAGAACTTCCGTTTCTCTAATTTAATTCTTTTAACTTACTCTCTTTCACCTTCTAAAGCTTATTTCACCGTTTAAGTGGTCTAAAGGGCTAATTCTTTAACTCCTTCTACCATCCTGGTAATTTCTAAGTTAGGGTCCTTCCTAAACTTCCTTAATTCTTAGGCTTACAGGGTAAGGTTTTTAAGGCCTGTAACAGTTAACCGAAATATCTTTTCCTAAAGTCGGTCTTTTATAACCTACACCTTTAATGGTTTTAAGTTTCCACCTTAAAGTCAGTCTTTTATAACCTACACCTTTATAACTAACTTTTTTAAAACCCTTTTAAAGACTAGATACACTATGTTTTAAAGTTCTTCCACTTCTTCCTTATCTCCTAAGTTACACTTATCTATCCAGGTATAGTCTTCTTTATTACCTATTATTTTAATATAAATATCTTTTAAATTAAACCTGATATGCTTTCCCCCTTCCGGAACGGGTTTTTAACCGACTTACTTTAATAACAGGCACTACTATGCTATATATCCTTTTTTATCACAGTTAAAGCACTAGACCTGGGATAAGTCTTTAAACTGCTTTTACTATTACTATCGTTACAGCTTATCACAGTTAAGTTAGTTTTAATAGTTTATTATATTAATATCCATTAGCCTAGGGTAATAACCTGTCACAGTTAACTAATTCCCCTTCTTTAGTTTACTTAACTGATAAGAGGTTTATTCCTTCCAGTAATTCTTTTAATAATAGTGGTTATAATACTAATTATTAGCCTTAATAGCCATCTTAACTAATTCTTATAAACAGTCCAGTTAGTCCTTTTAGTAAAGATCTCTAGTAACATATTCCTTTAAACCACTCTAAAACAGCATAACTAAGGCCTTTTAGCTAAGTTTAATCTTTACTACTTCTAATTTAAAGCATGTAGAGAATTTAAGGACTAAGGACGTTTACCTCAAGGCTATAAGGCGTTACTTGGCCCACCTAAGGGCGTCCAGTTCTCTAAACTCAGTTTAGAGTTAATTAATAAAAACGTCAAAATCGTCAAAAAGGGCCTAAGTCTCAGGGGCCTCCTTACACGCTCTATCCACAAAAAGGTCGTTAATTATCTTCGTATAAGGTTTATACTAATAAGTAACTACTCTGTCTAGTAAAGCTCTGGCGAACCTGACCTTTCCTTCTTTTTTAAAAAACTACTTATCGTAATAGGTGATATAGCTTTAAAGTTAAGCTATTTAGGACTTTAATTACACAGAGTCTTCCTTAAAGTGTAAAGGTAGGGGGAGTTTTACTTATTTCTTTTATAAGCCCTTAAAGTCGTTATTTTCCAGCTTAACAGCGTTAAATTAAGCCTGGAGTTTCTTAATAAAACCGATACGACTCTTAATATCTCTGGGGAAGGCCTCGTTAAGCTCCTTAACCAGTCCCTACTAGTTAAGGTTTAAATCTTTAAGGCGTATAACTAACTTATTAATAATAAGGAGCTAAGGCTGGGCTTACACCTCCTTAATCTCCTTACCTTTTCCAGAAGCTAATATGTTAATAGGGAGGAGGGAGGTAGTGTCTGGGAGTTTAATAAACAGCGTTTAAAACTAAGACGCTAATATCGTATTACAACCTACACCTGATATAAGCCTTAAAAGGACTAGTACAGGTTAAGACAGAACGTATAACAGGACACTAACAGGTAATAGGCGTTCTAAAGACGGCTTATTAAGCTAACACTCCTAAACAGGGGTTTAATATCACTGTAGGTTACTATCATTATAATACATAAAGGTGAGTCTGAACAGTAAGACATAAATAAATAATTGAATATTAGCGTGAGGAACCAGAGTCCCTCACAGTGGTTATAGGCACAACCATAACTATTTATACTAACTATCTAGGAGGTACTTCGTACCTTAATTACTGTGCTCACTTAACATAAGGAGTGATCACAGTGATCAGAATACCTCTAATCACTGTAATCACCGTGCTCTTAGCGAGATCAGAGTGATCACTTAACGATTAGTCGTAAGGGCTTCGGGTCTTTACACCCCTGGCCCAGTGCGCAGTACCGTGCGTACTGCCTTTCTGCACTGTTCCTTCTACAGGGGATTCGTCAGGCCGCCCCGGCCCAAGTGACGGCCTGCAGGGTCGTCACAGGGCTTTAAGTCTTTACACCCCTAGCTTAATACACTTAAATAATATACACTGTCCCCCTATACTGTTCCTTTTACGGGGGATTTATTAGGCTGCCCTGGCTTAAGTGACGGCCTATAAGGTTATCACATAATTCCCCCTTTTTAACGTTCTTTTCCTATAAAGAACCTAAGAGGTAAGTTTCTCCTTTTACTATTTTACTATGTAATAAGTGTCTAGCTCTTGGGTCTTAAAATAGGAATAGGGTAAAAGCACTAACTGCTGTTTAAACCTTACAGCTTACATATATACGTTTAATAGTGAAATGTCCCCTTATTCTTTCTGTAAGTCCACCAACCCTCTGTTTATTTACCAGGTTTTAAATCAGTCTGACAGTTACGATTACTGTTTAGAGAGGTACTAGCCTTCCCAGTGTGACGCTTTTAATGTTAGTAAAGTGAAGTTAAAGGCTCTTCTTATTAAAAAGTAAAACCTTAACTTATAAGTTAAGTTTGCTACTTAGCAGCTTTATAAGGCCACTGCTAAGCTTTAAAAGGCGTCAGTACGCCTAGCGTACCTTTATAAGTAGCGGTCCCGCCTTAAGGACCAGGCTGTGAAAACGTTTAGTTATAAAGTGGAGCTATTAGAGTTTTAAGAAAGTGAGGAGGTTAGGTTAAACGCTCCTTTTAACAACGTGAAGTCTTTTAACTAGGGGAACTTTTTAATAGGGTCTTTATAATAAGTGGTTACTTTATAACTTAGTTTATAACTGCTTTCTTTAATAAGAGGTTATAGGTTTAACCTTTTACTAACTTCTTTCCTTAACAGCACTTATTTTTATATAAAGCTTATTAAGAGCTCCAGAGGCCCTTCCTCCTTATTAAGTTTAAGGTCCTTATAACCTTAGTTAAAGGTCCTAATAAATATCCTCCTATACCTATTAAGGAGTTTCCTACCACTTTTTAGGTTTTAAGTCCTATAGTGATCTTACTCTTCAGTATAATAATTTAAATATCAGATCTTATCTTATTTTTAATTTTTATTATTAACTTTAATTAATCTGGATTCTTTTAATAAATCTCTATAATTAGGTTTGGGCACTTAAGGTTTTTAGCTAGTTCCTATAAGTTACTTTTAAGGTTGTAATCTAATTATTTAACGAGATATTTAAATAAGTTCTTTCCCTTTCGTAAATTTATAACTTCCTTAACGTCGTATTTGTCCTTATTAGTGTTAATTTTAATCTTCTTTTTTAAAGGAACTCCTTTAAAAGCAGGTTCTAAAAGTGAGATGTGAAAAACCTTAATCTACACCTTTATACTAACGGGTAGGTTTAGTTTATAATTAAAGGTGGTGACCTTTTTTTTAATTTAAAACAGTTTATACCTTTTAAAGTTAAGCTTCTTATTAGGCCGTTTTAAATGTAAGTTTTGTGAAAAAAGGTAGACGTAGTCCCTTTCTTGAAAAGTCAGTCCCTTAACTTATTTACTATTATAATAAAGTTTTTTCTTAAGTATTAGTTATTTAGTTTAATGTTTATTAGTAAACTTCTTTATTTATTTATATGTAAACTTAAGTTTAACTTATAGGTAGTTATGTAGTTCTTATATCTGGTTTACGTAAACTGCAGCTTAGGAGGTGCTAATAAGCAGGCCTTAATAAAGCTTAGGCTCCTTATTATAATTAATAAAGAATAGTGACACACCTGTTAACTTAACTAGCGTTATATTATAAGCTATCTATATTATTAGTAACAGCTTAAGCCAGTTATTTTATTTAAAGTTAACGTAAGTTTAGAGATATATTATAAGTATTTAATTAACTTGCTCTGTTTAACCATTTATCTATAGGTGAAAAGCTGTTAAAAGCTTACTCTTCACACCTATTCTCTATATTAGTCTTTATTAAAACTTTAATATAATTAATTTATCTTAATTTATAATAATATTATCTGGTTAAAGGTATTATAAGATTACCTCTTTTTTAAAGATATAAGTAAGTTACTCCACTATTATATCTTTTAAGGTTAGTAAGAAATAAACCTATTTTATTAATCTGTTAATTATTATAAGGACCTAGTTATAAGTGACTTTTATAATAGGGTCCTTAAATTTTAAGATCCTAGTAATAAAGTTAAGTGAGATTAAACTCCATAGCGCTTATAGTATAAGGAGTGGTTTAAGAAGTTTATAAGGCTTATAATGTCAGTTCTGCTTTTAGTAACAGATGTTATAATTATTAACCACTTCTTTAACCAGCTTCTTTATTCCTAGGAAAGTGTACATTTATTAAGCTTATATAAGAGTTTTAACTTAGCCTATATAGCCTTTAAGTTAAGATTTATAAACCTATTAGATATACTTTTTTTATTTATTTAAGTTATAAATATACAGTTTCTCTTAATATTAAAGCTTTACTCTTAATTTAAGCGTACCGTTTATACCTTCTAACAGTTATTCCAGCTAATAACCAGTTTTATTATAGTTTAGATACTTTAAGCACTCTTTATTATAGTTTTACACGTACCCTGAGAAGTCTCTTAAAGGGCACTTATACTTACAAGTTCCTTTTATTAACCTTCTTACTTAAAAGTCTTATTATTACTAATAAATATTATACTCTGTTTATAAGTTTATATAAATATTAATTATTTATTTTAAAGTCCAGTTATTTAACACTTATAGTGTATATTCCAACGTGCCATTTTTAGCTTTATTAAATATAATAACAGGGATTAGGACTAGATTGGCATCTTTATAGTCTTATCTTTAACTAAGAGTATTAGCTTACTTATTATCTTTTCCTTTAATATAATAAATCTGGAAGTGGAATAGGGCTATTAACTCTACCCACTATACTTACTGTAGATTAAGTTCCTTTATTAGGAAGTATTAAAGGTTATTATAATTTAAGAAAAACTAAACTGGTTCCTTTATACCACTTAGATATAATACCCACTCTGTAAAGTATTAAATAATCGCTATTAGTTCCTTATTATAAATTAGGTATCACAAGGCTAGTTTATAAATTCCTTTTGATAAAAAGGTAATTAGGTAGCGTTTCTTATCGTCTTAAACTTAGTTAAGTTCTCTATTAATTATAAACTTTAAGGAGTTAGTCTTAACTTAAAAAGGTTTTAAGAAATCAGGGAGGGTTAAGACTAATACTGTAATAAAGGCGTGTTTAAAGTCCTTAAACGCCTTTTACTGTCTTTTAATCTACTTAAACGGCTTTCCTTCACCTGTAAGTTTATAAAGTAGTCTTATAATTTTTATAAAATACCTAATAAAATAGCGATAAAAGTTTGTAAAGCTAATAAAGGCTTATAACTCTTTTTAATTCTTTAAAGTAGGTTAATCCCTAATTACCTTTATCTTCTCCACTTACATTTTAAGCTTTTTAAGGGTTACTTTAAACTTTAAATAGTTTAGTTCTTATACGTGGAAGTAGCTCTTCTTTAGGTTTACTGTTAGTTTTACTTTTTTAAAAGCTATTAAAACCTATTATATATGCTTTTAATATTCTTTTAAAGTTTTAAAATAAATTAAAACGTTATTTAAATATATAAAGATAAACTTGTTAAAGAAGGGGCGGAGAACATTATTAATAAGGCCTTAAAAGGTTATAGGGGCGTTTATTAATTTTATTAATATGATACGGTATTAATAATACCTGTTACAAGTCTGAAAGGCTGTCTTATACTCGTCCTCTTCTTTTACTTTAACGTAGTTAAATCTTATAAGGAAATTAAGGTTAAAGAATTAATTTACCTTAATAATCCGTTTTTACATTTTTATAATAAGTGGTAATAGGTAACGATTTTTAATTATATCCTTATTTAACATTTAGTAATTAATAACTATATGTAACTTACTATCTCCCTTTCTTAAGATGAATAGCATTAGGTACCCTACTGGGGATTAAAACTTTATAATAAACCTGTTTTTTAAGTTCTTATTAACGTACTCCCTTAAGGCCTTAGCTTATTAAGGGTTTAGATAATAAGGCTGGAAGCTGCAGAGCTTCACTCCCAGTTTTAGTTTAATTTTATGGTCTTATAATCTGTAGTCTAATAATTACAGTATCTTTTTTTAAAACAGGGTAAACTTCTTATACTTTACTAATACCTTAAATAAGTTAACTACCTTATTTATCTATAAATTAGCTTCTTACTTCTTTTTACCTTTTAAATTATCATTTAAGTAATATAGTAAACCTTTTAGTCTTTTAACTGTTTTAATAAACTTAACTTAAACTGTACTTAGTTTTAAAGGTTTAGCGTGCTTTTAAATGCTTTATATATCTTTAAAACGGTTTAGTGCCTTTTTAGCTTTCTTTAAATAGTAATTATAGTTAGGGGACTTACTAAAGGTAAGGTAACTACTCCTCTAGTTAATTATAAGGTTATACTTTTCCAGTTAAGGTAAACTTAAGATTATATTATACCCTGTAATTAATATAACGTTAAAGTTTATTTATTATTTATCCCTGTCTATTTTAATTAAAAGTGGTAAGTAGTAAGTGACTTTACTGTTATTATATTAGTACAGGCCTCCTTCTTTATTTTAAATAAGAATAGCCTTTTTATACTTTTTATTAGGGAGTTTCCTTTAATTAACTAGTAAGGGGTGTATTAGGTTAGACGTACTCCCGTTATTAATTACTGCTTTTACCTTAAATAGCCTCCCTTTTCCGTTTATTATATTAATGTTAATGGAATAATGTTTATGCTTTTTTAATATCTAAGTTATAATAATTATCTATCCTTAAGGTCTTATTTAACCTAACCTTTAAATGCCTCTCCTTCTTCTTAGGGTTTTTACTAATTAGTAAACTATTAATTTCCAGCCTTTCTAAAGGGCCTGTAACCTTTTCCTAATTCCTTTTGGAAAAATAGGTAACTTTAATAAACCTGGCGATTAACCTTTTTTAAGTTCTTACGCCTTAGCGTCCAGTTGACTTTAAATGGTATAATGTTTTAGAAATCTTTAATAAGTTAATAATACACTTTACAGGCTTAGATTACAGTAATGTCTTTTTACTCTTAGATCTGTTAATAATCTTCCTACCTTTACCACTTTCTAGCTTTTCTGTTAAAGTGTAGTAAACACGTTATAATTAGGCAGTTATTAAGTACCCCTTTTTACTAGCACGTAATAGGGGCCTGGTTAATTACAGTAACCTTTTATTTATTATTAAATTCTCTTATTAAGAAGTAGGAGACTTAATAATAGGCCGGTTCCAATTCTATCCTTATAACAGTGTAATCCCGTCTTTATACGCTAGGGAAGTGGTTATAAAGGGCCTTAAGTTTATAATACTAATTAAAAGCGTAATTATTATATATACAGTTAATCCACAGTATATCTTTATAGTTAGGGTAGTTAACGTTAACTGTAAGTGTTATAGTTATAAAGTATAAGACGGGGGAAGTAGTACCTTATTTTTTTTCTTCTTCCACTTACCTTTATATACGTTATTTCTTTTAAACCTTTTTTTAAAACTTAGGTAACAGTAACCTAACTTATTCTTTTATAAAGTAACCTTCCTTAATAAGTTAATATTTAAGTTAATTAGTAAAGTGAACTCTGTTACGAAATTATAACCTAATTTCTATTACCCTATCTTTAAATATTACAGTAAGACCTTTAACTTATAAGTCCTCTATTTCATTTACTAACTTTTAATGTTTCTCCTTTAGCTCTTAAACCCTCTATTAATATACTTACTTTATACCTTCTTAAGGGACCCTTAAAGTACCAGTCTAAGGCATATTAGCTTTAATATAAGGTAACTATTTAAACTATCCTTCTTTTAAGGAGGTAAGGGTACTAATCCACTTAATATACTTAAAATGTTTAAGAGTCTTAAGGGATATTATTAAGAAGAACTTTTATTTCTCCAGTTTAATTCTCTTAACTTATTCTCTTTCACCTTTTAAAGCTTACTTTACCGTTTAAGTAGCCTAAAGGGCTAATTCTTTAACTCCCTTTACTATCTTAGTAACTTTTAAGTTAGGGTCCTTCTTAGACTTCCTTAATTCCTAGGCTTATAAAGTAAGGTTTTTAAGGCCTATAACAGCTAATTAGAACATCTTTTCCTAAAGTTAGTCTTTTATAACCTACACCTTTAATAATTTTAAGTTTCCACCTTAAAGTTAATCTTCTGTAACCTGCACCTTTATAACTAACTCTTTTAAGACACCTTTAAAGACTAAATATACCACATTTTAAGGTTCTTTCTCTTCTTCCTCGTCTCTTAAGTTATACTTATCTATCTAAGTGCAGTCTTCTTCGTTACCTATTATCTTAACGTAGATATCTTTTAAGTTAAACTTAACATACTTTCCTCCCTTTAGAACTAGCTTTTAACTAACTTATTTTAATAACAGGTACTGTCACGCTATATAGCCTTTCTTATTACAGTTAAAGTATTAGACTTAAAACAGGTTTTTAAACTGTTTTTATTACTATTATCGTTAAGGCTTATTACAGTTAGGTTAGTTTTATTAGTTTATTATATTAATATCTATTAACTTAAGGTAGTAACCTGTTATAATCGACTAGTTTCCCTTCTTAAGCTTACTTAGCTGGTAAGGGGCCCGTTCCTTCTAATAGTTCTTCTAATAATAGTGATTATAATACTGATTATCAGCCTTAATGGCCATCTCGACTAACTCTTAAAGGTAATCTAGTTAATCTTCCTTATAAAGGTCTCCTGTAACATACTCCTTTAAACCACTCTAGAACAGTATTACTAGGGCCTTTTAACTAAGCTTAGTTTTTACTACTTTTAGTTTAAAGCGTGTGGAGAACTTAAAGATTAAGGACGTCTGCCTTAAGGTTATAAAGCGTTACTTAACCTATCTTAAGGTGTTTAGTTCTTTAAACTTAATCTGGAGTTAGTTAATAAAAACGTTAAAGTCGTTAAAAAGGGCCTAAGTCTCAAGGGCTTCTTTACACGCTTTATTTATAAAAAGGTTATTAATTATCTTTACATAAGGTTTATATTAGTAAGCAGCTACTTTATCTAATAGGGCTTTAGTAAACCTAACCTTTCCTTCTCCTTTAAAAAACTGTTTATTATAATAAGTAATATAGCTTTAAAGTTAGGTTATTTAAGACTTTAGTTACACAGAGTCCCCTTTAAAACATAATAATAAGGGGAGTTTTACTTATTTCTTTTATAAGCCTTTAAAGTTATTATTCTCCAGCTTAACAGCGTTAAATTAGGCCTAGAGTTTTTTAATAAGACTAATACAGCTTTTAATATCTCTTAAGAAGGCTTTATTAAGTTCCTTAACCAGTCCCTGTTAATTAAGGTTTAAGTCTTTAAGGCGTGCAGTTAACTTATTAATAATAGGGAGTTAAGGCTAGGTTTACACCTTTTTAATCTCCTTACCTTTTCTAAAAGTTAATATATTAGTAGAAGAGAGAAGTAATATCTGGGAATTTAATAAATAGCGTTTAGAACTTAAATGCTAATATTATATTATAACCTATATTTAATATAAGCTTTAAGAGGACTGTTATAAGTTAAGATAGAACGTATAGCAAGACGTTAACAGGTAAGGGGTGTTTTAAAGACAGCTTATTAAGTTAGCACTTTTAGATAGGGGGTTTAATATCACTGTAAGTCGTTGTCATTATAATGTATAAAGGTAAGTTTAAATAGTAAGACATAAATGAATAATTAAATATTAATGTGAGGAACTAGAGTCCCTTATGGTAGTTGTGGGCATAACTATAATTATTTATACTAACTAACTAGGAGGTACTTTGTACCTTGCTTATAGTGCCGCAAGTGCTTATTATGTGAGCACTTTACACTGCGTAAGCGTTCTGCTTGTAAGGTTTCTTCTGCTTGCGATGTGAGCACTCGGCATGCCGCGAGCAGTACCTCATTAGTCGTAAGGGCTTCAGGTCTTTACACCCCTGGCCCAGTGCACCTGGACAGTATGCACTGTCCCCCTGCACTGTTCCTTCTGCAGGGGATTTGTCAGGCCGCCCCAGCCTAAGTGACGGCCTGTAGAGTCGTCACATAAGGCTCTATTTAACCTGTATAAGAAGGGATAAGCGACTTCACTTAGGATTCCTGTAGTTTATTAGCTGTATATAACAGCTTTCAACAACAAAGGCACACCTAATACTTCGATTCAAGGCTAAAGAGAACAAGTTTAATACCGATAACGACTTTTATAACACCCTGATTTTAGGCTACCTATTTTCAGATAGGATCCACTTCTTTTTCGTCTAAGATTACCTAAGTAGTCTGCTATAGAAAACAAGTGGACCCCGCTTAAAAATAGTTAGCTTAAAATCAGGCTTGCTTTACCCTCGGCTCATCTTCAGCTTACCCTTACTTACCTTACTATGAAAATTGGGAAGTTTACACGACATAGGGACCGATTTTAAGCCACCTCTGTAAAAATGTACTAAGATAGGAGGTCCTAGATACAGGACCACCTATACTAACAAAACAAACGCAGCCTTTAAAATATAGGCGAGAAATGGGCTAAGGGCTAACATTTTCACTTTCCGTTTTAAGACTTTACGTTGCAGTAGTTATACCTGCTTACCGTACGACTTTCACTTTCTTATCCCTATATCATTGCTCCTCGTACTCGCACTCGCATCTCCCTTCTCCTTACTTTTCTACATCACATTCCTTTTTTTAATATCCCTTTTAAAAGCTTTATTCTATACCCGCTTTTACAATGTTTAGAAAGAAGAGCTTTAAGGAGTTCTTTGCTTGGGGGAAAGAGAAGGGCTCGGAAAATTGCACGGAGGGGATAGACGGCTCCCGAGTCGACAAAAAGCTAACGGCTAAAGTATTAAGAAATTGTTAAAATATAGCTGTTAGGTGCCTTGTATTACAGTGGCCGAAGGCCACTGGCATCGCAGTGCATGCCACTGCCGCACTGACCATAACATACCCCAGCAGGGCGCACTGGCCCACAAGGCCCCCTAGCCTACAGGGGACCCACTTTAGGGGTTTGTTTACTTTACCCCACAGAAGCCTTTAGATCCACGGATCCAAGGCTAGAGGTTCTGCCCTACAGAACCCTTTAAATACTCTCCACTCTTCCATTTATAGTTAGTTTCTCTCCACTCCACAGAAGGCTCTAGAAGCCAGCCAACGCCTATATATAGGCCTTCTCTTCTACTATAAATAGTCCCTCTTAAAGCAAGCAAGCAAGCAAGCAAGTAAGCAAGTCTTTAGCTTCCCTCAGTACCCTACTGTTGTATCAGAAGCAAGGAGCAGAAATCAAGCCTTTGGTAAGTTACCAACCTCTACCACTATTAGCCTTATTACAGTACCTTCCGTAGCCTGTAGTTGTTGTTGTCAGTACTACTACCATCGACGCCCTCGCTTCCTTCAGTACGTTACTAACCTCTACCGTCGTATATAAGCCACTTACTACAGCACTGTACTACAGGCTGTAGCACGCTTCCGTACCACTTGCAGCACTGTACTACAGGCTGCACCCTAGCACATTCCAGTACCTACAGCACTGCTGCTATGCTAAAGCTTCCGCTGCGCACGCTACAGCGTACTACGTCGTAACACCCCTATATAAGTACTATCTTTATAGGCCTGTTAGGGACGCTAAAATCAATAATAACAAAGACGCCTTAACAACTAACGTTCACCTAGCTAACGCTTCTTTAGTATCTTTCTCCTTATAGCTATAAATACGTTTGTACGATTTATTAAGTTCTTATTTAGTCGTAACTATCTCAAATACCTCAATGCTACAAATGTACTTAGCTGGATATAGCCAGCGACCCGGGGAAAGAGGTTTTCGTCTCGATATAAAGCTTAACATAGTTTAACCTACAGTCCCCCGATGGCCGGCGGGCTACCCTATACTATATTTTAGCCCTGCTAAGGTAGTATAACGTATAGGGTTCTATACGTTACGGAGGCGATACTGATTTAGACGATAGAAATGGCAAGGAAGGCCCCTCCAGTAGCTATAAGATAGGTAAAGACACCAAGTCCGAGATAGATAATAGCGACAATATAAACATTAGTAGGTAAACTTGGCTAGGACGAGAACTAGGCTATAAATTAAGACTTCTAGGCTAGACGCCTAGCTTCGACCGTCCTCCCTTGCCCGCGCTGCCCTCCCTACCGTGCCCGCCCTCTAACCTACATAAACCACTCCCGCGCGACGCCGTAACGACTCTCGTCTAAGGCCTTTCCGATCCAATTCTACAATCTGCCTCAAGTAGCGTTACCGCGGGGCGGCATACCACTACGCACGATACCGTCTCGCCCAGGAAGGGTAACAAGGACCGACGATTTCCATCCTATAGTCTCCAACGGAAACCTTGCCTAGTACCTAGGTAAAGCCATTATCACCTTAAAGGCAAATCCAGAGCTTTTACCGTATAGGTAAAGTAATACCCCGTCGCCATTAGGTGCTGGCTCTTAAAGGTAAATTTTCCGTAGTAGGTAGGAGGAGCTAGATTGCCGATAAGGCTGATAAGACAATTAATTATTTAACAAGTTCTCTTATACTACCACTTCTTACCACCCTTATAAGTAAGAAGTAACGTATAAAGGGTTAACTTAGTATCCCGTTACTTACAGTACCGAGGAATAACGGGTTGAGAAATACTATATACTATTAATATTAATTATCTTATTTAATTATTGATTTATAAACTCTAACCCAGTACAGGGCTTTACAGAAACCACAGAGGCAATCGGGCATAATGCCTGGTGTCCTTCGATACAGCAACAGATACAGCAACAGATACAGCAACAGATACAGCAATAGATACAGCAACATATTCATCAGCGAGAAGTAGGATTTAATTATTCTATCAACACTCCTCTACAAACTTCCTTATCCGGATCACCCAGTCTATCCAGACCTTAACAGCAGCATCTGCCTCGTAGAGGCGTCTCACCTCCTATACAGATACCTGTCCCTCGTATTCCTTTATCCCAGATAGGATATGGCCGTCCTCGACGACAGCCAAGAGTTCCTCGTTATCGAGGAGCTCCACGGGCATATTTAGGCCTCCTTGGAGGCGATCCTAAATAACCAGGGCCTGTTCTTTCGAGAGAACCGGCCGCTTTGCCGTAATGGTTATTATTGTACGTCCGCGGAGAACCAGGGCTCTTGCTTCGGGCATATAGTTAAATATCCATGGTTAGTGATAACGATTGATAGCCATTAGGAGGTGACTACGATACTTGGTAGCGCGGGCAGGCGATGCGATTAACTGAGAGATAGTAGTGGCTTGCTAGATGTAGTGGATGGCAGAATGATCGGTGCGATAAAGGGAGGAAGAAGCAGTAGGAGCGAGCAGCTCCTACGGCCAGCTCTTCATCCCCGCTCGCAATCATCACTACCGATAAGGGCTTCGCAGTTAGGGCCGACAAGGCATGTAACAGCGTTACTGCGTGCCGGCAAGGCATGTGGCGGCATTGCAAGTCGGCAGGCAGTAAGTTCGATTCACGTCAGGAGTATTCTTTTTTTTTATTTTTTTTACAAAGCCAAGTACAGGGTAGAGTACAATTTTTTTTTTTAGAACAGAACCTATTCTGTTAAAACGACGACGACATAAACTCTAACTATATCGATATTATCCTATATACCATGTACTTAAACATCTTCTCCTCAACGAACACTTCCCATTATTAACATAAACTTAAAGTGCAGAAAACGACAACTCTACAAACCACCATTTATTAGGTGTATTTCCACCATACCAAGCCAGGGCTACATCCTCTTCTTATATACATACTTTAGCTAGGCTGCTACTTCTACCCCCCATAGCCTCGTAAGTTAGAATAACGCCCTATCATTATGCTGGCAGGCGGCTAATCCAAATCCGATGTATCCAAATCTAAAGAATCTAAATCCGGTAAATCCAAAAGGTCCTCACGCCGTACCATAGGCCCCATCACTTTGTACCGTAGCCCACTGCAAACCCCATACATAACCCTAACCCCCGATGCATGGTCGCAACCGCGTAATTAATCCAAGTCATTCGCCCACAGCGAAACTGCCACCACATTAATAGATGCAAGCCCCCAGAGCGAAAATAACACAATTCCACAATTTCCACAATAAAACTCAATTGACTACATACAATTACTCTACTAACTAAACCTCTGCAACCACGTGATTAGCCAGTATTACTCCCTACCCCTACTCTTAGAATCTCTACAGTGCCAGTGCCTTACAAGTACTCCTTTAACTGCTAACCACTCCACTTCCTCTCTTTATAATTCCCACTAATACTAAAGCAATCACCATTACCGTTAACAAAGGCGTACTGGGAATAACCCCAGGGTTACTAAACACTAGCCCTACACCAGGAGTAAGGGAGACCGTCGTCTAGCTCCTCTCAAAGTCAACGCCCTCCCAGCTTAAGGGGTTACGGTAAAAACTAGGCATTATCCCCAGCTGACAGCCTAAGGTTTACTTCTTAACAGCCTTCTTCCTCAGCGCAGCTTTTTTAAGAGCGCTATTACAAGTGGGCTGCAGAGTAAGGGGTTAAATAACCAGTATAATAACCTCGTCTTCCTAATTTAGTTAACTACCTCCTAATAATAGTGCCGTTAATATAAGGGCCTTTCTACCATTACTAGTAAAGGTAGTAAAGCAGCGCGGCCGACCCTTAAGAGTAGTAATAACGTTAAACTCTTAAATCTGTAATAGGGGGTCCTCTGTAGTAAGCTTACGCTTCAGTTACTAGAAGTAGTAAAAGTTATCCCTAATAAAAAGCGACTTCTCACAGTAATGCTTAAGAAGCTTATAGCTATAAGGTAGACCGTATTAAGCCCTTACCCTATAAGTATAATTAACTAGAGGTGTAGGGTTAAGCTTAGTCTTTATCAGAATAGCGTTTAGCATAATCTAACGTTACTTTGTAACTAGATTTAACACTTTAATAAAGACGTTATAAAACGCATCACCAAACTAATCTTTACTTAAGAAGTTAAAGTATAAGCGATTCCTCTTATCCTTAAAAGCCTTATTAATATTACTCTTTATAACCTTAACCATCTTAAGAGATTACTTAACGTAGTTAAATACAGAATTTCAGCCAGTAATAATAAATAACTTAAAATAATAGTTAACAGACTTTATTAAAGATATAATCCTTTAATAAAAGTTTAAATTACAATTAATATAATAACTAGCCCACTACTTTTTATAAAGTATCTAGGTCTCTTTAAGGTACTGTAAAATAGCCGTTTAGTAGTGAAAGTAGGCTTGTAACTTCTCCTATACAGCCTTAAACTTATCCTTAGTGTAAGCGTATACTACAGACTCCTAAAACTTATAAATACTAGCTATTAAGTACTTTACCGTCTTAAGGGCTCTGCTAAACTTACTATTGATAGATCTCTTACTGTAATTGATAACACTTTTATTATACATTTAATTCAGATTACTCTTATCATTAGCTTAACTTAACAGTAAAGGCAATCCTAAAACCTTAACAACTTTAATTACAGCCTCCTTATTCCACTTCTTCTTAATTTAAAAGGTAGCATTCTTATTAAGGTAGAACACACAGACCTAAGGCTTCGCCTTAAGGTATTTAACCGCAACAGCACCTCTTATAACCGTGTTAAAGTCGGTAATAATTACACCTAAAGGCTATACCTTAGCTCTTAGCCGTACGGCGTTAACTTACTCCATTAACTAATTAAAGCCATCTTGTCTCTTATTATTAATTAAGCTAAAGGTGCAGCTGAAGGCCTTACCTTAATAGTTAAGAGTAATAACTTAAAAGAAAATAAGGTTCTTATTATTAATCTTATAAATGTTTTCATAAAGCTGTACCTAAAGATACTGTCCTTATTACTTCTTAGTCTACAGAGTCGTTTAGAACAGACCCTTTAGCTTCTTAAGGCCGTTCTTATCCTCTATATCGTTACCATTTAAAGATTTAACTTACTTAATAATGTAGGGAATGCCTTTACTATTAAAAAGAAGGATAATAATTAAGAAAGGGTTATATCCTTTTATCACTTCCTTACAGAGGCGCTAACGGCATATTTAAAGCTACCGTATAGTAAAGATAATATTAGGGAATCGTTTCATTAGTTTAATAATAACCTTTCAGCTTTTTACTACTAACCAGTTAATATACTTAGTAATAAAGTCTTTTTACACCTTATTAAACCTTACCTTAAGTACCCAGTCCTCCAGTTCGTAACTGTAGTGACTCTTATAGCCTTCTCTAACCTTAAAAGTCTAACGCCTTTCACCATTTATAAGTAAAGCCTTAACGGTTCCTTTCTAGGGATAGATAACCTTAACAGTGCTTATATCGCAAGAAAGGGCCTTCTGCTTCCGAATCATACCTCTAGCGCAAATAAAGTTAACTTTAGTCGGTCTAAAGCCTTTAACGTAATTATTAAACCTCTGTTTAATAATAAAGAAGCGTGTAGAGGCACAGAACTTATATAGATCTTCCATAAGGGCCTTAAGACTGTCGTATTTACTCATAAGGAGGATGTGATTCGCAGGGGGGTTTGAGAACGGTAAAATATCCTTATTGACAGCCGGGATTAAATCGTCCTCGTAATTAGAGTCTTCGCAGCCACTCCAATCGCTATACTCGTCGAAAAAATCAGTATCTATCTATCACTATTAACAGGGCAATTAATTAAAGGTGTTTACAGCTTACTACAGGCCTTTGCAGGATCGTGGTAGTGGTGGTTAGTTATAGTTATAGTGATACTGTGTTTACACAACTCTAATAGTAATGCTTCAAATTTAGACTTTTAAATACATAGCGTAGAGATCTTTAAGTGTGGGTCAATTACACGGTTGCAACCATGCATCGGGGGTTAGGGTTATGTATAGGGTTTGCAGTAAGCTACGGTACAAAGTGATAGGGCCTACGGTACGGCGTGAGGACCTCAAATCCAAATCTCAAGAACCCGAATCTAACGAATCCTCGTTAAAAGAATCGTCCTGCTTTTCATCCGTTATTATTTATAGATTAGGGCTGGCTAAGGTAGCTAGGCCTAAGGCATCATCTTAGGCAGTTAACTACTAACCCGGCCAAGAAAACAATAATCGTAAGCCTATGCTAAGTCCAGCGTCGTAAGGAAGAGCTATAGCGCTTCTATGCGGTTAGCGAGGCGTTCGCAGCTTTAGCTGCCGTACTTGTTTCTTCTTTAGTTCTCTTTCTTTATTTGCCCAGCTTTACCCTGTTTAGTAGATGATTTAACACTAATATCAACCCACGACAATTACTTTCGGCAGCTTTTAGGTATTAACGTTTCCTATTTTGTAACCCAGTTTCGGTCATTCTGTAGGCCTTAACTTATAGTTAACCAGAAACGGGCCCCGTAGGTCCCAAATTTGGATACGCCAATCTGATGCCCTAATTTAGGATCGTCAAATAATATAGTTAATTAACGGTACTGTCCTATATTCCCCGCTTATCGCTCCACACCTGGAAGGGTGCGGCCCACTATGGTTGCGGAAGGATTTGCCGACACCGACGCCAGCGGCCTTGGACGCTTCCCGTAGCTGTGCTCGTCATCGCGTACCGCGTCTGCTGTCGTGGTATTGTCATCATGGATATGTATAGCCGCGCCTTGACTCCGGGACAGGCGACGCAGAGGCCGGCGTGGGCCATGTACGGGGTAGCGTCTGATGAATTGTATCAAAGGACCAAGGTAGACTTCCGACGCCATCCCCTCGTCCGAGGCCGCTCCCATGCTGTGCGGCGGCATCACCACCTATACCCCCCTTAAGTTCCACGGCGCCGGCCCGGGGAAATCCGTCGGCATTATCGGCCTCGGCGGTCTGGGGCACTTTGGCATCATGTGGGCAAAGGCCCTCGGCGCCGACAAGGTGGTGGTCGTGTCGCGGACGTCGGCCAAGAAGGACGACGCTTTCAAGATGGGCGCCACCGAGTTCATCGCCACGGACGAGGACCCCAAGTGGGCGCAGACGCACGAAGACAAGCTCGACATCATAATTTGTACCGTCTCGTCGACGTCCATGCCCATAATGAAGTATCTGGCGCTGCTTAAGCTCGACGGCACGTTTGTGCAGGTGGGCGCGCCCGACGACGGCCTGCCGACCGTCTTCCCCTTACCGATCATCATGAAGCGGCTCAAGATTACGGGCTCGCTCATCGGCTCGCCCGACGAAATCCGCGAGATGATGCAGCTGGCGGCCGACAAGAAGGTGAGGCCGTGGGTGGAGGAGAGGCCGATGAGCGATGCGAACCAGACCCTTGTCGACATGGATAAAAACAAGGCGCGGTATCGGTACACGCTGGTCAACGAGAGCAACAGGCCGGTAAGGGCGGGGCTGTAATGCATGGTCGTCGGTAGATAGTGCAGTGAAGGGCGTTTTTGTCTGGGAATCGCAATCAGGGGTTGGGTTGGCGCTTGCTGTGAGTGATTTGCTGTAGGCGGCCCCAGGATATCATAAAGGGGCACTTGCTGCATACTCTTACGTTGAGGCTGTGATGGAGGGGCAGTGAGAGGACGAGCAACGCTTGTTTGTTTTGAGGCATAATATCCGCACCCACCACTTTAATATTCGCACCCACCACAGCCTTCCTCGCACCCATTCTAGCCAAATGCGGATAGTTGCCACTGCCAAACAGCTGTCATTGAAAAGC
>Ga0247758_1000407_pt1 | contig 38651 bp, 27 predicted proteins | sample UWRJL156409C4_FD_180950 | JGI IMG/M metagenome (GOLD analysis project Ga0247758, IMG submission 180950) | Plant litter microbial communities from Arlington Agricultural Research Station in Wisconsin, United States - UWRJ-L156-409C-4 | ecosystem: Environmental > Terrestrial > Plant litter >...
CTCCCTTGCCAAGCGCCGTGACCCTCAGCTGAGTCCAGGCCTGTCTGGGGTGTGGGCGGCATCCCCGCCCGGCCCCCCCTCACCCCGGCCCCTCCGCTGCTCCTTCCATGGCCTAGCACGCAGGCCGGGCTAGGTGAGGAAGGTACGGTCGGAGGGGTACCTAGGGTCACATTGAAACCCCCACGGTGCCGAGGGTTGAGATGTGTCAATGGAACGCTGCGCGCTGTCGTGCGAATTTGGAGCACCTAGGGCAAGTAACACGTCGGCTTGGCTTGGCTGCGTTGCCTTTGCTGCTGTTGGACGTTGTTGGGCTCTAGCTGCCCCCCTTGTCGGGTCGCGTGATGGATATAATGTCGGATGTGGCTGCTGGCTGCTAGCGGCGGTGCGCCACTGGGTCTGTCCATCTTGACCTCCTTGGCCTTCTGAACACAAGATTTGAGGCGTTGCTTGGTGTTCTTGGTCTTCTTGGGGCCAAGAGGGCCAAGAGGGCCAAGATGGGAGGCGTGAGACAAGGCACTGGTGTTGCGCAGCCAAGTGATTAGGAGGTAGGGCTGGGTCAGGACGAAACTCTATTTACACTGCATTGCTCTCTTGGGCGGCATTGGTGTTCGGTCGGGTTGGCTGAAGGTGAAAGCACCTCACTTGATCTAGAAGCGAGAGGTGTCATGGTTGACTGATGTAAGTCTGTGGTTCTAGACCTCAACCCGTATCTCGTTCGCCTGACGTATTGATGTTTTAGGTCTTGTTTGCCGTCATTTTGCGTTGTGATCACTGCATAGGTTCCCAGGCATCTTCCTCGTGCAAGTTGTTGGCGGTGAGATGTTGAATCGCAAATCTGTTGTGCTGTTGATCGAGCCTTCCGCTTGAAAAATCAAAGACACCGTAACAACAGATCAGGAAGGCACCCCTTAGACTAGACCTCCAATCCTATGATCCACAATGTTTTCCCACACAGCTCCCCGACTTGCAAATCACGATGACCACATTTATCAGACAACATCCCAGGTGCATCAATAATCCCCGACCCCCGCCGCACCCCAGGACAACACCATCACCATGAACGGCCCACTATCAACATTCGGATTCATCGCCGCCATCCGAAACACCACCAGCACCGCCAGCACCCCCGTCCCCCACACCAGCAACGTGTTCGGCCACCCCCTTCCCCCAACCCGCTGGTGCTCCACCTCCCAACCGGCCATCGACGTCCCCACCCCGCGCTCCAACCGCGCCGGAATCTCCGCGCGCTACACCTCTCGCACGATCGAATTCCGCCTGGTCAACTTCCCCGCGTCCATCAAGTCCGCCCTCCACGATTTCATCCGTCCCCGGTGGCCGCGCGAGGCGCGCGCGTATCGGCAGGGTGAGGCGTATACGATCACGCTGGACGTGAGGTTCCGTGATACTTGCTCATGGCATCTGTTCCGGGCAAGGATGGAGGACTATGTCCGGCTGCAGCAGGAGGTGGTGGCGTGGTTGCTGGATCGGGGCTGGGTGTTTGAGCATACCATGGCTGCAAGGTCGAGCCTGCCGGTGATTTCGGTGCAGAGCTCGAAGTTTCATAAGTCTGGTGGGTTCTCATCGGAGGATGCCTGCCTATCCTACGGTGAGGTTGGGCGGATAGGAGTGCTGACTTGGTGTAGATGCCCAGTTCCTGGTGTTTGTTCAGCGGCCTGCGGAACCGGAGCGGTACAAGTGGCTCAGCATATCGACGCATGTGCCTGGAGAGTTGTCGGTAGTGGGGGAGTCGCGAGACGAGTTCTTTACGGCCTTGGCCGGAGTCTTTGGATCGATTATCAGGCTGGGGAACGGATCGGAGCCGGGGGCGCTGAGGATCGTATACTCGTCCGATAGGCGGAGACGTCTGCAGCTAGGCGACAGGTTCAGCGCCCACTTGGCGCTCTTGAATCTGCGTGATGTTGTGGAGGACATGGGATACAGCGTGTACGCGTGTGTTGAGACTTTGAATGCCGAGGGGGAGACTATGATCGCGAGGAAGCGGGTGAGAGGAAATGAACTGTCTTTGGCTCTTCCAACGGCTCAAGGAGGTGTGTCGGAGAAAGGTATGCGGCTGGATGTGAGTGGGCTTTCCACTTGAAATCATTGAGATAACTACCTACGCGCTCACTCACTTTGAATTTCTGTAGCAGTAATTGTTATTGTTACCTATCTAATCTCAGTGATGGTGAGCACCAAACACCCATTCACACCAACTTGAAAAGAAGCTGGCCTCTGTATCGTCCCCTTTTAATCCGATCCTATGGCTGGTACCCAAATACCTTTTTGGAACTTGGAAATCATCAGACGCCTTCATTCTCCCGTCCCGTAACAGTGGCAGCAACCTGACCAAGACTATCTACCAGAGCCTTCATCGCCCCCTTTCTCTCATTCGCCGACACTTGGTTCGGGTTGTAGGACAGTCGAGCGGAGACGTTGTCGGGCATGTAACTGTTGACGCGTGAGGTCGACATGCCTGAGGCCTCTGGGCCACGCGTACCCATGCAGCCGCTTGTTTCCAACTTTGTTAGCATCTTTTCTGATGGAAAACTAGGAGTTTTGCTGCCTAGGTACCTCGAAGCGCAGCCTGCGTTGGCGGTTGTGGAGAGAGCGTCCGTGTTTTTCTCCATAGTCTCTGCTGTTGGTTGTCCTCGCCTTCAAACACATGTGTTAGATTCTAGCAGTGTCTTCAGGTGTTCTGAACCGGATTGAGTACAACAAGAGAAATTTAGCGGACTTACATGGAATGCAGTGGTTTGACTCCAGTTGTCAATGGAGCGAGAACGATGCCAGAACTAAACAATAGATCAAAGCCATTTCTGCCCCCCTCGCGGATATATATGGACGTTCCATGTTGTTCTAGCGTGGATATCCTGTTGCTTGGGTACGTGCACAAACTCGGCTTTAGGGTGGTGTTGACATTGGAAGTCAGGGGCGGTTTAGGGTGTGCTAGGCCTAGCAACAGAGGCTACATCGCCCTGATCAGAGCAACTTGATCATATTCTTCACCCTCTGAAAACAACCTAGGTAGCCACGCAACTAGGACATTGTCAGGCCCGAGGTTTCGGGGTGTCAGCTCCCCTGCAGCACATTCCCGGCGCATGCATGCCCGACGGGAATTTCCCCGAAAATGCGTTGATCAGGGTGTCCGATTCCCGTTTGTGCTTTACCGCCCTGTTTTTAGTGCCGGTCTGCTAGTTCTACACCCCACTTTGCACAGAACCTGGGCAGTCACGACGGGATGCCATTGGCAGGAAGCAACCACCCCAAATTCAGGCCACCTCAGACACGGCACCCCAAAACTCCTCCTGCACAGCCACCACCCCAAAACTTGCAACCCAAGCACGCCAAGGCAACCGCGTCCCATCTTCCCGACTGTAACCCTCGAGAACATCTTATCTCACCCTCTTCTCTCTCCCATCCTCGTCCGCCCTGCCATCTCAAGCTCGAGCGGCTTGTCGCAATCCATGCGAAGTCGCTCTTCACCGTTCAATCCGTCGCGCGCAATACTCTGATAGGGCTTGCCAAGATGGGACCGCACGCACTCGGGACACTCAGTGGGCAGGTTGATGGGCGGGAACACGAGTCACATGACCACCAGCACCGCGACTCTGAGCACAAGCACAACCAAATCGCGCCGGAGCTCACCGGGGCCGAATCGTGGTGTGGAGATGCCATGCCACCAAGAGCCAAATGGGAGGACGACATGGCGCTCATCGCGCCTGCGCCGGCCCCTCGTAGTCCATCTGCTACACTTCCTCGACCCTCCGGCGTCCGAAAGGCCCGCTCAGCCTATGTGCCGGAGGACACCTCCACCGAGCTCATACGTCAGCCGGAAACTCGACCCATCAGCCAGGAGCAGCTCATTGCTGAAGTCAAGGAGATATATGCCGGCCTGGTTATGGTTGAAAACAAATGCATCGAAGTCGAAAATGCCCAGCGCTCGGTGCGGAACGACTTCATTCCCCATATCTTCGACTCCGTCGCCTCCGCCCTTGTCTCTGCGAACCCAGCAATCACGCGGTTCAGGTTGGCACTGAATCCCAGAATACCACGGGGCTTTCGCAAAACGAGCACCGAGCCGCTTTCAATTCTGGATTTCATATATTTCTACATGTCCCAGATAGTGAAAGAGAGCGATGGGGAGTTGTTTAAGTTGGTTCAGATGATCGAAGACGTCCTCGACCGACTCTACAAGCGGTTTTGGGGGAGGAAACGCCAAACCTTGGTCTACCTTTTGCTCTTTTATTACTTCTTCGCCGAGTATCCAGGCGGGATACGGCACCTCTGCACGACGATGCCGTGGACCATCTGGCCATCACTCGTTGTGCTATGGGGAGTTTGCTGGATGTTTATTTCCCCCCTGCAGCCGAGCGGCGACGACAACGGTATGTTCCTCAACCTCATTTGAATCTGTGCAGCAGCTTACGGCGAGACAGTGGACTTGCATAGAGTCTTTCAAGACAGTATCAACGAGTGGATGCGAGACCCCTCATGGAGTCTGAATCTGGCTACTCCTCATCTCCCAATAGCATTCAGAGGATCGCAGTCTCCTGCTCCACCCGCTCACAGTAGCTTCGCTGAGCCTGACCACATAAGTTTCTCGTTGACTGCAATGTCAAGCCAAGACCTGTTTCCAACTGCTTCGACTTTGGCATACGCGGATCGCGCGAGCATCACCGGAATTTCGCCGCATCCTGCGCTACCAGCAGCGGACTTGGTATTTGGGCAGTCCCACGTTCCTACATACCAAAATCCGAATTGGACGTTCCATAACCCGGCCTCGGTACCCCCGTCTACCCGAAATCCAGACACTCCCCACCCGCCTCGACCAGGCCCAGCTAACACCCAGAGGGCTCCCGAGGGCACGCTTAGGGCAAGTCGTACTTTGTAAGTATATTCTTGATGACTTTTTACGTGTCATGAGCTAACATCTATTCTTCAGAACGGCTAAATCGACTTCTCTTTCATGCCCGGATTGTAAAAAGAGGTTTGATAGAAAGGACGCGCTCAACAGGCACAAGCGCGAGCAGAAGCATGGGGAGTTCGCAGGCTCCAGGAGGCCCGAGTTTCGTTGCGAAAATTCTCAATGCAGGAAATCCGCTGAGGGCAATGGCTTTCGGCGAGTCGAGAAGCTGGATGAACACGTATGGAACAAGTCATGCAAACCTGACCGAAGGTTGTCAAAGGCACGCCAGCGGCTCACTCCCAACGGTCCTCCCACCCCGCTCCCCACTTACCCTGCCGAGTTACCTGGCATGAGCATTGGCGGTGCGAACCCAGTTGGGACCCCATCGAATCAAGCTGTACTGGGTGGGTCTTCAGCTATACGCCACGATGGCTTGAGTGAAACATCGTCAAACGAAGCAAGCAGTCCTAGGTCTGCATCGGCTGTCTCGATTTTCGTGCCGCTGCCGCAGCTGGAGGGGAGGGCCTCGACTCTGCGGCCCCGGTGTGAGACACCCAGTACGGGTGGGAATCCTACTCTTGCCGAAAGGATCAAGTTCAACAGGGAATGCTGTGAGGCTGATGAGCACGACCTCGGTGAGGCCGACAGAGAGATCCGGGCTATGCAAGAGGCACTCCAGGCAAAATTACAGGATCGGCAGAAGATTGAGGAACGCGCTGTTGCTTCTAGGAAGTTCCTTGAGATGCTCACAACGCAACTGTAGAGGAACGCTGCTAGCTGTTGGGAGGAAGGCTATGTGCCGATCGACTACCCAGAGCTAGAATGACGAATGCGCCAAGTGGATGCAGTCTGTTCCGAGAATCGAAGGCTCAATCAGGGGTGACGCCACATTAGTGAACGGGGAAGAGCAACTAGATTTTCAGGATCAGATTTGGCTTAGAGAAAGGACCGGAATCTAAGAATTTCGGAACATTCTTAAATGAGATTTTTTAGTTACGCTTCTTCATCAAGCACCTGTATTTAGGCCCTTTCGGGCGGGTCATAACTACAAACTCTAGGAGTTCTGGTTGTATTTTCAGTTCTCCTGCTTTTACTGATACTTCGCGTGGCTGTCTCCGGAGAATTAGAAATAGCAGGCTCGCAGAAGCGAGAAACAGCTCTCTCCATACTATATTTACCATGAAACAACAACGCCATTTTAGAAGTGGTGCGTTCAAGTTCGTACAAAGTGTTCGAATTCAGAGCGGAGGGGAAAAGTGGATACCGCATCTCTTCAGCACGCTTGGCGTCCGAGTCACTCCCTATTTGGGCGCTAAATGGGGAAAGTTATTCTTAGTCATTGCAATCAAGCAAAGCCAAGGAAATTGGGGTGATCCCAATGAGCCCCTCCAACTCCATCCAAAAAGAGACAAGAAGACTTCCCAGGCAGCCTCCCACACCGAGGCTATCGTCGCCTGGCCCGCTCACATGGAAGCCCTCTATCGCCGATATCCGGTCGGAACCGGCGAAATTCGACTCCTCACCATGCAAAGTACGCAGCCACATACCTGCCATTTCCAAATCGCCCGTCTCGCCGACAACCCTCCCGCCTACACCGCCATCTCCTACGCCTGGGGCGACCCAACTCCCACGGCATCCCAAATCCACTTCACCGACCCTGAAAACAACCCCATCGAGGGTGCATCCCTCCCCCTCAGCGAAACCCTAACCTCCCTCTTCCACTCCCTCCTCCGAGTCCAGGACCACATGCACATAGCCACTGGCAACACATCCATCACCCTCTGGATCGACGCAATCTGCATCAACCAAACCAACCCCACCGAAAAGGCAACCCAAGTCGACCAGATGCGCGCCGTCTACTCGCAAGCCGAGCGCGTCGTCGTCTGGCTCGGCGGAGGCACCCACGCGTCAGCCGCGGCGTTTCGCTTCATGAACTCGAAGCGCGGTGTTTCCTGGCCTGAAGGATGGAATGCGCTTGCGGCTAGTAATAAGCAGTCGCTGAGGGGGATTGAGGGTGTCTTTTGGCTATTGGAGCGCCCTTGGTTTCGGAGGCTTTGGGTCATCCAGGAGGTGGCGCTTGCGGCGGAGGTGTTGGTTGTGTGTGGGGATGATCGGATTGGGTTTGGGGGTTTCGAGGCTTGTGTGTATGCTGTTTGGAAGTTTTATGAGGGGATTGTGGACTACGGTGAGGATGATGAGGCGCTGTTGGGGCTCTGGGGGGTTACGAGGTTGCTTCAGCTGAGGGATGATTTTCGAAGTGATGGCGAGGTGAGTTGGGAGCGGCTGCTGCAGGCTGCGTCGCAGCGTCTGGCGACGGATAGTCGGGATAAGGTGTTTGCGTTTCGGGGCCTGGCGGAGGGGGGGAGGCCGTTGCCGAGCACTGACTATGGGGTTGGTGTGTGTCCTGAGGAGGTGTATATGGATACGGCGGTTGCGCTGCTGTGTCACGGGGAGTGCTTGGATTTGTTGCCTTTGGCTGGCAAGGCAAGAAATGGGGACTCCAGCCTTCCGAGCTGGGTGCCCGACCATCGCGAGTTTACATGGAGCGAGCCACTTGCCATGGCTGATGGGATGAGTTGGAATGCTGGTGGTCCGTTTGCTTCGTCGCCAGCTGTTGTTTCTCTTTTTGGATTGGAGTTGCTTGTCAAGCCAGTGGGTAGGGTGGCGAGAACCCTTCCGGTGTTTACGTCTTGGGATGTGCTGCACCAGCAGGTCGTGATCAGGGATCTTGTCGGTCTGAGGACGAGTTTCCGGCTGCCGCTATCGGAGAGAGACTGGCTCAACCTGCTGGCGATGAGTCTGATATATGGGTTGGATATAGACGACCAGCCGGCCCAAGAGGAGGAGTATCGCCAGTACTTCGACGAGTGGTATCAATGGCTGATGTCAAGCACGTCTCAATCCGACCTTCCAAGGATCAAACACAACAAATTCTACCGTGTCATAGTGCCGCGACTCGATGGCTGGAAAGCTTTTGTCTCGGAAAAGGGCTTCTTTGGTATCGGCCCACCGGATGTGGAGGTGGGAGATGCGCTCTGCGTGGCCCCTGGCTGTCGGCTCCCTCTTGTTCTCCGTCCGGTGGCTGCGGCATCGAACGGGACTTTGAGCTCTGATGCTGATATGCACCTCATCAGCTGGTGTTATATGCAAGGGATGATGGATGGCGAAGCAGCTGCGGAGGAATATGTGCTCTCTCGGGTGTGCCTGCGATAGGGGTGACTGGATATGCGGCGCTGGTGAAGCCGAAATGCGGTTGAAGAGAAACATTAACGGGAAGAAAGTTTCGAATATCTTCACAAATGTCAGGTTATTTTCCCGATCACGTCCCCATCCCACATCAGAGTCCTACTTTCCTACTTTGGTCTGTCAACACTATGCTGTTAGGGAACCCTATGACCATAGTAGAATAAGTAACCTATAATGTCTACATACAGCCAGCAACGCAACACCTGGTGCAGCTGCAAGTTGGCAATGATGACCTACTGCTAGGCCTGTTAGAGTTACTACCGTAGGTACGTTCCGTTGCCGTAGGACAATGGCTCTCAGCTTCGATTGAGTATCAAGGGGCAGGTTAGCAGTGATAAGTGTCCGACGAGAGAGCGGCACAAGGGTACCTTTTGGATGCTGCACTCACAACGAGGGCCATGTCTCCAGCCCATGGCTTAAGTATGAGGGTTCAGTAGCTAGCTTGAACTGCCCCCGTACCGTTCTCTCACCAATGCAACCTTGCTTACGGCCCGTACGCACATCAGTAATCCTCACCCTGAGCGGTTTTACACGGTTTATGGGCTATGCACGGGCCGCAAGGATCAACTACGGGGATATTGAGGAAGCCGATGCGCCTGTGCTGGAAGATGAGAGATGGGAATTAAGAAGACTAGCCGCCGATCCTGACTCGGACAACTCAACCGATGAGCCAGACGGGGATGATGAGGCGGAAAATAGCGGTGGTGGTGGTGGGGAGAACAACGGCGGTGTTAGAGCGAACGATGGCGGCATTGAAGAGAATGACGGCAACTAGACGGACGATCAGGATTGCGAGCGGACGACAATGACCACCCCCCTTCCCGCCCCTTTGGGGCCTTGGGCATGATTTGGTGGTCAACGCGGAAGAGTTTCACGGCAAATGTAATGAGGGCGGCAGGTCGTTCATGGGTATATTGCCGGGGGTTGTTAATAGATGTTATATGAGACGAATCTAGGCCACAAAATTTCCTTTTTTGTACCTCGCCACGTGACACAGCTCACCCAGGCTCAGGCCCGCCCGGCTCAGATTTACTCAGGGTTCGCTCAGGCATGCTCACCCTTGCTCAGGCCAAGTACCATTTTCGGCGCGCTGCGCCGCAGCATGCTGAACTGCTTCAACTCTAGCAGCGGGGGCTAGGAATTAACAAGGACGTTAAAGATTAGTAGGTGTTCTGAAGATAACTTATTAAGTTAGCACTTTTAAATAAGGGTTTAATGTTACTGTAAGTTATTATTACTATAATATGAAAAGATAAATCTAAATAGTAAGATATAAATACATAATTAAATACTAACGTAAGAAACTAGAGTCCCTCTGTGACGACCCTGCAGGCCGTCACTTGGGCCAGGGCGGCCCGACAAATCCCCTGCAGAAGGAACAGTGCAGAAGGACGGTGTACACTGTCCCAAACACTGGGCCAGGGGTGCGAAGACCCGAAGCCCCTACGACCAGTAAGAAAGTGCTTAGTGGTCCACAAGGACTGACAACACTAAGCATCATTCAGTTAACTGCTTAGCCGTAACTACGTGGTGCACCACCAAGCATAACAAACCAAGTAAGGTACAAAGTACCTCCTAGTCAGTTAATATAGATAGCTATGGTTATGCCTATAACTACCGTGAGGGACTTTAATTCCTCACGCTAATATTTAATTATTCATTTATATCCTACTGTTTAAACTCACCTCTGTGTATTATAGTGATAATAACCTATAGTGACATTAAACCCCCCGTCTAAAAGTATTAGTTTAATAAATCGTCTTTAGAACACCTTTTACCTATTAGTGTCCTGTTATACGTTCTGTCTTAACCTACACCAGTCCTTTTAAGGCCTGTGTTAAGTGTAGGTTATAATACGATATTAGCGTCCCAGTTTTAAATGCTGTTTGTTAAATTCCTAGACACTACCTTTCCCTGTTAACATATTAACCTCTGGAAAAGGTAAGGAGCTTAAGGAGGCTTAGGCCTAGCCTTAACTCCCCATTATTAACAAGTTAGCCGCACGCCTTAAAAAGTTAAACCTTAACTAGCAGAGATTAGTTAAGGAACTTAACGAAACTATTACGACCTGTACCCGACACAGGCCTTAAGAGGACTAATACAGGTTAAGACAGAACGTATAGCAGGACGCCAACAGGTAAAGGGCGTTCCGAAGACAGCTTATTAAGCTAACACTCCTAGACGGGGGGTTTAATGTCACTGTAGGTCGTTATCACTATAATACACAGAGGTAAGTCTGAACAGTAAGACACAAATGAACAATTAAATACTAGTGTGAGGAACTAAAGTCCCTTACAGTAATTATAGTCATAACTATAGCTATCTATACTAACTAACTACAAGGTACTTTATTTCCTACTTATAGTACTGTAAGTGCTCGTTATGTAAACACTTTACATTATACAAGTGTTCTACTTATAAGGTTTCTCCTACTCGCGATGCAAACACTTAATATACCGCAAACAGCACCTTATTAATTATAAAAACTTCTAATCTTTACACCCTTAACTTAATACGCTTAGACAGTATATACTGTCTTTCTACACTATTCTTTCTGTAAGGGATTTATTAAGCCGCCCTAACTTAAGTAACGTCCTATAAGGTCGTTACATAATTCCCCCTCTTTAACGTTCTTTTTCCATAAAGAACTTAAGAGGTAAGCTTCTCCTTTTACCACTTCACCATATAATAAGTGTCCAGCTCCCAGGTCTTAAAACGGGAATAGGGTAAAAGCACTAACCACTATCTAAACCTTACAGCTTACACACACGCATTTAGTAGTAAAATGTTCCCTTATTCTTTTTATAAGTTTACTAACCCTCTACTTATTTATCAGGTTTCTAACCAGTCTAACAGTTATAACTACTGTTTAGAGAGGTATTAACCTTCCTAATATAACGCTTTTAATATTAGTAAAGCGAAGTTAAAAGCTCTTTTTATTAAAAAGCAGAACCTTAACTTATAAGTTAAGTCTGCTATTTAACAGCTTTATAAGGTTACTACTAAGCTTTAAAAGGCGTTAACGCATTTAGCGTGTCTTTATAAGTAACAGTCCCGCCTTAAAGACTAAGTTACAAAAGTATTTAGTTATAAAGTGGAGCTATTAAAGTTTTAAGAAAGTAAAGAAGCTAAGTTAAGCGCTTCTCCTAACAATATAAAGTCTTTTAACTAGGGGAACTTTCTAATAAGGTCTTTATAGTAAGTAGCTACTTTATAACTTAATTTATAACTACCTTTTTTAGTAAAAGGTTATGGGTTTAACTTTTCTTTACTAACTTCTTCTCTTAACAGTATTTATTTTTATATAAGGCTTGTTAGGAGCTTTAAAGGCTTAACCTCTTTATTAAATCTAAAGTCCTTATAACCTTAATTAAAGCTTCTAATAAATATCTTTCCGTACTTACTAAAGAGTTTCCTATTACTTCTTAAACTTTAAGTCTTACAGTAGTCTTACTCTTTAATATAGTAATTTAGATGTTAAATCTTATCTTACTTTTAATTCTTATCGTTAATTTTAATTAGTCTAGATTCTTTCGGTAAAACTCCGTAATTAAGTCTAAACACTTAAGATTTTTAACTAACTCTTACAAGTTACTCTTAAGGCTATAGTCTAACTACTTAACAAGATACTTAAACATATTCTTTCCCTTTCGTAAATCTATAACTTCCTTAACGTTATATTTGTCTTTATTAACGTTAATCTTAATCTTCTTTTTTAAAGGAACTCCTTTTAAGGTAGGTTTTAAAAGTAAGATATAAAAAACCTTAATCTGCACCTTTATATTAGCAGGTAAGTTTAGTTTATAATTAGAGGTAACAACCTTTTTCTTAATCTAAAACAGTCTGTACCTTTTAAAGTTAAGCTTCTTACTAAGTTATTTCAAATATAAGTTTTATGAAAAAAGGTAAACGTAATTCCCCTTTTAAAGAGTTAGTCCCTTAACTTATTCGTTATTATAATAAAGTCCTTTCTTAAGTATTAACTGTTCAGTTCAGTATTTATTAGTAAACTTCTTTATTCGTTTACATATAAACTTAAGTTTAGCTTATAAATAATCGTGTAACTCTTATATCTAGTTTACACAGACTATAACTTAAAGGGTATTAATAAGTAAGCTTTAATAAAGCTTAAGCTCCTTACTGTAATTAACGAAGAATAGTAATATACTTATTAACTTAATTAATATTATATTATAGGTTATCTACGCTATTAGTAACAGCTTAAGCTAATTATCTTATTCGAAATTAATATAAGTTTAGAGATACGTTATAAATATTTAATTAACTTACTCCGTTTAACTGTCTATCTGTAAGTAAAATGCTATCAAAAGCCTACTCTTTATACCTATTCTCTATATTAGTCTTTATTAAAACTTTAACATAATTAGCTTATCTTAATCCGTAACGATATTATTTAATTAAAGGTATTATAAAATTACCTCTTTCTTAAAGATATAAGTAAGTTACTTTACTATTATATTCTTTAAGGTTAGCAGAAAGTAAACTTATTTCGTTAATCTATTAATTACTATAAAGATTTAGTTATAAGTAACTTTTATAGTAAGGTCTTTAGACTTTAAGATCCTGGTAACGAAATTAAGCAAGATTAAACTTTATAATACCTGTAGTATAGGGAGTAGTTTAAGAAGCTTATAAAGCTTATAGTGTCGATTCTACTTCTAATAGTAGATATTGCAGTTATTAACTACTTCCTTAACTAACTTCTTTATTTTTAAGAAAGTGTACGTTTATTAAGCTTATGTAAGAGTTTTAGCTTAGTTTATATGTCCTTTAAGTTAAGACTTATAAACTTATTAGATATACTTTTTCTGCTTTTTTAAGTTATAAATGTACGGTTTCTTTTAGTACTAAAGCTTTACTTTTAGTTTAGACGTGTTATTTACGCCTTCTAATAGCTATTTTAGCTAATAATTAATTTCGTTATAGTTTGGATATATTAAGCACTCCTTACTATAGTCTTATACGTACCTTAAGAAGTCTTTTAAAAGGCACTTATACTTATAAGTGCCTTCCGCTAACTTTTTTACTTAGAAGTCTTATTATTACTAATAGATATTATACTTTATTTATAAGTTTATATAGATATTAATAGTTTATTCTAACGTCTAGTTATTTAACACTTATAATATATATTTTAAGGTGCTGTTCTCTGTTTCGTTAAATATAGTAATAGGGATTAAGACTGGATTAGTATCCTTATAATCCTGTCTTTAACTAAAAGTGTCGGTTTACTTATTATCTTTTCCTTTAACATAATAGATTTAGAAGTAGAACGGAGTTATTAATTCTGCTTATTATGCCTGCTGTAAGCTAAGCTCTTTCGTTAGGAAGTACTAGAGGTTATTGTAATTTAAGAAGACCTAAACTGGTTCCTCTATACTGCTTAAGTACAGTGCTTACTTAGCGAAGTACTAAATAATTACTATTAGTTCCTTATTATAAATTAGGTATTATAGGGCTGGGCTATAAATCCCTTTCGATAAGAAAGTAATTAAGTAACGTTTCTTATCGTCTTAGACTTAGCTAAGTTCTCCACTAATTACGAACTTTAAGGAGTCTGTTTTAATTTAGAAAGGCTTTAAAAAATTAGGGAAGGTTAAGATTAGTACTGTAACGAAGGTGTACTTAAGGTCTTTAAACGCCTTTTACTATCTATTAGTTTATTTAAACGGCTTTCCCTTACTTATAAGTTTGTAAAGTAATCTTACGATCTTCGTAAAGTACTTAATAAAGTAACGATAGAAGTTTGTAAAGTTAATAAAGGTTTATAACTCTTTCTAATTCTTTAAAGTAAGTTAATCCTTAACTACCTCTGTCTTTTCCAGTTACATTTTAAGTCTTTTAAGAGTTATTTTAAACTTTAAATAGTTTAGTTCCTGAACGTAAAAATGGCTCTTCTCTAGGTTTACTGTTAATTTCGCCTTTTTAAGAGCTATTAGAACTTATTATATATGTTTTCAGTATTCTTTTAAAGTTTCAAAATAGATTAAAACGTTGTTTAAATATATAAAGATAAACTTATTAAGGAAGGGGTAGAGAATACTGTCGATAAGGCTTTAGAAAGTTACGGGAGCGTTTGTTAATCTTATTAGTATGATATAGTATTGGTAATACTTATTATAAGTCTAAAAAGCTGTTTTATACTTATCCTCTTTCTTTACTCTAATGTAGTTAAACCTTATAAGGAAATTAAGGTTAAAGAATTAATTTGCTTTAGTAATCTGTTCTTACATTTCTATAATAAATAGTAATAGGTAGCGATTCTTAACTGTATCTTTATTTAACGTTTAGTAATTAATAACTATATGTAGCTTACTGTCTCCCTTCTGTAAGATAAATAATATTAAGTACTTTACTAGAGATTAGGACTTTACGATAAACTTATTCTTTAAGTTCTTATTAATATACTCCTATAAAGCCTTAACCTACTAGGGGTTTAAGTAGTAAGGTTAGAAGCTGTAGAGCTTTGCTCTTAGCTTTAGCTTAATTTCGTAATCTTACAGTCTGTAATCTAATAATTACGGTATCTTTTTTCGAAATAGGGTAAACTTCCTATATTTAGTAAGTACTTTAAATAAATTAACTTTTTCGCTTATCTGTAAATTAGCTTTTAACTTTTTTTTACCTTTTAAATCGTTATTTAGGTAATGTAGTAGACCTTTTAGTCCTTTAACTGTCTTAATAAACCTAACTTAAACTGTACTTAGTTTTAAGGGTTTAATATGTTTCTAAATACTTCGTGTATCTTTAGAATAGTTTAGTACCTTCTTAACTTTCTTTAAACAGTAATTACAGTTAGGGGATTTACCGAAGGTAAGGTAATTACTTTTCTAATTAATTATAGGGTTATACTTTTCTAGCTAGAGTAGACTTAAGATTATATCATACCTAGCAATTAGTGTAACGTTAAAGTCTACTTATTATTTGTCCCTATCTACTTTAATTAAAAGTAGTAAGTAGTAAGTAACTTTACTGTTATTATATTAATATAAGCCTCTTTCTCTATTTCGTATAGGAATAGCCTCTTTATACTCTTCGTTAAGGAGTTTCCTTCAATTAACTAATAAGGGGTGTATTAAGTTAGAAGTACTCTTATTATTAATTACTACTTTTACCCTAAATAACTTCTCTTTTCTATTTGTTATATTAATACTGACAGAGTAATACTTATACTCCTTTAATATCTAAATTATAGTAATTATCTGTCTTTAAGGTCTTATATAGCTTAACCTTTAAATGCCTCTCCTTTTTCTTAAGGTTTTTACTAATTAGCGAACTATTAGTTTCTAGCCCTTTTAAAGGGCTTGTAACCTTTTTTTAATTCTTTTTAGAAAAACAGGTAGCTTTAGTAAACTTAACGATTAACCTTTCTTAAGTTCTTACACCTTAACGTCTAGTTAACTTTAAACAGTATAATGTTTTTAAAGTCTTTAATAAAATAATAGTACGTTTTACAGGCTTAGATTGTAGTAATGTTTTTTTACTTTTAGATCCGCTAGTAGTTTTCCCGCTTCTGCTATTCTCTAGCTTTTCCGTTAAGATGTAATAAGCATATTACGATAAGGCAGTTATTAAGCATTTCTCTTTACTAATATATAGTAAAGGTTTAGTTAATTACAGTAACCTTCTGCTTATTATTAGATTCTCTTATTAAGGAGTAGGAGACTTAGTAATAAGTTAGTTTTAACTTTACTTTTATAATAGCGTAATCTTATCTTTATATACTTAAGAAGTGGTTATAAAGGGCCTTAAGTTTATAATGCTAGTTAAAAGTGTAGTTATTATATATGTAATCGATTTACAGTATATCTTTATAATTAGGGTAGTTGATATTAACTGTAGGTGCTGCAGTTATAAAGTATAGAACAGAGGAAGTAATGCTTTATTTTTTCTCTTCTTCTACTTACCTTTATATACGTTATTTCTCTTAAACCTCTTTTTAGAACTTAGGTAGCAGTAACCTAGCTTATTCTTCTATAAAGTGGTTTTCTTTAACGAGTTAATATTTAAGCTAATTAGCAAAACGAACTTTATTATAGAGTTTTAACTTAATTTTTACCGCTCTGTCCTTAGACGTTACGGTAAGGCTTTTAACTTACAGGTCTTTTATTTTATTTACTATCTCTTAATGTTTCTCCTTTAACTTTTAGACCTTCTGTTAGTATATTTACTTTATACCTTCTTAAGGGACTTTTAAGGTATTAGTTTAAGGTATATTAGCTTTAGTACGGGGTAGTTATTTAAGCTGTCCTTTTTCTAGAGAGGTAAGGGTACTAATCTACTTAATATACTTAAAGTGTTTAAGAGTCTTAAAGGGTATTATAGAGAAGAATTTCTATTTCTTTAATTCGATTTTCTTAGCTTATTCTCTTTTACCTTTTAGGGTTTACTTTACTACTTATATAGCCTGGAAGGCTAGTTTTTAACTTTTTTAACTATTTTAGTAAGGTTTAAATTAGAGTTTTTCTTAGACTTCCTTAGTTTTTAAGTTTACAGGGTAAGGTTTTTAAAGTTTGTAATAGCTAACTGGAACATTTCTTCTTAAAGTCAGTCTTCTGCGACCTATACCTTTAGTAGTTTTAAGTTTCCACTTTAAAATTAGTCTTTAGTAACTTACACCTCTGTAATTAACTCTTCTATAATACTTGTAAAGATTAGATATATTACGTTTTAAGGTTCTTCTTCTCTTTCTTTATCTCTTAAGTTACACTTATTTATTTAAGTGCAGTTTTCTTTGTTATTTAATATCTTAACGTAAATATCTCTTAAGTTGAACTTAATGTGCTTCCCTCCTTCTAGAACAGGTTTCTAACCGACTTACTTTAGTAACAGATATTACTATACTATATATCTTTTCTTATTACAGTTAAAGTATTAAACTTATGATAAGTCCTTAAGCTGCTTCTATTACTATTATTGTTAAAGCTTATTACAGTTAGGTTAATTTTAGCAGTTTACTATACTAATATCTATTAGCCCAGGATAGTAACTTATTACAGTCAATTAGTTTCCCTTCTTTAGTTTATTTAATTAGTAAAGGGTCTATTCTTTCCAGAAGTTCTTCCGATAATAGTGATTATAATACTAATTGTTAATTTTAATAGCTATCTTAACTAGTTCTTATAAACGGTTTAGTTAGTCTTCTTAGTAAAGATCTCTAATAACATATTCCTTTAAACCACTTTAAAACAGTATTATTAAGGTTTTTTAGCTAAGTTTAATCTTTACTACTTCTAGTTTAAAGTGTATAAAGAAATTAAAGACTGAAGACGTCTACTTTAGGGTTATAAGCTGCTGTTTAACCTGCTTAAGGGCGTCTAGTTCTTTAAATTTAGTCTAAAGTTAGTTAATAAAAATATCAAAGTTATCAAAAAGGGCTTAAGTCTTAAGGGCTTCTTTACGTGCTCTGTTTATAAAGAGGTTATTAATTATCTTTATATAAGGTTTATATTAGTAAGCAGTTACTTTATCTAATAAAGCTTTAGTAAACTTAACTTTCCCTTTTTCCTTAAAGAATTACTTATTATAGTAAGTAATATAGCTTTAAAGTTAAGTTATTTAAGACTTTAATTACGCAGAGTCTTCTTTAAAGCGTAACAGTAAGAGGAGTTTTACTTATTTCTTCTGTAAGCCTTTAAAGTCGTTATTCTCTAACTTAATAATATTAAGTTAAGCTTAAAGTTTTTCGATAAGACCGATACAGCTTTTAATATCTCTAGGGAAAGCTTTGTTAAGTTCCTTAACCAGTCCTTACTAATTAAAGTTTAAGTTTTTAAAATATACAGTTAACTTATTAATAGTAAGAAGCTAAGGTTAAACTTACGCTTTCTTAATCTCTTTACCTTTTCTAAAGGTTAATATATTAGTAAGAGAGAGGTAATATCTAGGAATTTAACAAATAACGTTTAAAACTGGAACGTTAATATTATATTATAACCTACACTTAATATAAGCTTTAAAAGGACTAGCGTAAGTTAAGACAGAACGTATAGTAAGACACTAATAAGTAAGGGGCGTTCTAAAGACAGCTTATTAAACTAACACTTTTAAATAGGGAGTTTAATGTTACTGTAAGTCGTTATTACTATAATATATAAAGGTAAGTCTAAATAGTAAAATATAAATAAATAATTAAATACTAACGTGAGGAACTAAAGTCCCTTACAGTAGTTATAGTTATAACTATAGCTATCTATACTAACTAACTACAGGGTACTTTATTTCCTGCTTGTAATACTGTAAGTGCTTGTTATGTGAGCACTTTATATTATATAAGCGTTCCACTTATAAGGTTTCTCCTGCTCGCGATGTAAGCACTCGGCATGCCGCGAGCAGCACCTCATTAGTCGTAAGGGCTTCTAGTCTTTACACCCCTAGCCTAGTGCGCCTAGACAGTGTGCACTGTCTTTCCACACTGTTCCTTCTGCGGGGGATTCGTCGGGCCGCCCCGGCCCAAGTAACGTCCTGCAGGGTCGTTACAGAAAGGAGAGGCCTTATAGTAGACTGCTTTAAGATTAACCCTTAAGCTGTTCGAAGGAATTTGAGGCCCAAGAGCAGCAAGGTTGTAACACTTAACTTGCCCGCTTTCCAGAATTTGGGCCACCTTTAGCATTAATTACATAAATACGTAATATTCTGTACTTCATTCCTAAACCTCATTATATAGCGTTTTAATCACTTTAATACCTTAGTTAACTAGAGGGTACATACGAAACAGTCGGACAACTCTCTAGGTTTTATATAACGACTTAACGTAACTGTTACGACCGATACCTGTCGAGGTGAGTCGGCAGGGTCGTAGGGTTGGGGTTGGGTCAGGAGGCTCGTGTATGTCCGAGGTCACAGATTAAAGGTAGGAAGGTAGGAGGGGCAGACGTAGAAGCAAGTCCTTACAGACGGTGGTTCACTAAGTCAACGGTCGTATGCAACTATAATACACTGTAGCACACGAGGTGACAATGCAGTAGTGCACAATCGAAGTTGGTTTAATTGACAAAGCGAATACTTGCGTGAGGAACCAGAAGAATTCCTCACACAAGGGAAACTAGCTAGCTATCTATACCAGGTGGTGGTGAGGTCCCGTGGTCCCGGGCTCGCAGCCCCGGGACACTGGGACCACCGTCAGTGGCCAGAGGTCCCGAGGTCCCGGGCTCGTAGCCCCGGGACACCGGGACCGTTCTCACTGGTCCTTCCAGGGTTTTGTGGGTCGTTGCGTCCTGGGCCTAATGATTGGTCACGCTCAGTTGGTCCGTGCTTCGGGCTGGTCATGACTAGGGTCGTGACAGTAACCCGAATGCTAAGGGTAGAGTTCCTGACTGTGTAGGACACAAGAGAGGTGCGAACACACTGAAAAGACATGCAAACGAGGTGAGCAAGTGAGGTAGATCATGCAGATTGTAAGAATTTAAAAGATGCTTCAGTGCAGGACCTTTGGTTCTTCCGAAAGATGCCGTACAAGTAAGCAATGTAGACCAGCTAATCCGCAGTGGCGTTGGGCCGGACAAGTGAAGCAGCGTGCCATTTTACCAAATAAACTCGTGCACTGCGTTAACTGGCAAGCTTTGTAATATACATCCCCTAGACGCAGCTCTGCAATAATTTGACGATAATTGTGGTGGTGGTGCGTTTCCCCAGTTCATTTGATCGCTGTCATGGTATCACTGCATCGCCTCTTTGTTTGAACCATTGTACGTAGATGTCTCGAGGTTGTCTATCAAGTTCATCAAAAACAATGGACTTTATCCAAGAACATCTACTGTAGTGTTCTGTTACGTTTTGCTTTTTTGCCTTCTAGTATTTTAAAGTAAAGGTTCCTTTCCCCTGAATTCTCGGGGTTCCCTCTAATGTTCTTCACTATCCAATAGAGGGCCAGCCCATTGGTGCCCGTCTTGGACAGGGCCTGAATGCGGACAATTCCTTAACCCACTGTGGGGAGCAGCCACGAATTTACGGGGGAAAGTTTAAGTCTCCAAAGACTGTAGCTATATTACTATTTGCAAACGTTAGTGTTAATTACGTATGCCCGCTAGACCCGGATCAGAATGAAGAATACGGGGACTGTTGTGTGCTGTTTCGTTTTTTCAGGGATGTCATATCAAAGCAGGCCTCTATCTCGGATAATGACATCTTGTTAGAGTAATGGCGGTTTTTCACATTAGAACACATATGTGGGTACGGAAAGTTCGGATTGTTGATTGTCGTGGGAGCACTAGGAAGGCGTTATATACCAGGATCAAGAGCTGCTTCAATTCATAAACACGACATGCCGTTGACTCGATTGTTGCAGTTGATTTCTTTGCTATTTCCAAGGAAGGCAATAAAGAAGCTTTCGGCTCTCGTTAAGAGAACTTGCTGCCTGGATCATCCCTCAAATTCTTTTTAATGTAATCCATTTGTTCCTGTTTGGGATGAGCAGTTATCCATTTACCTGATTGTGTGAGATTGACTAACCTTGGTTAAGTCCTTTGGCGTTTGGAAGGTGTAATAATCTTCGTGTGCTGACAACTGTGACAAGAGGACGATTAGTCTCAGGTTCTTCCACTGTCAAAGGGGTAGGAGAATCGTACCTGGAAATCTGAATGTGTGGGAAATAGGTGCCTTAAATAGACTTCCAAGGTGTCTCGACGTAGGCGGTAGGCAGAAATAACGTTATGAGCTGGGAAGAGTTTTGACTATTGGGTTTTAGCAAGTTTGTCTGGATTGACTGGAGGTATTATAGGTAGGTACCTCTTTTCTCTGGTTCGGGACTTGCACTGACTGACTCAGATCTCTCAACCAGTAATCGTTCGGACGGTTGCTCTCGTCTAGAATGCCAGAGTCCTCTTTGCCAAGAAGGGCAACCAAGACCGCTGATGTGGCGCGGACTTGTCCGCCACTTGGATGAGCAGCTTCATTGAGGGCCCCGAGCTTTGCACCTCGCTGCTCCGTTTGTCTGTCAGTTTGAGAGTCGCCGAAAACTACTCGCCAAGTTTTTGTTGGTAGCTCTGCGATGAGGAGCCGTCGCCGAATGATGACCAGCAATCCCCCGAGGGCATAATCTGTGTCGCAAACGGCTTCTTCGGCAACCGTGTCCATCCACTTCTCGACAGCTTCTTGAAGTCTTGCTTTCACCTGAACTTTCCCGTCAACTTCCTCTTGGACAAGGACGTACCAGGGAGTGGCTCTGTAGTATCCCCCCTGCAAATCGCTCCGAAATGTGTTGAGGCCCTCATAGCCATATAAAAGCCAGATGAGAATCTCGAACATAACGCAACCTATGGACCAGATATCGTACCGGCGGCTTAGAACCTGCGTTTTGCCCAGTTCGACCTCCGGGGGTTCGTATGCTAGATTGCCGAACCGCGTCTTGGTGTGTTGGCCTCTTTCTCGTCGCCGGGCTGTCGACTCAGTGTGACACTTTGCAAGTCCCCAGTCACCAATCTTGAGCGTCCCGATAACAAGATTGTCAGCGGGGTTGAAGTGTAAGATATTGGTGGGCTTGATGTCGCCGTGCCGAACCCCCAGCTCGTGGGTAGTTTTGAGTGCCTCAGCTAGACCCAAAAGCTGTATCATTGTCCGCTTCACCAGGTCCCCCGTCATGTTTGGTTTTGTGGCAAAAAGGCGTTCGAGGGACCCTCCGTCTGCCCATTCAAACATCAGGAAGTACGACTTGCCTGAGCCCACATCGGCTTTGGTAAAAGCAGTAATGAAGCGGACGATGTGCTTGTCGTCCCGGAGATTCAACTCCCTCAGAGTTTTTGCTTCGTTCGCCCAGCTGTTGGCGATTATTTCCCGTTCGAGTGCATCGGGAGGCACAATTTGCTTGACTGCAAAGGACTGAGGCCACTGCGACCGCTATCGTGCGTTAGCAAAATTCGATCACTGCTAACTCTCTTAGGGATCTGAACTTACCGGGCGACTGGGGTCTTCGAAATGCCCTTCCTGGATCTTCACCTGAATTACCATGCTAAACGCGCCATGGCTACTCACCGCCCCAATCTTTGAGAAGGGTAGGATAGCGTTCTCGGCAAAGTTGTGGATAAACTTTTCAGTAGAAACGACGGGAACCAACACCTTCCACTGAAATTCACAAATTCGGTGCACCCTCCCCCGACTCCAGAGGCTGGAATCCAACTCGAAAAGTCGTTCCTTGACGAGGTATTGTGTCTGTGCACCCACCTCGGCTGACATTTCATGATCTTTGAAATCGTTCGCCTTGAAGAACTTCATGACATTCAGCGTCCATTTTGGGTCAGAATCCAGTATAATAGAGATTGCGAATAGCTTTTTGGCATCTCGGAGGATATAGAATACCAAATCCTGATCATATCGTTCCCCAGACTTGTCGAGTTCGTGACAGACAACAGAGCGTCGGACCACCTGCTGAATAAGAGGTCCAGGCCAGTACTGATGTATACCAGTGGGGAAGTCGCTTGTAATGTTGTCGTTGCCGTTTTCGTACAGAGCGTCTATTCCAGCGCCCCGCGAGTACTTTTCCCGATGTGATATAAACAAAGATTCCACGGAGCTGAGCAAGCTGGGTTTGGGTAAACTCATCGCTGACACAACTCCTACCACCAGGTTGAGCTGGATTTCGCCCAGACCTGTAGGCGGAAGCGAACGGATTATCGGTATGCTATGCTGAATGTGCGCAAGGGCAATCCTGAATTCTAAACCCTTCTGCATGTCGTGCAGTTCTGTCAACATAGGGCTGTCGCTAACAACTGCCCCTTCACGGTCAAACGAGTCCAGAAGCGTCGAGGAGATAGATAGGCATCTTGGGGCGTAGCTTTCGGTTGCCTAATACATAGCAATCTAGTTAGCAGCGCGAGTTTGCCAATTTTCGAGGGTACCTAGACAAATAGAAAGGTGCTTTTGGAACAGAGGGGCTACTTACCAGAAATAAGTCATTCTTTAGGCTGTCAGGCTTTGTGGAATGCCGAAGGCTGTCCAGAGCTTTGGAAAATAGCCTGAGATCCTCGAAACACTGCTCCAAAACCCAATCCTCGATGCCTGACGTAGAACGACAAAGCTCGAGAATGATGAGAATGAGCGAAGTTGAATACATTGTATCTCTCTCCACAAACTTATCGTTCTTGTCGGATCGGCTAGGAAACATGAGCTCTAGATCCTTAGACGGCATGTTTGGCTCCAGTGGTCGGTGATTTCCACCCCAAGCAGCGGCAAGCTCTCTTCTGTTCTCCCGAATGCATTGTACATCCAGTTGTCCTTCCTCTGAGTTAACTTCAGGCATTATCCACTCAAATTCATCAAACCCAGCCAGATCGTGCAATTCTTGCCACCGAAGATGAACTGCGGGCCGAACAATATCAGGCAACCTGGGCTCCGGGTCGAAGTCAAGATCCCTGCGGGATTCAGAGCCAACAAGTTGGGTCAAGTTCTCAACTGACCTCTCCGTTGCGTTTGAATTCTTGTCCCAATCACCCGTAAGTCTGTTTGAGAAAAAGAAAGCGAGGGACTTGAGATGCTTTGCGATATGCCTCCCTGTCCAGGCGTGATCGGGCTGCTGTTTTGCTGCACGTTGAGATTGGGCAGGCTGGTAAGCGCCAGTTCCGTCGCTCTCACTCTCAGAGCTGTCGGGTACGGAGAACCTGGCTTTCTTCTCGTTGTGGGAGCTTTGAAGCTCTTTGTGAGCGGTGGTAGATTTCGATGGATCTTCTTGGTGCTGGTCATGACGTTGCTGGCTTGACGGAGGGGATTTAGATTTGAAATGTTCCATACATATCGGGCAGACGTCTACAGGCCGTAGCTTGGGGATTCGATCGGCCCCTGCAAGGCGCTGCTTATCTTCGTCGCTCAATCTTGCGTGTACCCGCTCGACATGATTGGCCAGTTCTTGCTGCGATGCCATTTCTCGGAAAGTTGAAGGGCATGCCAGACATTTCCAGACGAGAGGGTTGTGCAAAGACTGAATCCACTGTGTCGTGTGAATCTTCTCCATGTGCTGTCTCCATTGGTGACTCCTTGCGAAGTATTGCGGAGACTGTTCGCAATCTTTAGAAATGCAGACATATGGCTTGATGTCCTGAGTCACGTGATTCCTGTGAGTTCGAGATCATCAGCAGACTTCAAACTAGCAAGATCGCGGCAACGTTTGTGAGACTGTCTGCCAAAAAAGCCAAACTCCGTTTTGGCTCCGTCACCCGAAGTGAGGCTGAAAGTATGACATATCATATCACTTACACCCAATCATTCCCTTGCAAGACGTCTGCGGGGCAAAGTTGTAGGCACAAGTGACATATCCCTTCAGTAGCACCCTTGGGAAGCCTGGGCGGCCTGGGATACATCACATCTCCAGACTCCGAGGCGGTATACGGTTTTTTGTCTGACGTTTCTGCGGAATTGCTGTTGCCAGCTGTATCCATCCGGGCCTTGAAACGAGGCAAATCAACCGTGTAGGGTAATGTTGGTTCGGTCTCGGAATTGACTGGCTGTTGGGGAGAAGCCTGTCGGACAGCAGCCCGACTAGTTAGATTGATATGAGAGGGCACCGCCCGGATTCCCCCTGCCTCCTTGGCCTCAGTTTCTTTTGGCTTGTTGATCTCCTCAGTCGGAATTGATTGGTCAGGAGCCGGCCCTTCGAGGTCCTTAAGCCTCCGTTGTCGTTCGTACAGCATGCGATAGTGCCGGAATGTAGTTGTTTCGAACAAGGCTCGAAACAGGCCTGAGAACATTTCGGATTTCTTCAGTATTTCGAGTTCTTGTTCTGATTTAGCTTCCGTGTCCCCTGGAGGGCCAGTGCCTTGGGATAAATAGGCCCACATGGTTTGACGATCGGAATCGGAAGCAACTGAAGGAAAACGAGTCACTATTGTAAGCCAGACCACCTTTTCAAACGGCGTATCCCGGTTCTTCTCAGCAAAGGCGCGGACTCTGCGGTGTAGGCTCGCCTGGGTGGCGTCAAGAATGGCCGTGGCGATCCTTTCAAGACGTTTCAGACAACCATCTATCCCAAACAGGGAGAGATCGAGTTCCACGGATATGTGATTCACGTTTGCTTTTGACATCAACTCTAAAGCTGCGGGATGGTGGAGTCAGACCGCCTGTCAATCTGGTAGGGATGGAAGCATACCAAGCGATAGGTTCTCTTTCAGGACTTGAAGGAGGAGGAACACCATTTCCTTGATTTCTCTATTGGAATTCGAATTCAGCTGGGCATCAAGGCTCACGTGGGGTCTTGAAAAGACTTTCAGGCTTCCCGCCCAGACCCGGAAGCGACGTTGCTCTGCCTCCAGCTCGGCCAACACCTCAGCGTCGGTTTGGACGCTTCGGGTCAGATTCAAACAGTTGTTGAAGCAGAGAAGACAGTCGCTTACAAGCCCTCGGATGTCACCTTTGTTTTCGGACTTCATCGTGGGGTGCATTCTGTTGTTCGGGCGCTGGTTCAGGTGGAATTGGACCAGTTGACTCCTAACCTGTGATGCAGTACCTGGCGGAAGCGGGGTAAGAAGCTGTCGTTGGCTTATCTTATCGTCTCCATAGATGTTCGCTGCAGGCACGACAGCGAGCGGGGTAACATGGAAAGAGAAGAGCGGGCAGTCACGGCCTCCACGCACTTGCCTCATCTCTTAAAGCAGGCCTGTGAGATCTTCGTGACGGCATGACTTTCCTTTCCTTCTTAACTGGCCGTTGTTCCATGAATTAACCCAACCCCCTCTACTGGGATTACAAAACCATCCTGCCTGTACTCAAGGCTTTGGAACGAGCCATACCACTCCCGCGCCTGGCACTTTGACATAGTTTTCCATTTCCTCTTCAACTGCCCGGAAGCCAGAGTCCGTCACAGCGCCCAGGGCCTTGCGGTTGTCCCCGGCCAACTCAGCACCATTGTTGCTTGCCTCTGCAGTCACCGCTCGGGATCCCGTGAGGCCAAGGAAACCCGTCTTCTCATACCTAATCTTCTGGACACGGATCGCCAAAACAGTTTCGGTCAATTCCTCCCCTTTTTGGGTGACAGCGACACTCCTCGAAGCCCCAGCCTTGGAACCGACGGACACGCCCTCGGTGTGAACACCGGCTTCCAGCTTTCCCTCCATTTTCATCTTCCTGGTGCTGTCGACGGAGCTCCTGGTGCCGAGCTTTAGACCGGTGATCATGTACACCGGATGGTACTTGGTCGCCTTCAAAAACTTCTGCGCCTTCTCGGATGCAATTGCCTTCTCATAATCGGGTTGTTCTGGGTCAAATTGCTGTGTATGGATTCGGGGGATGGTGTAGCTATCCTTGAGGTTGCGCTCGCCGTTGACGCTGGCCTCGCCCCCGGCACCTTCCAACGCGACAGCTTTGACGGCGATATTAGCGTTCGCACCCAAAACCACCTCTTTCGAGATTTCGACATCGATGTCATAGAAATGGTCGATACGGTCGCCGGTAATCTTGGGCTCTTCGCCAGCGTTGACCCGTTTGAGGTTCTCCAAGCTGTCGACGAGAGAACCAAGCGACAGCTTTCCCGTTGCTACTCGCTTGGTGAGAAGATGATACTCCAAGGTGCCTGCGGGCATCTTGAAGGGTCGAGGGTAATTATTGAACTGTAACGTGCAGATGGGCCAGAATGGAGCGTAGAATTGCCTATGCAAGATGAGTGAGAGCCGTGGAACCGCCACGAGTGGGAGGGCGCAAGATACCCCCCCTCATCAGGGGTTCTTAGCGCCTTGGAACGCTAGTTACAGTAGGGGAAATCTACTATGCAGTAAGCGATTGGCCACATGCCTTGCCAAGATCGTCCCTCTCGTTCAATAGTAACAATGGCCAGCAAGCAAGAATGAATGTGTTTCAAATGTTTGCTCCCTGAGAATAAATCCACGCGCTTGACCTGAATGGTCACCGGACTCGGGCCAACCAAGAGGACGGAGCTCCCCGGACGGCCCCCAAGATGCGGGGTAGACCGGACTGCGCGATTTAATGTTTTTCCTATCCGTTGCACAGGATCAAGAACGGTTTGCCCAGTTCAGCCGCACCGGCCTCGGATTTGAACTTTGGCGCCCGATTGACGTTCTCCTTTGTCCAGTCGGCCCCTAGCAAAACTGGCCATCTCAACATGTTTGGATTGAAGGACTCCATTGAGACTCTTTTCCGCTCATTCTCCCGCGGGACAACTTCCGAGAGCCCAGAGTCAGCGACGCTTGACGTGGCAATTCGAACAGCATCAGCTTTCGCCCAAGTCGACCTTTTCTTTGCCTCCTCTGATAAAAAGGCATCCGCGGAAGGTGGCACGCCTGATAGTTTACAGAAGGTAGTAGAAGGAGCGGTTGCACAGATTCGGGCTGATGCTACCACCGAAGTCTGGGACGTTGCCGACAAGACAGAAAAAGTCATAAAGGGCTCGCAGGCGCTTGAAGCTGTCCTGAGCCCCACTGAACCTCAAGACGAAACCGTTGATCGAGACTTCACCGAGTCGAACCTCGATGCTCGTGTACTGTTGGGAGACGGGGTGAGGAAAGGTTTGGAGAACCTTCTTTCTGCTCTTCTCCACCAGTTGGCATGCTGCGATGCGAGTCATCTCCTACGACTCCAATTATCCGGTTTCTACACCCAGCTGAACCCTCAACCAAGGCTACTCTTCGAAACTTACCTATCTTCTCGATACACCTGGATACCCCCAAGATGGGTAAAGAGTAGGTGCAGTATAGCAAGGTGTGTTGATTATCAATTGCCTTACTCGAGGTCACATACGGCCGCTAACGACAGGGAAGTCGAGCCTTGGATACCGCTGCCGCTGAGGGTTGCAAAATCATTCTCGACTCGGAAGCAGAGAATAAAGACTTACATATTCTACTTGAGGACGTGACAGCGCACCAGGCCATGCCGACACGCAATACGCAAGAACTCCAACATCAAGAAATTGCACACAGAGCGCCCAGAGTCCAGGTCGATGGCTGTTGTTCTGTCACATCGTCAAAAGCCCCCACAAAAAGCCTTTGGGAGCTAATTCGATCGGGTGACCCTGCCAATCGTGTCGGGGGACGCCGAGAGAGGTTTTTGCCCGACGAGCGAGAGATGCTGTGTCTAAATCTGGCGCTATCACTTCTTCAGCTATCAACCAAGCCCTGGAACCGGGCTTTGTGGACCTCGGATGGTCACGTGATTGAAGGCGTATTCTTTCTCAGAGACCCCGCTACCGAGAGTGTTGTCGACAAAACCCAGCCCTATCTTTCTTACCGGCTTTACAGTCCCCCAGCTCCGGCCCAAGACGAGAGCCTTGTCTGTGATGCTCGACTTCTGGACTTCGGAAAACTTATCATGGAAATTCATATGTGGGAAACGTTACCCCTTCCAAACGAACCTCGTCCACGGTCCAGGGAAGAACTGCGTCTCCATCTCCTCCGTATCATCCATGACCAAAGGAGATTCAAAAAGAAACACGCAATGTTCAAGAGGGCAGTCCTTGCATGTCTTAGTGCAGCGGGAAGGGAAGCAGCCCGAGACGAGACCAATAAGGATAGATTTTATAATTACATTTTCGAGCAGATCGTTAGACCGCTCGATCATTACGCCGAGTTTCCGCAGTTCTTGGGACCACCGACGGCAGAGACGGTTGCCGAGATCACGGTGAAGAGGCCACAGAAGTCAATGTTCGATTGGAAGCAAGGCCATACACTTGCCGAAGATAAAACGTACGTACCACCCGCTTATGAGCCATACTGGCTTTATCGAAGATTGTAGCTAACTGCCAAAAGGGCCCGCGTGCGAGACTTTACAGAGAATATGGAGAGTTTCTGCGATATGCACATTCGAAGCGAGCGAGAGGGCCGAGAACTACTGCCACACCTGTGTGAAAAGGTTCGTATTGCAATAATCGACAGCGGCGTGTCTTTGAGCGACCCCATAATAAGAAGCGCACGCCAAAGAGGTGATATCAGGTCGTGCCGCAATTTTTCCCCGGGAAACTCTGATCCCAAAACTTGGGAGGATACTGTCGGGCACGGCACAATGGTGGCCCGCCTCCTAATGGAAGTGGCGCCGGAAGCCGAGATTTATATCGCCAAGGTCACCGGGGACGGGGAGCAACATATCCCCAAAGATGAGCTGTTTTGCATTGCTAGGGTGAGTGAAGACGAGCCAAATTAACCGCTTCTCAACCACTTCTTAGAACAACAAGTGTTCAGTTGCAAAGTACTTACAAGCAGATAGGCAATCAACTGGGCTGTTCAGGTTTGGAAGGTAGACATTATCAACATGTCCTTCGCACTTCGAGAGACGAATCCCGACATTGATGAGGCCATCCAGCAGGCCCTGGATCCAACCAATGTCAGAGAGACTGGAGCGACAAGGAAGATCATATTTGCTGCCGCCGGGAATAATAAAGGTGGAAACACACGTCCGTCCTGGCCGGCATCCAGGAATGGGGTTATTGCGATCCATGCGACCGATGGGCTGGGCACCCCCGTCAACATTAACCCCAGTAGCACCGGAGGTGACTGCTTCGCGACGCTGGGCAGCAACATTCCGTACACAGTCTACGAAGAGAATAAAGATGGAGACGATGACGACAAAGAGATATACATTTCTGGAACATCATTCGCCACGCCGGTCGCTGCCGGTATTGCCGCAAATGTTTTGGAATATGCTCGACGCCATATCCACGATCTCAACGAGGATCGCAAGAAAGAGCTCTACTCGGGACCTTGCATGAAGAGGATTTTCCGCGCCATGTCTCAAAAACGTGGCGATTATCACTATGTCCAGCCCTGGACGTTTTGGGAGGAGAGGATCCGTGGTGGATGGTGGGGAGGCAATGAATACCCTCAAGGTCATTACGGAAATGTTTCTCTGGCCCTCAAGCACATTATCTTTGGCACTTGACTTTGTAAGCAAGAGTGAGAAAGCGAGGTTTCCATATCATGAAAGATGGGCTTCTTCTGACGGTCGATTCCGAACAAATCATGGAGCTTCAACGTTCTTCAAACACCAATGAGCACTTTATGAGCGAAAGTCTGACGATAATGCGCGGAGCAGCTTCTTTTACTTCTTATCAGACCATCACTGATCTCTGACCAATTCTTGCCATGTCTTCTTCTAGCCGCCATTTGCTTCCTAGCTGTGGGATGAAATCCCAGTCACTTGTGATTCCTGAAAAAAACATTAAAGCCATCAGAAATTACACCGTAATGCTAATACTTAGCTAATTAAATACCCCCTTCTATGTTAATGGGCCCAGTTTCAGGTTGTCGAGCATTGCTCCTAGATTTGATATTGCTTGGTGCTAAGGGCAAAAAGTGGGGCCAAGCCACATATGTCAAAAGCGGACAGCATCCTGAAAAGCTGATTGGCTCGAATCTGGGCCACGATCCCAAATTTTGGCCCATATACCAGTACGTGCCCTAAGATGGTACACAATATCCCAGTTCGAATTCTGGGATAGTACATGATATTCCAGCTCGGAATTTTAGGATAGTATATGATATACTGGCACTGACGGGACGGTATATAGTACCCCAGCTCGAATTTAGGATAGTACATAATAATATACTAGCACTGATAGGATGTCCCATAATATGCCAGTACATACCCCGTTAATTGTTACGTTTATCGTAGAACTATATAACCTCCAGTTAATGCACGGGCGACTAGCTGCTTACCTAGTGATGATTTGATTAGAGATCTATAATAGAAAGCAGCTAACCCAGGAGTTTACTACTTACCTTGGATGACCACGGCCTCCCAAACCGTGATAAAGGGGCAGCCCTTATGTAATAATCCCTTTACTGGTATAGTCACGTAAGATACTGTTTATGCAGGCAAATTCTAATGCGGCAAGTCACTAAGACATAGTAAAGTAAAAGAGCCTATCCCTCGTTCGATAAAATACTATAAGCGACAGTCCCTTTGTCACAATCTCCCACACTGTATGTAGATTAACCATTGGTATATTAATGCGCCAGGTAATCGTTAATTCCGCCCTGTGAATTTCCCTTATTTATATTCTCTACTAAGACATATGCGTCCTCTTGCGATCCTTACACGGGTATGGGTTCTTCTGTTCTAATAAGGACGGCAAGCTGACATTAAAGCAGCGCAAGCCATGTCGACTGCATTTCCGCGGCTGCCCCTGTAGCGCGAGCGAGTGTTAGGTTTGCCGGTCTTAGCACATTTGAGCAGGGCAATCTAAAATACTGAAAATAGGTGGTTCTGCCAGCGAAGAACTTAAAAACCCTAAGAAGCGAGTTATTATGGAAAATAATTTCCCCGTGCCCTAGGCAGTCTTATCAAGTCCCCTCCGCTCAGCACAGGGATGATAGCTGTGTACACTTAGCTGTGACGACCCTGCGGGCCGTCACTTGGGCCGGAGCGGCCTGACGAATCCCCCGCACAAGGAACAGTGCAGGAGGACAGTACGCACAGTACTGCGCACTGGGCCAGGGGTGTAAAGACCCGAAGCCCCTACGACTAACTAGCAGTTGCTCAGTCTTGGCAGGAGTGCTTACTTACTAAGCATCTGAGAAGCCTTTAAGTAAGGAGTGTTTAGTAGTAGGTTGCTCAGTTCTTCACTAAGTAACAGGCTACTGAGCAAGGTATAAGGTACCTCTAGCTAGTTAGTATAGATAGTTATAGTTATACCTACAATTACCGTAAGGGACTTTAGTTCCTTACGCTAATATTTAATTATTCATTTATATCTTACTGTTTAGACTTACCTCTGTGCATTATAGTGACAGCGACCTACAGTGACATTAAACCCCCTGTCTAGAAATACTAGCTTAATAAGCCGTCTTTAGAACGCCCCTTACCTGTTAGTGTTCTGTTATATGTTCTATCTTAACCCGCATTAATCCTCTTAAAGCTTATATCGGGTGTAAGTTATAATATAATATTAGTGTCTTAGTTCTAAACACTGTTTGTTAAATTCTTAAATACCACCTCTTTCCCACTAATATATCGACTTCCGGAAAAGGTAAGGAGATTAAGGAGGCGTAAGCCCAGCCTTAGCTCCTTACTATTAATAAACTAACTATACGCTTTAAAGACTTAAACCTTAACTAGTAAGGACTGGTTAAAGAACTTAACGAAGCTTTCCCTAGAGATATTAAGAGCTGTATCGGTCTTATTGAAAAACTTTAGGCCTGACTTAACGTTATCGAGCTAGAGAATAACGACTTTAAGGGCTTATAAAAGAAATAAGTGAAGCTCCCCTTACTGTTACGTTTTAAGGGAGACTCTGTGTAGCTAGAGTCTTAAATAGCTTAGCTTTAGAGTTATATTACTTACTATAATAAGCAGTTCTTCGAAGAAGAAAGAAAGATTAGGTTCGCTAGAGCCTTACTGGATAGAGTAACTGCTTGTTAGTATAAACTTTATACGAAGATAATTAACGACCTCTTTATAGACAGAGTGTGTAAAGAGGTTCCCGAGACTTAGACTCTTTTCGACGACTTTAATATTTTTATCGACTAACTTTAGATTAAGTTTAGAGAACTAAACGCTTTTAAGCAGGCTAAGTAACGTTTTATAGCCTTAAGGTAGATGTTTTTAGTCTTTAATTTCTTTACACGCTTTAAACTGGAAGTAGTAAAGATTAAGCTTAGTTAAGAAGCCTTAGTAATGCTGTTCTAAAGTGGCTTAAAGGAGTATATTATTAAAGACCTTTACTAAAAAGATTAACCGGATTACCTTTAAGAACTAGTTAAGATAGCTATTAAGGTTAATAACTAGTATTATAATTACTATTACTAAAAGAACTTCTAAAAAGAACAGACCCTTTATTAGTTTAAAAAGGGAAACTAGTTAACCGCGACAAGTTATTATCCTAAACTAATGGATATTAATATAGTAAACTGTTAGAATCGACTTAACTGCGATAAACCTTAACGATAATAACAGTAGAAACAGTCTAAAGACCTATCCCAGGTCTAATGTTTTAACTGCGGTAAGAAAGGTTATATAGCGTAACAGTGCCTGTCGTTAAAATAAGTTAGTTAGAAGCTAGTTTTAGAAAGAGGAAAACACGTTAGGTTTAATTTAAGAGATGTCTATATTAGGATGACAGGTAATAAGGAAGACTGTGCTTAGATAGATAAGTGCGAATTAGGAGATAAGGAAGAGAAAGAAGAAAAACCTTAAGACGTAATATATTTAGTCCTTAGGGGTGTCTCGGAAGAGTTAGTTATAGAGGTACAGGTCGTTACAGACCGACTCTTAGGTAGAAACTCGGAACCGTTAAAGGTGTAAGTTACAGAAGATTAACTTTAGGAAGAGATATTCTAGTTAGTTATAATAAGCTTTAAAAACCTTACTTTATAAGCTTAAGAATTAAGGAAGTCTAGGAAGGACCCTAACTTAAACTTTACTAAGATAGTAAAGGGAATTAAAGAACTAGCCCTTTAAGCTACCTAAGCGGTAAAGTAAGCTTTAGAAAGTAAAAGAGAATAAACTGAGAGAATTAAATTAAAGAAACGAAAGTTCTTCTTAATAATACCCTTTAAAATTCTTAAACACTTTAAGTACGTTAAGTAGATTAGTACTTTTACTTCCTTAGAAGAAAGATAGCTTAGATAATTACCCTGTACTAAAGTTAGTATACTTCGGACTAGTACTTTAAAGGTCCCTTAAGAAAGTATAAAGTAAGTATATTAGCGAAGGATCTAGAAGTTAGGGGAGAAACACTAAAAGTTAGTAAACGAAATAGAGGACTTATAAATCGAAGGTCTTACTGTAACGTCGAAAGATAGAATAGTAGAAATCGGGTTAAAGCTTTATAATAAAGTTTACTTCGTTAACTAACTCGAACACTATCTTGTTAAAGAAGACTACTTCGTAGAAAAACAAGCCAGGTTATTACTACCCAAGTTCTAAGAAAAGGTTTAGGAGAAATAACGTATATAGAAGTAAGTGAAGGAAGAAAAAGAATAAAGTGCCACTTCCCCCGTTCTGTACTCCACTACTGTAGTACTAATAGTTAATATCGACTACTTTAGTTATAAAGACATACTGTAGATTAATTATATGTACAATAACTACACCCTTAACTAATATTATAAACTTAAAGCCCTTTATAACTACTTCTTAAGTATATAAAGATAGGATTACGCTATTATAAGGGTAAAGTTAGAACTAGCTTACTACTGAGTCTTCTATTCCCTAATAAGAGAATTTAGTAATAAGCGAAAAGTTACTATAATTAACTAAACCCCTACTACGTGCTAGTAAGGAGAGGTACTTAATAACTGCCTAGTTATAACGTGCTTATTATACCTTAATGGGAAAGCTTAAGAATAGTAAAAGCGAGAAGACTACTAATAGGTTTAAAAGCAAAAAGACATTACTATAATCCAAGCCTGTAAAGCGTATTATTAACTTATTAAAGACTTTAAGAATATTATACTATTTAAAGTTAACTAGACGTTAAGGTGTGAAAACTTAAGAAAGGTTAATTATTAAGTCTATTAAAGCTGCCTGTTTTTCCAGAAGGAATTAAGAAAAGGCTGTAAGCCTTCCAGAAAGGCTGGAAACTAATAGTTCGTTAATTAGCAAAAATCCTAAGAAGAAGGAGAGGTACTTAAAGGTTAGGTTATATAAGACCTTAAGGACAGATAATTATTATAACTTAGATATTAAAGGAGTATAAGCACTACTCTGTTAATATTAATATAACAGACAGAAGAGGGAAGCCGTTTAAGGTAAAAGCAGTAATTAATAATAAGAGTACTTCTAACTTAATACACCCCTCGTTAGTCAACCGAAGGAAACTCCCTAACGAAGAGTATAAAGAGGCTATTCCTATTCGAAATAGAGAAGGAAGCTTATATAAGTATAATAACAGTAAAGTCACTTACTACTTACTATTCCTAATTAAAGTAGATAAGGATAAATAATAAATAAACTTTAACGTTACACTAATAGTAAGGTATAATATAATCTTAAGTCTACCTTAGCTGGAAAAGTATAACTTTATAATTAATTAAAGGAGTGGCTACTTCGCCTTTAGCAAATCCCTTAACTGTAATTACTGTTTAGAGAAAGTTAAGAAGGCACTAAACCGTTCTAAAGATGTATAAAGCACTTAAAAGCACACTAAACCCTTAGAACTAAGTACAGTTTAAGTTAAGTTTACTAAAACAGTTAAAGGACCAGAAGGTCTACCGTATTACCTAAATAATAATTCAGAAGGTAAAAAGAAGCTAAAAGCTAATCTACAGATAAGTGAAGAAGTTAACTTATCTAAAGTACCCGCTAAATATAAGAAGTTTACCCTATTTCGAAAAAAGATATTATAATTATTAGACTACAGACTGTAAGATTACGAAATTAAGCTAAAGTTAAGAGCGAAACTCTGTAACTTTTAGCCTTACTACCTAAACCCCTAACAGGTTAAGGCCTTAAGGGAATATATCGATAAGAACTTAAAGAACAGGTTTATTATAAAGTCTTAGTCCCTAGTAAAGTACTTAATGCTATTTGTCTTAAAGAAGGAAGACAGTAAATTACGTATAGTTATTAATTACTAAACGTTAAATAAGGATACAATTAAGAATCGTTACTTATTATTACTTATTGTAGAAATGTAAAAGTAGATTACTAAAGTAAACTAGTTCTTTAGTCTTAACTTCCCTATAAGATTTAACTACATTAGAGTAAAGGAAAAGAATAAGTATAAAATAGCTTTCTAGACTTGTAATAAGTATTACCAGTACCGTGTTATACTAATAGGATTAATAAACACCTTTACGACTTTCTAAGGCCTTATTAATAATGTTCTCTACCCCTTCTTTAATAAGTTTGTCTTTATGTATTTAAATAACGTTTTAATCTATTCCGAAACTTTAAAAGAATACCGAAAGCATATACGATAGGTTTTAATAGTTCTTAAGAAGGTAAAGCTAATAGTAAACCTAGAGAAGAGCCACTTCCACATTTAGGAACTAAACTATTTAAGATTTAGAATAACCTTTAGAAAGCTCGAAATACAATTAAAGAAGATAGAGGTAATTAAGGACTAGCTTACTCTAAAGAACTAAAAAGAGTTATAAACCTTTATTAGCTTTATAAACTTTTATCGCTATTTTATTAAGTACTTTACGAAAATCGTAAAATTACTCTATAAACTTATAAGCGAAGGAAAGCTATTTAAGTAGATTAGTAAACAGTAAAAAGCGTTTAAAAACCTTAAGTACACCTTCGTCACAACACCAGTCCTAACCCTCCCTAATTTCTCAAAACCCTTCCGAGTCGAGACAGACTCCTTAGAGTTCGCAATTGGTAAAGAACTTAGCTAAGTTTAAGACAATAAGAAACGTTACCCAGTTACCTTCTTATCGAAAGGAATCTACAGCTTAACTTTACAATACTTAATTTACAATAAGGAACTAATAGTAATTATTTAGTGTTTTACTAAGTAAGTACTGTATCTAAACGGTATAAAAGAACCAATTTAAGTCTTTTTAGATTATAATAACTTCCAGTACTTCCTAATAAAGGAATTTAACTTACAGTAAGTATAGTAAGTAAAGTTAATAGCTCTATTTTACTTCCAGATTTATTACGTTAAAGGAAAAGACAATAAGCAAGCTAATGCCCTTAGTTAAAGACAGGACTATAAAGATACTAATCTAATCCTAATCCCTATCACTATATTTAACGAAGCCAAAAACAGCACACTAAAGTACATACTGTAAGTGTTAGATAACTAAATACTAAAATAAACCATTAACGTCTATATAAACTTATAAATAAAGTATAATATCTATTAGCAGTAACAAGACTTTTAAGTAAGAAGGTTAACGGAAGGAACCTGTAAATATAAGTGTCCTTTAGAGGATTTCTTAAGGTATATATAAGACTGTAAGAAGGAGTGCCTAATATATCTAAACTATAATAAAACTAATTATTAACTAAAATAACTACTAAAAGGCGTAAACGGCATACCTAAACTAAAAGTAAAACTTTAGTACTAAGAGAAACTATACATTTATAACCTAGATAAACGGAAGAAGTATATCTAGTAAGTCTATAAATCCCAGCTTAAAGGACATATAAGCTAAGCTAAAACTCTCGCGTAAACTTAACAAACGTACACTTTCCCAGAAATAAAGAAGTTAGTTAAGGAAGTAGTTAATAACTGTAATATCTACTATAAGAAGTAAAACTGACATTATAAGCCTTATAGACTTCTTAAACTACTCCCTATACTACAAGCGCCATAAAGTTTAATCTCGCTTAATTTCGTTACTAAAATCCTAAAGTCTAAAGACCCTGTTACAAGAGTTACCTATAACTAAATCCTTATAATAGTCGATAAATTAACGAAATAAGCTTACTTTCTGCTAACTTCGAAAGATATAACAGTAAAGTAACTCGCTTATATCTTTAAGAAAGAGGTAGTTTTACAACACCTTTAATTAGATAATATCGTTACGGATCGAGATAAGCTAATCGTGTCGAAGTTTTAGTAAAAGTTAATGTAGAGAATAAGTGTGAAAAGTAAACTTTCAACAGTATTCTACTTACAGATAGATAGCTAAATAAAGCAAGTTAATTAGATACTTACAATATATCTCTAAACTTACGTTAACTTTAAATAAGACAATTAACTTAAGTTATTACTAACAGTATAAATAGCTTACAATATAACGCTAATTAAGTTAATAAGTATGTTACTGTTTTTTACTAATTACGGTAAGGAGCCTAAGCTCCGTTAAGGCCCGCCTACAGGTGCCTCTTAAGCTACAGTCCGCGTAAACTAGATGTAAGAACTATATAACTATCTATAAGCCGAACTTAAGTTTACATGCGAACAAATGAAGAAGTTTGCTAATAAACACTAAACTAAGTAACTAGTACTTAAAAAAGGACTTTATTACGATAGCGAATAAGTTAAGGGACTGACTCTTCAAGAAGGGGACTATATCTACCTTTTTTCACGAAACCTGCATTCGAAACAACCCAGTAAGAAGCTTAACTTTAAAAGGCACGGACCGTTCCAAATTAAGAAAAAAGTTACTACCTTTAATTATAAACTAGACTTACCTACTAATATAAAAGTGCAGACTAAGGTTTTTTATATCTTACTTTTAGAACCTGCCCTAAAAGGAGTTCCTTTAGAAAAGAAGATCAAGATCGACGCTGATAAGGATAAGTACGACGTTAAGGAAGTTATGGATTTATAAAAGGGAAAGAACATATTTAAGTATCTCGTTAAGTAGTTAAATTATAGCCTTAAAAGTAATTTATAAAAGTTAGTTAAAAATCTTAAATACCTAGACTTAATTACGGAGTTCTACCGAAAAAATCTAAACCGATTAAAAATAATAATAAGAACTAGAAATAAAATAAGATCTAATATCTAAATTACTATACTAAAAAGTAAAACTACCATAAGATTTAAAGCTTAAGAAGCGGTAAGAAACTCCTTAGTAAGTACGGAAAGACATTTATTAAAACCTTAGCTAGGGTTGTAAGGACCTCAGACCCAATAAGGAGGCTGGGCCTCTAGAGCCTTAAAGCTCCACTAGCACCACTAAAAAAAAAAAAAAAAAAAAATAAAAAA
>Ga0247758_1000408_pt1 | contig 38608 bp, 39 predicted proteins | sample UWRJL156409C4_FD_180950 | JGI IMG/M metagenome (GOLD analysis project Ga0247758, IMG submission 180950) | Plant litter microbial communities from Arlington Agricultural Research Station in Wisconsin, United States - UWRJ-L156-409C-4 | ecosystem: Environmental > Terrestrial > Plant litter >...
GGGGCACAAACAAGCCATTCCCTGCACTGTTCGTACGGGATCTGGTATTCGCAACCTGTGGGGGTGGTCAGGATCACTGGCGCCGGCGCGTCTCTGAGGGACAGGAAGACCAAAGCGTAAGGCGATTTGCCAGCACGCTTGAACTCCTGCACGCCGATGCAGGTTCTTGTGTGGGCAGACTGGATCTTGGCTTGCTTGATGGTGAGGTTGACGGATCGGAGTTGAGCTGCGCTCATGTCCGAGTAGTTGTGCCAGTTGTATTTGCGAGTGGTCTTCATCGCGCGTTGCAGACCGAGGATCAACTGCTCTTGGCTGAAAGGGATCATCACGGGGCCGATCTCGGTGGTGGAGTCCAGCACCCAGGCTTCGAGCTGTGTGCCCTCTAAGCCTAAGCCGGCGAGGGAAGTGTCGGAGGACTCAAAGATGCGCTGTGCCCAGTTCGGAAGAAAGCGGGAAATCCTCGAGGAGAACGTGCTCGAGACGGCTTTCTCGATAAGCTTCTCAGCTTCCGGGTTCGCCGGAGTCGCAGCTTCCTCTAGACCGCCGTTCTTGTTTTGCCGATTAACTTCGAGTTTCTTTAGCGAAAGCTCCTCTAGAGGGGCAGCCGTGCTCTTATCCTCGGCATCTTCCACGGCAGTCGGAGCGATGGAAGCTGCGTCATCCGCCACGGCGCTAGCAGTCAGGGGGGACTTTACAAGGTCGGGATCCTCGTTGTCGTCTGTGCTGCAGGTTGTGACCGACCTATGGTCGGATTTGGCGGCCTTCTCCTGCTTCTTGACAATTCTCCTCGCCATTCGCGTCGCCTCATTGAGTCGGCGGTTCTTGAGCTCCTCGGCCGCAGCTCTGAATGCGAGCTCATTGTCAAACGTGCCGGCAGGTCGCGGGCTTCTGGTCAAATGCAGCTTGGCCACCTGTGCGATCTGCAGGTAGAGGAGAAGGTTCCACTTGAGCCATTGCAGCTGATCCTGGCAGGTCTCCATACGCTGGTCGAGCCACATCCATTTCATATGGCGGAGGATAGTGAGTGGCTTGAGTGCAGATGGGTCTGCGCTGAACTCTGTGGTTTCGTTCTCGTTCTCGTCCTCGTCCTCAGGGCGGTTCGCCCTTTGGATGAAGATGACGATGTTCTTGTAGATCCTTTCGCAGTTTTGCGCGACGGTGTGGATCTCAGCGAGCCCGGCATCGTTGAAGATTCTGGGGCGACCTTCCCGGTCGGCAACGAGCTTGTCCTCGTCAAGGAGCTCGCGAAGCTGTTCGAGGGCAGCTGCGGTCGCACTGATTTCCGGGATAGCATCGTCCAGACTCACGGGGGTCTCGCGCGTGAGTTCTTTGTAGGTTTGCAGCGCTGTCGCCAGACGCATCCCGTGCGAGACAATCCGAGCAAGAGAGTCGGCCATGGCTGGAGAGTCGGCCATCTTGCTTTGATGCTGGTTGCTAACCGATGGAAGTGCCAATTGAGCAGAATTGAACAGAACCTGGAATTGAGCAGCAGCAGCGGCGACAGGAGACGACCGAGGGGCATATGAAGAAGCGGGGAAGGAACCATGAGCACGGCTGCCTGGTTGCCTTGAGGAATGCGCAGCGTGGATGACATGCAGCTCGCGGCACCAGCAGCCAATAGCGGTGAGCAAGATCAAGTCAAAGACGCGGGATTGGCGGGAAGTGCAGTTGCATAAGTTCCTTGCATCTTTTCCACCGCTGTGTCGCCTACATCGGCTTTCTTGGGGGGGTTGTACGACGGCAATTGGCATGAGGAATTGCAGCGTCACCGGCGGCAATACTTAGAAAGTCGCGAAGGACGGCTCCCGAGGCACTCCCGATCCGTCGGGACCACCACCTTGGTACCGAAGTCGGTCTAAAAAACCAAAGTCGTCCAAATTACAAGCTTCCTGGTTGGTGAGCCTCTCCCACAGAGCCCCTAGAATACTGGAGGAAAGGGGTGGATTCGTGTGCGGGGATGGCAGTTGACTCCTTGGTGACAGCCAAGTGATGTTACACAGCCACACACCTTATATTCAGCTCGTCAACTGCCAAAGTCCTAACTGACCATGACACAGCAGCAGAATGACGCACATCGTTGGCGGACATGTGCCGAACCCTTATGACAGTCGCACTAGTGAATTCAATCCGCGGCAAGCCTTCCCGAGCATTAGCAGTCCCGAGCCGAAAGGGGAAAACAATAGTCGCTGACATTGTCCGTGCGGGATCGCACACGAGAATTTCCAGGAACGGCACCTGAAGATGAAGACATCTTCCCAAATGATTGGATTCCGTTCGCACGCTCAGAACCGGGTCTCGGACTGAACGTGGACCGCAGTGGTGGGAATCAGACCCTTAGACACTAACAACAATCTAGTCTCCCAATGGGCATGTTCTCGGAGCTGGAGCTCGCACTATCTCACTTACCCCTGAGATCGGAAAACAGCCCAGCGTAACAGGGCCAGTCAACACAACCCACTTGCAACTCTTGAATTGGATGGAGATTATTTATTTTCTTCTTTCATGAGATACTGGGGTGGACATTTTCCATGGGCTGCAGGATATAAAGCCTTTGCCTTGGCCGCCGTTCTTCGTAAGAAATCATCAACCTCAAACTCCTCCTCCAACAACCTCGCATCGATCAACATGCACTTCACCACCATTCTCACCACCACCCTCGCCCTAGCCTCAGAACCTGTATGTGTCTTAGGCTAGGCCCAGGCCAACGACGGGCGCTGGATGCCAACAACACGTCCGCTAGTGGTGCCATCTTCGACAATTACCTGACGCTAATACTCTTTCCACATGCTCTAGGCAGGAATGTCCACGAGGCTTGTACCTACAGGGACACCAATAGCCTCGTCGATATCGGCGGCAACTGCGGCTACTCGACCAACGGCAGTGGCGGTCAATTCTGGGGCCGTAAGTTTGCTTTCCATTGCTTTCCGGGAATGTCGTTCGCCTGCTTACATGGAAACCACCTACTGGATCTTTACTGGTGCCGCCACGATCGGCGCAATCCGTTGTCAGTAGTTTTTCGTACCCTTTGGGGTAGCGTTCACGTTGGTTATTGTGTGGAGAATAGAGGAGGAGGTGTTTGTAATGTTGAAGGGGGCTTTGATGAAGGACAGGGGTTGTGGAACGAGTACCACATTGAATATGATATCAATCTGGTTCTGATCGCTATGACCGTGTACCGTGATACTCCCGAGTTGCCCCAGCCCAAGCACCTATCGCGAATCCAGATCTTCTGAAATGAGGACGTTCAATTACCCGAACTGCCCAGAGCCTCACATTAAGGTAAGTAGTATTTATAGTTGCAATGGACTGCCGCCTTCATTTGGCTCGTGGCTTTGCCTCAAATGCCGTCTTGGCGCCCCTGACTGCGCCTCAACTTTCACACCGACGCGTGAAGGAGCTGTCCACTTGTCCCAGCTGAAGAAATTAGCCGTGACTTTAACCAGCCGCGAGATTCAGTACACACCACCCTTATCCCAACGTCAGTCAAGTTTCCAGGTTAGGGCCTTGAATAGTATGCGACTTCGGCATCGTACTTTGCTATCACGCCTTTTGGTCCTGCAGTGATCACACTGTGTTTTCTATGCAGCTTCTCGTATCCTAAATGCTTATCATCTATCGCGAGACTCGGTCAAGCAGAATGGTAAAATGGCGTTCAGACTGGACGGTTGCAAATGAAGGAGGCTGTGACAGTAATATCTTTTCAAGCCCAAAGTGTAACATCATTGTAGTTAAAGTGTTTAGCATTGTCGACTTCGCCATCGTAGTTCATCTAACCAAAGTGATACACCGTTCAAAATTCATAAACCGCTAGACAGGAAACCGTAATACAACCAAATAATCGGAGGATCTACTGACCGTGCCAATCAACTTCACCATGGCATTGAGGGCATGCCAGTTGGTATCTCAGCAGTATAAAAGGTCTGCATAAGTCTGAGATTTTGACTTGAATCCATCATCAACACAGAGCATCAAAATCCAATTACACATCCCCAACAACAACTCGAACAATCCCTAAAATGAAGTTAACCGCCGCCCTCTTTGCCCTCCTGGCCCCCACCGCCCTCGCCCTCCAAGAGGCCACTGGCACCGCCAAAGAGGACGTCAACCTCGAGTTCTCCGCCCTCAAAGCCCCCGAAGTCGCCTCCACCCTGGAGCTCCTCCTCTCCGCAATCAACGACATCCCCACCGACGTCCTCCTCGCCGGCGACGAGACCACCAACGACTGGCTCATCGCCCACAACTACCGGCACCAACCCTCCGACATCACCGCCCGCTCTCCCACCCTCTTCCCCTACGCCGAAACCACCGCCTTGACGCTCAGCGAGCGCGCCACCGCCGCTCCCGCGGGGATCATCGACGTGCTGAACTGCGCCGCGAAGATAGCGCAGTTCATCCTGGAGAATGCGATCCCTGCGGCGAAGATCCTCAAGATCAAGAAGGCGATTAATGCGATTGGCAGTGTGAAGAAGGTGGCGGAGTTGCTGAAGAAGGTTAAGTCGTTGGCGGATGCGAGGAGGATTGGCGGGCAGGCGCTGTTTGATATTGCGGATGCGATTATTGGGTTTAGTTCGGTTTGGGGGGCTTGTACTTAGAGGGTGGTGCTCAGGTGGTGATGGTGTGGGCTTGATTTGCTTGAATTGGTGGAGGCGGACTTGTATTTCGAATGTAGTGATGGAAAATACACCGTATTTGTCATTTTCCTACTTCTCCTCCGGCCCAATATCGCGAATTAATGTCCAAACACAAATAAGCCGGAGCGTGTCCATTTTGAGTAAATCCCCGTCTTTACGAGACTAGCGAGATTGCCTCGTGAGTGCTGGTGGGTGTTCTGGCTGTATGACTGACCCCCCAGATCCTATTTCATGTTGTGGGATCCTCCATCGCTGCGTGAAGATCTTCCTCGAATGATGAGCCTATAGAACGAGGAAGAACATTCGCGCTGCTCAGGGCGATTTTATCACTGGTGTCAATTTGTTGAGCAATAGTTATACTTCTATGCGCCGCGGTGAGTAGGACCTTGAACACTGGTCCGATCCTAGGTGCGTGGCGGAAGTCCTCAACGAGTGCTTGAAGGGACGTGATAGCCTCGCAGAGCTCGTTCTCCCAATCATGATTGCTCGTCTCAAACTCCGAGATCCCGTCAATCAGGCAGTAAATTGTCATATGCGGCAGTGTTTGCTGGATGAGTTCGCGGAAAAGCGCCAACAGAGAAGGAAGATGATGCCCGCCCAGGTCTCCGAAGACAGGGTCTGCCAAAGTGACTGTCAGGCAGGTTCCGATGCCACGGTGCAACCGAAGGAGCTGGGCAACAAGGTTACGAACCATGCCGTGTGGTCCGCCGATTGGATCGCTCGCGTATGCGTGGAGGCCGCAAAAGTGGTAAAGCACAAGAAAATGGGGCGCTTTCCCGGCCTCGATAAACGATCCGCAAAAGGCAGAGAGGGACGAGAGTTTTCCTTCCACGGCGGTGCCCATGTTCCCGTCAACAAGTAACAAGTCCGACCGTCGGCTAGAGAAATCCAGCCACTCTTTGAAGCGGTCCGTAACCATGAGCCAGGTGCTGCGGCCAATAGCTTCATCACTGAGTCTGGCTTTGAGTTTCTGTATCTCGTCGAGGTCATATTCGGAATCCGTTGGGTCGGGTAGATCTGCAATTTGGTAGAGCTGTTCGTAGCTGTAGACGGGGCTTGATGAAGGGGCGGGCAAGCTTTGGGAAGATGGGTATGGTAGTGCATGGAGGACGGGGAAGGCAGGAAAGGTATTTCCTCCAACGTAGCCAATGTACCCAGTAGGGTTGCTCGGGGGCGAAAGCACACTAGCTTGAATACTCCGAATTTCTGCTGTTAGCCGGAGAGTCGCGCTTTCAAGCTTTGCGTCGAAAGCCCCAGCCAATGCATTGAGGTGTTCTGAGTACCGTTCTTCCTGGACGAGGGTTCTCTGCACGGTTTCTAGCTGGCGATCGTGGATTATCTTCACGCCCACTCCGAGCTGTCGAACGTTTGCGTCGATCGATTTTGCTTGGCGGAGTGTTGCAACTACTGTCTTCCCAAGGAGTACCTCGACACGGTCCGAAACCCGAGTGGAGGCTCGGGTTACAGAATCAATCGATTGCTGGATCACAGATGCTTCTTGCTGAGGATGCTGCTTGAACATGCGAGACGGCACTGCAATATGGTCAATAATTGTCCAGATGGCCAACATAGTTTGAGCTTATACTCACAAGACCCTTTGTGGCGTCGAAGAAGAATGTCGGCCAGTTTTGGTATCTCTTCCAGCAAAATTCGGTATAGATCAAGCACGGCATTTCGCAATGCTTCGTCTCGGGGGTAGCTCAGGCATGCTTCACAAGCCTTTGAAAATGTGAGAGGGATGTCTTCCAACGCTCTGAATATTTGCTCCTGATTTTCGATGCGCTTATGGAGCAGCTAGGGGCGACAGGGAACGCATGTATCAGCTCAAATTGCACTTAAACCCTTTCATCTGATGTTTGTAGGTGAATTCGCATACCCCGAAGATAAGCTTTAGTCCCCCACGCAAGATAGACAGACCGTCCTGTTCGGGAATCATCTCTGTGAGCCCATGTAGCGTGGTCACAATGACTTGACTTCGTGGCATGGCGCGAAGGCGGTTCTTTCCCGTTTTCCGCTCGTACTCATCCCTTGTCGCTTCGATGGAGCTTAGAACGTCGTCCCACGAACACCCCTGATCAGGCAGGTTTACTTTTGTTATGTCTGCAGTTGCTGAGCCACTTTCGACGGTGCCCGTCTCGCGCCGCGGCGCCAGGGACTGATTTGACTGAGTCGCTCGTGTGGTCGCGGCCAGCTGCATCCTATCTTGGTCTGCGCCATTTTGGGAGTCGAGCCGTTGAGACGCGCTCAACGGCAGCCGCTCAAGGGTCTGCGTCGCCGCCGCCATTTCGGTATGGAGAGGAGGAAATGGAACTGAAGGCTCGCGCGGTGAGTGCTTGCAAGGTGAATGCAGTGGAAGCGTGGGGTGTGATGGGTCGTGTGACTGGAAGGTGGGGGTAGGAGCGACTGCGTTCGACATCCTGATCAGCCAGTGATCGCGCAACTCCCAGCCGCCTGTATTGGCTGCCTGCTGGAATACAGCCTGAGCACCAGGCACCCCGCGGCCTGCGCAAAGTCTTTGCAGGAGGAAGAAACCACGCTTATGTAAGGCAGACCACCACGAGGGCCTTTTTGGCGGCCTCTCCTCCCCCCGCCTTTCTCCGGCATCAATGCGCGCCAACTTGGAGTTCAAATTCAAATCGGCACAAGTTTTCGCGGTACTACTCACAAATGACCGACATGGCAGAACCTCAGCCCACTACCGATAACCAAATCTCCGCGGAGGGCCTCAAAGTCGTTGGCGGCACGCTTGGACACCTCGACCGTCTGGATCGGCTCTTGACGGACCTGGAACAGCGCGCCGGAATCCTCCCGTCGTCCGATGTTGCCGGCGGCGAAGATGACGAAGAAGAGCCCCCGCAAACCATCCCGAAGGTCAGGGAGTGCGACTGGGAGCATTTTGTCAACCACTTCGACCCTTCCGAGCCTCTATGCTCGATTGAGGTCCTCGTCGCCGGAACCAAGCTCCGCCAGGATATCGCCGCCGAAGCAGGTAAGCGGGTGTCCAAGCTTGGTATGGGGCCGAGACCCGGACGACCATCCCCGTATCGAGTCCACCGGCTCGAAAACAACACCAAGTGGATCAAAAGAGTCCGCATCCAGTCTCCCGCGCTGCTTGCCATCTTTGGCAAAGTTACCGGGTACGATTGGGGTACCCAGCCACATACATTCATGCGCCCATTTCCCGATCTTATCTATTACCACGAGAAAATCAAAGACGAGCTTCAGAGAATGGAGAGTGACGAGAACCAGGCAAGTAGCAACCCTGCTGTTCTGGAGGACTTGCGCTGCTACATCGATTTTGCCAAACGTAGGCTCCTGCCCGACTTCACTCGCATTCGGGAAGCCACCGAGTTACATAGACCAAGAGTTCTCTTCAGCGATCTGTGGTACCTCTTCAAGCCTGGCGACTTCGTATTTGTCCCGGCAAAGTCGCTGCTGAAAGCCGCCTCAGAGGATATGGAGTTAGACCGAATTATGAAGAATCAATCGCTGCGCGAGTCGCCATGGCACCAGCGTAAGTCCTTGTTCAACGTGAATGGACCGAAACTACGCGGGACTCACTAACTTCTACTACCTCGCGCCAGAGGTGTGGCGACTACTGATTGCTCAGACGCCGCCGCCTGAGGCCCCAGGGCAAGCTCCACGGAGACAGCGGAAGGACAGTGATAGCGACCCCTTCGATGACGAATATGACCGCAGAATTAAAGACCCTTCATTTAGGGCCCGGTGCTACTATTTGGACTATGATGGGAAAGTATACGGAGCCGTCGAGCGGACTTTCAAAATCCACTATTACGAAGGAGAGAAAGACATCCGAGAGCTTGACATCTACCCCCTTCGCTTTGCCGATAAGGCGGGAAGCATACTTCAAACGGCAAAAGAGGCGGGTAAACTGTTTACTGAGGCAATCCCACACAAGCATATGATGTGCGAGAGCTGGACTTGTGACACGGATCCCGTGGGACTTCCAGTTCGACTTCCAGTTCGCTTTCGGAGAGACAACAGCTATCCACCAAGGGCTCAGCTTTCGGCCCCAGAATACGTGGAAGGGGAGGTGATCATTGATCTCAAAGGTGTGTACTCTGTATCCGCAATGACTTTTTGTGTGGTGGTTCTAGTGCCGATGAAAAGACTGATCGATCTCCACTAGAGACTTACAACACTGAGCCGACCTGCAAGCATACATTTGTGAACCACGTGCTGATGGAGGACATGTTCCCGAGCTCAACCGTCGGTAGTGCCTTCAGAATCATGGTTTGGGCTGATGTCAAACGGTCGAAGCAACTCAAGTCGATATTTGACAACATTAGAACCAGCGAGGAATGCGAGGGACACGAGCTTGCTGCCGAAGTGAGGAAAACACCTTACCTAAGGGCTAGCACACGCCCCACCCAACCGCCCCAGGGAGAAGATCTCGCACTTTTGCCTCTCAGAATATTTGTCTATGCGTTGCGCTTGCGAAGATTCCTCCCCGTGGATATCCGAAACCTGAAGCCCCTCACGCACGACCGCGCGGACCCTCTTCAGGATCTCCAGCTCCCCGAAAGCCACAAGAAGATAATCCAGGCCACTGTCGAGACGCATCTCAAGCGGCAGTCGATTCAAAGACGAATTCAGTCGGCCAACACGGCTCAGGATATTTTGACTCAAGATTTCATTGCCGGGAAAGGGAGGGGACTTCTTGTCATGCTTCACGGCGAGCCCGGAGTCGGTAAAACCGCAACCGCCGAGGCCATTGCTCAGTCGACAAAACGACCCCTCTTTCCAATATCGTGCAATGATTTGATCTCAACAGAAGGAGGGTTCCTAGAGCTAGCACTGGATGAAGCGTTCCGACTGGCTCATATGTGGGACTGCATCCTGCTTATGGACGAGGCCGACGTGTTCCTGTCGGCCAGGAGCTCCTCGAACATTGTGCAAGATGGCATGGTATCGAGTAAGTTGTTGTTATGTCCGACGGCTACCAGACGGAGGGTATCTTGCTAATACGCGACAGTGTTCCTGCGCAAGCTGGAGTACTACAATGGGATTTTGTTCCTGACCACGAACCGCATTGGCAAAGTCGATCAGGCTATCTCGTCAAGAGTCCACCTCATCCTACACTACAAACGGCTTGGTCTCCCCGCGATCGAAAAGATCTTTCTTATCAACATCCGAAACCTAGAGGAGATGGAGCAGCAACACCACGAGGCGAGTGGTCAGCCGCCGCTTTACATCGTCAAACCCGAAATCGTTCAATTTGCCATCGATCACTTCCACAAATACCCAAATGGCAAAGGCGCCTGGAACGGGCGCCAGATCCGCAATGCGTTTCTCGTTGCGGCCTCCCTAGCGCGACACGAGGTCGCGCAGCCGGGCATGGAAGGCCGCCAGCCGCAGCTCCGATACGCACACTTCCAGGAGGTCGAGAAGCTTACCCGGGAATACAACCAGTTCCGAGCTCGGGTTATTGGCGGGGATGACGCTCGGAAGGCTAGGCTTCTGGAGGAACGTGACGACGATTACGAAGGTGAAGGCAACGAACAAAGTTACTCAGCTCGCCCCGGTGCTAGCCCCAGTCCGGGTCCCAGCGGTCATCAATCCCCACACAATAGGGGAGCTCAGAGGACGCATGCTGCATCCAGCAGCAACGGGGGCCCTCTCCAATGGGGACCAACCCCAGCGGCACCCAGAATCCAAGTCGGAGTGCATCCAGACTGGGCGGTAGGGCACGCTCAGGCAGGATATGGGGAGACAGTGATACGCCCTGCTGCTCATGGCCAAGCACCGCTTGCATGGCAGGCTCCATCAACAAGCATTCACGCGGCACAGGTGCCAAATCAACCTCCGCAGGGCTACACCGGCACGTTTCAAGGTGGCGGAGCCGGTCAGGTGAACTACTTCCCGGTTCGCTCAGCGGTTGTTCCTGGGCATGAGCAACAGGCGGCACCAGTACCGGGCGCGGTGACGTCGGAATCGCAGACAGGGTTTCCGCCTGGCGTGCAACCGACTTTTGGGGTTGGTGGGCAGAACGGTGGTGCTAGGGAGGCGAGGACATAACGGCGGCGAGGCAGAGCGAGGAGATTTTGGCTGCATGGAAGTCAGACGCAGGACATTTGTATCAAATCCTTGCGGCTAAGCCAAATGAGTGGCGAACAGCTATCAGACGCTATTTTCACTGCTCACCCTGAGCATACATCTCGATGAGTCCCCTCTGTAGAGCCAGCCGCTCACGAAGACGCTGGCACTCCTGTTCCCTGTCGCGGAGCTCTTTCTCATCGGCACGGTAGCATTGCTCCAGATACGAGATCTTGTCCCGATTTCCGAGCCCTGTACCCTCCTCCACTACTGTGCTCCTGCTCGCCTCTTCCGGGTACTCGCCGCCTCCTAGATAGTCATCAAGGGAATAACCAGCGCTGTTCCCTTCAAATGCGGCTGTTTTCGGAGACGTGGTGTGGGACATGCCGGGCGTAGCAACGGCCGTGCCAGAAACGAGCGACAAATCGGCCCTGCACAGTGTTTTGAGATGATCTCGAAGATGAGTCTGCCGCTTGAAACCTTGCTCCTTGATGGACCTCTCGCACCCTAGTGTAGGGCAAAGGTACTCTTTCGTGGTGCCTTCTCCAAGTTTTTTGAGCCCTGGCCGTGTTTTTGCTCTGCTTCGTGGCACTTGAGAGCATCTCCTCTAGAGAACTTCTTCCCGCAGGTGGAGCAGACCGAGCCAGAGGATTTCGTGCTGGATGCGATATTAGCCCACCGCAACAGAGGCCATTGCTCCAAACACGAAGACACATACCCGGAAATTACCAGCCGTGATTTGCTAACACCACCAGTGTAGCTCCTAGTGGGCTTTGAGCCTAGCCGACGGATTTGACGAACCCCACGAGAAACGAGGGATTCTGGCATCGGGATGGGGCTCTGCGGCGCTGTTCTTTGGCCCAATTCCGTCGGCTGATGGAAGGGTACTGCCACGCCAAACGTAGTGTGCCTGGGGGACGCTACAGACGGGAGACCTGGAGAGATCGTGATAGAGGAAAATCCTGGAGGAGGTTGGCGTTCTTGGAGTTCTGCGAGCGGGTAGAACTCGTCAAAGGTTGGCGTAGCCATCGAGAATACGGCGCCGAGGGCCTGCAACGCAGTTTCATTTTCGCCTGGCTGTTCGTGTCAAATTACTTAATCGCGCCTTGGCGCCACGGAACCGCAGCGCGGCCGAGCACCAGAGCTTCGCCTGGCTGAGAAGACGGCTCCCGGAATAGAACAAGACTTGATGGCGGTAATTACGGTGTTCTTGGTTGACTGCGTTGAATTCAACAGTTCGAAAGCACTCGGGATCTGAGCGGTGGGCAACAGTGCGTCCGATTCGTCGTCGACTGGGAGCATGATTGTGTTCCACAAGTCCCAAACGACACCTAGCAGAGACAAGATTAGTTTTCTCTCAACAGAGAATCAATCCTGTGATTTTCGGGCACGTACCTTGACCACCAGTACCCCGTTCCTGTTGGGGGGCTGAGGTCGTCCAGTGGCCCTCGCCTCTGGTTGGTCCGCTGCTGTTATAGAACATCCAGCAAACGCCCCAGAGAACGACCAGGGCCAGACAGATCGTCCATGGCATAGTGTGAGCCATGCATATTTTTCTCATGCCAGGGGGAAATTCGGACACCAAGCAAGGGAGGGAATACCTACACTCACACATAATGAAAATCATAAACCCATACCCGTATATAGTATGGAGCCATGTGCGAGGTATTGATAGCCTCAGAGAACAGAATATGCTGCCCAGAGACTTCACAGTTCTCTCTAGCCACGTCGCCAGCTCATCACTAGCATCGTCAACCTTGTATCCAGAGCCGTAGAGCTTTGGAGCGGTGGTCACGGCCGTAAAAACACGATTTTTCGGGTCAACCAGCATAGGCGAGCTGATGAGGAGGTCGTTGGAAACACCAGCGTAAACGTCGAGAAGGCTGAGACACGTTGATGTCCGGTTTAGCGTATCCGCGAGAGGGGTGGAGGAAAGAGTCTTGCGCAAACAGCGAACGATATCGAGTTTGTCGAATAGACCTATTTGAAATGAACTCTTTCCGTGGACGTAGAAGTGCACATTTCTGCCATCTGTGGCATTATTGGAAGATTTCTTGCGGATTACCAAGTTGGCGTGGATCGTTCTCACTTCAACGAGCAGTCGTTCCTGGTCCGTCGGATGGGGCTCAAGACTTGCAGCCGAGGCTGGTATAGCAGGGATACCATTGCCGCTGCTCGTTTTTGTGACATGAAGGGGTGGTTGGGCGGCCATGCTGGGCGTCGAGGACGCAAGCAAGCAGCAGAAAATCGACTTTGTTGAAGCCGGTGTGTCGAGATTCTCCCAGGGGCTGGGAGCCTGGTGAGAAGCCTGGGGATATTTTTTTCGGTTAGGCTGCGGGAGAAAGTGAGAGGCAAGCCGGGCTTCGGAGTACTCATGTGCATGGGCATAGGATGTGAGGATGGTGACTCCCTTGGGTGGTGGCTGTATTTCCGGGTGGTGGTTGTGCTTCAGGGTGGGCAAGACAACACATTATTGGCGGCGTTAGAAGGGTGTTGTTGAGCGAGCGAGCTGACTGGTCGCCCTGAATGCTCACACATGCAGGGTGCGTGTGCCCACCCGCGGATAGGTGCTGGCGTTGATTTCACCCACCCGCTAACACCCCAACATCCACTGACTACCGAATCCTCAGATGGGTTCCGAGTGATTTCGACAAGGAGCAGACCGGAGCTAGAGAACAGCTCAGGACGTCAAGGTCAAAATATGTGCTCAGTTATACTACAAGTCGTGGGTATCTCGTACTATCTTGCTTCACTATCGTATCACATCAGCGTCTCCCATGTAGGGTGCTTCCTTCAGTCCCGGATGACGGCCCTGGGCGGTTCCGTCAGGGTGTTGGAAGGTTCCGGGAATTGCTCCTTCTCGCCGGCCGCAGACCGCGAGGCCTTCCTCTTCATCACGCAGTATTGAATCGATGTCATAACGAAAAGAATCGAGTGCATCGTCCTGATGACAACAATGTTAGCTTTTGTACCCCAACTCCCAGCGAAAGGACAAAGAAACTTACGCAGCAACATAGAGCACCGCCATGCCCGCCATCTGCGCAATATCGGTATCCCCAGGGTTCCGCTCGCAGCCCATGGCCTTCTCATCCTTGTGCGAGACAAACCTGCATCGCTCGTACTCCACCTGCATATACCCCAGCGACGACGCAGCCGGCAGCCCAAAACAGAAGATGGCGGTCGTCAGCTCGAGGAGGTACAGCCATTTGGCGGGGCAGCGGCGTATCCAGCGCTTGCGGTGCTTGTCTGCCAGCGCCGCAATCTCAGCGACGTCCACGCCCATTGTCCACAGCGCCGCGGGGAATACGCCAACCGTCGCTATCGCCTCCTTCTTGTTTGTGGCTGCCGAGTAAGCTGCGGCGCCGATGCCCACGATACAGGCAAGGAACGAAAGCGAATGGAGCCCTGTCAGCGTGATCGCGGACCAGCTGGGGAGTCTGTTGCGCGTCATGGTCGGGCGGGGTCCGCTGTCGCGGTTGGTGCGGGGATTCGAATTGGGCGAGGGCGCGTTCGCTGTCGCTTCTCTTCGTTGCGAGTCGGTTCCGGATTGCGCGTGAGATGTTTTCGTCGTCAACTATCTGGTAACGTTATCATCAATTCTCGCCAAATTCGACCGAAACCAAAGGGAACCAAGGGTGGGCGGACCCCCATCTTTTAACCGCAAGGAGACTCGGCGAAGGATTGCTGCATCGCCTGGATTGCAACGCTGGCCCGCTGTTCAATTTGCCCGTTCGGGCGAGGATCGGTACCGCAGCACGGGCCACTTCGTGCGGAACCGCGCTGAGCCCCTCTGCCAAGCATCAAGTCGTATCGGATGCCTGCTAGTTGATTCGCTCTGTTGTGTTTCAAAGTCGCATTTCCACCAGTCAGCCCCTATTCTCGTTTCTGTCACTCAACCATCTTTAACCAAAACACACCTTCAACTGTTGTTACTTAAGAACGAACCTTGCAGACACCAGCCAGGTAACTTGAATCCACAACATCATATTTCAACCTTAATCAACCTCAAGCATCGTCAGCCATGTTCCCTACCTGCCAGTGGAAACGCTTTGATTTCCAGCAAACCATCACTCGCCCAAATAGGGCCCATAGGTAAGTCATAGATCTAAAGTTGAGCCGGTATCACCCCCGAACTGCACCTTCAACCTAGGATCATCTACCTAAACCTGATCATGCCAGCGAGAGGTCCCAAGCAGAACCGCGAATGCTCCGAGCTCCCTCGAGCGCCTTCATCTTGTCATCCACCGCAATCGCCAACGTCTGAATGTTGGCCGGCAGGGCGCTCCCGTACTCACTCACAACCTCGTTCCGTACCATCCGAGCCGAAGCAAGAGAGCAGAATCTTGGACGTTTTGCCTTCATCCAGGTGGAGACGGGCATGAGAGCCATCAACCTGGCGTCCCAGATGGTCGATGGCAATGTGGGTACACTGAGATCGTGTTCACAATATCCAGAGCGAAACTGACACTTCTGGCAGATCCCTGATATCGTCAAGGTTATTGGCGACCCAGCGTCAGCGAAAGTAATGCTGCCGCCTTATTTAGATACGCTCAAAAAAAAGGCCGAAACCTGCGTCCGAGAAGCGCAGCTCATAGATCAGAAGTTCGAGTTCTAGCTCCTCTATGTCTGCGGGCTGCATGCCGCCTGTGTACAGAAGCAAACTAGCGCCGGCGAGGCGTTGCAAAGCAACCAGCTCTGCCCAGTTGCCGAGCAAGTCCGTCTCGAGTCCCAGAAGTCGGCAGTTGATATGTCGAAAAAGACGGCCGAAGGGTTGTCCAAGCAGCTAGATATTGCGACAGACGCCTTCAAAAAAGCGTCGGATGAGCTTCCAGACGGGTGAGATACTACCCCCGACATGTCGCTTGAGACATGCTCCTCGAGGAGGTACCCGCTAAGTATGATGCAGCTGGGCCTTGCTGGGCCAACAGGTCCTGGGGGACTTGGCGGGTTCCTTGTCCTTGGCCCTCAACGCTGCCGTCCCAGTACTCCTGGAAAGTACAAGTCCTATGGCGAAGTTCAAGCTCGGGGCCTCCATTGTTGGCGGGTTTCTCCATCCAGGCCAAAAGGACAACAAACCTGGACCAGCCGTCGAACAGCCATCCACACCCCCTGACAACCAAGGGGCTGCTCCCACGGACGGATTGCCGCCTAGCCCGATGCCGCCACATGCCACCGACCCTGCCTAATCCGAGGTTGTGAGGATCATTGCATACATTGCCACTCTCCAGGCCATCGTCAGTGGGACCAAGTCCAGTGGTGATCGATTGGGAGATGGCGCGCGGGACCAGACCTTCCGACGCCAAGTCAAGCATGAAATTCCTCCTCACTATGCTGCAGGACGCAAAAACTCGCTTTGCCTTGGTTGCCGCGACCGGTGATCCCAGCCAGACTTTGACTGAGATTCTCGAGGCACTTGTGCAAATTGCCGGGGGCATTGCCGACGTCGTTGAAAAGTCCAAGCAAGTCTCGTCCAGCTGGCCGGAGAAGGACTCCAAGCTGGTCACGGGCTGGCAGTCTCAGTTCGAAACGGCGTACAGGAAGGCAAACACGCTCGCGGCAACGGCGAGGTCTATGCCTGGAAACCCGGGGTGTGGCGTGAGTTCTCCCCCAAGGCCGCCGTGATTGATCTGAATGTTGCTGACGAATGTATCGATCTTGACGAGTGAAGGTGCCCACCATGCCTCCGGGCGCTCCTGGTTCACGATACCCGGTTAGCTCCAAGTCAGCCCAAGCCCAGGCGGTGTTGGAGGCAGCCAAGAACCGGCTTGCCACGACATAGTCACTGTTGGTCACAACCCAGGAGAACTATACCAAGTCATCGGCTCTTTTGGTAGAGCAGCAGAATAAACTGGGAGATATCCAGGCGACTTTGACGAAGCTAACGGCCACCACAATTAGTCTTGTACGTATGATCAAGATTCTGCACTCGTGATGGCATACCTTTCGCTAACAACGTGCGGCCAAAAGACCGAGATCAAGAGGATCCTCATTGAGTGTATCAAGCTTCTCATCAACCTCAAGCAACAAATAAACGACCTCGTTCGGTTCTTCAAGGCCATGATGTCTCTCATTGAAATCTGCGTCAAGCTCCAAGTGGCTCCGTTTTAGCCGCGATCAAAGCGATTGTTGCCGCCGACGGAACCGACCCAAACGATAAATTGAGAATTGGCGATTATACGTTGACAGACTTCCAACGCTCGGTAAGTCCGCCACACTCGGCTCGAGGCGAACTGTTGCTGATTTAGCGTGGCAAGTATACGGCGCGGCCATCACCTTGCGCATTGGCTCTCAGACAAAGACGCTGTGTTGAAGTAAAAAAACTACCCCGGGTTCCTCTTTGTGAGCTCTGCTCGCAATTTCGGGCTCTCTTCAGCACTCGACCAGCGTTTTCCAGGCCCTTGCGCGGTTCTGAAAACCACATATCGGCAATATACGCCCATCACGCGACAGAGGCCGCTCTCGAGGATGCTGCAACTGGAGGATGTGTCGTCTGTTAGTTGCTGCTGGACAGACTCTGTGCCATGACAATCCACGATGCAAATAGAGAAAACAAAACTTCACTCGCCGATGGCCTGTGCTACAAAGCGGAGGCATCCGTGTCTTCGCCAGACATCTCCCTGATCTTCTATTCCACCGGTCTCGATGAATGGAAACCCTGGTCGCCATTAGTGCTGCTCAAGTTTGACCCTGTCGACTCGTCCATCTCTCTCCTGGATGACCAGAGGTCGTCCGAAGCTTTGGAGAGCACAACGACAGGGTCACTGCGAAGTTTGCAGTTGGCAAAGTACTGGTTGCAAAACTTCGAGCAACACTCCGTTTGCCGTTTTCCGGTCACGGGCGCGGAGAAGTTGCCCCAGATACTCTTCCACATCTGGAAAAACGAAGACACGTTCAAGGCTCGCCTCTGCCGCAATTTTTCGATGCCCGTGAGGTACGTGACCCTCTGTCATCGATGGGGCCCGAATCCAACACTTCGGCAACTGAGTTCGAATGCTACAGAGCTTTTCGAAGAAATTCCAGTTCCTAGTCTTGAACAGGTGTTCCAAGAAGCCATGGCGATGACCTGGAGTCTTGATATTGCTTATCTCTGGATCGATTCACTTTGTATCATTCAGGACTCTCCATCTGATTGGGAGATACAGTCACGCAACATGGGTGGCATTTACATGAATGCTGTCTGCAACATCGCCGCCGGAAGCAACGACAACGAAGGCCTGTTTGTGAACCGCGATCCGTTTGTCCATTTCTCGCCTCACCTTCTAATTGATTGGGCCAATGTTGGCGTGGATCATGACGGCGAACCAACATTCGAGGCTTCTATACTCTCCGGGATACTTGGAATTGGTCCACCAATGTGAGCAAAGCGCCACTGAATCAACGGGGATGGGTGTCTCAACAGCGGGAGCTCTCGCAATTCACCCTTACCTTTGGGCAGCGTCAGCTCTACTGGAAGTGTAAGTTCTCGCATGCGAAAGCTTTCCGAACTTTGTCCCCGGAATGGATGGCTATCAAATGTGGTACACGACTAGGAGTTTTTGGGATTTGGTCAAGGAGAAAGCAGAGCCGGATGCAGTGGTCCGATTCTGGTATGGATTTGTCGAACGCCACTCTTCTACAGCCTTAACTCGGAAATCCGATCGGCTACCGGCTGCTTTCGGCATGGCACAGAGCTGTGGCGTTTCATGCCTCGAAATTGCTTCCTTGCGGGCTTGTGGGAAAGCCACTTGGCCGAGAGTTTACTTTGGAGGGTGAGCGACTTGGAGACTGCGGAGAGAGGCGCCGAACCTACAACGACAACCGTTCTCGTCGACTTCCACGTCCCTTCTTGGTCATGGGCCTCACTGGACTGCGCCGTTGTTTGTGATACACATACCATATTTGGCGAAATTGGCGTCGTTGCAACTGTTATTCAGCATGGCATTGTACTTCTCTCAAGGCAAGCAATGCTTCCCAACTCTTTCGTGAGCTGCAACCGACTGCGGATCACTGGTTATCTGTTGAAGCTTGTGGAGACGTTTCAAAAGGCAGCGAGCTCTGACGAGACCCATTCGTTTAAGCTTCATCCCGATATCCCAGACCCAAACACCACCGATTCTGAAACCATTCTCAACCTACCAACACTTCTGGAGACCCGGCCTGATGTTAGAGTTCAGCAGAGGAAGTTGAGCAACGCCACTCTCTTACTCCCCATTATGGTTACGGTACACATCGATATCGTGAAAGACCTCCTAGTCAACCCATCCAACCACGGAGCCAACACATTTTCCCGTGTTGGCACATTTGAAGCATGGTTTACAGACGAAACACATCTTCGCACCATATTTCCAAATTCGACGGGGGAAAATGATGGACGGGATGACGACTCAGAGGAAGACGATACAAGTTCTTTTTATTTGATATAAGATTTGGATATATTGGTGCGCCCTATATATCTGACCTCACTCATTCTATAGTTGTTTCTACACTGTACCTCAACAGCGCCGCCTTGCATCGCCCTTCCGGCCTAACCATCTCTAGCAATACCATCGCAGTCATGTCCTCTGCCATCTCGTCTTACACCACTCCGAAAAGTCCGTACAATGCGGACACGGCACCGCATTCTCATGAATATCCCTCGCACACCGCTCACACATCTTCCTATCCGTCCCATCAATCATCCGAAACCTCTCCTTCGTCGATATCGCCGCCACCTTGAAAATCTCCATTCCCACGGTTACCTCCTGCCCCGCCGCCGACACCAAAATATTCCACAAACACGGAAAACACATCGCCCTCTCGTCCGGCCCCTCCACATCCTCCTCCGCCAACCGCAACACTCTCTCCCCCTTCCGCCGTGCAAGGTACCCCCTGACCGCCGCCCCCTCAATCAGATGCCCCCTTATCTTGGGAATCACGCACCTCCCACAAAGCCTTCGATTCCCGTACGTCGTACCAGGGTACCGATGCCCATGCATCTCAAACACCACATCCCACCCCGCGAAGTTCTGCACGCGCAGCTTCCGCTCCATGACGCCAATCGGCAAGTTCCGCCGGAGGGTGCGGCACGTGTTGCGCAGGGAGACCAGGTCGTGGAGGGACAGCTGGGAGGTCTCGAAGATGGCGGAGTGGATTTCGAAGGGGAGCATGGTAAGGAAGAGGTCTGGCTGGGAGGGGGGTTTGTGGGTGAAAAGGGGTTTCTTGGGGAGGAGGTCGAAGGCGTGTTTTTCGGGGTCGAAGGGTTGTGGTTGTGGTTGGGTTGTGTGCTCTGGTATGGGGTCACGGCCGGCGCTGATGGTGAGCTCGGCCATGCCCGGGAGCAGAAGGGCGACGGGCGCGTCGGCGTCTGCTTGTTCCGATTCATTGTGGGTGGTTTGAGGCTGTTTTTCTGGCTGCTGTTGTGGTTGTGGTGGTGATGGCGGCGCGGGCGGAGGTTGCGGGGTTGAGTTCGTAATGGCATTTGCGGGGCGGGCATCCCACCACCGGCGGATTATGGGGTTGGCGCGGAGCAGCCCTGTGAGGCGGTCGAGGAGCAGCTGCCGCCGCTGAATCGGAGCGCTGGTGTTTGTGGCTGCCATGGTGATGTCGAAGACTGAGGGTGCGTAGTGTTGAGTTGGGAGAGAGACGTCTCCAGGAGGCGAGATCGTCGGTTGATAAGCTGCTGTTGCCTTGACGCGTTTGCGCAGTCGTCTCCCGGTGAGGCGGGAGGCCAACTACCGGGGACGGTTAGCGCTGTCACGGACGGCAGTGGCGGGGGCTGAATTGGCGGTGAGTTTTGGCGCCAAGGACGAAAGCTGCCTTCCCAAGTAGGGTTCGGAAATGAAAATTCGTCATTTCAGAATTTCACCATTTTTGGATTTCCAGATTCGAAACTGAGGGCCCTTGAAATAGTGAAATTTTCAGTGCCAAGGTAGGCCCACATTTTTGCTGACTGAGGGCCTGACTGGGGCTGGGATTAGTGTCCAAAAGTATGAAAATCCCCACTTAAAAGTGGAAAATCAAGACTATTCTGCCCACTCTCCGTCATCCGACTCCTCTACACCTATAGTAATAATGCGGATTAAATCAGCCTCACTAGGGGCATCACTATACAAAGCCTAGTGTTTATCTTCCATCTCTATTAACACTACCTCCTTAACGGTCTCCTACCTGTTACTAAGCGTAACAGATATTATTAACTAGCTGCCAGCCACTTATAGTTAACATATACGCTTTAAAACCTTTACGTTAATGAAAATAAAAACTAATTAATCGGTTTTATCTAATGTAAGGTAATTTTAAAGGCAATTCTATAAGAATTTTATTATTAAAAACGAACGCTTAGAAGGCACACTATTAGCTAAGGTAGAGAAAATTTAGTATGTTAAGTAAGCTAACTTAAAATCCGTAATACTTAAACGTAGTTAAAAATCGTAAGGCTTTATATCGTTACTAAATAGTAAACCTAAGCTAAATAAAAGACCTTCCTACTTCCTAAACGCGATAAATTAATATTATACAGTTAACCAGTCGTCTAATAATATATATTATTATAAAAAAGTCTTAATTTAAATAAGGTAGTTAATTAAAAGGTTAATTAATTAAGCGTTTAAATCTAAAGCCTTAATAATAAGGTAAATATCTAATGTTTATTTTACCTTACAGTTAGTAAAGGTTATAAAAAGCATAAGCTAGTTAACTTTAAAAGAATACTCTCTACCAGCCTTTAAAGCTCACTACACCTACTGAATTTAACGCTAATTCCAGAGAGTTTAACTAATATATAACTAATTAGATTCTAAAGCGGATTAAACCTTTTTAATTAACTTAATAACAGTTATTAAAACCTTAATATTATATTAAAAAACGTAATTTCTAAAGGTAATAATAACCTTATTTAAGTTATTACCATTAGACTGATCTTTAGTTATAATAAGGTTACGTACTTAAGCTTAAAAAACTTCTTTACTTTTAAAAACGGAAGTTAACGTGCTAAATTACATACCTTAACACGTGATAATAAAGGTAATTAACGCCTTCCTTTTTCTGTAAATTAAAAGTTATTAATTATAAAGGCATGTAAGCTGTAATTTTAAATTCTTAAAAAAGTTAATAACTTTAGTAACGTTAATAAAGGTTACATTCTAAAGGGTAATAGTAGTAATGTCTTTAATTAACAGTTAAAAGCTGTAAGAATTGTAAAGTGTATATAAAACGTGTAAGAACTTAAATCTAACTACCATCTCTCTATAAAACTTTCACATTATAATGTTAATATTAGTAACTATATTATTAATCTTTTTAATATTATTATTTATAAGGTCTTAGATTAAAGGTGTAATAAGCAATATTATATTTACTATTAAATACCTTATTTCCCTTATATTAATTATTTTCCAGTAAAAAGCTGTAATTAAAGGTATTTAAACAGAGACGTTAATTATCTTATTATTAATGTAATCGTTAAAACTATTAATAATAAGGTTAATAAGCTTAGTATCGTTAATGTAGTTATAAACTAAGTCGTGTAATTTAAACTATACTTTAAGGAGCAGATTACTAATAATGCTAACTAATAATAACTTTTAACTAAGATTTAAAACATTAAAAAGGTCCTTTATCTTAAGGCTTTTAAGTAGCAAAAATAGTAATCTTATAATAAAGACTACTATAATAGCTATTCTTATAACTATAACTTATAACCCTTATAAGACAGGCTAAATAACATAGTAAAGTATAATCTTCTAAACCTTTTACCGTTAGTTATATCGAAATTAATTACACGCTATTAAGTATACACGCTTACGTAAAACGTTAACAGTTTAAACCTTATCGCATTACTTATACCTAACTTAAGGGCTTTTAAACTTTAAATCGTTATAAGCACTAAATTCGGCGTTAATTTCTTCGGTTAAGAGGGTAGAAACTATAACAGTATCGATATATAAGGGTATCGCGAAAGTAATAATTATAAGAGGGCTTGCTTTGGATAGTGTTAAGGGTTAGCAAGAGGGGCTGTAAAATGGCGAGTCTGGTGATAATTTTGCTAGCGTCGAAAATCCTGGTGTTTCTGGTGAAATCTAACCATATATAACCCTAACCCTTTCAATATGTGGTCCGTGCATGAAATTTTCCAATTTCGAAAATTGAAGGAGTGAAAAAAGTGAAATTGCGAAAGATGGCAGGTTGACTTGAAATTTCCGAACCCTATTCCCAAGGGCCTGTCTTCAGCCCTCGCAAGCGGGGTTCCCTGGTCGCCCAACCCCGCCAGGCAGCATCTCATTTCCCATTTCGCTCGCCGCTTCTGATCATCCTTGCGTCTCGGAACGGCCGTACTCATCCCGAACAGCCATCATCTCGGACGCCCCGTGGCCATGAGGCTTTTGCACACGAAATCGTTTGCGCTTGAGGTGTTCTTCGGCAACAACACACCCCCGTACGCCATCCTCTCGCACACATGGGGTCAAGAAGAAGTCCTCTTCGAGCATGTCAACGGCGGACTGAAGCCCGGAACAACCCAAAGGCTGGGTTGGGCCAAGGTGCGCTACAGCTGCGCGCAGGCGGCTTCAGATGGATACGGATATGTCTGGATCGACACGTGCTGTATCGACAAGTCGAGCAGCGCTGAGCTTTCCGAGGCCATCAATTCCATGTTCAAGTGGTATCAAGACGCTGATATCTGCTACGCGTACCTTGAAGACGTCGATATCAACATCGATCTCAGCACTCCCACCCCCCGATCTGCTTTCCCGTGGCTGCTTTCGGCAAGCCGGTGGTTCACCCGGGGATGGACGCTGCAAGAACTCATCGCCCCCCAGGATGTCCGGTTCTACTCTCGGTCCTGGATGCTCATCGCATCGAGGCAGGATGACGAGGTCTTCGCACGTGCCATAGAGAAACGGACTGGAATTCCACTATCGGTTCTGAAGAGGGATTCGTGTTGCTACGTAGGACAACATCTTCGCGGCACTGCGCATCGATCAACGCAAAAGTGCCCGGGCTGCCATAAAGCGGTTAATTCTCTAGATATCCTCAACCATCACAGCATCGCAGAGCGTATGTCTTGGGCTGCTTCCCGCCAGACTACGCGGATAGAAGACCAATCGTATTGCCTTCTGGGTCTCTTCGGTGTTCACATGCCGCTCCTGTACGGGGAGGAATCTCGCGCTTTCATTCGGCTTCAGGAAGAAATCATCAAGATATCCGACGACCAGTCTATCTTCGCCTTCGCCAATCAATACGAACACGGCGATGATACCCTCTTAGCACGGTCGCCGGACGCTTTTGACAAGTCATGTGTGACCTTCCTGCCGAAGTCTCAAAATAGGCAAGAAGAGTCATCCACGATGATTTTGACATCAAAGTATATCCAGACCAAGATGACGATTTGCCCATGTACAGTGCGGACGAGCTCGTGGGATCCCGAGCCGTCTGACTCTGATGGATCTAACGTAAAGATGTCAACAGGCGTAGTGCAGAGCTGCTATCTGGGGATTCTCTCCTGTGGTACAAAGTCGGATCTGCTTACTCGTCCGGCGATTCTACTTAGTGCAGTAAAAAATAACGAAAAGACCTTTCGCAGAATCAATAACCACGTATTATTGACAATACGACCACTATCTCTCAAGGACACAACTGGCATAGACTTTGAGCCACTCGGTACGTCTTCTATGTATTCTCATGGATTCAGCGTCAACCACTGACACGGTGTCGAACTCAGAGAGCATAAATTGCACCTATGACCTGCAAGATGCTACTTCCGCAAACATCCATCTTCTTTTAACAAAGCCCGACAATGAGAGATCAGACGCGTCAGAAGAAACCGGGGAAACGACGTCAGCACTGCGAGTTATCTATCCTCCGCAAGTAAAATGGGTTCTCGCATGCCCGAACAATGGTTCTCGCCGTAAAAACGCCGTGATATCTCAGGGTTCTGGCCAGAATTCCACCATAACTCGCGATTGTCGGTACTTTCCGTCGACCAAAAGCCCCAGCTTATGCTCGGATGATAATTCCGACAAAGATCCTATCGGGAGGAATGCGATCCTCTGCTTCTTTCTACAGGCGCAGCAGATACCTCTCTGGGTCGTTTGGGGCACTATGTACGGTGCATTTTCCCGTCGTCCCGGGGACCCTCCTGAGGATGACGAGTTCACGAGGCCGTGGTGCAGAATTCTGCAACCACGAGACGCGGGTGGCAGGATTCCCAGCGACATAAGAACTCTAGCGGATCTCCGGTCGTGGGCAACCAGCGAGCTAGCTGGGTGTTTCGAGTTTGTGAAAGGTAGAGCAGAGTTAGAAAAGCTATGGGAGCTGGAACCCCCCCCCTCCGGAACCTGGGACTTTCAGGATTTCGATTCTCTACTGCACAAGAGTCACAGCGGGGTTGATTATTTTGTCGTGGCAGAGATTCGGGAGGTGGAGTTTCTGGGATCTACCATGTACGAGCTTGAGATCAAAGTTATGGTATCTGCCATGTACGAGCGTGAGATCAAAGTCATCACATCAGGCGATGGCGCTGATAAGGAGGAGACACGCACGAAGGGGGGAGGAATTGTGGGAAGATTTGACGCCGCCTCCCTGCTCGTAGAGAAATAACATGGAACTTGGAGACACCAGGGGTATTGTGTTTCACCCCTACCAACTGCTGATGCAGATCAGGGTACCCGATATGGGGTCGAGCCACGAGGTTCTATGGTACTAGTTGATCAAAGCTATCTGCGAGGTCTGAGACTGTGATCGAGGATTGCTAAATACTTCTGTAGTCCGTAACATGATGGCGGTGATCCCCGTGGTGGATTCCAACCTTGCCTCCCTTTTCCGCAGATGCCCTCTCCATCAATCAGCTCTGTAACTGTGATGTACATTTAGCTACAATATATTCCTTCATCGCTTTCGCCTGATCTTGCCGGTGTTTCCAGATGTCATCGTGTATCATCACCCATCACTCAGTCAAAACCGCTTTCAGTTTTCAGATCCACCCTCCTCAAAACGAAGAGTGCGGAGCGCGCAGTGCTCAAGGAAATGCTCTAGACCCCATCCGTTCCACACTTCGAACTTGCTCAAGGCGTGCAGGAATCGACGACGATTGATAAGCGTTCCGTGCTCGGGCACAATATACTCACCATGCTGACTAAATTCTTCAACAATCTCATCATCCATCACTTCCACAAATCGAGAACCGTCATTTCCAAGGAACACCCTGCGGGATTTGAGAGAGCTTGTCGAGTTCTGAGGCTTCTTGATGGTATAGTCGATGATGTATAGTTCGCGGCCATGATAACTTCTATATATATAGTCGAAGAATCTATGAGTCTGGCGCCAGAGCTCCTCTAAACCATGCGGATGTTCCAACTGATGCACCCATTCAGTGTTGAAGTCGACGTCAATGTTCCACAGCTCTTCGCCCGTCCGCTGAGTAAAAGCGTTAGTCGGGAAGCCATACGGCAACGCACTGAGGCCTGTTGGTTGGAAGACGATGAGATCCTCGCGGGGAAATATGGTGATGTCGGGGCAGCTTGTGGCATCGGTCGTGCTATAACGCAGGGATATTGGTATGCCCTTGTCGGTCGATATTCCCCTCCATGCCTTTTGATGATGACGTGTGACTCCCTACAGGCAGTCATGAGACCTTCGTCAGTCCGGTTCCGAGTCAATGAGGGACTCTTTATCTTGAAAGAGTCGGCCAGCAAAGCCCCCGCTGCATATTCTCCCGTCCGGCCTGCAGGGATCGGCGGAGGAGGGCGGCAGTTCGAAATGCCAATCGGGTGATTTCGCTATGTAGCGACTCGGTGTCAACTTCGACCACATGGTCGTATATGGTGAAGACATGGACGCCCGGCTGATTGGAACGGATGGCGTTCTTCCAGATCATCTCTCTGAGTTTGAGCGGCAGTCGCGGGAACAGATGAAACTCCTTCGCCATTGTGAAGGGTCGATTATGGTGAAAGAGGGGTCAATTTCTCAAAGACACAACTCAAGGTGTGATTTCTCTCCTTGGGTGGGCGGATTGATCGTGGAATTGCAGGGTTCGGCTTGCTGGCTAGCAGAAGTACGATATTTGAAGGTGCGCCTTCCTCCGGTGAGTAGCGACTCGCGATCGAAACCACCACGCGAGGTATGGATTTCGGCTCTGCTCGTAGTCAGCAACATATCCTCGTAATCAAAGCAATCAGCGATTCTCAAATTGAGAGAGACCTTAAATTCTCGCGGAAGTAGTCGTCGTCGCAGTGGTTGGTGGTGAGGGATTGATTTGGCGCAGTGGGCAGGATGGCGGGGGGAAGAAGGCTGCGAGAGAATCCGGCTGTGCCCCACTTTCCGCTCTTGAGCGTCTGGACCCACAACAATGAATTAAAGGTCAGGTAGTTGTGAAAGAAAGAACATCCTGAATCTGGGCAATTGGGGCCCAACCTCCTCGCTGTTATCGTGGCTACCTCCAGAGCTGTCGATGTCGTCGCGTTTTGACTCCACCTGGGTCCGCCTTGCACCGCCGGTCGCGAACGAAGCGCTCCATGAAAGCAGGGAACAGGGTAGAAATATGGTAGACACACCGCGTCCTCCTGAAAACAGCCATCGCAGGGAGCTCTAATCACCCTTATCGGGGGGCACTATCGGGGTGTTGAGCACAAGAATGAGGATTGTCCCACAGCCTTGCCAAGACACCCCACTCAACGGGTGAGAAAGGAAATTGGTGGTTCGCTGCGAAGAGGATAACTTCAGTCCCTACTCTAAATATCCTAAGCAAGAGGTTCTTAGCGAAATATTCTAGCCCTCTACTTCTTTAGGAAGGAAATGCGTGATAGATGCAAAGCCGATGAGCTCGGAATGCGAACTTGGAGCGGAAAAGAGGAATCACTAAGGTGATAAATACCAGATGCGATTGGAAGTGGATGAATGGCGACCGCCACAGTCAGATGCCCAAACTTGCCAGTGAGTAAGTCTGTCCCCCAGCCCTGGCACATGCAATGACGGGGATGCACAGGAACAAAAACAAAAGGCAGCAGATTGGTACAGCCAGTTTGCCAACCTTGACTCGGAACACACGCAGCACGGCTGAAGAAGAGCAAATGGTGATGGAGAATCAACTGGGCACCATTGCATTGAGAATCCTGTATTTGAGCTGAAAACCGCTTTTCCTTGGATCATGGCCGCGGCCGGGCATCGTTGCGGGTAGAGAGGGAACGCGCGATCTGTTCTGCTGTGGGACGAGAGTGACCTAAATGCAGAGGGCGTTGCTCCCATAGCAACACGAGCCAGATCAACTCATCGCGTTGCGGAAGCCGTCAAACGCGTCGTTGTCGCGAAGTGGGTCCGCCGCCGTAGCTAGCACTGTATGTTGCTACACTTCAACTCTTGACACCCCCACCTTCCTCCCCTCAGCTTCCTTCTCTGACACGAACATCGCAACACAACCGCGATTTCTTCCTTTTGCAATACCAAGATCCCCTTCTTCTAGAGCAGGTCTCTTCATGATACCATCCAGAGGATTTGAAATCTTCACCTTTTTCTTCGTCTTTCCATCTTTCGCGCACCGGCACTGGCACCCCGCGCCGCAGTCTCGTTGCGGTCCTGCTTGCGATCTTTTCGCCCACAGCTTTTCTCTTTCAATCTCCCGCCTTGGTACTCTTGCCTTCTACCAACAGCCTCCTAGCTTTCCCTAGTGATCGCGACTAGATCACGACTAGCACCAAGAGCAAGCGCACATACCTTTGCGATCAAGAGCTCGACGGACGACAAAATGAGTTCGCCGATCCTGCTACCGAGCATGGCTCGGAAGCGCCTGCTTGAGGCACCCCTCGAGGACAACAAGCGCCGTCGAAGCGATGGCCACGTGGAGAAGTTGGATCCGACCTGCCCCGCGCAGCAAGTTGTTGGTCACTCGGCCACGTATGAAGCACCATATTTCAACCGACTTCGGGAGCTGCAGCCGCAGCTCAATAACCCTGGATCGGATATTTGGGGAGTTTCTCCTGTTTTTCCGTCGCTTCCTCGTCTTTCTGCCTTCGGCCCAATCCTCCCCAACGCCCTTCTGCTCGGATAGATCGCCGACATCTTTCACTTCACCTCCGATCCCATCCTCTTCATCTCTCTGCAGGCCCAGCGCTCCTATCAAATTCTTTGACCCCTGCCACTCGCTCCATTCTTGAAGGGTCTGAGCTAACAATTGAACAGGTCCTCGGATGACCAACACGGTGACCAAAAGTCCAACTCGTCGTTCGCAGACCAGACGATTCCCTCCATCGAGATGAGCGACCAGCAGACAGACGAGAGCTGTACTATCGGCAGCGCATTGAATTGGGGGCATGAAGAGGGTTCAACCATGGCCATCGCCATCAACACCAACGTTAGAAATGGCGCTACCCGCTTCGCGGTTCCAAACCCAAGCGACGATATCTTCGGTGAAACACCAAGACCGAGAAACGCTCTGTACGTCCCGCGAGGATACTACCTCGCAGGCACCGCGCCTTATCAACGTGTCCGTCGCATCCCAAGGCTGCATATCCGAAGCGGCAATGATGATCCCATCCGTATCTCACTGAAGACGCTCGACGACTATGCCAACTATGACCTACACACTCAATCTCGTCGGCTTCAGGGAAGATCGAGCTGAAGCATTCAACAATACGAGCAGGATGCGTTAGGAGGAATATGTTGTATATCTCAGGCAGGCCGCCAAGATCAAGCTACGGGCTATCCATCGGTTGGCCTTCCCGTCAGCGACCATGACGAATCGCATTCTTCAAACGAACGAAGAACGAGCGAGTAGGAAATCCCCGTGACAGTCTCCGCTAAAGACGGGCAATCTACATATTGAAGACCACGACGCCATATTGGACTCCAAGGAGCCAACCATTAATAAATTTGAACCAAGCGCATAATCGAGCGTAAGTAATATTCTATGGTTCGGAGAACGCAATGAAGAAGAGAGAAAACTAACTTCCTGCCCACTTCATAGCAAGATGCTTCCATCCATTGTCGCCCTGGTCGCCGGAAGCGTCAGCGATATTGATGACGTCAACAGAGCATTCGTGGCCGAAAACCCGTTCGCTAAGCGGAACTACATCGCTCAGGGCATCTACATGCTGGATGAGCGTGAGCTCATCGACCTATTAGGAGAGCCTCTTCACGCAGCAGCCGCCAGTCCGGCTGGTGATGATGCGGCGACAGCGATTCGGGACTCGCAAAGCAAAATATACGATCATGGGCCTACGCTCCGCACTGATCTGCACCTCGACGACGACCGCAACCGAACGACTGGGCGCCACGACGGCCGCATAGGGCTCAAAATTGGAGAAGAAGCACGCCATGATGTTGTGAGCTGAGAAGACGGGGGCCTCTTTGATCAGGGGTCGATGTCAGACGCTTCGCCAGAAGCGCAGCTCAGCTGACGTGTTACGGTGTATAAGCGTACCGTGGATTATAGGGAGTCAGGTCACTGACGAGTAGATGATCCAGCAATTAGTAGTAAGATAGATGATCTAGTCTAGAGGAGCGCCGCAGGCGCGAGGGCTCACGAAGTATTTGTGAGCCCGAGCAACTGTGGGGCTACGGCTAACTAATACGGCGCTAGTGGTTTAAACCACAACATGACGAGCACCCAGTTGTCTACCTATCATACAAGCAGAACACATCCAGAGCCCTGGGAATTTCTCCCTTCTGCGCTGATTCGTCAATCCAGCAGTGCAATTATAACCCAGTCGTCTACCACATTCCATTCTCCAGCATCGGAGTCCAATCCTGTTTGGTCCACAAAAGGGCGTGTGCGAGATCACCTCGGAGGTCTCTCTGCGCAGGAGGTCACAACCAGACCCAATTTGTCCGGCCTTTCCGACATCTCTTGCACCGTCCTATCGCCATCTCCCAGCTCCTGGCGTTGTTCGGGTTGCCCTGCCGGTCCCACGTGTTGTGCTAGGCGATGCCGCTGCTGGACGCACTGTCGAGGTATGTGTACTGGGAGCCGCCCGAGTTGCTGAGCCCTTGCCCCAGTGGTTGTTGTTCGGTTTGTAGCTACACAAAAACATGGTGATACGTTCGTTTGTGATCCACCACGGTGTGTTAGTCAAGGCAGGCTTGATTGCAGACTTTCTCTGGGTTGTGAATGTGGCCAGGTTGCACACATGCCGAGAGGCATTGCGTGCGCGTTTCCGAAGCCCTAGGTGCCCCTGGAATTGGCAACGCGTTCAACCAGAGTCTTGAGTCCCGCGTCATGAGCCCCTGCGTCCAGCTTAAAGCGGGAATGGCTTATCAGGGTTCCACGTGTATCGTGCGCACAGCCTGTGTTGCGGGAGGCTTGTGGGGTGGAGAAATGTGCCGCAAGTCTCGCAGAGGACCCTCAGCTTGTTGCTCTCTCGGCCAATATCCTCCTCGATCTGTAGTTGTCGTTGCCATGACCATCAACCTCTTTCTTAGCGGACTCTTCATCCTGTGTGGTCTCCTGGACTCGCCGCAGGGTTCTTGTGCTTGCAGGAAGGGGGGAGGACGTAAATGTCAGAATTGCTGTGCTAAAAAAACAATTATATATAGGACAGTGGGTGCTTTGAAACCTAGACGCCTCCTGTGTAACGCCTAATGCCTCAGCCTTTTGGGCCATCTTCTTGAGCTTGTTTGAGGGAGGGCTGGACGAGAATCCACCCTCTGTAAATATCACGCGGTCGATCACCAACTCCACCGCGAAGCACCAAGTTGTTCAGTCCTCGCGGTAACCCCTATAGTGGTCGTGGACAGTAGCCAAGGAGATGATCTCTTTCGCCTTTCCCTTGAGGTCGCCGCTGGGGAGGCCAGTCTCCAGCTCGACCTATCGACGGACACGCTTTAATATGTGTCTAGACGTCCGCACGGCTGTAGAGGCTTGTCCATTATGTACTCTGAACAGATGCCGGAGATGATTCTGGTGTTGACGGCAAGAGAGATGGATACTGCTGTCATTCGGCAGCAAGAGAGTCCAGATCTGGGAGCTACCAAGGGTATATTGAGATGACTTGGCCAGGTCCTTTCAACAACAAAGGCACTTTGGCCTAGTGGCGGTTCAATCTAAGATTCGGTCGACAGTCTGTCCCGTCTTGCGGTACTAGTTCCCCACTTGGAGCCACACTCGAGCCTCTCTTTTTTTGGATTTCTTTCCTCCCAAAGGACTACTCCCAGCCGTAGATAAACCCACTGCCAAAAGTCCTGCTGCAATAGACAAATATGCTGAAATCTTTTTTTGCTTTTGAGCTGACTTCTATAGATGCCCACTTCATTCGATTGGACTCTCATCCAGTTGAATACGTCCCAGCTGACTGTTATAAAGCAGAACGTCCTTATGGATGACTGATAAAGACAATTGATTCGGGGAAAGCTAGGTAGGTGCCGAGTGGGAATGAACTGGCTACAATGGAAAAAGCAGAGATGGTGGGTTAGCTGGCAGCCACCGAAGGCAGAACACAATTTCTATGCTTCTGAGTTGCCTGCACTTGATCACCAATAGTTGGCATTGGTACTGAGGGAGCCCTCCGGGTGCCCAGAGTATCAAGTGCATCTGTTTTATTCTGTAACGCAACACCAACCCTACATCTCGTCGTTGCTAGTCAAGGGACATGGTTGTTACCCAGTCTCCCTGTCCATACCACCTTCTCTCCTTGGAGTCAGCAAGCGCCCGTGGGCACACAACCTCCGACGTCTCATTGGGTAAAAATTCGAAGAACTCTTTTGGAAGGCTGGGGGAAAATAGAAATCGTCAGTACCCTTCGACGACCTCAGACCAATACACACGGAGCAGGGGGATGCGGAGCTCATACCTCTTCCTCGTTTACTGTAGAGCCTCCTTCTTGGCCTTGTGTGTTTTGAACCATTGTTGTTTCAAAACATAGCGGGAGAAATCCCCCTCTGCCACTTCCACCGGTCATAAATAAGATACTCAATAGCCAGAGCCCAAGTCGTTCTGTCCCGTCGATAGCCTCTGTACCGGTCCATGACCATGTCGCTTCCGGCGTGATTCTTGAGTTTTCCCTTCAGGTCACGGTTCTTCAGGCCAGTCTGCTGTTTGACTTCCTAGAGCACCACCGTGTAGACACGGCTGTTTGCGCGGTTGTAGAGCTTCTTCCAGTAGCCGGAGCGCACGAAGGGAGGGACCGGATTGGCTTGGCCATCCCAGCCGTCGATCGGGCCCGACTGTTGGGGAGGCTGAGGTCGTCGGTCAGGAACTGGAGAAGGAACTCGAGATTAGTACAGCCGTATGCTCGAGCCTTGATGTGCACATACCTGAGGGGAATTGATCGGGGCGCTAGCGAGCGCCTTTGTAGGAGAATCGGTGGCGGAGGGCTTCCCACCTGCGATGGCGTCGCGAGCAGATCGAGCCCTCGCGTCCGTGTTGGCGGAGAGTCTCATCGAGTGTTCGATCAAGTCCGAGCCGTGGGTTTTCTTCCACAAAGAACGTTTGCGGGGGAAGGTGTCATCATTTGCGGCCATTTTTGCGGTGGTGTGTGTAGAAATTTTCTGCTGTGTTGTTTCTCAGTGGAGGCGGTTGTTGCTCCAGCTGCAGGTGGTTGAGAAGTGGGGTCAACACTCGCTGGTGAGCGACCAGGGCAATGTTTCTTTTGCGGGAGGAACACACGAGACATTGCCACACTTCTGGGAATAAAATCATTTGTGAGCAATTTACAGCTCAGGCCTGATAATTCCACCTAAAAGAGGGCTAGGCGAGCGGGTGCCAAAGACGCCGGCAGATTGAACTCCATGGGATGTTAGTACTAACAACCCTCACTTCAAAATGGAGAGGGGGAGCAAGAAGCCACGGTCCTACGGACCGGCCCGTCCTCAGCTGACCGTATCACCAGGATATCATTACCCCATCTCACAATACCGGCCTCCCCGCGGCGGATGGGGGAAACCCTCTGGAAAACCACAGGGGCGAACGGGTGTCAACTACCTACCTAGAGACACGGGGGGCTGGTTTTTATTGTCTTTGTTTTCACCAGGCTCCAGACCGGGTTTCCCGTCTTCTTTGCAGAAAAAGAGCAAAAAAGGCCGCGGTGGCATTATGCGCAATAGAGACTAGAGATATTCTAGATGAGTAGTTTAGGCATCGGGTCTCATGTATAGCTCAGCATTTGTCGCTCGGGGCTGATTCGAGGGTCATTCATGATGAATTCCGATTCAGTTTCTAGATTTGACGTGCGGTGTTATCTGCCGTATAGACACTGCCATTATCAGCCCTCCAGTCCCGACACACAAAATCTTATAACTATTTGTGAGCACACTTTCAAGCAGAACAGGCCTACTCTAGGTTTTATCCTGGAGAGACCAGTGAAAGCAACCGCGTTTGCCTCGCCAATGGAGTCATCCGTGGCCCGTCATTCGTCATATCCCATTTGGCGCGCGCTGAATTGAAAACAATGCTATTGTTGCTGTTTGTCTTGGGACACTGGGCGCCACAAGCATTTGCACAACAATCATCCTTGGGCGGCCGTTAAAGAAAGAATGTCCACTTTAGGAGAAGAAAGATGACCAATGCACGTCCCTGGCCCTGATAGCTCCTTCCAAGTCTCTGTGGTGTTTTTGATTGGACACCAGTGAAGCCCATGGTACACCATGAGACCTGTGGGTCCAAGAGATCAATTCAGGCAGACGGGTCTCTTACCCCGCTTTCCAACCACAGGTTCCTTCCTCGTCAATTTGTCAAATACCGTCCTTTCGACATGCGGCTGGTTGACACCCAGAGCGATCCACTCCGTGTCGTCGAGTTTCTTGAGGCTGACATTCCCCCATATGTGATACTTTCCCACTGTTGGGGCTCAGAAGAAGTGTCCCTCTCTGACCTTGCAACGCGCTACGACGATGCGAAGGAGAAAAAAGGCTTCGCAAAGTTGGTGTCTTCTGTCCGGCAAGCAAATAGGGACGGTTATGGATATGTTTGGATCGACACGTGTTGGTAAGTGGCTGCAATGTTCCGTTCCGTTCAAGGCCGTCGTCTTCTGACATCTGTCCGACAGCATCGACAAAACCAGCAGCGCAGAGTTGTCTGAGGCTATCAACTCCATGTACAAGTGGTACAGGAACGCCGAGATCTGCTACGCCTACCTGGAAGATATTCCCACCAAATGGGACGTCATCTCTCGGTCAGACAATGTGTTCGACCCAAATGGATGTTTCAGAAACAGCAGGTGGTTTACCCGCGGCTGGACCCTCCAGGAGCTGATCGCCCCACCTGTGCTTGACTTCTTCTCGGCAGATTGGCACCATCTCGGCACCAAGGTTACCTTCCTCTCTCAGATCTCGTCCATCACAAGTATCCCCGACAAGATCCTTTCCGGCACCAAGTATCTCTCTGAATGCAGCGCCGCCGAGCGCATGTCGTGGGCGGCAACGAGAAACACGACGAGGCCCGAAGACGCAGCATACTCTCTGATGGGGATATTTGACATCCACATGCCGCTCATCTACGGTGAGGGGGGCAAGAAGGCCTTCTTACGTCTCCAATCTGAGATATTGAGCACCTCATCCGTGGACTTCTCTCTGTTTGCATATGACTTGTGGCAGCCACCGCAGAGCATCCATGGACTGCACGCCAACAAAAGCGAAAAGCGCAGGGGGTGGATCCACTCACCGTGTCACCCTCTTGCCAACTCCCCAAGACAGTTCCGGAACGACAAAGTGGCTGGATTGACATATTCTAATGTCAAATCTGATTCGAAACTGCTTGTCAGTGTCCAAAACCGAAACTCGCTCAATGTCAGGGTCTTGGCAACGGGGCAAGGGGTTGAGGCCTGCCTCCCAACGAAACAAGCAATCATCCACAATCTGGAACACTGTCTCGTATTCACAGGCTGCACAATTGGTGGGAAACTTCTATGCATCGGTCGCGACGCGGGCGCTAGACGGACCTGCGCAGAAAGTCGGCTCACAGGCGGTTTTTACATGTACTGGCTTGTTGACCGTCAAGACATCTCCCAGTTCAGCATGACGCGCCTCTTCTTTCAGTTTCTAAAACCAATCCAGGACGCTCCGGTGAGCCGCGCCCCTCGCCTTCGGAGTTTCAGTACCGACAATGATACCTGTCTCATATCTCTGGACGTGAAGGAGCTTGAGCACTGTTCCACATGGAGGACAGCTTACTTGCAGTCGCAAGGCGATCAAGAACATGGAAACGATGGTCCAGAGCAGATCACGATAGCCTGGCTCGCGGCGCGGAAGGGTAGACACGAGTGGGAGGGCAAATACGTCTACACTGCCTACGCCCTGCCGTGCATTACAGATTCCCAAGATGTCTTCTGCCTATTCCTGAACGAGGTTGGAGTAGCCATCTGGCCATCATCAGCAAAGGAGCTTGGAGTGGAGATTGCTGCCGTCGAACAGATGGCGCCGGCTGTCATAGCGACTGGGAAGGAGCTGAATACGAGCTCGCAGATTTGGGGCGAGGTTTGCCCAAATATTGACAAAGATGTCGACGTGATGAGATTCGGAAGTTGTGCTGTCGCAGCCACTTACAAGCAGTGCCACGGAGGCGCAAGGGTGATGCTAAGTTCATGGGCTATTGAGCGGCAGAGGTGATGCGGAATTGGGAAGTAGTCCGTGGCCTATTTTTTGGTTCCGGTTAGATCCCGCCGTGCTGCAAATCTAAACATCCTCGAAAACAATTTCCTCCCCAGATTTGGCCAGCCTCACCGTTCAGGGGCTCACCTCGGGGTTAGGGTTCGGAAATGAAAATTCGTCATTTCAGAATTTCACCATTTTTGGATTTCCAGATTCGAAACTGAGGGCCCTTGAAATAGTGAAATTTTCAGTGCCAAGGTAGGCCAACATTTTTGCTGACTGAGGGCCTGACTGGGGCTGGGATTAGTGTCCAAAAGTATGAAAATCCCTACCTAAAAGTGGAAAATCAAGACTATTCTGCCCACTCTCCGTCATCCGACTCCTCTACACCTATAGCAATAATGCGGATTAAATCGGCCTTACTAGGGGTATCACTATATAAAGCTTAGTGTTTATCTTCCATCTCCATTAACACCACCTCTTTAACAGTCTCCTACTTATTACTAAGCGTAACAGATGCTATTAACTAGCTGCTAACCACTTATAATTAACGCACACGCTTTAAAACCTTTACGTTAATGAAAATAAAAGCTAATTAATCGGTTCTATTTAATGTAAGGTAATTCTAAAGGCGATTCTATAGGAATTTTGTTACTAAAAACGAACGCTTAGAAAGCACGTTATTAACCAGGGTGGAGAAAATCCAGTATATTAAATAAGCTAACTTAAAATCCGTAATGCTTAAACGTAGTTAAAAATCGTAAAGCTTTATATCGTTACTAAATAGTAAACCTAAGCTAAATAAAGGACCTTCCCGCTTTTTAAACGCGATAAATTAGTATTATACAGTTAACTAATCGTCTAGTAATATATATTATTATAAAAAAGTCTTAATTTAAATAAAGTAGTTAATTAAAAGGTTAATTAATTAGGCGTTTAAATCTAAAGCCTTAATAGTAAGGTAAATATCTAATGTTTACTTTACCTTATAATTAGTAAAGGTTATAAAAAGTATAGGTTAGTTAACTTTAAAAGAATACTCTCTACCAGCCTTTAAAGCTCACTACACTTACTAAATTTAACGTTAATTCCAGAGAGTTTAACTAATATATAACTAATCAGATTTTAAAGCGGATTAAACCTTTTTAATTAGCTTAATAACAGTTATTAAAACCTTAACACTACATTAAAAAACGTAATTTTTAAAAGTAGTAATAACTTTATTTAAGTTATTACTATTAGACTGATCTTTAGTTATAGTAAGGTTATATACTTAGGTTTAAAAAACTTCTTTACTTTTAAAAACGGAAGTTAACGTGCTAAATTACATACCTTAACACGTGATAATAAAGGTAATTAACGCCTTCCTTTTTCTGTAGATTAAAAGTTATTAATTATAAAGGCGTGTAAGTTATAATTTTAAATTCTTAAAAAAGTTAATAACTTTAGTAACGTTAATGAAAGTTACATTCTAAAGGGTAATAGTAACAATATCTTTAATTAATAATTAAAAGCTGTAAGAATTGTAAAGTGTATATAAAATGTGTAAGAACTTAAATCTAACTACTATCTCTTTATAAAACTTTCACATTATAATGTTAATATTAGTAACTATACTATTAATCTTTTTAATATTATTACTTATAAAGTCCTAAATTAAAGGTGTAATAAACGACATTATATCTACTATTAAATACCTTATTTCCCCTATATTAATTATTTTCTAATAAAAAGCTGTAATTAAAAATATTTAAACAAAGACGTTAATTATCTTATTATTAATGTAATTGTTAAAACTATCGATAATAAGGTTAATAAACTTAATATCGTTAATATAGTTACAGATTAAATCGCGTAATTTAAACTATACTTTAAGAAGCAGATTACTAATAATGCTAACTAATAACAGCTTTTAACTAAGATTTAAAACATTAAAGAGGTCCTTTATCTTAAAGCTTTTAAGTAGTAAAAATGGCAATCTTATAGTAAAGATTACTATAATAGCTATTCTTATAACTATAACCTGTAACCCTTACAGGACAGGTTAAATAACGTAATAAAGTATAATCTTCTAAACCTTTTACCGTTAATTATATCGAAATTAATTACACGCTATTAAGTATACACACTTATATAAAACGTTAACAGTTTAAACCTTATCACACTACTTACACCTAACTTAAGGGCTTTTAAACTTTAAATCGTTATAAGTACTGAATTCAGCGCTAATTTCTTCGGTTAAAAGGGTAGAAACTATAACAGTATCGATATATAAGGGTATCGCGAAAGTAATGATTATAAGAGGGCTTACTTTAGATAGTGTTAAGGGTTAGCAAGAGGGGCTGTAAAATGGCGAGTCTGGTGATAATTTTGCTAGCGTCGAAAATCCTGGTGTTTCTGGTGAAATCTGGCCATATATAACCCTAACCCTTTCAATATGTGGTCCGTGCATGAAA
>Ga0247758_1000409_pt1 | contig 38589 bp, 49 predicted proteins | sample UWRJL156409C4_FD_180950 | JGI IMG/M metagenome (GOLD analysis project Ga0247758, IMG submission 180950) | Plant litter microbial communities from Arlington Agricultural Research Station in Wisconsin, United States - UWRJ-L156-409C-4 | ecosystem: Environmental > Terrestrial > Plant litter >...
GCCGTTGGCGGGCTTGAAGGGGGTGGTGCATTTGGCGTTGAGGGCGGGGAGGGAGACGACGTTGGTGGTTGTGTGGAGGTCGCATTGCGCGTGGCGGCAGACGAGGTTGAGGTCCTTGGTGAAAGTGACCTGGGGGTGTTAGCGGTTTTCTCTGATGCAAAAGGGGCTTGTTTGCATGGAACTCACATCACACTCTTGGATTCCCGCGCCCATGCGAGTGCCGGCCATGATCGAGTCGTAGGTCTCCTCAGGAAACTGCAGGGTGCCGCCTCCTCGGTGCGAAATCGACCAGGCACTCGGCTTCATCTCCATCTCGCTGCACGACTCGAGCTTTGTCTTGAGCGGGCTGTCCTCCATCTGGTCGATGAGCCAGAACGGCCGCGGTCCGAGATGCACCCGTTTGATTACCTTGCCGTGGCCCTTGCCGTGGCCGGGCTTGTGGGGCGCCGCCAGAGCGGGGATGGAGAGCGCCATGCATATCGCAATCTTCAAGCTCATCGTAGCGGTTGAGGAGGGGCGTTGGGAGGTGCTGGGTCCAAAAACCTGGGAACTGTCCCGGATGGCGTGGATGTTAAATACCTACTCTATGGCATCGAGCTGGAAGGAATTGGACCGAGGTACTGGGATGCAGCAAGGAACTCAATCCGTGCTTGACGAACGTCCAGTTGGGACGTAGTTGGCCGATCAACAGCTGCATCACCTGTGGGCGACATCCATTCGCCAAGATTCGCCGAGACAAGCAATTAGACGAGTTGCATCGTGCACGTGCGTGCGCGAATATGCCGACTTCGGGTTGGTCGGGAGGTATAGACGCGAAGGGCCATCGCTCAAGAGCGAGGTGGGAGTGCAAGTGGGCGTGAGGTCGAAAGGCTTGGCGGACGCAAGGCGTGCGCTGACACTTGCGCCTCATTGGCGTGTTGGACCCAGCCGAAAACAACCCCACCGCTACATGGGAACGTGATTGATATCGGTGTTCCTTTAGGCTTATCCCGTTCATGTACGACAGAACGGGGCATAGCTCCGATTGCCGAGTTGTGGGGACGGCAGGGTTGCGGATTGTTGATCAAGCCACCAGCAGTACAACGTCTATTTGCACCCCAGCGTCTGTCTATCAAAACTATCAAGAGTTCTTATTCACATTTCCAAAGACTTAATCGTTTTGTAAAATCATAAATTAAATTGAGACAAGCTTGGCGACATGGAGCGCCCTGGCTTGATCGCTATATGGGTGGTCGTGACAGAAGGTATTCATCTTCAACGCCAAGACATGTCGTCAGGGACAGTGTAAATAAGGCGGGACCACAGGGCCAATGCACTGTATATTCTCCGAAGATCTATCTTGAGGAAGAAAATGCGGCTCGTGTCACGTGTGGGACTAGATTACTATGATGCTACAATTGTATCCAGGCACAGGCAGCCCCGTTTTTTTAGTTGTAACAGCTCTCCCTGAGCCATTCAAAGCGCCGTCTCGTTTAACACAATTTTGCCCGGTGTCAATACTAGCAATCACGTAACGCCGGCTTTGGCAACGGGAAGCAGGATAACCTGAGTGATCTTAATCTGACACTTCTTTGCTGCCGCTCACATCTTCACATGAGGTAGTTGTCAAGGTACCTACTTCGCGTTATTTGAATCCAAAATTTTCTATCAATTTACATCAACCCCTATCCTCCCACTCTCACGGTACACCCACCATGACACGGAATCTCCCCCCGGAATTCGCAGCCAGCTATGGATACCGGGTTTCCTCCGCGGCACCGAATCCCTAGCCTGGTCCAGCATCTTCCCCTACGCATACTACATGATCCATTCATTCCGCGAAGTCCCGGAGCGGGAAATCGCCTTCTATACCGGGCTGCTCATCGCCGTCGTCACCTTTGGCGAATTACTCAGCCCCATCTTCTGGACTGGCGTCAGCGGCCGCATCGGCCGCAAGGCGACCCTCCTCATCGGCACCGCGTTCGGTGCCATCGTGTGAGTAGCACCCGTCCTGACTTCCCTCACCACCTAACCCGACCAGACCCAGGGGAGAAATATGTACCTACCAGAAGAGAATTTGCGACTGCACGGGCGTCTACTGACAATTTAACCACCCGTCCTCCCCACCACAGAGACCTGGCGCTAGGCCTCTCCCCCACCCTCACCACCGCCCTCACCACCCGAGCCCTCTCGGGCCTACTACCCGCGCGATGTTATCTCTGACACCCCAGAGTCAAAGGGCACCCGCGATTCTCCATCGATGCCGCGCTGTGTACAGGCTGCCGCCAGGTTATCTCTGGCACCCTCAGTCAAAGGGCACCGGCGAAGTCCCCTATCGACCTGCGTAGCCCGGAGCGTTCGATTTACTCGATCAAATAGTTTCTACTTACTTTTGAGAAGGGTTGACGTGAACACGATTACTTGGGACATTGGAAGATGTTACGGTTGTGAAACTACTAGCTGCCAACCTGAAACATCCTCTCAACCCCGCTCCTTCCAAAGGCACTGCACCTAGCGAAAAAGGGGTTATAATCTTTCGATTTCCCCGCTTTTGCTGATGAAACCCATCGTCAAAACCAACCCCCCAAATTCTTCACCATCTCCCTTTCATCCCTCCCACCCCCACAAACAGCACCCTTCACTCCTCACCAATCTCAACCTCAACTCCCTACTCCATTCAACTCTCAAAATGGCTCAAACTTCCATCTCCTGCACCCCCTGCCAACGCCTCTACTCCGGCCCCATCTCCATCCAACCCGCCTCCTGCCCCGCCTCTGAGCAAAAAGCATATTGGCAACCCCACCACGACGACATCTCCGGACTGTGCACCTCGGCGCTTAACGGATGTCGTATCTGCAGCGATCTTTGGGGATACTTCTTCAAGGATAAGACGCCAGAGGAATATGCCGAGGAGCCGTGGTTTGATGTTGGCGCGATGGCGAGACATGGGTTCGCCGGGTCGGGGACGTCGTTTTGTTTTAGGGAGTGGGTTGAAGATAACAGTGGGGTTGGTGTGCCTGGAGAAGATGATGGTTCGGAGGTGATTGTCATGTGTTTCGGACTTAACTCCCCCATTATCAAAGGGAGAGAGGAAAGGCGCTTCATCCTGCGAAAAGTGAAGGATGTGGACGAACTCAAAGAGCTTGGCATCGAGGCCGAGCCCTCCGTCTTCGGCGGTTTCAACATCATCGACATCGATATGCGCCCCGAAAAACGATGGGAGATGACGGAAAAATGGATGCTGGAGTGTTTATCAAGCCACAAGACATGCTCGCAGCGTCCCGCCCGAACAGCACCATACTTCCCTACCCGTCTCATTGAAGTCAACCCCCACGGCACACCCCCACAGCATCGAATTGTCGAGACGAACAAAACAAAGGTCGACGACGACTTCTACCTAACACTAAGCTACCGCTGGCCGAAGGGCACACCGCCCTATCTCACCACTACCGCTAACCTTCCCTCCCGCCTCACCACCGGGATCCTCGCCTCCTCCCTCCCCGCAATGTTTCTCGATTCATTCACTGCTGCGCAAAAACTAACAGTCGACTACATCTGGATCGATTCCCTCTGCATCATCCAAGACTCACCCGCCGATAAGGCGGCCGAAATCCCCTCCATGGCATCTGTGTATCGAAACGCCCTGTGCAACCTCTCCGCCGTAGGCAGCACCACATCCTCTGGAGGTCTCACGGGGCTAAGAACGATAACCAGCCACGCTCGCATTGTCACTACCTCCTGGTCGGGGGACGCACATGGCGGGACATATCGCCTCTTCGATCCGCGGTTCTGGGAGGATAGAATCCTTGACACGGAGTTGAATTATAGAGGGTGGGTGTTTCAAGAACGGGCGTTAGCGGCGAGGGTGTTACATTTTGCGAGGGATCAGGTTTTGTGGGAGTGTGGGGAGGTGGAGGCGGGGGAGGAGTATCCGGGTGGTATATCGAGACGGTTTGGGGAGGGAGGAATGGGGTTTAAAAAGCGGATGAATATGCAGAGTGTTGAGCCTGAGCGTGAGGTGGTGGTTGGGCAGGAGGAGGAGGGGGTTAAGGGGAAGAAGGAGAGGGATCTAAGTTCCTTCTGGATAAATGCCGTGCAGCGGTATAGTCGGTGTGAGTTGACGCTCGAGTCGGATAAGTTGGTGGCGATTTCGGGGATTGCAAAGGTGCTGCAGGAGAAGTACGGAGATAAGTACGTCGCGGGGTTGTGGCGTGGGACGTTGCTTGAGGGAGGTGGTCTTTGTTGGGCCGTCGATAGAGGCCGTCGTACGGCGCAGACGCTACAGGCGGATGGGCTGTACGGTCGCCCGTGGGCGGATTCGGTGCGGTTTTCGACGTATCGTGCCCCGTCGTGGTCTTGGGCTTCGGTGGAGGGAAATATCCAGCCTGGGATGTTTTTATCGGAAGTGCCTTCCATAGTGCGCGTGGACGGTGGCGTGGGGAGCCAATCTTCAAAGGCGATGGCCGAGATAGTCGACGTTTGTGTTGTCCCTCGCAACCCGCCGGATCTACTCGGGGAGGTCGCCGCAGGGCATATTGATATTGTGGGGACCATGTACTCTCTCGAGGTGAAGCGCGGGGAGAAGAGCTGGCAGGTCCCGTGGATGCAGTTCCGTGGTGCCGAGGACCCTGTATTTCCCCGAATGGATCAGGGTGAGTCTTGGGACACGATGGATGGTGCGCTCTACCTCCCGCTTAGGCTGGTAGAGAGGAGGTATGATGTTCTGCCTGAGACGTTAGCAAGGTCGGATCAGACTACCAGAGAGTTAGCCGAGTCGATCGACACAGAGGGAATGCGGAGGATGGTGGCTGAGCTGGATCGGGAAGATCGCCATGATTCGGTGGAGGGGATAGTTGTTGTCCCGCAGGGTGTGGATGTAAATGGTGTTGTCGAGTATCGTAGGGTCGGGTTTATGCCGTCGAAGATGTCGAAGTTGGAGGAGCTAGGAAGCCAGGACAATCATGTTGTTAGGGGGAGGTTTCGGCTTGTGTAATGTTACAGAAGAGGTCGGGGTCGATAGTTCCTGTCCTAGAGAGAACTTTATGATCACTAGTACTACCTAATGCAAACCATTTGGGCTGCATCCTTCTTGCCAACCGCGACTTTATGCAGTGGGCTGCAACCAATGGTCGTCTTTCTGGTGCATTCATCATAGTTTGAGGAGCGGGCAGAGCGTTGATTCGACAAAAGCGCCTCATGCATGGGATAACGATGCACATGCATCCTTGCAACCTAATCGGGGGAGGTACAGCATGCAGAGAAGAGAAACTGGTCACTGGTGCTTCCCCGCAGGGGTAATTAATTCGACATGTCTAGGACGGAGGCCCATTTCCGTTTCTCTGGAACAACACCTTCATTACACGCTACCACCGAACTCAAACACAAGACTGTTGACATGGCGGATAACAACTCGCCTGAGGAACAACCTCTCACACAGCAACCAGAATCCCCAGCTGATCAAGCTGGCATTCTCCCACCGGGTCATTGGGCAAACACCTTGGATCACGAAGACGAAGCGCTCGGTGAAGACAAGCCCGACTCAACGGTCTCCATCACCTCTTCCGTTCTCCGTTACAGAACCATCCACGGCCGGACATACCACAGCGAGCGGGGCAACGCGCAGTACTGGTAGGAGACCACTACTCCTTTGACTGGTGTGTGTGTTGCCACCCATGCTTAAAACATTTGCAGGGGAGCCAACGATGAGAGACAGAGCGACGCATTGGATATCAAGTACGTCGTCGTCCCCAACCGGTTTTTTTCTGAGAGATTACCTACTGCCGCTAACTATTCGGAGCCACCACGCCCACACGTTGGCCCTTGGTGACAAGCTCTACCTTGCCCCCCTCCAAATTGATAAAATCAAGGCCCGTCTGCCCATTGCCCTACCTACGGTTATATGAGCTGAAAATGCTGACTGCTGCCTCGTGTAGACCGTACTTGACGTAGGAACAGGGACAGGTATGGCATAATTTTCCTTCGTTCCCATCCTCAAGCTAACCGCCAGAAACAGGAATCTGGGCGATGTGCGTAACCCCCCATCGTTGAAAGAGCCCAAAACTACCACATGGGGCTTATCTACTTACACGTCCCAGCGACTTTGGAGACGCCTTCCCCGATGCCCAAGTCATCGGTACCGACATCTCTCCCATTCAGCCCAGCTGGGTCCCGCCGAATGTCCGCTTGTAAGTCACAACCCTCCCTCCCCCTCAGGCACCCTTTTTCTTTCCCAGCACCCTGAACTCACTCCTTCCCCGCACCAGCGAAATAGAAGACTGCACCCAACCCTGGACCTTCCCCCCCTCCCACTTCGACTACATCCATATGCGCGGCCTCGTCGGCAGCATAGACGACTGGCCCGCCCTGTTTCAGCAGGCCTACAACTGCCTGAAGCCCGGCGGCTGGCTCGAGAGCTACGAGGTGTCGCCCATCTGGGAGAGCGATGACTCAGAAATTCCCAAAGACAGCGCGCTGGCGCAGTGGGGCAAGATCTTTGTGGAGGGCGGGAAGAAGTTTGGGCGGACGTTTACAGTTGTGGGGGATAAACTGCAGAGGAAGGGGATGGAAGAATCTGGGTTTAAGGGACTGAATGAGTTTGATATCAAGGTGCGTGCTGTCGCTGCTTCTTTTATTCTTCTTCGCAAGGGTTATATTCGATCTGACATGCCAGCAAAATAGCAACCGATTGGACGCTGGCCCGAGGACGAGGGGCTGAAGGAGAGAGGCCAGTACGTGCAGCTCACGCTTGAGCAGGATGCGGAAGGACTGGTGCTGTTCATGGCTGGTGCGCTGGGCTGGAAAAAGGAGGAGGTTTTGGTTTTTCTTGCCAAATTTCGGCGCGAGGTGCGCTCGCGGAAGTATCGTCCTTTTTACAGGCAGAAGGTTGTGTGGGGGATGAAGCCGGAAGAGTCTTGACGGGAGAGAGTTGTTTTTGGCGCTTTCTCTCTCATGAAATGCGAATTTTCAAACTCTTCACGCCGGCCTTCCAATGGAGGTTACTTAACGGCGGCCACTGAACACTGGCAGACTCGGATACCACGAAGGAGTTGTCTCTGCGCGGTGTGTGTGTGTGGAAGGAGCGATGAAAGGGGATGACGAATGCGCCCCACTCTATCGAGATATTTCAGACTGGTTGCAAGGCACGCGGAACTTTGGGCATCCTGTCGGCTTCTGCCTCCAACTTTCTGATCATCCATTCCGCTGACGTGACTGGCCTTGGCCTGTTGCAAAAAGTGTCTCAGCTAGGGTTTAACCCCCGCGACCGGTTTGGCTCCTAAATTGCTCCTCGAGATGCCACTGCATGCCGTACAGTGCGAAGAAAAGAGAGCAGCAAATGGCGCCGCCGGGTTGGCAGCTTTACGCCTGAATAGTCAGCTCCCATTGACTAGGCGGGTTGCCATCATATCTCGACCAATACAATGCACCGCTGCTGTTGTTACCGAATATCCCTGGCGAAGGTAGGCATGTTGGCCCGCCTAACCGACCAGGTATGCCTTGATGATTACCAGGCACGGTCCAGCCACAGAGGCCTCTGAAATTTTAGCCCAGGCAGATGTGATGGGCTTGATTGATAAAACGGCGCTTTCCAGCAACCGCACACGGTTATTTCTTCCCAATGTCCTCTCGAAATTACAACACAGTGCTGAATTTGACCACAGTCATGATGAGCAACTTCGCGTCGACACGTCCAGCCGAACAACAGCTAACACAAGAGACGATAGCACCGCTTAGACACTCGGAAGACGAATTCGAGAACATGCTTGAGAAACTTCTATCGCCCGAAAGCGACGTACTAGTTGACCACGCTTCTTCGTCGTATCCATATGTCAATAGCGAATCAGCCGCACTATTCAGCGACGTTACGATTTTCGCGCCTCTCACTACGACTCCTAACACACCACAGCCCATATGGGGGATTGGATGTGATGATGCTTCGGCGACTGGAGAGGTCATGCGCGTGGATGGTTTCATCAACTCCTTCGCCTTCTCTACACCACCTACATCGTACGGTCTCCAAGATGAAGATGGTCTCTCACCTTTCAAAAACGGATCTGACGCATATGTGTGCAATACATGCGGGAGCACCTTTAATCGCCTGTGCGATTTATCGTTAGTTATCTATCGATCTTACGTTATGGCATCTGGACAATAGTAAACTGACTGGGGTGGAACAGGAGGCATGTGAAGAACCACACGCGCCCGAGGAAATGCGATTACTGCCCCAACGAACATTACCGCGGGGGTTCGACGAATAGGGACCTCTACCGACACATGTGGTCCCATCATCCTGATATCTCGCGAGAACTAAACATTCCAAAGGCGGAGGGGGCTTGTATCTTTCCCGGCTGTAACTATAAGGGACGGCCCGACAATGTCAGGCGTCACCGAAAAGGGAAGGGCCACTGAGATGCGGCTTCATGTCTGGACCATAAGTCACGCTTATAAAGGTTGCGTGTTGCCATTGTCGAAGGAATGTGGAGATAATATTATAACACATATCAAGCAGCCATGACAGATTGTTGGTTATATATCTCGGCCGCACCCGCCAGTCTCATCCCCGCAATCTTAAACATAAAGGCATCTCGTCGCTAAAGGCAACACAGATAGTACCCTTAATCTAATATCACAGATATATAGATTTCTGATATCAGCGTGGAGGAGCGTCAAAGCTGTCGACTGGTAAGCATAAAGAGATGTGACAACTCTAGCCATGTCGGTACTAAATTATCCCGAGTTTTTCTTTCGTTTGATGTATCAGGAGATTGAACCACGCCCAAATTGCTTTGCAGTGGGATTGCGCTATGTATAAACGCTCATGCTTTCCTAGTAGGGAGGGAGTAGTCCTTCAAGCTTAAGGAACCAATGGAATTTGTAGCCTCTTCCATAGATTTTTGGATACTTCTTTTCGTGGTATCGGGGCAACAGCAGTAACTCCGGGCCGGCATTTTCATGTCTTGAGGGCTCTGGGCGGCATTTAGAACACCAACCCCTTCAAAAGGCGCCCAAGAATCCAGTAGCTTATGTTTCTCCGCACATATGATCAAAGCCCCGAGAGTAGTCGACCGGCAGTCATAGGAGCAGCCTCGGGTACCGTCGATCAGTTTGGACTTGAACTCATGCAGCGCTGAGGTGATGATACTGATCGCCGCTTCTCGTTGGAAATTGATGTTTTCTAATCCAGGCAATCAGTATCGATGCTTACGGACGATCCATCACGACGCACCAATGAGCCTGCCCGGAAGAGGTAGCTGTAGCGACCGAACCCTCTCATAGCTTGTCTCTATTGCCAACTTCGTAACAATCTCGAACTTGTCTTCGACCTGAAACACCCAAGAAACGCACAGCCAGAGAATCAAATCTCTGCCGTATGTCACTGGAATCGAATCGCGCAGCTCAGCCACCCAAATTTTGCTGCAAAAGCTGAAAGCTTCGTAGCATTGGTAGTAGTCGACCACAACCGCAATTTTGCAGAGTGTTTCGAGAGTGACTGCGTGTGGGACCTGGTAGTTGCGGCCGTGGATAACAGCTAGGAAAATTCGGAAGGCCTCGGCATCCCAATCAGTAGTGGTGACTTGGCGATAACCTTCTTTTGTCACGACACTTTCGATCCACACCCCTGTAAGAGCCGCCTTGAATACAGGTGAGGCCAGTTTCAGGTGGTGGGATGAGACGCGGAATACCACTGATTTCGGTGCTGCTGGAGTGCCTTGGGTTTCTTCAGGCACGGTCGTCTCATCCCAGATGGCAAACCCCGCATTCGTGTTCTCGAGGCTGAGGAGGACGTCGCCTTCTTGGTCTATCGTGTGGTCACACGGCGGCACTGGTGGAAAGCGGAACGTGAAAGTCGCCATTTTTGGGTGGGTTGGAAAGCTGAACATTAAGTAAAGGCTGGAAGGAACGATTGTCTACCGTGATTGAGATAAATGGTTTGCCATGCCAATTTTTTGAAAGCGGGGTTGTCAACCTGATAAATCTCGCTGTAGGCCTCACTGCATAATGTTAGGTCAAGGCCGCCAGAAGAACTACGCACGGGCCATTCCTGGCTGGTGCCAGCCAATCACCTCAGAGCCAGTTGTAAGTCCTTGCTGCGTTATCCCAATACCACATTTTCTGGTCACCTTTGCTAGGTTTGCCATAGAAACACCTTAAAAGGCAGACGCTAGCAGAGAGAACTAGAAACATAAGGTATAGATAGTAGGCTGGCATGCCCTATCAGTAGATCTACCACACAGAAAATGGCAGAGTCAAATTTGGCAGCAAAGAATGCTCAGGCGGTTGCTTTTGTGTGAAGAAAACCAGCAGCCTGTTCTTGATGACCCGAAGCTACGTCCATCGGCGCCAAAAAATGCAGTGATCTACTAGGTTGGATGTGGATTGGACGGCGCCGTCTCCTCCTTGTTCATCCACGAATGAGCTAAACTCAACCAGGTCAACTTAGTAACGTCAAGCTAAACATGCATGCAGCAGCGTCAATATAGGAGCCAAGGTAGCCCTGAACACAAATGCTACGGATTGGCTGGGAAAGTGGGCAAACCAACTTGTATCTCGTGCCAATCTGAAGCCGCCTCCAAGCCTCCTACGCAGTCACTATTACAATTGTTACACATCGCTGAAACGTAAAATCCAACATTCGCAGTCAGAGTGCCTCCCATGTACAGGTTTCTAGAATACTACGTATTTCCGGCTATTAATAAGTAATTATTACGATTATTTATCTACCCTTAAAAGAAGAGACCAGCATTCATACCGACCGAGGTATCACTCCGGCGGTAGGTTACAGCATCACACCCCTCATCACACCAAGGCACAATAAAGGTGAGATAAACAACATAATAAACTGCTAATATATACGAAGAATAGTAAACCCCCCTTCCTCACACCTCCTCGGCACTGAACAGGCGAGCAATCCAATCCAATATATAGAGGTAGAAATCTCACACATACCAACCGCTTACATGGTCGGCAGCAAGTAAAGCATGCCCTGCCACTGCTCAATGGCGGTGGGCAGAATCTGGCTGGCAGCAAGCACAAAGCCGTTGCTGGCGGAGCTGCTGGGGCGCAGCTCAATGGTCCAGGCAAACTCGGCCTTGGAGACATCGGTGATGTAGTCGGTGCTGTCGCCGGTGGTGGCATACAGCGCCGCGCAGCCGCCGCCGACGGTGAACTTAGTGCCATATGACGCGGCAATCTTGGTGGCGAGGCCCTTGGACAGGGTGGACTGGCGGGCCTGATTGGCGGGCTGGGCCGAGCAGCTGTAGCCGTAGGGAGTCAGGATGTACTGGCCATACGAGTGCCAGTCGACGTAGAGCTTGATACCCTTGCCGGCGGCGAGGGTCTTGGTGAAGGCGACGAGAACCTTGTTCTCGGGCGTGTCGCCGGCGGCCAGGCCCTCTGTGGCAAATATCAGCTTATATTCTCCATTTTGGGAAATTTCTTCGTGTCTTGGGAGCAGAAACTCTATCTTGACTCCTAAGGCAAAAGAAAATGGAATGAAAGGGGAGAAGAGCACTCCAAAACTTACTAAAGGTCTCATCGCAAGGATTTGTGCTGGCGCCGTTTGTGAGTTCCCACTTGTAAGGCCAGTTGCGGTTGATATCCGTGCCCACACACGATTGCCCGGAGCGGGTCTGGCGGTTCTTGCGCCACAGGCGGTTGGTGGTCTGGGTGTAGACGAAGCCGTCGGGGTTCACAAAGGGGATGATGTAGAAGTCGTACTTGTCGAGGATGGCCTTGACCGCCGTGTCGGTGCTGTAGTTCACGAGCAGCTGGTACGTGAGGTACTCGACGACCTTGGCCGTGATCCACTCGCGAGCGTGCACGCTGCCGTGGAAGTAGACGGCGGGCTTGGATCCCTTGCCGCCGCTGCCCCAGAGGTGGATGCCGAAGAGGTTGCGCCCCTGCACCGACTGGCCGACGTTGAAGATCTCCGAGTTGGCAGGGAAGGCGGCCTGGAGGTCGTTGAAGAAGGTGATGTGGTCGGCGTAGGCGTGGTACGAGTTGAACCACGTCAGGCTGGGGATGGCGCGGGCAGCGGGCGCTGTTTTGGTCAGTAATTTCCTGCAAATGTCGGTTTCGGAATGCGCGTACCCTCGTAGGCGGCAAAGTTGGCCTCCTCGCGGAAGTCGGCGCCGAGATCTTCATGGAGCACGACGGCGTCCAGCTTGAGCGCCTCAAAGGCCTTGACCTCCTTGGGGGGGATCACGACGTCGAGGTGCTCGGCCGTGTCGAGGTTGAAGTTGATGACGGCAGGCAGCGACGCAACCTTGCTCTTGACCGCGGCTTCGTTGGGGCCAGTGTGGATTCTGTACGCCTTGTACCCGTCGTACGTGATCTTGCCGTTGGCCCCGGGCACGCGTGCACCTAGCGCCACGCTGGCGAGGAGAAGGGTCGGGAGAAGCAGCTTCATGATGAAGACGGTTGAGAAGGAGGCAAGGTGGAAGAAGAGGGACCTGAATGAGTGACCTGCAGAATCAAACGGCCAAAACAGAACGGCCATGGCGGCTTTTGTATTCCTCTTGGATTTCACCCTGGCAGTCGATGTGATTGTCTCGACGTTGCGGTGTTGAGATTGGTCCAATGATGCACTCGGAGGACCAATCAGGGAGGTGCCATCCTGCTGATCGCGACATCAGCGACTACATCGACCCGCACTGCGTCCCGAGGCCAGCAGCTGATACCGATTGCGATGCCAAGGCTACTAGGGTCTGCGAACTGCCGCACAGGGAAGCAGGTACCGTCAAGGGTAGCCTCCAAAGCCTCCACAGCCAACGATAGCGACGGGCCCGCATCCACTACCGGTTTACACCTTCCGCATCGAGAGCGTCCGTGCAGCACCAGATCTAGGCACACGACAAGCGCATCACCGTTGTTGACGAAACGATAGTCTGTCGGCCTGCATTAATTATCTCCGACACTGTATTCGATTGCGATTCTGGAAGCCTGCAGCGCGCCATCAAATGCCTCAGCTCGCATCGAGGCCACCACGAGCCAAGCAGGTCGCAGTATCGACATGATGCAGGAACGGGGCAGGAACCTTCGGAGTCAATACGGGTCCGAGGGTGTCTGTAACCCGCTCGCAGTCCATTCCGAAGCCAGTTGAGTGGTCGTGTCAATCAGTCAATGGCTGGTGTCATCACCTCCGAGTCAGCCCTGATGCCTTAGCATAGCCCCTCGGAGTTGTGGTTCTGAGGTGGGATGCTGAGCGATACGGATTCTGTGGTACCTACCGCTGTTGGAAGAAAGTGCTTGTCGGCAGTGTTCGCAACCTGGGACGTCCGTGCTGTTCTCCGCTCTCTACCCCAGGTATCTAGATTGCGCGCGTTATCAAGTTGCACAGCATGGCGCATCAGTACACTCGCAGGCATTTTCATCACGTCGTCCCATCGATGACACTGTCGTGTTCCATTGCTCTTCTATTCTCGATGCTTTCCATTCCGTGTTCTAACGAGAATGAAAGATGGCAATTCCAAGAATTCCAGCTGGATGCACTGGCGCACATCGGTAAGTCATGATTTAAACGCCGGCAAGTTCACCCCCACACACATGCCAAATTTCCTGGGCGGTGCTAACAAGCAGCTGAAACAAGAGGGGTGCGGAGGCCAATACTGGCACCCAATCGCTTCCCGAACCAGTGAGACAAAAGAAATGAAGGAAATGAGGCGTCTCGGGAACCCCCGCTCCACGATCGACGCATCAGGCCACGAACCCCAACCCAGCTACTGCGGGGTTTCCTTCGCCCGTGTCCCCGCATCAACGGCTAGGCCAGACCGCTCCCGCCTTCAACGTCACACCCGCTATCGAAAACAGACATTGGATCCAGCCTCCAGAACAACCTAATCGCGTTCGCAACCCGACTCCACCCATTCGAGTTACGCATCTCATCATGGCAAGCAATCATCATCCGCCCACAAACCACGAAACCACCCCTCTCCTCCCTACCGCTCACCCTTCCGAGGCGCATCCCTCGCTCAACCATGACACGCACGCTCACCACGAAGGCGAATCCCACCGCAGCGGCTTCCACCCGCTACCCTTCCTGCGCATCCTCTACAACTCATCGTGCACGGCCTCCAAGTATGTCAACGTCCTCTGGCCGTTCGTCCCGGTCGCGATAGCGCTGCAATTCGTGCCGGGGATGGACACATGTGAGTGCTCCCTGATGTACCGTACCTGATGCACGCTCTCTTTCTCCCTTTCCCTCTTTTTGCTTTTCCTGTTTCCTTTCCCTCCTTTTTCCCCTCTCCCGCATTCCCCACATTCAACTTTCCCCCTTCCCTTTCCTTCCCTTCCCGCTGGCTGCCGCCCATCTCTAGCAGGATGAGGGGATATGTTGGGTTGTGTCCCATCTCCGACGAGATAAGCGGACAAGTCGAGTTGTGTCACAAACCCCCGCTTGAAGACACAAGACGGGCACAATCCACAGTCAGACCAGAACCACCATCTCCTTGCTGGCCCCCTCCAGTACAGGGTCCTCACCTCTAGCATATCATGGCTAACACCTAGTCACCTTCCCCCCCGCCAGGGAAGTTCCTCACCGCCTACATCGCCGTGATCCCCTGCGCGAACCTGCTGGGCTTCGCGGGCCAAGAGTTCGCGCGGAAGATGCCCAAGGTGCTCGGGATCCTCGTCGAAGTTGGCTTCGGGGGCCTAGTCGAGGGCATTCTCTTCCTAGTCCTAATCGCAAAGAGCACCACCCCGGGTAAAGGCGAGGTTGGGATCGAAGGGAACGCCGAGGAACAAGGAGGCGACCTCATCCCCATCATCCAGGCGGCGATACTGGGTAGCATCCTGACGAACCTGCTGCTCTGCCTGGGACTGTGTTTCTTCGCTGGGGGCCTGCGGCAAACGAGCCAGAAGTTCCACGCGATTGTGTCCGAGGTGGGCACGGGGCTGCTCCTCGTCGCGGCGTTTGGGCTGCTGATTCCGAGTGCGTTTTACTCGGCGCTGAAGAGCGAGGCCGTCTCGGGGGTGGAGGGTTTTGGTGTGAGTTTTGGGGGTGTGCGGGGACACGGACGCGAGGAGCTGACGCGGGGCGAGCTGAAGGCGGATGTGCTGCATGTGAGTCGGGCGACGGCGATTGCGCTGATTGTGGCGTTTGGGTTGTATATCTGGTTCCAGGCAAGGAGCCAGCACAGTATTTTTGATGAGGTTATTGAGATGGATGAGCATAGGGATGCGGATCGGCTGGCGGATGGCGAGAGGCCGAAGTTTACGATGACCGAGACGGTGGTTGCGTTGGGTGTCTCGCTGGCGTTGGTGACGCTGTTGCTGGTGTTGCTGGTCGACAAGATCGAGCATGTGGTTGAGCTGGGGGTTCCGGACCAGTTTCTGGGTTTGATTCTGCTCCCGCTGGTGGAGAAGGCGGCGGAGCATCTCACGGCTATTGATGAGGCATGGGGTAAGTTGTCCAGTGTTGTCCTTCATGGGCTGTCCGGGAGTGTGATGTCTGACTGGTCCAGACGGCGTCATCAACGTTGCGCTCTATCATTGTCTCGCCCCGTCGATCCAAACGGCGCTGCTCAACGGCCCGCTCGTCGTCCTCGTCGGCTGGGTCCTCGGCAAGCCCATGGACCTCAACTTTGAGATCTTCATGATTGGGCTCCTGGTGTTGTCGATCCTGGTGGTGGGGAATTTCCTGCGAGATGGAGAGTCCAACTGGCTGGAGGGGGCTCTGCTTGTGGTGAGTCACTTCCTGACCTTCGTGAGATATAAAAATGCTGATGGTTACAGATCGTGTACGTGATCATCGCCATTGCGTGTTGGTACTATCCCAACCCGGATGTGGCTACCTCGAACTCTATCAGGGGGTCTGTTGTCAACGTCCCGATGACCATCGAGACGCTCGAGCAGCTGCAAAAGTTGCTTGGCCAGTACCACTCTGGATATTTGGGGGCTTGATTTGGGTTGAGCCTGTGCCTAGAACGCTTTTTGAACTGGGTCTGAATATGAGGATGACCAAGTTAGGTAGGGTGGCTGGTTGAAGTGCCGCGCGCGAACTTTAACCCGAAAACGTAGCTACTTGAGTAAGGCAGTTACACATGACGCCTACACATCTCAGACATCTTTAACATATACTTTGGCAGCTGAATCGATATAAAGCTTGACGTGCTGCCAGGCTCCCAGGTCTTCGTGCGAGCCTATCGTACCTCTGTAATGTGTGTGCGACGAATCTGTGCTCACGAAAATGAATTTCCTTTTTCATATCTTAAGCACGTGATGTTGCTCGCCCTGGCTCATGCTCGGCTCAGTCCATGCTACTTATTGGTCTTCAGATTGCAGCATTCCCCGGTATCTCATTCGCCGACGGTCAAACATTCGGCCTGCAGTATCTTCCCAAGCTCAAGCCTGAGATCGGAAGGAGCCGCACGCGCTCTGCACCTCAACCCAACTACCCCGCATCCAAGAACATCATCCCACCGAGTTGCTCTACCACGATCGCAAGGCACAAACAAACCGCATCCACCTAAAAGGCGTCAAGCTTCCTCGTCCCACTACCATGTGGCTCACTGATCGCAAACCTGCGGATATCCTTGGTTGTGTGCTCGTGTATTATGAGAATTTTGAGAGAGTCAGAGCCAAAAGCCGTGTCGAAAATATTCCAAGGGCGGCTCGATACACAGAGCTTGACGTGGTCTGACTTTGAGAAGGACTCGAGTAGGCTGCACAAATCTAGGTGGTCGCCTGAGAACTCGTCGAGGCCGTCAATGAACAGGCATATTTTGACTGGGCTGTGTTGCATCCTCGCGATAAAGATCAGTGTGTCGGAAAGTTCTCTCCGTCCCCAGAGGGCGGCTGTGCTCTGCGCGGAATCCCATCGCTCCGGGCTGGCAAGGCGCACGAGAGCGGGGTGTTTTCGGTAAATGTCATACAGCAAAGCCTGTAACAACCCCTGAAGGCTCTTTTGCATGGCGGTGCCGGGACTCCAGAAGTAGTGACACGAGATGATCGGAATGGCATCTCCTGCTCAAGTCGTGATCAAATTCTCCGTCTGGAGGTTGGTGGCGATGTACTTCATGAGCGTTGACTTCCCAGACCCTGCTTTCCCCGACGCCCAGAAGACGCCCAACTGTGTTGCAAGCCAATTAACCAGATTCGTCTCAAAGATCCAGTGGAGGGTACTGATATGAGCGTCGGGAATGCCTTCGAATCTTGCAAGCTGGTGATCGAAGCGGAGACGGCTAATGATGTCCTGCTCTCTTTGGAGATCGCTTTCCGCCTCTATGATCGACCCCAGAGAGTGTTGAGTGATTCTCAGCTCCTTTGACGAAAGGAGCCCTGCGCCCGAATCCAGCTGAAGATTTCGAAGTGATTGTGCGATCATATCAAATTGGTCTCCGTGTGCAATACCCAGGAGCTTTACCTCGTTCTCTAGAGTGGAAACAGAGTCTGCGATCGATTCGAGACTCGCCCTGGCAAGTTGTCAGCCTGTGTCAATTGTCACACAGAATGGTGTTACCGACCTTAACATCGTTGCCATCTGGAGAGATAGCACGGTCTGGGTACGCTCGAGGTTGGCTTGCTGAGCAGACAGCCTCTTCTCAAAGCGCGTCTGCTTCCACGACACCGCGACGCTCCGCAGCAGCCATTGTCTAGTGCCCTGAACCTTCAACTATTAGAGAATGGCGCGGATCTCGGCGCAATCGGTCTCGCAGCTGGCTGCCAGTTCCTTTGAATCTGGTATTTCCAGAGGCCTTTCCAGAAGAGCGCGACGTGCACGCTGTGTCCTGAGAAGTTGCAGTTATCAATTCGATATTTCTGCTCAGTTCTAGGGGATTGGTGCTGTATTTATCGAGCCTACGATTGACCTCTGTGGTGCCGCTTGTTGACGAGTAGATGGCATTGGCGCCTTTAATGATGGTGGTGCCGAACTCGATGAACTGAACAATCGCGGCAGCGATTCCGAGGGCTCCGAGGGCCTCCATAGCGGATTTCGGGCCGCCATGGCGCTGGGCATCGAGGCGTGAGGATTTCTCGACGTCTTAGGCGAATGCTGTCATGAGGGTCGACGTCGAGGTTGGAGGTCGGCTGTGTTGGGTGTCAACCTGAAGGCTGAAGTTTGGGCGGCCCGACTGCAGGTGCTGCGCCACATCACGTGGGAATGGGAATATTGGTACGTCTTCGAGATGATACAGTGGAAGGCGAAACGGGTGTCGCTAAATTTGTAGTTAACTTTTTTAACAAATGCGGGGTAAACCTGTGGCTTTGTGTGGCTTTGACAGCACGCACTCTAGCAGGGTCCATTTCCAGACACGTGTGGATAGGCTTGCTTCAAGATTTCTCCTGGGAGGGGCAAGATTCCTAAAACCCCTTGGGAGGGGCTAAAATTGCAGTGAAAACCCAGTGAAAACCCAGTGAAAACCCAGTGAAAACCCAGTGAAAACCCAGTGAAAACCCACAAGAAAACCCACCCTCTTGGGTGGGACTAAAACAGTGAAAAACCACCCACCACCCTCCACCCTCTTGGGTGGGGCTAAAATTGCAGTGAAAAACCACTCACCACCCACCACCCACCACCTCCCACCCTCTTGGGTTGTAGTGATGTACCCAAACCCGTTAATGGCGCCATCTCTCCTCTACCCTCTTAGGAAGCATTAGGAAAACGTTTTCTGTCAGCGCCAAGAACGGCTGATAATGATCAGTGCTCAGAAAGCCACACAAGCCATAAGTCTACCCCCGCAGTCCTTAAAAAAGTTAGCTAAACAGCTAGCGACACCCATTTCGCCTTTCACTATAAAAGCGCATAAAAATAGAAAGCTAAGTGCCTGGTAAAAACGCGACAACGTCCACATGGGTCGAACTCAATCAGTTTTGCAAGTTCGCTGGACGTGGAGCTAGCAGATCCAGTCCATCACGCTTTCAGGCACGTGATTGGCCGCCCCTCATCCGTCTTTCCACTTATCGACCCCACTCTTGCAGTGCTCACAGAAATCCGGTCTAAAGCTCCCGGAAGGTGGGGCGAGAGGTTGGTCAGTGCGTGTTTTACTTTCGCGAGGGCCATTTTGCGCTCCCCAACCTTGGTTTTTACAGGTACACACCCCCTCCGCGGAGCAGAGGGACCGCCCTCTCTCACCCGGGATTGCTCTCAGTTCCAGATGTCCGACAGCAGCAGCAGGCCGCGCCGACAGCTGCGTGTCTCTACCGCATGTGAGTCCAGACGCGAGAAATTTTAGTAGATTGTGGGGGAAGCGAGAGAGTGAAGACGCTGAAACGCCCCCACTAGGCGACCATTGCCACCGGCGACGAATTCGATGCCGGGATAGCGCCACAGATCCGAATCGATGTCAGACGTGCGCTGATTTTGACCTGCCTTGCACCTATCGCAGGCCAATCAAGAGAGGCAGAGGGCCGCCGTCCCGCCCTGCTGCAGTCTCATCGCAGCCGCCGCAGCAGCTCCAAGACAAGTCGCATGCGTCACCTCACCAACACCTCCAGCCGCACCCAGGCTTAGGGCAGGTGGTAGCACTAGGAGCGAATTCTAGCAGCACCATCGGAGCGCATCAAACAGAGAGCGATGTTGGCACCAGCCGCCCGCCGTCAAGCGTCCCTCTGCGTAGTTCGGAGGGGTTCGCATTCGGCGGACCGGCCGGGTTACGATCAGATCCAGCTATCAGCCGAGCATGGAAGGGCTTCGCGATCGCATCGGCGCCCCTAGTTCACAGGCTTTTCGAGGTGTACCACGAGACAGTCTATCCAATGTATGCAATATCATGACGTGCGTTGGTACTACTCAAGTGTGGAGATGCCCACTAACGCAACGGCGTACTAGATTTCCATTTTTCGATCCGCAATATACGCAGCAAAGGCTCGCGAATCTCGAGCACACCCAATCTCCCGGCTTCTTCTGCTCCGTTATGGCCGCCTGCGCTCTCGCGTCGGCCAGAGTAAGAGACGGCGCCGTCATCTCTTCCAAGAGAGATCAAACTCAGATGGCAGAGTTGCTGGCAATTCCCGCCGAGACCTTCTACGCCGCCGCCGAAGAGGCGCTGCCCAGCGACCTACTGCAGACGTGCGACAAGACGCGCGAATTCGAGTTTCTGCGGGCCTCCGGTCTCCTGGCCATCGCCAGCATCCAGGAGGGTAGGATAGATGCGATGCAAAAATATATCGGCTACTACTTCACCATGGTGGCGATTCAAAATGGCCATGACGAGCAGTTCTGGCCTCAGGACCTTAATCGCGCCGAGCTAGAAGAGAGAAGACGATTGGTAGGCATCTTGTATCCCAGTAAGAGCACCATTTTACTGACCGCATTCACGTAGTATTGGTCGATATACACGCTGGATGTATACTCATCCATCGTGTGGGATGGGTGCATTCACTTCCAGGAAGGACACTCCAAAGTGCTGTATCCTGAGGGCGATGTCTTCAGTCCAAATCAAAATTCCCAACAAGACCAGGGCGAACCGCCCTGGATCATCGGATGGAATTTCACAACAAACCTGTATCGCTATCTGGAGCATTTTGTAGCTAAGCTACGAACGCGAGAGTCGGTCTACGACCTCTTCAAGGATACCCAGACGAACCCTAGCTTCGAAAGCGAAAATACTTTTAGGAAAGTTATGGCGGAATACGAGCAGCTCCCTGATCAGTTCAAACACCTGCGCGAGGCCACCGAAGATCCAGATACCGATATCTACGGATTCCAGTCCGCAAATATACACGCAACGATGGCTTTGCTCCGGATGATGCTCTACACGCTGGAAGGCAAGAATCAGGACATCAGCAAGAAGTGCCAGGTGGCGCAGCAGGTCCTGTCGACCTTCCGGGAAGTGCCGCTGTCGTTCTGGAGGGCAATCAGCACACCTCTAATATATCACATTGCCAGCATAGGAGCGCTCTTATGGTCGGCGATGCAGGGTCCGCTGTCAGACACTTCATATCAGCGCGTGCGCACATTGTTGCTCGAAATGGCTGACCTGCTGCAGAACATGGAAGCTTTCCTGAGCCGCAGTGCTGGCGAAGGCCAACGCTTACGTGACATGGTAGTAAAGTTTGACGAGTGGTTCAAAAGGAGACTGGAGACCCACAACGGGCATGACGCCGTACTTGTCGCTAGATCTGGTGGCGGTGGTCTTTTGCCGACTGACAACAACGATCCACAATCACAGGCTGGATCACAAGTAGGGAGCCATGGAGCGCCAGTTGGAGGAGGGAACGGGCAAGGGGGATTGGACGAGTTGTCACCACAGTTTCAATTTCCTCACGAACTACTTCAGGAGTGGACATGGCCCGCGGACATTTCACAAGCGTACCTGCCCGGAGGAGTTTATAGTTATTACCCGGCATATACCGAGCCTTACGGTCAGAGCGGTGGGGATGAATTGTGATCATATGTTTTTGGAAGCAATGCAGCAAGCAAATCTATATATGCATCATTTAAGCGTGATGGCTGTACTCCTTATTGCTGTCAGTGGCGCCCTTATCCTCGTTTATGCTGGGAGAGACGCGCCCTCCTTCGACGGTCGTGTCATTGACCAGGTCGTTACCATGCATGAGGTAGTGCTTCTCCATAGCCCAGTTGAACGGGGAGTCGGTCGAGAACAAAGCTTCGATGGACTCGAGGGAGCGGCCAGCTGTCTCAGGGTACACTATTTGTAACATATTAGCATCTGAGCAGAGTAGAAACTCGAGATATAGGGGATAGTAAAGGGGTACTTACGGAGATAGACGATGGGAATCCACAAGAGGTTCAGACCCGCAAAGAGGAAGTAGGTGCGGTTCTCCATATGTCTAAACATGATGGGGTTGACCAGCACGGTCCAGCCGACACCGATGGCCCAGCCAGTGATACCGAAGCCGTTACCCTGGGCACGCATGTGGCTGGGCCAGATCTCGGTGGGGATCAGGAAGGCAATGGTACCCCAGGTCGCAGCGTAGATCAGGTTGAACAGGAATAACATGGCGACGGCGGCGGGCGCGAACTGGTCAGCCTTGGTGGGGTTGCGGCGCGAGGCCTCGTAAACTGAAGCTGCGATCAGGTTGACCACAAAGAGACCAAACGAGCCACCCATCAAGCACTTTCTACGGCCGAGACGGTCGACGATCTGCGCAGAGATGATAGTGCCCAGGATACCGGTAGTAGAGAGACCACCGGCTAGACCGTTCTGGGTCAGCGGCGAGTAGCCGGCAGCAGACAGGAGAACGGGGGAGTAGGCGGTCACGGCAGTGATACCGGTCCACGAGGCCATGATCTGGAGCCACATGCAGAGCCAGGCACGGCGACCAAGGTGCTTTCCGGGCTCTCCGGAGAAGCCGCAGAGGATCTTGGCAAACTGCATGGGCGACGATTTTTGACTGTTTTGGGCGAAAGCGGCAATCTCCCGGAACTCGCGGTCGACGTCGGCATCGTCGCGGCCACGAACGTGGCACAGAACCTCGCGGGCTTCATCGAGACGACCGGCAGAGGCGAGGTAACGGGGCGAGTCGGGCAGCAACTTGATGCAGACCAGGAGCAGAAGAGCGGGCAAACACTGGAAGGCCAGCAGGAAACGCCATCTGATGTCTGAATAGCCGTTGTTGATGAACGCAAGACCGAATGACAGCCAATAGGCAACCGCGATACCCAAGTAGTTGGCGATGAAGACGTATCCGAGGTATCCACCACGGTGGTCGGCAGTCGAGGTCTCAGAGAGGAACACAGGGGTGATACCGGTCAGGGCACCAGTGCCGACACCAGTAATGACTCGCGCGACCAGAATGAAGTTGGAGGACTGGGTAGCCGCCTGCAGGGCACCACCGATGAGAGCAAAGACTGTTCCGATGAAGAGACTTGTCAAAAAATGTCAGTGAATGGCCTATGAGTCGGCTGATGGGTAAGGGGAATTGCCAGATCGCCAGGGGGAAACTCACCCATTGATACGTCCAATACGGTCAGCGAGCCAACCGCCAGCAAAGCAACCAAAGATACAGCCGAGATAGTAGATGGAGACGATACCACCCTGGTGGAGGGTGTCGGTAACCTTGCCGTCGGCGTTGCCGATTCCGACCTCAACGACGTATAGGGGCGAGTCGTTGACACCACCCATGACACCCTGGTCGTAGCCCTCGAAGAAGATGGAGATCAGCAAGAATGTCTGGATGGCTATGTTGAGCTGCGTGGACGACAGCCGCTTCCACATGGTGGTGAAGCCCATGTTTGCGGTAGTGATGTTGTGTTCCACAAAACGAGTTCTGACTCCGGCGCTGATGTTGTGCGCTCGAACCGAGGGAGAAAAAACCAGGAGTCTCGTTGGATGGGGATGTAAAAGGAAAGTTTGACCGTGAAACCCGGGGAATTGGGTGGATATATATACTTGACATGAGTCTTACCAATTTCAATAACAAACAAACACGCCAAAAGGTCTTATGAACTTCCGTTTCTCCATTGCTCTAGAATTGCGGGCTAGAGCAATGACGGGGATGCCGGTGAGTCGAGCTAAGAAACATACAGGCCCCTGACAAATTCCCCATGCCCCGCAATCTGCATTCCCGCTCAGCTGGAGAGCCGCCCCAGAATCCCCTTGGCCGCTCAGGATTTGCCCCACGAGGGATAGCTGCCCGGTGTGGTGTGTGTGGCAGCATCACCGCCCCACGGCCCAAACCTGGGGAATTGGAAAAGTCGGGGAAGAAACTGCGTTGTGGGTATTATTCGGCATTCGCAGGACTCCGTCATTTGCCGAGGGAGGCAATGGTGGCGTCCACGAATCGCATGACTCAGTCCCGCATAGCCGTGTAACCGCTTATCCAGCTACCGCGTACCCGCGTAACCGCGTAACCGTGTAACCGTGTAACCGCGTAACCCCCCGATTTTGCGCTGTCCTGTTGTTGTTTTTTTTTATTCCCGCGAGGTTCACCGGTCCGGCCGAGGCATGGCCGTAGGGAATTTCCTGGGACCCCGGGGTAAGAGGGGCAACTTTTGTTGCAAGTCCCATCGGACGCGCATCGCATGATTCACATCCCGCGTGAGGGCCGCATTGCCCTTTCTTCTGTGTCCTACTTTCTTGGCCCCCTTGCCTTCCCTCCCGTCCTCTGAAGGCAGTGAGCGCTCCGGTTATTTGGGGATATAAGACAGATCAATGGCGGGCCCGAGTTCGCACAGACAAACATTTAACTCAACTTCGTCCCCTTATCCGATATATCTCATTCCTTACTTCTCTTCATTCAAGATACCCAGTCAACTCTTTTACTAGACACTTGACTTTTTTCAGCTTGCATCGTACACAGCGCTAAAATGTCTGGCCCGCCTCTTGACTTTACCGTGCTGGGTATGAACAGCGGCACGTCGATGGTATGCACTCACCCCTTTTTCTCGTCGCGCAACATGCATCTCTAACATGCAATGCAGGATGGTATCGACTGCGCGCTCTGCCACTTCCGCCAAGAGACCCCTGAGTCTCCCATGCACTTTTCGCTTCTCAAGTATGGCGAGATCCCGCTCGACCTTGAGCTAAAGAACAAGGTTCTCCACATGATCAAGCACGACACCACCAGCCCTTCTGAGCTGTCGGAGGTGAACGTCGCTCTCGGCGAGACCTTTGCCGACGCTGCTTTCCAGTTCTGCAAGGAGAACAAGGTCGACATCAAGTCCATCGATGCCATCGGCTCGCACGGCCAGACCATCTGGCTGGCGTCCATGCCCGATGAGGGCCACCCCAAATCTGCCCTGACCATGGCCGAGGGCTGCATCATCGCCTCGCGCACCGGTGTTACCACCGTGACAGACTTCCGTATCTCCGACCAGGCTGCCGGCCGCCAGGGTGCTCCCCTGATTGCCTTCTTCGACGCCCTCCTCCTCCACCACCCCAAGAAGCTCCGTGCTTGCCAAAACATTGGCGGTATCGCCAACGTGTGCTTCATCCCCCCCGAGGGCGCTGACCAGGCCTACGACTTCGACACCGGCCCGGGCAACGCCCTGGTCGACGCCGTCGTACGCCACTATACCAACGGCGAGCAGGAGTATGACCGCGACGGAGCCATGGGCAAGCGCGGCAAGGTCAACCAAGACCTTGTCGACGCCTTCTTCCAGAAGGTCCCCTACTTCAGCTGGTCTCCCCCCAAGACCACCGGCCGTGAGGTTTTCCGTGACACTCTCGCCGATGACCTGATCAAGGAGGGCGAGGCCCTTGGCATGTCTCCCGATGATGTCGTCGCCACCGTCACCCGCATCACTGCCCAATCAATCGTCGACCACTGGAGACGACACGCCCCCAACGGCGCCGTCGACAAGGTTGAGGAGGTGTTCATGTGCGGTGGCGGCGCCTACAACCCCAACATTACCGACTACATGAAGGAGCAGCTCCCCAACTGCAAGATGTTTATGCTCGACGACGCCGGTATTCCCGGTGGCGCCAAGGAGGCTGTCACCTTCGCCTGGCAGGGTATGGAGGCCCTCGTCGGTCGGTCGATCCCCGTTCCTGACCGTGTCGAGACACGCCGCCCCTACGTCCTTGGCAAAGTCTCACCCGGCGAGAACTACCGTGATGTCATGAGCCGTGGTATGCTCTTCGGCCAGGGCCAGAAGCAGCTCGACTGGGTCAAGTCTATGGTCAACTACGTTGACGGCAAGGTGTTCGACAACCAGTGGGAATGAAATATTGATACCCTTTTAAAAGTAATCAGTAAACGGGTTGGATATAGATAGCACTTAACTTTTAGAGATAAACGTATTTGCGTGAGGCAGTGTAACGCAGGCTAGTTGACTTGCTTCTCTGAGCTGACCAGACCGGTCACATCGAAAGGTGTATCAAGTATACTGGCCATCTTTCTTGCGGCGCCTATTCGCCTTGTTAACGGCAAAGCCCTTCTTCTTTGCCCAGTTATTAACAGTAGTATGTAGTTCCTGGATCGTGGGAGCTGTGCTGGTAATCGTGGGGTTTGGAATATGTTCATCTTCGTCTGTAGCATACATCTCGTCGTCGCTGTTGATGCCGTCCCACGATGACTTGCTTGCGGCATCGCCGCTTTTAGAAGCGCTGTCTTTATCGCCCTCGGCGCCTGGATCGAATGGAGGAAGTCTAAGGCCCTCTACGATTATAGGAATGGGTATGAGGCCTTTGTTGAAGGGTTAGGCCTCACATATAGGCTGGAAAATGGGGCCACCGGTAACAGGAGGCTCCTTGGGCTTAGAAACCTCGAAATCGCTGTACCAGAACACTTCTGAATCGCTGTCGTGCGTGTTGCCGCGGCCAGCCGCGCCGGCCCGTCGCGGCGCATCGCACGACATGCTGCAGGTGATGCGGACCGCCGCCAATCGACCGCAAACGGAAGCAGGAATCCGAAAAACGTTTCAGCGCATTTTAGCACTATAGTATTAGCCGTATGAACCATATTAGATTGATGCGACGAACCGTTGTTGTTGCTGTTGTGCCCGGCTGAGGCCGCTCAATTCTTGGATGTGGTGGTAGAAGAATGCATTGGGCTGCACAAAATTTTCGGTCATAGTTGTGGCAGCTGGCAAACAGTTGGCAGGGGGGTGCGCGCGTATATCCTTGTGCAATCCCCCTCCCTCTCTCGGGCTGCGCTGGCCAATGAGTCGACCCGCAGGCCGTCATACTCCTCCTCACCGTCCGAAAGCGCGGGTTTGGCTGCACCCCTGAAAATGGCTTGAACATCTTATTCGATGGTTACCCAGCCCACAGACAATTTTTCACCATCAAAGCGACTTGGGATGTCTCAGTGCTTGCTATCTGAATGTAAAGCACGGTGGGGTTTCAGATGGTGCGGCTGAGCCAAGCGTTTTAAAAGTACCCACCCATTGATTAGCCCTGGAACACCCTATAAGAAGCAACCGAAGTGAAGCGACGCAGTGCAACCTGACGCCGAGGAGAAGTTTCTGCTAAGCAAACATTCGCGCCCACTCATCGCCCCTGCCCAATATCACAAGCCCCGGATCCGATTACATTTTAATGGGAAAAAGCCCGCTTCTTCAAGATGCAGTCCTCTGAGAGCAAAGGAAAAAGTCTACTCAAGGCAACACGCATTATCGGCGACACAGGTCTCTGGGTCGGTCAGTGGGCTGCAAGAGCCATCATAGCCGGACCGTTGATGGGCATCTGCACCGTCTGCAATAATCTCCAGGCGCGTGGCCACGAAGACACCCTCGGCCGTACACCAAATTCTCTTGGCAGACTCGTCCGACTTGGCAATCAGCCAAGAACCGATCTCGTCAGCGCGCCTGCCTTGGTCCTCACTGGGATCAAGACAAAGGAGCTATTGAAATGCCGCGATGTTGACGAGAAGACTGGGCGGCCGTTTCGAGACTGTCGCTATTGCCGGCTGCTCTGCAACGTACTAGATGCCTTCTTTATCGACGAGTGGATGAGCTGGGTTACCGATACGCAATGTGGAATGCATCTAGAAGTCGGACTGATGATTCGTGAGGGGGCGCCCCTTGTCATCAACTGCAGCGGATGCTTCGTCCACGATCCAACTCAGATGTACCCTCGAGCCGACGTGGAATTATACTACGACAGTGCCGAGGCGATGGCCACACCCGGGGCACCAGCTATGGGCTGGACCCTGCCTAGGATCATGAACACACTCGATCCGCGCTGTATGGAATTCGCGAGAGACTGCATCCGCCAGTGTTCCGCCGATCATCCACGCTGCGCGAGGACTTCATGGGACTTTGTGCCCACCCGTCTGCTCTACCTAGACCCCAACAGCGGCAGCATTCGACTTTGCGAAGCCCTCCCAGTGACCACCCACTGGGCTGCACTCAGCCATTGTTGGGGGGGGAGTAAGCCGTTGATGCTGTACAAGTCGAACATCGAAACTCTGAAGGGGGGCATCCAGCTGGCTGATCTCCCGCCGACATTCAACAATGCAATCCAAGTCTGTCGCGGCCTGTCCATCAGCTTCCTCTGGATCGACTCTCTCTGCATCATCCAGGACGACAAAGAGGACTGGGAAAGGGAGGCCGCTCAGATGGGCAAGGTTTATAACCATGCCTTCCTCGTCCTAATAGCTGCGTCGTCTGCCAAGCCGGAGATACCCTTCCTGGGCCCGCGAGAGAAAGAATGGGAGACGAAAGCGTTCGACTTTGAGACACCGTCCGGAGCAAGGCTTGAAATTAAAGCTCGAAAGCGGCATCGTCTCGCCGCCCCGCTCGACCAGGGGCAGTACGAACCTGCATTCACCGATGCCTGGGCAACGCTACGACAGGTCGGCCCTCTCTACAAAAGGGGGTGGTGCTTCCAAGAGTCGTTCCTTGCTACGCGGGCTCTGCACTTTGCGCCCGGATCCCTCATCTTTGAGTGCGAAACGCACCGTCGAAGCGACGACTCCCCGCCTCCATACCCCCTCGTCTATCCCGGCTCTCTAGGTGAGGTGCCGGAGGACAGGAAGTGGCGTCTCGTTGTTGAATCCTACACCGCGCGTATGCTCACCTTCGCGAGCGACAAGCTGCACGCAGTGTCCGGAATCGCGGCCTTAGTGCCTCAAGCTGCACGGAGTGACTACCTGGCGGGCCTGTGGAGGGAGTCATTGCTTCTCGACCTGCTCTGGCACGTCATGCCGACCAGCAACCGGTCAACGACAGTGATGACGTACCCCCCCAAGGACGAACAGCGTGCTCCTTCCTGGTCGTGGGCATCTATCAATCACGGTGTCGTCTGGAACAATCTCAAAGCCTTTGCACCGCTCGCCACCATCATCGACGCAACGTGCGATCTCGCCGCTGTAAGCCGGTTCGGTCCTGTTTCTGCCGGCCGCATCAAACTCCGCGGCCGGCTCACGCCCTGCCTTGTGAAACACACTTACCAGAAAGGCCAGCATCACGCCTACTTGGTCAACCAAGACGGCACCCCCAGCAGCGACCAGTGGTTCTTGGGCGACGGCCAACTCGTGCCCGTGAAGGCGGAATCAGTCGCTGGCCCAATTTGTCGCCGCGCTGTCGCAGGCATGGACACGCTACTAGATCACCAGTGTGCTGACTATGAGGGTGTAGGGGCCTTTTATCTTTGTCTTGGGCGGGACAGTAGGCTGGGATATAAGCATGTGGGTTTGATGGTGGTGCCTGTGGAGGGGAGGGCACTGGATGGATGGATGGAGAGGATAGGGGTGATTATGAACCTGGGCAGCGAATGGTGGGACAGAGGCGTGGAGACCGTCATCACGCTGGTTTGACAGTCTTTGAGAACTAGCTCTGCACCCCAGCAGCGGCTCCAGCGACCCGGCAGTGGAGGTACGCCCAGCGTTCTACCATATGCGTCATCATGGGCAACAAGAAATTTGCAGGGGTGGGCTTGGGTGTATAAAAAGTTATTTGTGCCGCGAGCAGTGGCTGATGGCGGCGACGGCGGTAGCGGCGGCGACGACGACGACGACGCTATGGTGTCGGCGGCCCTGGGAACGGGCAACCCGTGGTATGTGCAGGCGAAATTCTTCGAGGCAATAATTGCTTTCACCATTGGCGACGTCCGACGGGCTGTTGAGCTCTACGAGGAGTTTTTGAACATTCGAATTCGCAAGGGAGGGAAGATGGGCATGATACTTTGTCATGTCAGTATGCCATCGCCGTGTGCTACCAGAATTTAGGCGACCTGGAAAAGTCCGAGTGAGTTTTCCACTTTCTTATTCTCGTTCCGTTACCGCTTGATACGCTCTTTTGCGCATTGCCAATCCATGCCATGTTCTAACAGCAGCACTTCTGCAGATCAATCCTCCGCGAAGTCATCAAAAACAGTTACATCGACCTCCAATGGCGCGCAGAAGACCTCGCCCGCGTGAACTTCCGGCTATCCCTCGTACTTCGCGCGATGAACTGACCCGGAGATGCCGCTGACTGGGGGGATCAAGCTCTGTCCGCCCGCAAAGAATGGGAGAAGCTTCTGCCTGAGCTTGGGGGATTGGAGGAGTACACAAACGAGGACGATATGGAATTGTTTGACGATGGAGTTGCTGTACTTCATGGGCGGACGATGGGGATTTTGAGCGACGGAACCCATTGGTAGACACTTGGGACAGATTAAGAGTAAAGCTTGTGTATGTAACTATTCGGTCAAGAAAAACTTTGTTTTTCAACGTCACACCCGACGTTGGAAGAGTAAAGCGTGTCATGGGGGGTCAACGGTCAAGTATGGGAGGTCGATTTGCCCGGTGCGCTGTGTCGTGGGCCTAGCAGTTGAAGTTCTTCCTCTGTCGCCAAGATTGATAAACACTATCGTAGTATTTGATATTGATGCGTCAGATTTCATATTTGAAAGGGAAATAGTGACAGAAGAGAGTCCTCTCCACGACTCCGCGGCTCGAGAGGAGTTGAAATGTGCCAACCCATTGCGCAACACTTTGTTTCCTTGCCCTTGTGGAGAAACTGATAATTCCACCCCCGAGTTCCGTCCACAACCAAATATCTCCTTCCTCTAACAACCATCCCTATACCCCCTCCCTAACTCCGTCAACCGCCCCCCCTCATCCATCATCGCCGCCCACCTCCCCACATTCCCAATATCCCCCGCCCTCATCGCCCCAAACCACGCATACCTCTCCACCCACTCCAGCCCATTCAGATACTTACAGCTCTCCATACAAAACTCCTCGACATGCTCCCTCCCCAACGGGCTCTCCACGCTCCAATTCGTCGGCGCAAACTCCGTGACCCACACCGGCCGATCCGCGCCCAGCTGGTAATACGTCGACCACAAATAGTCATAAAACTGCCCAAGCGTCTCGCCGTACCAATGCAGCGCGTAGAAATCGACGTCGCCCCCGCCCGCTCTGACCAAAGCCAGGAACTCCTTCAGCCAGACGACTCCATCGGGCGCGGAGGAGATCCCAGGCGTTCCGCATCTGATGGGATGAGGGCGGCGGCGGAGGGGCTCAATGACGCGGAGGTATTCGGCTGCGGCGAGGGCGGCGGGCATGTTTGCTTGCGAGGGAAGTTCGGGCTCGTTGAATGCCAGGAGGCAGGGGGGGCAGGAGGGCGAGGAGGGCGGGAAGAGGGAGGGGAGGGCGTCGATGTTGATGTGGTTCCATTGCATGGGGGTGAATTGGAGGGAGCAGTTGGGCGTGGGATGGGGCGACCAGTTGTAGAGCCAGGTAACTTTTGAGGGGGGCTTGGTGAAGACGAAGGCGGGGTCGGTGTTGGTTGTGGGCCAGCAGATGCCGCGTTTGCTGGGGGTGCTGGGGGTGGACATTTTGAGTTGTCTGTGGTGGTCGTTGAGGTGGTGAGGAGTGGTGTCTGGGGGGCAAAGCAGTGGAGTTTGGAAATGACGTTGGGCTGCCGGTGCATCCAATCGGGTGATTGACTCGGAGGTTCCAAATCCTTTATCTCAGAGGCTGAGCTAGTGCTGTTTTCCCTCCTTATGGTGCAATGTGAGCTAACACTATCAACCAATCAAGTAAAGCGTCAGTGGTTTAGTGGTAAAATCCATCGTTGCCATCGATGGGCCCCGCGTTCGATTCGCGGCTGACGCAACCTTTCATTTTTACTTTTCCGGCCGATGGCCACCCCATTTCCTTTTTGCCATTTCATGCTCGCCTGACTTTCACAGCCGCCCTTCTGAGTGCCTCCTCGACGACATAGGTGGACAAAATGCCACACATAGTGATATCTTTCTGGGTGAGCAGTCAAGACTTGGAAGACATCTGCTAGTCCTAAGGCAGGTGTGTTGCCCTTGACTCTAAGGCAAGGTGATCGGCGTAGTTGAACTTGTATTTCTTCCAAGTTCCATTCAAGCCTGTCGCGTGATTTGTACAGCCGCGTCCTGATTGACGGGTATGCAGTCATCCAGCGATAGAGATTTCGATGGTCACATTGCGTGAAAGGGACTGGTTTGTCGCGGAAGATTCCAGCCAGTGGTTGTCACCAGATGAGTAGAGTTGCGAATTCACTGACTGGCTGTCAACACTGGACTAGCAATCCGTCGGGTTGTAGCCTGACTTTTCTGTCTGTGTTATCTCCTGCAGCATGCTAAAAAATAAATAAAAAAGAAGGGTGGAAGAGTTAGTTTTTCTATTAAACAGCTTTGTTATATCAAAAGAATGGGTAGCTGAGCATAGCTCAAACCTGGCTGTGCTGTCCTTGTGTCGGTACCTACCTAGGTACTCAAGTTACCAATGGTATTATCTCCTTCCCAATCAACTTCAGGCAGTGTGCCACAACAGATTCAAGCGTCCCAGTTCTAGGCTTCTACTTACACCGGGACAAAGTTTTGGTTGAGGTTGGGCCTTACCGGCAAGGCACACTTGAATCTATGATTTTGATAACCAGACATTAGCCGAAACGTACCTAAGGCTGACCTGGCCCAGAGTGATGAGGGGTCACCTGACCAGGAACAGGCAGCTGTTGAACAGGGCTGTGAAACACGGGAGTTGATTATTTTCAGCCACCCCCGCATTCTTGATCATCTCCCACACAACCTAACAACAACCCAACCTCACTACACAGAAATCAAACGAGCCCAAAGCCAGTCATCACACAATGACAGTCAACACCAGCCAAGCCCATCTAACCGCATCCCCATCCTGCGCCATCTGCACGGCAGCATCGGCGCTCATCCGGACCGGCACAAACCCATGGCCGTCCAGAAGCCCCCAGAGCATGGCCCGTTACTCAGTGCAGCTGGGAACCGTCAAAGAATTCACCGAAAGCGCCTCGACATGTCCCCTCTGCCGCACCCTGCTCGCACACCTCCATCTCGAAGCCCGTGCCCAAACCGCCGAGGAGGGCAATACCACAAAACAAGACACTTTTGCCGACGACGACTTGGTGGAGCTGAAATACATTTTATTCATGGGCCTCTGGGAACTTGTTGTCGTCCCAGACAAGAGCAAAACACCCTTTTCGACCAGAGGAGAGTTGGCCCAGATACGGCTTATCTGCCATATTGATGTCCCTGAGCCGACGGCGTGTGAGAAAGAGGTTTTGGCGTTTGTGCCGCCGCCACCACCACCACCACTACTACCACCACTAGTGGGGGACGACCCCGAGTTAGAGTTCGGGTTGGGGCCGGGGGTGGACTTTTCGAGGATTCGAAAGTGGGTGGGGTATTGCGATGAGCACCACCAGGGGACGTGTTTTGCGATTGAAGATGTGTGGAAAAGGGTGGACCCGCCAAGCCACCTCTATTTCATTGACGTGCAAGAGGAGTGCATCTCGTGGCAACCAGGAGACACCAAGTACGTGGCGCTAAGTTATGTGTGGGGTAGCGATACGGAGCCCTTGGTGTCGACAATGGGGAATATTGGGCTGCTCTGCCAACCGACATCATTACAGAAATCTTCAGCACTGGGAAAGCGCCTGCCGAGAACCTTGCGGGATGCCATGACGGTCACGCGCCAACTCGGCACGCGCTACCTCTGGGTGGACAGGCTGTGCATTGTGCAGGACGACGCAGCACACAAACCGAGCCAGCTGGCGGCCATGGCGGCCATTTACGGCAACGCATCCATTACGCTCATCGCGGCCAACGGCGACGACACGTGCGGGCTCCGTCTCTTGCCGCCCAACGTTAGTATTATCACCCTGCCGTCCAACCTCGACCTTCTCCACGACAGCCCCACCCCACTCCTCACCCCGCCTCCCAAGCCCACGCCGCAATCCTACCAGCGCCGCGGCTGGACCCTCCAGGAAGAGCTCCTCTCACCCCGCACGCTCAAGATCACGCCCAGTGAAGTCAAGTTTCTCTGTCGCCAAACGCGCCTCCGCCACTTTTTGCACGACGAGCTGCAGCTCAGGGACAACCGCACCGCCACCGGCATCGAGATCCAGCCCTTCAAGAACGTGCCCGACATTCGAACCTATATCCACCTCGCCACCGAGTACACGCGCCGCTTCCTCACCTACGACGACGACGCCGCTCACGCCTTTTCCGCCATTGTCGCCGCCTACAGCCGCGCCATTGAGGGCGGCATCCTCCACGGCCTGCCCGAGATTTTGTTTGAGGGAGCGCTGCTCTGGCAGTCCTCCTCGGGCTTGCAAAGGCGACATGGCTGCGCGGCGCCGTCGTGGTCGTTTCTGGCCTGGCAGGGCGACGGGCTGAGCATGGGGGCGTGGAGTGCCTTGTACAACAGAATGGCAAGGTCGAGGCCGCATAGCGAGGCTAAGCACGTGTCTTTTCCTTCGCGCGTGCAGATTATAAAGTGTGCGCAGTTTTGGAAGGTGGATAGCCACACGGGACGGAGGGAGAGGGTGGCGAGCGGCTACGACGAGGAGGAGGCTGCGAGGCAGCGCAAGAAGAATTATGAGGGCTATGAGTGTTGGGTGCCGATTTTGAAGTCGCCGAGGATGGTGGACGAGGGCGTGACGAGTTGGGCCAGGGAGTTAGTGGTCAAGACGTGGATTGCTGAGCTAAGGGTGGGGGGTGGCTTCGACCCGAACAGTGCCTCGTCCGACACGACTCCAGTCAGTTCGGATGATGATAATGATGATGATGATGATGATGGGTGCAAGGATATCGCCCTGCTTTCTGACAATGGAGAGGTTATTGGCGCCATCAGACCCGGCGGGCATGTGCCGTCACCAGGCACAAAAATCCCCATCATTCTCCTCTCCATGGGGATTGCCTCGTCGCCGCCCATTGGGTGGGAGATGCCAGAGTTGGATTTGTTTCATGCACAGTGCTCGCAGCCAAAATTGTGCGCCATGTCGTGGTGGTCTTGTGGGGACAAAGTCAAGGAGCGCTGTGTGCCGTATGAGTTTTGTAATGTCATGTGGGTGGGCTGGCGAGAGGAGGAGGATGGGAAGAAGGTTGCATATCGGGAGGGCCTGGGGAGGGTGGTGAGGAAGGCGTGGGATGGGATGGAAAAGGACGAGGTTGAGATTTTACTGGGGTAGATAATTACTAATATCCACTCGGTGATTTTGCGGGGCGACCAACCGGCGATATGCGCGGCGTGCCAAAAGTACGAAGTAAAGCTCTTCCGAGAGCAAGCCTGAGCATATCCTGCGCAAATCCTGAGCAAATCCTGAGCCAGGGTGATCATTGGCACGTGAGCGAGGTACGACAAGGACAACTTGGTGTGCCCAGATTCGTTGTACAAAACATGACATACCTTTCCCGACAGATTTTAGTGAAGCATTGGGTGTTCCCTTCAGCTGACAGTTGAGCCCATGTGGAAATATGTTGTGCCAGAGACCATGTCATTTGCGGTGTCATATTCCCTGCTCAAGCCAGCCGGTCCTATCTAAAAGCGAGGTGAACCAGCAGTCAAGAAGTGAAGCTGCTACTATCCCAAATGGAATGGTAGGTAGGCAGCACAACCGATGAGACTTCCACCCGCCAAATTCTCGACCCATCCATCTCCCTGCCAATGGTAATTCATCTCTGCCCGTCAAACTGAGCGCGATCCTCCCACGAATACATTCGTTTCGATTTCCCTGTTATCCTACAGAAAGAACATAAAAATCGGGCCCCTCGCGCCAAATGCCAAATGCGATATTCGATCGGCGAGTCCAACTGGCAGCCAAAGTGTTCTCTCATCTTTTCAAACCAGACTATCCCTGGGAGGTAGTGCATCCGAGCCACCGCTTCCCTGCCCCTTGTGGCCCAAAAGTACACACCCTCAGGCAGATACGGGACGTATGGTGCTATCTCATCCGCATAAATGACGTCTTCGTAATCCACCTTGAGGGGCATATCCCCACTGTTGATGAAACTAGCGGTCGTGTGTTTGCTGACGACCACCTTGATGTGCAGTCCGACGGGAAGGGATGGGGCGGTCGGCCAGCCGCCAACCCAAACGACGTTGCGGAGGTCGATGCTGTAGGTCGGAGCGCTGAGACTGCCGCTTCCGCTCGACGTTGGTCTGGGAGTTGGAAATTGACGTGAGGCTGGAGCAGAATTGGTATTGCTCGGAGGCTTGAGAGAGGAGTTCCGACGAGGCTAGCGGTTTCTGAGGAATTGGAAGCACTTGGCCAACACCAAAGATTTCAGTGGAAGGTGAAGTGGAATTTTGGGTTGAAAGCTTGAAATCCTGGGGCTCAGCGATTGGGTGGCAGGCAGCTTTGGAAATTTAGGAAAGGCGCGCTTCTGACCACGACTGAAAGTCATGGCAGTGGAAGCCGCCCGAGTTCATTTGGAGCCCAGTGAGCACAAGCAGAGATTCACTCTTTCAGTTCAAGTGCCATGGGCTCCAGCTGCAGGATGTTTTTCTTGAATGTTCGATGCGCCCTGCCTCGCTCATCGACGTCAGGCGATGCTACCTGTTTTCGTTCATTTCTGCCAGATGGGTGGTTCTCGAGCCAGCCGCTCAGCTAGGCGAGCAGCTCGTGATTGCAAAGTGGGGTTCGATGGTTGTGAGCGTGGCCGAGTCGGGCTTCTTCGATTCCACGGGCTGTCGTGCTCGAGGTTCTCACGTAAGATGTTGGGTTCTAGAGGTGTCGCAGAGATTTCTCCAGCACGAGACTTTGTATTTAGCAGCGCTTTGCCTTTAGATGTTGCTCTCTCTTGGTTGCGCTCTGCCACCTGCGGATCTCTTATCTCTGGGTCCATCCTGGGCCTCTACCCTATCCTAAGGTGGACGCATGATAGCGACCCAGCCATTGGCTCCCGATGGTACGGCCCGCAGATGGAAAGGAAACAGAGTGAAAGAAAATAGTGTGTTGCTGAGTGAATCTCTAGTTGCGCCGTTGACCCGCTCTGGAACTCTCCTCCGACCAGCGAGCTCTAAGTATACAGCAGACTAGCAGAAGATTGGGTTGCGTTTATGACTGAAATAGATCAGCAATTAACCGAGGGTTTGTAGCCAGCATTGCGGAAGACCTAAGCTCATCGTGACAACCTGGAAGCTTGAATTGATGCTGACACTTGAAGCCGGCCAGTTCATGTTGAAAGAGCGAAAGGGGGCAGGAATTTGTTCCATCATCACTAGCAAGAAGACTCACCAGCCCCCGATACAGTGACTGTGGTACAGTACGTCAGGGCCAAATGAGACCGGGTACTCACCTCTCAGTCGTCCCAGGCCAAATCAGATGGCTTGGAGAGACGTCGATTGCCTTTAACTCCCGATGCAAACTCCCGTATGCGCCACAGCCTCTCACAAAGCGGTCTGAGCATGTTGTCAAGATAAGCATACCTGCCAAGGACACGTTTTTCCCGTGTGCTCGGGCTGCCGTCATTGGCTTCACTGACATCCGCGCATGCAGCCCTTTTCCGGGTTTCCTGAAGGGACTTCGTGGTGTGCACCCCCGGTTGGAACCGGTGGCCCGTGCCACCGTCTCGATCTGCAGAGTTTTTCTTTTTGCTGCGAGCAGCGACATGATTTGTGGAAGAGGCACTAGTTCATCAGCTTGGACGGTCCGAGAGCTGGACAGGGTGGACTTTTGACATCCTTCCAGCCTTTCCTTTCTGGGGCAGGCGTTCGCGGGGTTTGCGGGGTGTCGGGGGGCCCGAGCACGCAACTGAGAGCAGATGGTGCGGCTCGCTTGCACATGGCTGGGCTGGCCTTCGCATGACTGGCTTGCGTATTTTGGTGAAATTGCAACCAGAAGCACTAGGCCTCGCTTTAGAACGTAGAGTCCGTGCCACAAATATGTCTAGCGGGCAGTGGTTCGCCCGCCATCGCAGCTTGGAAGCTTGACTGGACACTTGGCCCTCTAGAACAGTCTGGAGACTGGGCATCGACCCAACCTGATGGCAAAATGGTGAATAATAGATGAACGGTTTCAATCTTGGCACAACCCTCGCAAGAATTGAGAGCAGCTGTCTGGCGATCGCTCCGGAAAATGGCGGCTCGGCGCTAGCAAGACGTCCCCACTAGGCTCCGACTAACCCATCTTCATTTTTATCCATGGATGGAAGGCGACGGGCGGCCTTGCCTTTTCAGGATCGGGCACCGCGGTGGGGCTCTGTCAACTACTGCGCACGAGCAGCAGGCTGCAAGGACCAACCGAGGGCCCACAATCACAACGTCCCACAACATCAAAGCGTACCTGCAAGCCTGCAAGGACGGTTCTGCAATCCCAAAATGTGCGACTAATGCAGTCGCCGTGACAGCGGGGCGGGTCGCTACCACGACCACCTCGCGGGGACAGACGCTTCATAAGAAGATGGCTTGGCCGCCGCGACACTCGCTCGATGTGACCGCAGAGGACACCCTTTCTCACCGTGTAGCCAAAAGTCAAGATGGACTTCTCAGCGTGGCAGACACGGGGCGCCAGTCTCTTGGCACGGGCCGCTCAGGCTCCCGGCGACACTCCGAGCGGCGCGCTCGGCGACGGGTCGGGCCTCGACCTAACGCCGCCGCCGCTGACTCCCGAGCAGTATGCGCTGCTGCCGCACGACAATGCCGCGGTACGGCTGAACACGTCCATCTGGGTCCTGCTCAGCATGGCCACCGCCTTTCTTGGCCTGCGCGTGTACTGCAAGTTCAATGGGCATCGCGGGCTGTGGTGGGATGACTGGGTGCTGATTGCGTCGTGGGTGGGTTCATCCGAAGTCATCTCTCAACTGGGCTCAACTGACAATGAGTCTCTCTAGGTGTGCATCACCATCGAGTCCGGTCTCTTGTCCTATGCAACGACACTCGGATACGGCGCGCACACGTGGGACATTGTGCCCAACCTCGACGAGATCGCCAAGGTTCTCCTGCTTCTCAATGTCGGCGGCACATTCTCGGTGACGGCTGCCATCTGGTCCAAGACCAGTTTTGCCGTCACGCTGCTCCGGCTGACCAACGGCTGGACGAAGGGCT
>Ga0247758_1000410_pt1 | contig 38546 bp, 54 predicted proteins | sample UWRJL156409C4_FD_180950 | JGI IMG/M metagenome (GOLD analysis project Ga0247758, IMG submission 180950) | Plant litter microbial communities from Arlington Agricultural Research Station in Wisconsin, United States - UWRJ-L156-409C-4 | ecosystem: Environmental > Terrestrial > Plant litter >...
TGCAGTTGCAAAGTGACTTGATTAGGTAGAAAGGGTGGGAGCGAAGCTCCCAGACTAAATACAAAAGAGAGCTCCCTGTGTGTGAGGAGAGCACATGACGAAAGGCTCCTGCGCGCCTGAGCGCCAAGAACTGCCGCTGCAGTTCGACAGATAGTTGTAAAGAGACTATTCCCAGGAGGAAGGACGACCGTAGTAGCGTGAGCGACGTAGTTTCCAAGGATGAAAATCGCGATGTCTGTCCATTTGGTGGGCAGGCACAGCAGATTGGGGTTCCCATGGTTCGTTGCGCCGGGAGGTAATGTGACGGTTCCGTTGTCGGCTCTAGCAACGAAAAGAGGGAAACCTACGTCGAAGGGTGCCATTTTTGCAGCATCACCAGGTGTCGTGGACCAATCGACCGACCCCAGGTCATACCAGGGTGAGCGATGAATCAACATTCCCGCCAAGCCCAGGCAACCACCATCCCAATCTGCTTCCCTCGCCCTGTAATCCATTACCCCGCTTTCCAGGTTATCATGTCTCTGCGTCTTATCTCGTTGCATCTTCCAATGTCAAAAGAGTTGCCCCTCCAAGAACTGTCCAAGTTTACCACAGCTTAGACCCCCATCCTGAACCATTCCCCATAATCCGGACCGCCCTTCAGGCTTTCAAGATGGCATCTCCCTCCCCCTCCCTCTCAACCTACACCTACAGCCCCCTCGCCAAGCCACACTCTTCCATCCGCCTCCTCTCCGTAACCTCCCTCCCCACCTCCCCTTCCCCATATCTCACCCTCTCCCTCCGCCTCCTCCCAACACTCACCTCCGCCCCCTACACCTGCCTCTCCTACACCTGGGGTCCGTCTCACCCCACAACCACAGTCATCTGCGATGGCCGCCCCTTCGAGATCCGACTGAATCTGTACCATGCGCTGGTCCACCTGCACCGGGTTGTGCCGGACAAGGTCAAGGGGATTTGGGTCGATGCGGTGTGTATTGACTAGGGGAATGTAGGGGAGAAGGGGGGTGCAGTTGGGGCGGATGGGGGAGATTTATAAGGGCGCGGAGGTGGTTGTTTGGCTTGGGGAGGAGGAGGAGGAGGGTAAGATTGGGGAGGACGTGCAGCGGTTTGAGGAGGTGGTGAGGCGGGTGGAGGGAGTTTTCCAGGTGTGGAGGGGAATGTGTTTTGGGAGGCTCGTGCTGCAGGGGAATCGCAACGCGTACACGTGCTGGGATGAGCGCGACAGGCTGTATGCCATGGTTGGCATCTGCGAGTTTGAGAGGTTGGCGGACTGGGATTATGGTCGTCCTTTCGAGGAGCTGTACTTGCGGTTCTGGGCCGAAGTTCTCAACTGGACGAAGGAGGTCAATTGGTTGACATATGTCGAGGTTGTCTCCGCAAGAGCAAGCCGGCCGCGCATGTCGAGGAATCCGGAGGAGAGGTAGTATGACGCCAACCTGCCATCTTGGGTGCCGGATCTAAGAGCTTCGCTTGAGCCAGATTTGAGACCTTCAACATCTCCAAGGGGCTCCCTGGAAGGAGCTCCCGCCCCGAGGGCGAGCCGGTTCCTGGTATACGCGCGGCGAAGAGAAGAGGCAACTGATACTTGAGGGTTATCTGTTTAGCATGATTGAAAGTGGTGCGCAGTCTGCATCCGAGATCCTGGAAATGACGAGACAGATTTTGAACTATCCGGACAGCGAGGAGGACAGCCACCAAGGCGCGATCGACGCACTGTGGAGATCCATGGCGCTGCTTACCTCTCGGGAAGTCGACTAGGTGTTCCCTGTGCCGGATGCGATGGCCCTCGCGGCGAGGGGGTGGCTTCTTTAGCTTAGTGGTGGCGAGGCCTCCTTGCGGTCTGATGTCTAGAAGCTGGATACGAAAAACCTTGTGTTATCACCACAAGGGTAGGGTTTCCCTCGTCTGGGGATGCATGATGAACTCGCCGCGTCATGGGGGATGAGAGGGATGAAGCTGTTCCGGACCAAGGAACACTGGGTTGGAAAGGGACCGGGAAGTCTGCAGTCTGGAGACGAGCTCTGGATTGTTCCGGGGGCGGATTAGCAAACGGCAACACGCCCAGCTATTATGGGAGAAATCTAGCAAGGCGCGATCTTGTTCAACTTGTTGGGATTCTAGCCCCTCTATTCAATCTTTTCCGCAACCCGAACCCGGACAGCAATCCAATCCGGCAAGGCAACCCGACCTAAGCATCACGTCACATACCCTTGAACTGATACACCCCTCCAAGATTTCCATCCACGTCCTTAAAGTATCGGTACAGGCCGTGCTCGCCCTCCTTGCGCGCCTCGCTCACCATCCGGCCGCCAGCCGCCTCGATCGTCGCGCCGATGGCCTCGACGTCATCAACCAGCCAGTACACGACGATGCCGCCAGCACCGGGATGCGGGGTGAACGTCGGCGGCGAGGGGATCCGGACGGGCGTCACGCCGCCCGAGAGGTTGACTGATGGGTTGAAGTCGACCATGACGGGCTTGGTAGCGTCATCGGCCTTGTCAGAGGTGAGGACATCGGAATTCTTCCAGGTCCAGTTGAAGACAGTGGAGTAGAACTTGTGTGCTTTGGTGGCGAAAGTTAGTAGGGGTACCTTGGATAGGTGGTGATGGGTTGGGGGAAACGCACAACGGGCCCTGTCGGTCGCGCATATTTCGATCCAGACAGGGCAGCCTTTCGCGGGGGGCGTCCAGTCGGCCATGGTGGGTGTTAGCGACGGAGTGAGGGGTTGGTTGGGGTGGTTCAATGGAGGGTGTTGTTATTTGTTCGCAAGTGTAAGACTGGAGAGAGTTGGGAATGATGTTTTAAGCCTGAGGTCAAACCAGGCGTCCATCGGCCATTCTTTATACATCTTGTCATACCGTTGCCGGACTGCAGCGTCAGGGACGTTCATGGCAGAAATAAAGGGGCTCGAAAGAGTCGGGTCATCATAGCCTCCGGGCTGCCTTGGCCTCAAACGCAGTTGGATAGAAGGAGCATCGCTCTGCGTTCGAGGCGCTGGCGTTCGAGGGCTTTGCGCTAGCTATGACGCGTTCTGACGGTCCCTGTGCGATTTGAGCAGGGATGGGTTCCCGAAAACGTCGCGCTGCAGACGCGGATGCACGTGAGTCGCGAAATTTATGCCTGTTTTGAGGCTTGGCGTTGAGGAGTCGGGGATTGGCGCGTGGTGCCTCGGAAGTCCGAGGGGCGTGCTTGTCAGCTCGGCGATACCAGGAATGAGGGCACGGACCACGATGGGCTTTGTTTAACCAGTTACTAAGCTCAGGATAGGACACCCGCGAAGCTCTGAGCGACTAATCACAATGGTCCAACTCTGGGGACAGGGACTGGCCAACCCCAGCAGTCTCGGGGAGAAGGGACACCGGGACCAGATACTCACACTAGTATATAGTTACTATCATCGTGCTTACAATATTAGGAAGAAGTCTTGTTCTTACGTCTTGTTCTTCGCGCAAGTATCCCATTATTCACTATCATTCTTATTGTCTCCTACTGCACAAGTCCACCTTGTGCATTATCGTGACAGCAACCTACAGTGACATTAGAACCCTTGTGTACGAGAAATTACTTTAACATTCAGTCTCCTAAGCACTACTAACCCTAAAGCGTCCTGCCTTACGATCTTGTCTTAGCCCTCTTAAGTGCAAGTCGTACAGTTTCCTAGTAACCCATAGCTTAGATCATGACCAGCTGTGGCAATGATGGTAATAGTGGACGAACCGTAGATCAAGTTCATCCTCTGGATTTGTGTGTGTCTTCATTGCTCATTGTCTTAAGGGATACAATACCTGTCAACCCACAGATAATTATATCCCAGCTGACTGGCCACTTCCATGGCATCTCCAATAAGCGAATGCGGATGTAGTTTTGCCTTAGGGCCCTCTTCGGGCTCGGCACCCTTCGGCGCGGGGTGGGGCGTCTGGTTGTTTGGGGCGGCAGGCACTGTGGTATCGCTGAGAGTAAGCTTGGCGTCGCACCGGTACCAGTACAGCCAGTAGGCGAGGTCGTTGGTGATCTTCTCGTCCCACTTGACCTGCTGCGTGCAGGCCAGGATAACCTTGCGGAGGGCGGCTCGCACCACGGCCTGCTCCAACTCGAGCTGGGGGCAGTACACGGCGTCAAAACCGTAACCAGGCGACGGTAGGACGTAAACGATATCCTTCTCTAGCGGCGTTAATAGTATATAGTGGATGTCGTTTATAGCGTAGTGGTGTGGCAGGATAAGGTAGTAGTTAAAGTCTAGCAGCATATAGCCGAGGAAAACCAGGGTGGCAGTGGAGAGGAACCTAAGTGTATACAGATGGTTCTGGAACGTGCTGGTAGTGGTCTATCCTACCGGCCCGGTAATGATAATAAAGACAAGGAGCGGTTTGAAGAAGTTATTCCACACCTTAATGGTGCGGAAATGGGTCAGGCACCCCCAGTTCTTACGCACGGTGTGGTGGTGGTAGTGGTCTAGAGACCAGTTAGGACTGATAAGAGTATCTCAGTTAGGATAGGTAGTGCTTACGTTTCTAAGAGCGCTAACACATATGCCTAAATATGTGGAGTAGCCACTATAAGAAGACGCCCACTAGGATCCATAGCGTAAAGGCCAGCCTTCCGGCGCAGTGGGCCGATTGAAAGTCTTCCCGGCACGGGTTAAAGTCGTCTTCCTCCCATAATTAGGCTGGGATAAAGATTATGGATGTCTACACGATGCTGACCACACCTATACTGATCTACGTCTAGTCGTCTGTGGACTTTAACCACATACGGCTCAGCTTGTAGCCTTGTTGGCGGATGTGCAGCTTAAAGCATAGCAGCAGCACCATGCCGGCGAGGGCGATGCTGAGGTGGACCGACTTTTGGAAGTCGACATCGCTGACGTCTTCCTCTCCGTGTAAGAGCTGACCAGTGATATTGAACACGGTGCTATTTAAGAGGGTTGTTGTTGTCAGGTTGACATTAGTGGGTGGTCCCGAGTGGAGGGGAGTGCCCTCGACCCGGGACCAGCCACTAAAGACAAGTACAGTTAAATAAATAATTAGAGAAGCGATATTCATGGTAGCTAAAGATCGAGCTTGCTTGTGCACGGAGCCAACAGCACCAGCAGAGCTGGGGAGTGGCTACCTACCTCCTGTATTTGCGAGGCCCCCAGCATGAGGCCCTTCGAGAGCACCCTCGAGCTATCCGTCATCTTACTATCAGATGAATGCAACTCCCTTGGCATGGGGGAGCGTACCAGATGACCTCCAACACGGCAGCACTCTGCAGGCTTTCGGTGCCCCCATCACCAGATCAATTACCACAAGCGGCAGGGTGCTGCTAGTTGTGATGGGTGGTAACACACATGGCGCCTAATTAAGTCTATGTGGCTTGAAGTGACGTGTTGCTTGTAGACGCCTCCTGCTCTTACCTGCTGAGCTGGGCCGAGCTGAGATCATCAGCTCTGAATCTCAAAGGCTCTAAGTAATTACGTAACCTAATGACTCGGTGAAGGTGGGTCTAGAACTCTGATGCAGCTGCCATGGAGATTTCCACGCCAGCGGCAGCTTCCGGGGTTATTCTGTTCCCCAAATCACAGTTTTCATCCCACATCTTGCCGGTTCTTGTATGTTGTGCATTCCCGCATCTCATGACCTCAGATGCCTGTCTACTCACCAACCCACATACCTAACCCTATCTTGGGTGCCCAACTAGCGGGCGTGTGTCGGGCTCTTATCGGCTTGCTTCCGACAATTTCTTTTTCCTTGGATCACTAGTGCCCCCAAGAACCCCGCCAGGCAGTTTGATGTCGTGATGGATGACAAACAGCTAGAACTGCTTTGACTGCTTCTGTATCCCGTGACACGCCCGGTTCGGTAGCTCAACGGGATAGGTCGCAGGTGTGAGTCGTACTAGGTGATCGAAAAGCTGAGTGAAGAAGTAAGTACTCTTAAATAAGTGGGTTACAAAGAATGGTGATTTCTGCTTCCGCGTCTGGAAACCAACAGTGCTTTGTCTGCTCGAAGTATTCTTGTGTTGTGTAATGAACCAACCGGATAATACGGCTTTCCTGATTGACCGTAACCAGGCCAGCGCACAAAGAGATGAGAATTTCAATCCGCATGAGGTCGTCCTTGTCAAGCCTGGGTTGGGCAACTTCTACTGCAAGAGCATGCAGAGGCTCCATGGTATTGAGCGGCCTCATTGCACAAGCAACCACCCGAAGACCTGCATCGCGAGTTTCTTAGAGCCTGGCTTTTGTCTGTTGACTCTCTCCATAGTTCCCTGTATGCATTGACGAGCACCTGGGTCTTGTCGCCGCCACTGGCTCCTTGCTGCTTTCGGAAACCTTCTAATGCGCGTCGGATTGCGTTTGATGTGTGCTTATCTTCAAGCGAACCGAGATACAGCTGTGCAAAGAGGAATCTATGAAGACTGTCAGCATGGTTAACAATTTATTATTGTTATTGGTAACCTAAAATCCGCCAACAGTTTTTGAGATTCCTGTCTTGATCTCATTTTGTAGCAGTCGATCATTCTGTACATAGCCGGCAGTTTTCCCATACGGCCCTCCAAATACCTCTCAATGTCCTTGGCGTCTGCGTGAATCTCCAACCGTACACTTTAATCGAACCGATTCACAATTTCCGGAATGAACCTCGACGTCGCAAAAACGTTAGCTCCGCACTTGGCCTGGAGCCGTGAGCGGAATTGCGACCCGGATTTCTAGGCTAAGTAGAGGGGTGATGGGACATGGCTTTACTGTAGACGGGATCGCAGATCTTGATGAGTGCCGGGGGCTGTCAAAGAAATACAGCATCACAGGTAAGCGGCTGTTTAGTTGGTGGTGTAATTCGTGCAGTGAAGGGAAGTGGCGGAACGCCTGCATATTGAGGAGGTTTGGTGGGGGTCAATCATGGGTTCAAAATTGCGCCGTTCTAGCATCCATGGATATCCTAATGGAACCAACACAGTGGTGGTCCATTCGCTTCCCTGCACGGCTCAATCCGACCGTCGGCGCCTGACAAACACGGGCATCGTCTCCAACGGACAATCGACGACCTTGCTCTCACCGCCGCCGCCCAAGGATACGCTGTCACCAAAGCTGGCCCACTCGTCACCATCGGGCAGCATCGGGAAATACCCTGCCATCGTCCTCGCACCTGGCTCTAGCATGGGATAGTAGAGATACTCGTCGCCGTACATGTACTGGGTGGAACCCACTTCCCAACACTTTTTCTCCTTTGGGAACTCGTAAGAGAGCGTCCTCGTCACCGGCGTTCCCTTCTCGTGCGCCTCCCTCCCGCATTAGCTTCCGAGTGTAGCTCCTCAGCTCCCCACGGATGAGCATGTACTTCTTGCATATTCCATACACCTCCGGTCCGTAAGACCACATTTCGTTAGGTGCGCCAGACAGGCAAGTCGCGCCGCCCGTGGTTCCGTGCTGGCGCTGTTTCGGCTCTCGATCGCCATGGAGCCGCATGACAGGACAGAAGGTGCCCTATTGGAACCAACGCACAAACAGTTCACGGAAACCGCCATCGCTCGGTACTCCGCCGTGGAAGCCGTCAGTATCCGATGTCCACCACGATAATCCCGTGATGCCCATATTCAGCCCTGCGGCCAGCTGATGTATTAACACGCATGTGGCCTAAGGTGTATTGTATCGAAGGTACCATTAATAATGTCTCTCAACGCTATGATGAACCCAGTCCGCTGTAGTACACGTGTGCTGAGTTTCCCACTTCCTAATTCTAGCCGTCATCCAGCCACTTGTATAGCTATACCCACGCACTTCTGTCACCACTGTAGCTTTTTCTCCGGGCCTTTCGCCTGCCTCTGTCACCACTTCCTCGGTAGCTGTCTCGTCCTCCCTTGGGCTGCCCAGTGTGATGAAGGGCATCAAAACGCATTCTTTTGCATGCTTGCCTCGCCATAGATACTGAAGGCACTTTGTGTCGGCCTCGCAAGCGCTGCTACACGCATCAAGGCTATCTCCCGGGACGTCTCGACCGGGTGCAAGGCGATCGTAGTTGGTGTTGTCCCAGTCGTAGCGGACGGCGCTGTCGGGCTTCGTGACATGACGGAACTCGTAAAGGTCCGAATATAACAATGGGCGCTGTTTGTTGCGAGGGGGGTTAGCGCGGACCTCCAAGCTGCGGAAATTCGAAATGCTTGCTTACTCCCAACTTGCGAGAACGATGCTCCCATCGCCACAGGTCCAGCATGTCCTGGGGCGTTGACTTGTGCATTGTGAGCACCGGCTGGCACCAAGAGCGCTCTGTGAAAGGGATCCGGTGCGCCGGGTATGTGTTGAACAGCGGGAAGAAGCCGCTGATGGGCACTCCAGCCTCCCACAGCATCCATCCTAGGACGCTGTCGCCGCAGCAGTCTCCCTTGAGCATCTCCAAGCCCCGCAGCGTCAGTGGCGGGGCTCCGTCGAGCCGGCCGTTGCCGGATTTGCTGGGGCTGGAGCTGGAGCTGGATGAGCTACTACGGGATAGGAGCTTCTCCAACGCTCCGCGTGACAGCACAAAGCCGGGGCCGCCATTGGCAAACCACGTCCCTTCCCGGCCAGGAGATGGACTTCCGATATAGAGGGGCGCCGACGGGTCGAGCGTTGAGAGGAAGCGGAACATGTTGTCCCACAGAATGTACGTGTCGGTCTCGTAGAAGACGTACCAGTCGCGACCCGGCCGCATCAGCCAGGCACGCTCCACCTCTGCCAGGAACTTGTACTTGTCCAGTTTCCAGCCATGCTTTCCCGCGGTCGGATCAATCGTGGCGTCGAAGACTCCCGCGCGGCCAAGCATCTGTCGGAGGGCGTCATACGGCCTGAAGTCGGGGTTGTCATGGTGGTAGAGCTCCGGTAGATTGGCGAGTATGTCGATGGCATGGTGGCCGAGTATGACTTCGTCGAGGTCCGAGAAGAGAAGTAACTCGTCGGAATCGAAGCACCCGGATACCGTCTTGAGCTGCGCGTCGATCTGTGACCTTGCCTCGCCGTGACCCATCTTGAGAATTGGCTGGATGCGCTGTAACAAGTACTTTGGGAAGGAGGCACAGAGCTCTTGGATGGTTCTGTTGTCGGCATCGTCATCGGCTACTGGATAAAAGTTGCTTGTCGTCTCGAAGGGGTAGACCGGCGTCTGTTGCTCAGCCCGTCGTGTGTTGAGGAACGGCCACCGAGCCGACCCCGGCATCACTTGTAACTGACCGAAGCGCTGCGAAACAAGTCTTAGCACCAAAAAGAGGATAACAACAAGAAAGAACGCCCGCGTTAGCCGTTTATTCAGCTTCGCCATGAGCAGCCCGGCAGAGGGCAGACGCCGATGTCCAAGCATCGAAGGCAATCGTTTCTCCCAGATCCAGAAGTTGCAGTTATCCACCAGTGGCGGAGAAATGACATGAATCTGGGAGAGGAATCAAGATCAAGCCGAAAACACGCTTGGTAGGACTGAAGGATTCACCGCCGCCCTCGTATTTCCTCCGTTCCCCCCGTCCCAACAACCACCGTTGGCCAATGCGGTTTCCGATACCCCTGCAGAACCTTGCAGCCAACACGTACGCAGATCCCCTGAGCGTACAATGACCGTCGGCGGTTACCTCAGAGTTGCTTTGATTGCCAGAGATGTTCTCCGCGGGAATACTTGGCACCAAGAATGGGCTTCCCACCCAGTACATACTACCAGACCAGGCCAACTAACATCGTTGTTGTTGTTGTTGTTGTTGTTGTTGCATTCTGCTAGATCGTTCATCACCGTTCAGTAGCCTAGAGGCTTTCACCACAGAACCGTAATTCATGAAAGGAAGAGCATCTAGATGCGCTGTGTTGCGATATTCTCCTTAGAACGTTGCACAAGCGCCCACGTAAGAGATCTATGACTACTCGATACTAAGTATTACCGTATCCTACTACATATTGCGAAATAGTCCTTTCTCTTCAAATAGTCCCTCATTATGTTCAATCATCACCCTCTTGTGTAATCAGGGTATCATGGGAGAGTGTATTTCCTGGTGCTACGGGCAAGTTTCACCTCCTGACCAAGGCTGCTATTCCTACTGTCCTCTGATTTTCCTACTGTCACTAGCCGCTTTGGCAGGGTCAGCTATAGTGGCCGTAGTGTCCGTGCGGTGACGCGCGGCCGCTGGGACTGGCGAAACCTAAACGATCAAAAACGGAGCCAAATACGAGATTGGGGTTAGGCTGCTATTTACCAAGCTTTTGCTAAAGCTTGCCCGCATAAATAACCCCTGATCTCACGTGAAGGCCCCCCGAGGGCGCATTATATAAGCAGTATTTGCCAACCCGCCAAGCCAAACGGGCCTGCCGACTTGGGTTGGTTTGGCTGGAACTTTCGCCGATTTTGATCTGAGTTTGTTTGGGTTGGCTTCGGTTAGGTCGCCGTCTAACCTGGCGGCCGCCTGGATTGGCAGGCCCGCTGTTCTTTTAAACGTAGACAGGCGGCCCCGTCCGGCAATGGTCAGCCGACAAGGCAGATCAGGCACACTAGACTTATCTTAACAAGCTGAGACTTTTCTCGGCACGCCTTGTTTTTGCAGCATGTACCTCTCGTACGTCTAGGGGAAAGGCCCCTTTCTCCGCCTCCTCCACGCAAACACGTCGGATCTCTTTCTTGATAGGGTACTCGGCCCTGCTAACAACAGCATCCCCAAAACCATCCAACATGGCCACAAGAAGTCGAGAAGCTAAGCCTGCGCTATCTCTGGGTCCCGCTCTGCATCATGCAAGACAACCTGTGAGAGGACCCACCGCACCTGGGCCCAGTCGGGTTCATCCCATCACTTTCTATACCGCAGCGAGAACCTTGAGCTTGGAGCTAGGGCGACAAGCCTTGTCGCCACACCCCCCTGGCAGACCGCATCGGGCCGCTCCGGCCCGCTACAGCTGTCGCTAGCTTGCATACCTCCCCTGGAGCTCAAAAGAAGCATTACGCTACAGAGGCCCCCTGAGAGGTGGTGAGTAAAAGCGAGGCTCTCTGACTGAGTTTTTTTTTCTCAGTTAGAGAGCTGCGGTGAGGAATCGAAAGTGCGAATTGAACTGAAAGAATGGAATTACATCATAGAAACAATCACTTGACCGCTCGGCCACTGGCCAATGTAATCGAATTGATGGTGAGTTTGATCTTTCCGTTGATGTAGGCAGCGTGGCCGAGAGGAAGAAGCCCAGTTGCGAATGGAGCCACTTTGGAGATCTCTGGCCCTGATTAGCTACAGGTTCAACAAGCCTTGTTGTTATACAAGGCTTATCGGAAGCGCTAGGCTTACAGGGAGGCTGGGTTTCCCGCTATGGTAACTTGGGGGCTCAGAGTTTCCTCCTTTGAATGCCCCCACCACCGCAATTCATCACTTGCATTTGTTCATTTGCGCTTTCCTTATTTTGTTTGTATCACAGCCGCATACACTCAGTGCTGCTGCGGAAGCTCCATGTCATTGTAGCGACACTATCGCAGGGCCTGCTAGCTTTATCAGCTATGCTGTCGTCAAGCTCTTGTAAAGCCTCGGCCGCACCACGCTCGTCGCTGACCTGGAAAAATTGCATGCGAGTTTCGCGCTTAGAAACCGTAGCATTTCTTGGGTTTAGCACCCCAGGATAATCCTCCAAGCTATAGCATGCGTTCCTCATTGGGCTGCCTCCCTCGCGTCGTTGCGAACTACCGTCCTAGTGTTGCACCTGCCTTGATGTGCCAGGAGAGAACCCATCATAAGAGCCGGATGATGTATAAGATGGAAGTGGCGAAGAAGTAGAAGGTTTTCAGAAAATAAACAGTCGGCGCGAGGCGCTAATGGTGCGAGCGAGGGTGGGGTGTTGATTTGAAGTTGGTTTGATCGCACACCTTTAGGTGGCCGAAAGAAATAGACAATTTGCAGGGAAACTCCCTTACGAACGAAAGGAAAAATTTCGTGTGCCCAAGTTCGTTGCAGACAACCAGGCTGTTGTTTGCCTGGCTCGTACCCAACAAGCAGGAACGTTTCTGGCCGCCGACTGCTGCCAGTGCCTCATGATCCAATTGGTTCAACGGTGTCAAGTCTTACTAGCCTCCGTTTGACGATAAAGTAGGCGGGCAATGTAGATGCATTCCAAGTGCGCTCGCTGAATTCGGCGATCCTCGTAAATACGAGTTCGGAGGGGGCATCGAATCGATGCCCACGATATTTATCTAGCTACACCATGCCAATACTAACCACCCTCCGGCGTGTGCGAAGGTTGAATTTCCGTCGAATGAACGACTGCGAAGGGTGCTGTTGCCGGTTGACTGTGGTGCCAAGCCAATGGAGTCAAGAGTTGTTAGCGCCACCCTCCCTCGCGGTTCGGACAAAGGAAGAACGGGCAGCGGACATCTACGGACATAAGCAGCTCGGCAATCGGACCACATCATTCAGCGATCCATCAGAAGCATAAAAACGACCTTTTCAGCCCGAAATCTCTCCCCTTCGATTACGTCGGGCTTATCATGTCCTTCGCGGTCTTTGCATCGCTACCAAGAACCGCCCTCCCCCACACAGCAGCATTCCGCAGCGTCCGAACCCTCCGCCTACTCTCTCCAGCAAAATGGCATCCCCCATTCCCATCATCGCCGTCGGCGCAACCGAATCCATGGGCGCCATAGCCATCGAGGCCATGAAGCCCGAATATGAAGGTAGCTCCGCTTTGCACCAGAGGAATACAAACCTAGAACCCTAGAGAAGACCCTAACCCCCCACAGTGATCCACTTCACCCTCCGATCATCCACGAACGACGAAATCCCCCGCCTCCTGAAAGGAGACGTCCCCTCCTCACCCGCCAGCACGCTCGGGACCGGCAACTGGGCAAACCCGCCGCGCGCTATCCTGTTTGGTGGTGCCTTCACCGCTGAGAATGTCAGGGAGTTGAAGGCGTTGGTGGACGGCGGAGACGGCAGGAAGATCCCCTGGGTAGCCGTTGACGGGAGTAAGCCGCGACCGCAGCTTGCGGGAAATGAGAAAGGGTATATGGCTGCGATTTCGGCGCGGTTTAAGCAAGGCTTGGGAGAGTTGAAGGCGGAGGGGAAGTTAGATGGGGATGGTGCTGATGAGGTGCGGTTTGTGTGAGTGATGGAGGGGAATTGAGTTCGGGCGGTGTACCCCGAGCCCTTAAAACATGTGATGTTTAATCCGATAAAATACCTAGGGGAGAAATACAACTTATTTCAGGTCCCAAACGGGCTTGCATGTCCTCTGATTGGGCCCGTCCCGTCGTCCGCAGTTGCGGCGGAAGGAATAGGCGCGGGCTGCTCGCTGCTGCCCAAACGCGCAGCACGTCATCGGTCACTCAAGACGCGCAAGATGATGTGCGACATCTCGCGACTCCTGACCCGCGAACCAGCTGCCCAACATTCATCCGCCTGACAAATCCGTCAAAACACCTTGCGCTGTCAATCTGACACCATGGCAAGTCGTTCCCGCCACGACGACGATCCCCCATTCCCGGTCGAGCCAAAATCCACGCACGAGTCCGTTTGTCGATGCGCCGGTTGCACAGCGACGCGACAAGTTTTACCATTTTGCGCGCGCCGTGAATATAATTCCCTCGAACACCAAGTCGTACGCCGGAAATCGCGACAATGACCTCCGCCGAGCCCGAACCTCCCTCCCGGGGCACCGAAGCCAACGTCGAAACACCACTGCTCCGCAAATCCACCGACAGCACCGACAGCAACTCCTCGATTGCGCCGTCACAAATATTCCCGCTGCACCGTACCCTCGAAGATGACGTTCTGCCCGAGACGGCCGTGGTCGGTCGGACCCTCCACTGGTCGAGCGCGTTCATCATTATCATCTCGAGGGTGATTGGGAGCGGGATATTTGCAACCCCCGGAGCGATTGCCTCGTCAGTAGGGAGTATCGGGTTGAGTTTGACACTGTGGGTCGTTGGAGCGGCGATATCGTGGTGTGGCCTTGCTGTTGGGCTGGAATATGGATGCATGCTGCCACGGTCAGGAGGTGAGTCTTGCCCTTGCATACAAACCAGGGGTTGAGCCAAAGGGGAAATACTGATGCCAAGACAGGGGACAAGGTCTACCTCGAGTTCACCTACCGGCGTCCACGGTTCCTTGCGTCGACGCTTGTTGCTGTGCATGCCGTTGTCCTCGGCTTTACGGCAAGCAACTGCATCGTATTCGGCGAGTACACCCTCTTCGCAGCCGGCAAGAACCCAGGGGATCACCGCGGAGAAGTCCGACTGCTGGCCGTCGGGCTTATGATCGCCATTACCATTATCCATGGATGTTTTCTCCGCACTGGTATCCTCATCCAGAACATCCTGGGCTGGATCAAGCTCGCACTCGTGGCATTCATGGTCCTCGCCTCAGTGTTTGTTGTCGCTACTGGTCATCGACCATCTGCGGCCCCCAGCGCTGTTCCCAGCCCTTCCCCATTCACCAGCTTACCTAGTTGGCCATCCCTATGGGAAGGCTCCGTCTGGAACTGGGGTATCATCTCCACCGCCCTGTTCAAGGTCTTCTACTCATATTCTGGTCTTCAGAACGCAAACAACGTCGTCAACGAGATCGTCAATCCCGTGCGCACGCTCAAAACGGCTGCAACGACGGCCTTGATAGCGTCATGCATACTGTACCTACTGGTCAACGTGGCATACTTCCTGGTTGTTCCGCTCGAGGAGATCAAGGACAGTGGGGAGCTGATTGCTGCGTTGTTCTTTGAGCGGTTGTTTGGCCGGAGCGAAGGTGGATGGTTTCTGAGTCTGGCGGTTGCCGTTTCGGCGGCGGGGAATGTCATGGTTGTCACTTTTGCGCTGGTACGTTCTTCCTCTTGCCATGACATTCTATTATGTGTAGTTCTGACAGAAAAAGGCCCGTCTCAACCAAGAGATCGCCCGCCAGGGGTTCCTCCCCTTCGGCGAGCTCCTCTCCTCCACGAAACCCTTCGGTGCACCACTTGGCGGGCTAATCGTACATTGCATCCCGTCAATCATTGTCATTTGCATCCCCGCGAAAAACATCTACTCTTTCATCCTTGATGTCGAGGGATATCCCGGACAGTTTTTTTCGCTAGCGACATCCTTTGGACTGATCTGGTTGCGCTGGGAGCGGCCCGATCTCAAGCGGCCATATAAGGCGTTTCTGCCAGCCGTGTACTTCAGGATTGTACTGTCGGTTGCCTTGATCGCGGCACCGTTTGTGCCTCGCGCCGGAGAGAGTGGTGGTGCGCATTTGTTCAGGGTGAGCTATGCGCTGGTCGGCATCTCCGTGTAAGTGTCCCCCATCCGTGGGTGTGAGTGCTCGGTGCTAACTACGAATCACAGTATCTTGTTCGGGGTGCTGTATTGGCTGCTGTGGACGGTTTTGATTCCAAAATGGGGCGGTTATCGCCTCGAAGAAACGGCCGATGTGCTAGACGACGGCACTACGATCACGAAATTAGTCCAGGTGCCGCTGCGGGATAGGTAACTCCTCTCTCTTGCGCGTTGGTCAGGGCTCTGTCGGAAACTTGACACCATATGCATGCTTGGAAGAGCATAGATCAACTACCTTGTAAACCACACGAATGTCCCTTTTTTCCTTCATCCTTGAGTTCCGACACGTGATTACGGAGGAGGCATTTCACATTCGAGAGACCGCCAACGAATAGGACGGGGGATCATACAAGCCATCGCAGGCAGCACTCGGGCTGTGCAGACCCCAAGTCTGCCTTCCCCGCACGAACCCAATGGCAGGAAACCCGCAATTTTCATCAGGGGCACTAGTCAAACTTCAAGCATCCCCGTGAACTGACCTGAACCTTGATTCTCTCGCCCCTTTACTCCCTCACCAATCATGACCTCAACATACGCGTATTCGAAGCTCGACGATGGATGCATTCGTCTTATCCGTCTTCTTCCGCACCGGGATAAGGACGCCCCGATTCGATGCGAGATTTTCACGTGCCCTCTTCCCGATGGAACCGCAGCAATTAGCGATGGTCTTTACGAGGCACTATCATACGTCTGGGGCTCTCCAGACAGCCCACGATCGGTCCACATCCAGGACCACAGCCCGGTGAAGAATCTCGACCCGAGCAACACTCCTGGTCCTCCGCGCAGCTCAGGGGAGTTGTCAGTTACAGCAAATCTCCACGAAGCTTTAACCCGCCTCCGCCACCCCTATGTCGACCGGATTCTCTGGGTCGATGCCATCTGTATCAACCAGGACGGGATGGATGAGAGAAATCACCAGGTACTTCTCATGGCGCAGATCTACGCGACCGCCAGTCGTGTGCTTGTCTGGTTGGGCGAGGACAACGGCGATGGTGGTGAAAGGGCTTTGGATGAGCTACTGGCCCTTGCAAAAGGAACAACCGATACTGGCAACGGTACCATTGCGACCATTGACCTATCCCAGCGCCCATGGTTTCGGCGCGTATGGGTTCTCCAGGAGGTTGCTGCGGCTCGCCATATCCTCGTCATGTGTGGCTCGAGAGTCATCGCCGGCCAAGCGTTTTACCTTGGGGTTACTGCTTTGAGAAAAAGGTTCGGCGAGCACAGCAAGGGTCTAGCCACACTCAATTCTATGGCACAGCTCATGAAAGACGCATTCGTTCGAACGCGACAAAATACCGACGGAGTTGTTGTGAAAGCCCGGTTCTCGCTCAACATTAGCCGCCTGGGCGATCTTTTGGCAATGTTTTGCACACATGAGGCAACCGATGCCCGAGATAAGATCTTCGCGCTGCTAGGGATGGCGTGTGACGACTTGGAGGGGAGCGGACTCGAGCCGGATTATAGTCTCCCGTTTGATGTGCTCATTGGACGGCTTTGCTCTTATTTATTTGGCAGTGGACTGTCGCTTCTCGGGGTGAACGCACTGGACAAGCCGGTCCTTTATCTGAAGGGCAAGGCAAGGGTGCTGGGAGAAGTCAGGACTCCAACAAACCCAGGGAGTTCCGTGGATATTGAGCTGTATCAACAGGGGCGGTCTCCGGTCTGCCGATACCCGCCACAGCGCCGGGGTTTCCGAGGTGGGGCCAACCCAGTCTCGGCAGGGTCAATACATTCTAGCGACGTTCTAGTTGCCATTTACGGACCAAAACATACGACATACCTCTTCGTTAGAATGCTTGGTGACTACGCGGTTGTCATCAGCACGGTGAACCAACCTCATGGCGAAAACCAGTATCTTGACCAAGACCATGACCACGGCGGCGATCATGACCTTTTGTTTGCATGGTGCTGGGGAGGAAGCCCCGAACACAGTCATATGCTTGAGAGCAGTTTGGAAAGTCATCAGCAAAGCTCCCCCGAGAACTACCAGGAAAGGGCCTTGCGACGGAGGGAAGCTGCGTTGGTCCACTGGGGGCTGGGTCACTTCAGAGAAGGGGAGTCTCTGATAGAGAAGGCCCATGGAGAACTCCGTCAGATGTCCGAGCACACGGGAGATGGCAAAATTGGCATGTTGAGCAGTCTCATACCAAACAGTTGGGAGAAGACTTGGACGGAGTTGCTCCGGCTTCGGAGACTGGAAGCCCTTGTCTACAAAACGACAGGAGAGCGGGAGGGATACTTTTCGGAAAGGCGGCTCTACGAGCTCATCACGCTAGACCCTTACGATAAGACGCTCCTCCCTTGTCTAGACGAACTTCTCACTACGAGCGAGGAGGATACGGTTCAAATCACTTCCAGTATGATGAAACGGGCGCTGATGGACGATGACCTTGGTATACTCCTGAGAGAGGCAATTCTTACGACTCGCGGGACTCGTCTTGAGCCATCGGCGGTGGTGCGCCTTGCACAAGGTAGTGAGGTTGCCATGCAGGCTTTCGTACAGGCTAAAAAGGTTCAGGGAGACGACTGGGCCGTCATTCAGGCACTAGTAAAAGCCCTGAGCCTCGCGGATTGGATCACATATGAGTCCCTCTGGCCCGCCGAGCACTTTTTCTCTCATATCACGCCGGACATACTGAAAGCCGCAGCAAAGAACAGACTTCAAGGCCCAGAAATAGTAGAACATCTACTCCGGGAGTACTGGGACGAAGAGTGGAATGACTCGACGAACCCATTGACGGAATCGGTGTTTGAGGAAGCTCCGCAAAACCATGCAGATGGTGGGTGGATCCTTCGCATTTTGTACGAGTCACGGAAACGCCATGGCCTTCCTGTGAAGAAACACCTACAGGCAGCGATGAGGGCGGCATTGGAAGATCGGGATGCAGGAGATAGTGTCCTGGGACTTCTGAAGATCGACCAGAAGGAAAGGGTCGGGTTGGTAACGCAAGAGACCATTCACCAAATGGTATCACTCCGCAAAAGGGCTGAGAAAGTCTTCGAGGTGCTCCTTGAGCAAGGATACGAAGAGCTTGTCATGACTGAGGAGGTGGTGGAAATGGCGCTGAGCCAAAACCACAAAAGGGGGGCTCGCTGGGTGGAAGGCACAGGCCCCCTTTTGGTGCTCCTATTGCGGTGGGAAGGAAAGCAGCTTCCCATTGATGCTTCGAAGCTGGGCACATGGCTCGCGGAGGACAAATTTGTTTCAACAAAACTGTGGGCATTGGAAATACTTGGCCAATTTCGTGGGCTGGACGTTCTGAAGGACATCGCAGACGCTGCAGAACGGAAGAGGCACAGGGCCGGCGAGGAACTGTTCTCTGAGATGATACACCACATGCGACTCCCCGAGTACGTCCGGGAACTGGGTAGGGAGGAGCTCCAGGCTTTGGACCTCGAAGAGATTAAGTTGCCTGGTCATAAACGTGGTCGTTAGGGATGCCGATCTGTGTAGATAAGTCGCACTGCGGATCGGTTATGACCCGATGCATCCGCAGGAATCGGGGGATGTTGGGGCCGGCAATAGCATATCTTGCGTCACCGATTGCGTGATTGTCTTGTGGCCATCAGCGCGCGTATGATATCAAACCTGACAAATCCAACCATCGCAACCCCGCACATGATTATCAACACGGGAATCACATATAAGGAGCTTTGGTATGGTACCCCGAGATTATCGGTAATTTCCTTATCGTCTCCCATGCGCTTGCCGTACATTTCCAAATTCAACACCAAGACCTAACCCTGTTGTAGCTCCGTCACTATGGCCGCTGCCGACGTCGCCCGTTCTGTCGCTCCAGCAATCTCAGAGAAGATTGAACCATTCCAAGACAAACCGAAGTCTCGGCACGATGTGCAGACTGTCTTGAACTACTATCTCGAGGCCGAGGATGGGTCTCCCCCTGCTCCGTCTTATGTGGAGTAGGATCACCATTACCCGAGTTCTTTGGCATTTTTTGGTGCGTCACTGACTTCGACAGCCGCCCCGAGACGTATGACCGACCCGTCTACCCCCTCAACGTCACCGTGACCGACATCACCGGCAGCGAGGGCGCCTACACGCTCGACAGCCACGGTTTCCAACTCGTCCACCACAAGAGCGTCGAGACTGACTTCGTCGACGACGCCAAGATCAAGGCCGAGTACTACCCCGAGACAGAACAACTCCTCAAGGACGCGTAAGCTCCACCTCCCTTCCCTGCTCACAACCATTTCTCACCCCCATTTAGCACCGGCGCCTCCCGCATCTTCATCTTCGACCACACCGTCCGTCGGCAGCCCAAGGACGTCCGCGAACGCACCGCCAACACCTCCACCTCGCTGCGTGGCCCTGTCCGCCGTGTGCACATCGACCAATCCTACACTGCTTCGCTTTCCCGCGTGGCGCACCACCTTCCCGACGAAGCCGAAGAGCTCCTCAAGAACCGCTTCCAGATCATCAACGTTCGTTCCCCCCTTTTCCCATCCCCCGTTTTGCTCCCCCCTTCCTCCACCCCTCTCCCAAATCCCAAGTCCTAATAACAACCCCAGGTCTGGCGCCCCATAAAAACAATCCTCAAAGACCCCCTCGCCGTCGCAGACGCCCACTCCGTCCCCGACTCGGACCTCGTCGGCGTGGGACTCATCTACCCCACGCGCAAAGGCGAGACGTACACCGTGCGACCCAACCCGAATCACAGGTGGTACTTCAAGTATGCGCAGCGGCCGGACGAGGTCACGCTGATCAAGTGTTTTGATACGAAGGAGGAGCCGGGGGTGGCGAGACGGGTGCCGCATAGTGCGTTTGTGGATGAGAGCGAGGAGGATAAGGAGGCTAGGGAGAGTATTGAGGTTAGGGCGTTGGTGTTTTATTAGTGTGGTGGCTTGATAGGGGGGTGTTGGTGAAGGGAATAGGGAAAGGGGTAGGGAGGGTGAAAGAGATCAAATTGTCAAATTGCGTCTTTGCTCATGGTATTTGGTGGTGGTAGCGAATAATACCATTGCATTATTCAACGGGAATGCACGGCCCCTGGAACCCCGCGCAACGTTGCACCCGCGGCACAACAACTTCATGATGCTCAGCTGATCTCGTTCCCAAAGCTGCGGATATATTGATCTCCCTCCCCAATTCCTCACCCACCTCATTCAAACCATCTGAAAAAATTGGAAAACACACTCAATCCCAAGTGCCGCACTCTGAGCAGACGCATCATGAAGTCACTTACTTTTCTCGTCCTCTCCGCGCTCGCCCTCGGCTCCGCTTATGCACAGGAGATAACCTCAATCGTGCCAGGCGGCCCAACCACCACCGTTTGCCCCACAATCACTTCCACCTCGACCGTTTGCCCCTTTTCTTGCACCTGGCCGACGTGCGCCATCCTCTCGACTCTCACCGCCCACTGCCGCTGCACCGACCCGCCTCCGGTCGTTACCAACAGATGGACATGCAGTGACGGGTGTTCGGCCATCCCTCCTTGCCCGACCTATTACACGGTGCAGCGCATCACCGACTGCCCGGGACCGACATCTTCCTCGAGTTCTTCTTCATCGGCTTCATCATCATCATCTTCTTCTTCTTCGTCGTCGAGTTCGAGTGCGAGCAGCAGTAAAAGTAGCAGCAGCAGTGACAGTACTGCCTCAAGTAAGAGCTGGGGCGGGCACACCCACAGCCCAAGTGCCTTGTCAACCTAGGTGTTTAAGAGGCATGCTAATCAACTCTTGCAGGTAGTTCCAGCACGCCGCCGCCTCCTGAATCGAGCACCACCAGCAGCCGCAGCAGCAGCAGCAGCAGGACGACAACGCCAACTCCAACGAGATCAATTGAGTCCAGTGGGGCGAACAGGATGGCTGGCAAGCCGTTTGGGTTGTTTGGAATTTTCCGGTTTTGATTGGGGATGATGATCCGCACGAAAGGGCCTGGGTTAGTCCGTAGAGAGCTATCTACCGTATGATATTTCCCTAGGAGTTGTAGTAGTGCCATTCCTTGGATGGCAATAATAAAGTCACTAATTGATTGCCGATGTTCAGCTGCTGCACATGCCAGGCGGAATCTACCAGCATAGTGACCCCGTTGGTTGCCACGATGTTTTGTACCTTGCATGATAGACCCGGGTTCGCCCGAGATATGTGAAAGTGCGGCTGAAGGTAGTGGTGGCGTGATCTTGTCAGACGTCTGCAGTGTGGCATGACTGCAACGAACCGATTACTGCATCGAGCACTTCAACACACCTGTATCAGGTAATCGTGACTTCTCGCCTATCGTGCCCATCGATATCGGCCCTGGCAGTGAATGTGGCTGTGAAGTCCCGAGCTGGCGCATACAATAATACCTGGGTGTTGGTAAAAATTCACTGTTCGACTTGCATTAGGCCTACACTAGGTGGGGCAATAGGGTGTCGGGAAATATCTCCTACAAGTCATTTTTTCAACAGGATCACACCACACATGTCTCTCACACTACCTCGGCCTGGTGCCAAGAACCCACGAAGTCGGGAAGACAGATTACTTACATATTACACAGGTGATATCCACTCGGAACACCCAGTCAGTATCAGGCCAAGCAAATCCCCTGATTTCTAGCAACGGATTTTCATTTACGGAAACAATCAATCACCCTTACACCTATTGAGAAAAACACTTTCGAGTCCCGATGGAACCGAGAAATATTATGTTGAATTCCCGCTTGAGTAATAAATCCACCATTAACCATTCTCCCAGGGCCCTTAATGCCATTCAGCCAGTCCCTATCCTTCCTCCCAGGGCCAAAATTTGCGCTCGGGAACCAAGAATTCCAGGCGCCGTCACGCCAGGCTTCGTGGAACACAACAATTTCCATCCCGTACCAGCGCGCCGTGACACTAGGGACAGAGCCCAACCCCTCCGAGCATGCCGTCATATCCACTGGAGGAAAACACCCGTTCCAGCCGAGTATCATCGACTTCCATTTTCGTGACATCGCCGGTAAGCCGGTTGTGATCAACCGCTCGAGCGTTGAGGATGTGGCGTATAATATCGGGCCAACGACCATCATGAAGGACGAACAGGGGTCCATCAACCCTGACCTCCGTTGGATTCATATGCCTTTCAACAGCATGGTGCACACTGAGGTACTACTTTTCCCCTGACCAAGTACTTTAGATATATTTTCAGACTGTGCTAAATGTTGCTTTGCCGCATAGAACCTAATGAAGATGGTCTGTCGCGAGCTAGGCATCGAAATGGTTGCCACCGAGGTCATCCACGCCGATGAACGATGGAGTGACCGGCTACACAGACGATGTAAAGGGGACGCTTTCCATGCAACATTTATGGAAACCACCTGTGCGGAGATTGACATTGACTCCAAGTATCTTCAGGGAATTCCAGCCGAGCAAGCAAGCGAGTATAACCACCCAGGCGCCAACATGGTGCTTTTTGTGAGTCAACTTTGTACCGCCGCAGTATCGTCATGCTAATACAATGTTTGACAGGTGCCATTCCTGCACTGGGGCACCGAGGAAACGCTGAAATGGCGGGACAGCAAGCTCGGGGAACTGGCCAAGCTTCGGGAAAAGACGCCCACTGGAGAGCTAGACCCTCCTTATGGCAAGGATGACAGTGACATGTACCGGTTCTACACCAACATGATCACCAAACAGCTGTTCCCCACCGGAGGCTACCCCGTCCAGAAGCCGCTTCATCTCCGACGGACTCTCGATCAGTTCTACTACTCTCATGGCGACAACACCGGAGATCGCGACTACGATCAAGTCGTGGCCAAATATGGGCCGCTGCCCAAACCGCACCGAGTGATAGTCACAGTCGACCAGCTTTGGCTGTGGATCATCGGGAAGAGTGAGTCCCCGCCGCACCGCACAGGTTCCCCACCACGCTTCTCCCGGTCCGTCTCCTAACCAGACACAGAAACCATAATCACCTGCTTCGACCGGCGCTGGGATCAAGTCAACGATGTCCGATCCAACATCTTCGACAAGGTGTTCTGGCGCCTCGGAAAGGACGCTCGACGAATCACGGGCCCCTATGACCTCGCCAACCTCATCGTCAAGGAGGCATCTCATTTCTTCTTTTCGCACTCGGGGTCTCTCCCGCCCGAGAGGCGGTTCCAGGAGATTTTCAGGTCGGCGATCGGGAAGAAGGTACGCAACCATGCTGTGATATTCCGCCATCCATGCTAGTCGCTAGGTACTTCAGGCAGCTTACACCCGTGGCCTGCAGAACGACAAACAAACCCGCCTCTTCGGCAAGCTCAACGAGCTGAATAAGAAAGGGCCGATCCTCGACCTCAGCCGTAATCAGCAAAACAAGCTCTTCGATGTCTCGGAGGAGTTTGAAGAGGTGAAGGAAGTGCGAGATATTGCTGATGAGCTCGGCATGATCGGCCATGTGCAGCAACGACAGCAGCGAATTTTGGAGCCGCTTGAGAGCCTGCAGCGCCTTGATGCGATGTCACGAGCGGGCGTGGTGGACTCTGAGGGGAACTGCCTTGGGGTACTGACGGAGTGCGAGCAGCGGTCGTTAGATTGGGATCCCAAGGGGTGGTTCCAGCGGCTGGTGGGGTGCATGTCGAATCATAGGAAGGAGATGGTAGATATGTTGGAGGAGACGGATCGTGTGTATGCTGCGGTATGTTCTTCCGACTGAATGTGCTCGGAATGTGTATCCAGGCCGCAGGGACATGCAGTCATCGCTGACCTCGTGTAGTTACGAGACACCATCGAGCTGAAGCAGAACAGCGCCAACTTCTTCGAGGCGCACGCAAGCAGGAGAGAGAGCGAGGCAATCATGGTTTTTACCATCGTTTCGAGTACCATGGTGAGTTTCCTCGACGTATATCACCAGACAATCAGTCCTTGCACTAACAGCCGCAGCTCCCGCTCTCGTTCCTCAGCTCCATCTTTGGGATGAACGTTGGTGATTTCACCGACGGTGCGAGGATTTCATTATCGACCTCCATGGCATTTATTAGTAAGCTGACACAGTTTGACTGCTCCCCAAGGAACTGGCACGGAGAAAGTGTAGAGGCTGATGATAGCAGTCCCCTTATCCGCCATCCTGATCAGCCTATTCCTCTGCTTCGCCTTCTGGAGGGATGTCCGGAACTGGATGACAGACAAACTCCTCGAAAAGCGGGCCCGGAAGGGGAGAACAGAGAACAACAGGCCGACCCAACGAGTGAACCGAAGCGACAAGCCTGAAGACTCAACCACCCACAGCGCGGCGATAGGGCCCAATATAGTATGACAGGGTTATCCTGTGAGATACTAGTACATGTACCGTGGCTGGCAACCTGTTTAAGAACGCCAGGTTTGTTTTTGGTTGTTATGCTTGCACAGTACTCGCGGCGCCAGTTCAAATGGGGACGGGAAGGGATCCGCAGAGAGATGGCGGTATCCGGAAGTGGCGTGAGGAAACGCCGTGGCATGATCAGCAGTCCACCACTGCTGCTGTTATCACCCAAGAGTCAACATACGTACCACACACGACTGAAGTAGCAGGAACCCTAACAGTTCTACCACTCATCACACCAGCAGCAATACCAGGGAGTTTCGGGCAACGGCCGGTGTGTGGGTGGTCAATATCGGTTGTTGACAATGATTTATGTTCAGTCGTCTTTGAGTATTCAATTTTAGGAATTCAAGCGATCATATTCCCGGCTTCCAACTAACTTCAATGCTTTGCTGAACGCCTAATCCCGTATTGTCAGGCCATTGAGGCAAAGCGTATTAATACAATCTCCTCCGCTGAGCTCTGTAACCATTAATACAATTCTAGCTACGGTAATTATGCACGCGAAAACCAAGCAGATAACCAAACGGCCTCCACAATCTCTCCCTTTTCAACACCTCACCCACATGTCCCCTGGGTACTCCAACCGCTTGACCTCTTTCCTCCCATTCAACCTCCCTCTTCCCTTCACCTACTCCCCCTTCTCACTCCCTCCCTACGAAACCTCATGCACCTGCCCCCGATGCTGATCTGCCACCGTCCCAATCTCATGCACCGCCTGCGGCGGCCCATACCCCTGCTGCTGCTGCTGCTGCACCGGTGGATAACCCCCAACTGGCTGCTGATACGCCACCGGCGGCGACGGCGTCTGCTGCGGATACGGCTGCTGCTGCTGATACTGCTGCGGCGGCGGCGATCCCCCCTGCTGATACATCGGCGGCGCATAGCTCATGCGATTATACTCGTCCTGCGTCATATTCTGCCCAGGCGCAATAGCGCTCGCCATGGAAACGCTCCCATGACCCTTGAAAGTCGGGTCGTATGTGCTTGTCGGGGAGACGGGGCCCATTGACTCTGAAGGAGGGACGTTCCCGTACTGCTGCTGCTGCTGCATGGGAGGGGGCGCGCCACCGTACGGGTATTGTTGGTTCGGGGGAGGGCCGCCGGGCTGGGTGGCGTTGAGGTCTTGGTTCTTCTTGTTGCGGCGGATGAGGAAGAATGCGCCGAGGATGAGGAGGCCGAGGACCGCTAGACCGCCGACGACGCCGCCGACGATGGCGCCGATGGGGGCGGCGGAGCTGCTGCCTTCGGAGGGGTTGGTGGGGGAGACGATCACGGTGGAGGTGCTGGCTGCGCCGTCGCGGGTGCCGGTGGGGAGGGTCTCTGCGGAGGAGGAGGCGGTGCGGGAGCGGACGGAGGCGCTGGCTGAGGCGCCGGTGGGACTGAGGACGGCGCCGTTGAGGATGGAGACGGTGAGGGTGCGGTCGTTCTGGTCGCTGTAGGTGTGCAGGACGGACTGCACCCCGGTCACGGGTGTCGCAGCGCACCGGTAGTCCTTGACGCCTTCGGGGTAGGCGTATGTGCGGCAGTAGGGAGACGCAGTGTTGGTGCAAAGGAGGTTGAACGAGTTGCTCTGGCAAACGTCGTTGCAGGATGTGGGGTTGAGGGCGGCTTCGCGTTCGAAGCAGCGCAAGTACGAGGGGTCGCTGTCCTCGAAGCCGCAGAAGACGGCGCCGACGTATTGGGCTTCCCAGAGGCACGTCTTTTTGTTCTCGCAGGTGATGGCCACGCCGGGCGAGCCCGAGAGGTAACCGCAGGTCGAGTCCGGCGCTTTCGTCACGGTGAAGGTTGTCGATGAGGAGGTGGTGGCTTGGCGTTTTCGAGCATCGGCATCGCGGACGAGAACCGGTGCCGGGGTTGGCGCCGGGATGTCATTTGTGACCTGCTGCGCCGCCGAGATCAGCTTCCCGTATCCCACCATGGTGATTGATGTCGGTGATGATCGGGGCAGAAAGCTTGGAGGTGAGGAACTGGAGGGACGAGAGAACTTGGACCCAAGGACTCGGAGAAGAGCAGGGCGGCGGGATTTTGAGCCGCCTTGGGTTGCAGTATTATTGGCAACAAAGTGAAGCTAACAGGGACCCATGGTGCGCCATCGTGTCACCGACGTCCGGGGTCCCGTTGAAGTATTGACAACGCCGAGCTCCCATTGGCCAAGGTCTCACAACATCTGCAGCTTGCACTTTTAGCCTGCATGAGCTGAACGCCGCGATGCCAAAAGCAGCCGTGTGGCTGTGGGAGTGTGCACTGCGAATACGACAACACGTGCACAGCGACAACGGATGATCGATTGATCTGCACAAAGAAAAAAAACCGCTGAGGGGTAATTGTGGATTGAAGGATGAAACTATCAAAAGAATGCATTGCAGAGCCTCAACTTGCAACCGAGCTTCAGAGCCTTGCTGCTGACATCTTGCGTTGAGCTCTCGATGCCCTCAGCTAGTGCGAGTTTCAAGGATAGCCCGTCGACGACAAGTACGCAGGGTAAAGGGGTGAAACATGATGTAACCGCCAGCAAATTGCTCCCACACCAATTGCCAGAACAGACCTCAGCCGCAAACCCAAGTTTCGGTCTAGAACAATGACAGCGCACTGAAGTTCCGACCTGAACAACGCCCCTCTCCCTCACGAGAGTGTGAATACCGCCGCTAGCAATCTCACTTGGGGAAAGAAAACAACAGCAAAAAAATTGTATTCCTAGTCGGGTCATTCTCCTTGTCAAGCCATGCGGCAGAAGCGCGAGCGGCCACAAACCTTAGTCCCCGCTCGGTCACGCCCGGAATCGAACCAGTGCCTCGCAAAACCGTCGCGCCAGCGCGAACCACACTTGTAAACGGTTACCCAAGGTAGGTAATAGCGGAACTTGCGTATGCTACCACTACACCATGTCTTGCTTGCGCTTCTGCCGATTAACGAGCTGGAAAAACTGGGCTATGAATGGCACGTTGGTGGGGGTTGTCAAAGATGGGATGAAATGGGAAGTATTGGGTTGAAGTTGAGATGGCAGACTTGGAGGGAAAGAGCTGCTGTCGTAGCCTCCGCTGTACTGTGACCGGGACTTGCGGTGAGCACTGCTCTTTGGAGCCCAGATTTGAGCGAGCAGGATAAAACTTGAGAGTCTCCGCGAGAGAGGAGGGCGATGTGGGATGATGGGTGCAAGTGTTGTCAGCAAAATTTTCTTGGAGTTTGTGCGAGCTCGAGGAGCGGAGTTCGCTCAAGATGAGTACATCGCTCGCACCTTTCAGTTTCTCCGACCTTGCCCACCGCAGTTGTCGACTCATATGACTCGGAGTGGCAAGTGTCCAGTGTCAAACGAAACATTCCAGGCCTTTTGAGGAGCGGGGCGTACGAAGGCGAGTCGAGCCAAAAAAAAAAAAAAGGGGCCTTTATCTCCGTGCGAAAATGCGTTCTTAGAGTCCTCCCACCGTCTTGTTCTGAGACGGGAAGGCCTTGGCTTATCATATCACAGGTCTTTTCAACAAGCATGAAGGCATTTTCGGAATGAAAGAGGGCCTTTTCGGAATTGATGTACTGGCTAAAGGGACCCTTTCTTTTGGCCCGCGGGAGCCTCCATTCGTCCTTGGGCAATGGCATCTCGGCTCCTACAGGTTCCTGCCCCTCGAGTCGATCTGATTCGGTGCCTAAGATGGCCTTCGCCATTGGCAGAGCTTGCCCTGCCACGTGCTGTCTGTTTTCGATTGGCCGTGAGAAACACCGCGTTTTGCGCCCGACGTTTTCGTCGCAGCCCAAAGGCAGTCGCCCAGCATTTCCAACAGCAACTCTTCATTTCATGAGTCTTGGGAGACATCAAACCACATCTCGACGCCCTCGAACCCGAGCACCCAACACGCCAACACGCCATGGATCCGCTGAGCATTATCTCGCTGGGCGCAGCGGCCGCTCAGTTTGCCGATTTTGGCATTCGACTTCTCACCAAGACGGCCGACGTCTACCAGGATGCAGCTGCCGCCGGTTCAAGAGTTGCGGCCCTGGAGGCTATATCTCACGACCTCACCGCCCTATCACGCCAAATTAGCGAGAGGATGGCCCTATTTAAGAAGAAGGACCGCCTCTTGACGACGTCTGAACTGGCTCTTTTGGAGCAATGCCGCCGTTGCCAAGAAGCCAGCGCAGAGGTGCTACATTCTGTGTCCGAGATCAAGGGTCTGCCACCAGATGGGGTAGATCGAGCCAAATCCGACACAAATCCGCACAGCTTCCGTGTCGCATTGAGGGCTGTGTGGAAGGAGGACAAGATTTGCAAAATGGAGGCGAAGCTAGTTGGCATCAAAACCGCTTTGATGACTGCTCTAATCGCCGATTTATGGTATGTTTGCCTTGCATCTCGTGAAATCGACAATGCCCACTGACAACAGCTCGAGGGCGCGAGATGACGCCCCGGCGCAACCCGACCACCCTACGCGACAGCAAGTTCTCGCGAATCAACTTAGCCTGGACACGAACAGCGCCGCTTGTCTACCAGCATCTTCACCAACATCAAATCCTGTGTTCCCTAGTGACAAGATGATGCAAGCAGGAAGACTTCGTGTGCCGCACGACAGCGAAGTTGACAATAGCGATGCGGTGTGCGTGAAAACTCTCCTTCTCAGCTTGACTTTTGCGTCGCAGACCACACGTGAGGAGGCAATTCCCGACGCGTTTCAGCGCACCTTTGATTGGATCTTTGGAGAGCGCCCGTCACAAGACCCCGCCGGCGAAGATATGTGGTCTCCATTCCCACAGTGGCTCAAAAGTGGTTCCAGCGACGTTTATTGGATTACTGGGAAGCCTGGCTCTGGCAAGTCGACCATGATGAAGTACCTGATCCGCGATGCTCGAACTTTCTCTTCTCTCCGCCAGTGGTCCTCTCCCCTACCCTGCTTGACCGCCGCATTTTATTCTTGGAACGCCGGAGATGAGTTGCAAAAGTCCCAAGACGGCCTTCTCCAGAGCCTGCTGCATCAGATCCTACGGCAAGCGCCAGATATCGCCCACAAACTACTCCCTGGGCGATGGGCAATGTTGAAGATGTTCGGCGAAGCTGCGGCTGATCAACTCCCCATCTGGACGCGACGAGAGCTGTTCGACGGTCTTGTATCACTTGGCACGTTTACCAATCACATATTCAACGTGGCCATGTTCATCGATGGCCTTGACGAGTTCACGGGAGACTTTACTGAGCTAATACAGCTCGTGAAGCAATTACACAGCTGTCCCGGCGTCAAAGTTTGCGTCAGCAGTCGCCCGTGGAATGAATTCCGGGACGCATTCGTGGACTGCCCACAACTCCGGATGGAAAAGCTTACCCAGGATGATATGCAAACCTTTGTACGTGGGAAATTTCAGTCGAACCGGGCTTTTATAGAGCTGCACCATACATCGCCCGTCATTGCAGACGAACTCCTTTCCGGGATTGTGGAGAAGGCATCGGGGGTGTTCCTTTGGGTGTCGGTGATTGTCAAGACAGCCCTCGCCGGCCTTGTTGATGGAGACAAGTTGGCTGATTTGAAAGCAACGCTTGAGGCTCTCCCGAACGATCTGGAAAACCTATATGATGCTCTTTGGTCTGGGATCAAACCCGAATACAAAGAGGATGGTGCCAGACTCTTCACCGTATTCAGTGCCTTCAGAGACATGAACTTATCAGCCTTGTACTTCTCCAAATTCTTGGGCAGGCTGGCTATTGTCGGTATTCCTGGGCAAATATTGTGGTTTGCCGACGGCGGAGTACTGGAAGACGACCGGTACATCAGCCAAACACTAATTCGGCGACTTGCCAGTCGCACGCGGGGATTACTCGAAGCATCGCCATCGGGTCAGGTCGACTGTTTACACCGCACAGTCAATGATTGGCTTAAGGTGGCTTTGCCAAACCTTCAGAGGTCCAACACACCAACGTTCGACGCCGATCTTGCTATCTTGGAGGGTGTAGTGATGGACTTTTCACAGGATATGGGCGGTTATACGGAGGGAGGCGTCCGTCAGCAGTTGGCGCTTCATCTGTTCTGCCTATATCTTGCGTCAAGAGATCGGGGCATCACTGAAAATCGCACCCGACTCTCCTCGGCACTAGACAAGCTAGCCTCCCTATTGACTGCGACTGGTTTACGGACTGGTTGGGTGAATGCCTTTCCTCATTCCCCACATACAGGCTTCATTGCAGTTGCGGCCGACTTTGGTATCACGTCCTACGTTGGAGAAAGAGCGAAGTCCAGCCTCGATCACCTTCTGCCTGTTACCGCCAACACAGGAGAGAATCTCAAACTCATACATCCAATTTCACGCCTTTTACTTGGACCAGAACCAATTGTTTCGGGTCTTTTGGCCGGCGGTGCATATTCTGATCTTTATGGGACAATACCAAACAAGTTGCTCGAATTGTTCGCTTTCAACGCGTCCGAGAGATATAAACTGGCAGATCAACTGATTGGGCTGGCTTCGGCTAAGACTGAGTACCGGGCGGATGTGTTGCAGCCACTGCTTGCGTGGCTGCACAGGAAAGTCAGATTACTGGTGTATGGTCCTAAGAGCAGAAAGGGGGCAATCGATTTTAAAACCATCATGATTCCCGTCAACGCGTCTGGGCGGAAGAAGCTACCGTATGGCATAGCGGTCATGAAGATGCTAGAGAGGCATGGATTCGAGGGCTCGTTTCAGGCACGTTTAAGTAGGTTGAGGAAGTCATGGAGTGGATGATGTTGCTGTATGCCGAGTGAAGTCTTTGGGCATGTACCAGACTCCCATTGCGTCTTAATAGCGTTGTTACTGTCTCTTGAACGAAATTGATATATCCTAATAACGAGGAGTGCTATCTACGCTAAAAATAACACCCTCTGTTCCTTGACCAACCCTAGGGCGCCCCATGAAACTACTTGGCGACATAATGTCATGTCACCCGTCAACCTTAAACCTTCCAACTTCCCCATATCCCCAAAATCCGAACTAAAACCCCAAGAACACCTCAGTTGCAGGTCGTAGGGAACGACACCAACAAATCCATCCGGGTGTGGTGGATGTCGCTTTCTTGGTTCAGGGGGCAACCTTTGCTGTGTGTGGTTTTGGTGATACTTGGGATGCGTACTACTAAGGCACCAGCTAGAGGTCAAATTAGAGGAAACGGCAGGTGGTGGTTCAAATGATGATGGCCCCTGCCAGATGCAACCCTTTAATATGTACTACTCTATGCCCGGTCCTACGCTATGTTCTCCAAACTCTCCCAACAACAAAATAACGGTAAACTACGAGACACCCGCAAGAGGCGCTGAAGCCCCGGCAGGCCTCTCTGGTGACGTCGGGGGGCTAATGACTTCGACTCTTCTCTCCAGCTGTTTCCTCGCCTTCCCGTTCGTCCCTGCGCTGACAGCCCTGCTAACGGCCTCAGCCAAGGTTGGTGCTGGTGCGGGCCTTTGGCCTCCGTCTTCGTCGCTCCCATCCTCGCCGTCAACACTCGTGTCCTCTGAATCACTGTCTGAGTCGCCCACAGGGGATTCATTCTCGCCGGGTGCCTCTTCAGGAGAGTCCTCCTCGCTGTCTTCCTCTTCTGACCCGGAGGATGAGTCCGATTCCGGTTGTGGTTTCAGATCTGGGGTTTCGTCGAGTTCGTCTCCTTCACTGCTGTATGCCTCTGAGTCACTGTCGTCACCCGCCATTGCAAGCTCCTCAGCTAGTGACAGTCGTCTTTTGAACTGTTGCCTCTTCGGAACTACTTCGTCGTCAGCACTACGATCCAACCCGAACTCATGGGGAAACTCACCTTCCACACCCTGCGTAGTATTCCTCCTCACAGGCGCCCCTCTTTCAACTCCCAGGGTGTTTTCCTTTGCGCGCCTCTCGGGACTAAGCGGCGGCAAAGGCGGCAGCTGCATCGGAGGTAGCTCCGGGAGGGTCAACGGGCTCTCAAACGAAATGGAAACGGATGGCTGAGTCCCCGGCCGTTGCTGCTCGTCCTGCTCGGGCTCGTAGTCCTCGTTCAGACTTGCTGCGTACGGCGGCGAGTCGAACTCCCTGCGCTCAAGCTCCAATGCACGGAACAGGATGCGGTTGTAGCCAGTGTAGAAGTGTTTTTGCAGCAGTTCAAAGCCTGTCAGGGTTAGTCTCCTGGTTCTTGAGAGTGAGAGTGGTAGACCGGGGTACGAACTTCCGCCCTTGAGCCGGTTCACCTCCTTGACGATCTGGAGTTGCCCTTCTACAAACTCGAGGGAGTCGATTGCAACTTGAATTGCTGCATTGACGCGCATCTCAGCGCGTAGGTCCTTCATCAGGGAGAGATCGGCTGCGCTGTCGGGTGTTCTTGTCGGCCGGCCGGGACTCGGTGCAATTCCATGCAGAGCGGGGAAGTCTTCCAGGGGCTTGAAGTTCCTTCCGGTGTTTGGCGGGGTTGGTGGTCTGTCTCGCCTCTCGATGGCAGTAGCGAGGAGAGATATCGGCATCGACGACGCTCTATCTGCCTCGCGATGCTGTGTCGGCTGAGGACGCATCCCTGTTGACGACCCCCTTGTCGCGGATGCTACCCCCTCGCCTTTGAATGCCTTCACAACCTTCTCGGCCTGCCCCTCCCCCGAGAAATTCCTCAGCGTGTCGGTCAGGGAATTCTGCAACAGCCACAGCGTCGGACACAGCACCTCGCCGACGCGGCCGCGGGACTCATCGGGCGGCAGCAGCTCCTGCAGCATCTGCAGCGCGAGCTGCAAACTCGGCGCCAGCACGAGCACCGCCCCCAGCAACGTGTCCTTGTCGACGTCGCGAAGCGGCCGCAGCGAATTGAGCCGCTCAATCACCGACACAGGACTCTCCGAGAGACCCGCGTCGCCACGCACCGAGCGCAGCAGCCAGTTGCCGAAGTTCATGGCCGTCTGCGTCTTCGCAGCTGCTGTCGGCGCTTAATCCCACACTTTCCGTCGCTTCCTTGCCCGGTGGGACCCTTCGATCAGAGGCGGCGGTTGGCGTCGTGGTTCGGAGTTGTCGACAACAGCGGCTCGAAAATAAGCATTCGTAAAAAGAACGGGATGCACTTTCCCGGAATCACGCCCGACCGCCCGCGAAACGCCGCTTCCTCCCGCCTGCGCGCGACGAGAGGAGGGGAGCCCACGTCCGAGGCGGTGTGGAGGACCCACTGTCCCGCCACTGGCCAGATCACCCCGGTCCGCCCGTTGGCAGGGACACGCGCCATCGTGGATGTGGAGCCCTGGATCGGGTTGTCTTCAGGGGTGGAATCGCGCTAGCCGGATTGGTAAGAGATGAAGTGGCATGTGAGGTAGAGGTGGAGGATGAAAGAGGCGATGGAAATTTGGGATTTGGAAGGCGAGTGGAAGGGAAAGTCGGTGTAACAGGGAAAAAGGTATTGCTTTTTGATTGACGGCTCGTCATCACTGCGGGAAGCGTCCATCCAGTAAAGTTCCAATTCGTAGCAGATCTGTCAAAAAAAGTGGCCTGGTACCCTCGGAGCCAGTTTCTTTGAGAAACGCAATGCAATGGGTTCCAGATCTCTTCAGGTTGCTCGGCATTTTCATTTTCACGGCTAAGATTGCAGTGCAAAGGGCTTGGGTTACACAACATAAGCGCGTTGCATAGACGCATAACTCTCACCCAATTACCCCCTCCATCTTGCCACCTGGTATCTGTGTCTGCTCTCATAGGTTGGAAGGTCTGGACAAGACAAAACAGCTGATTCGAGGGATTGTACTAATGATACAGTTTTTGATTAAGGCCTTTATACAAAGGCTGGGGCCAAAAGAAAGGGTCTCTCTTCTCAAACACGTCGAAATCCTTACATGGATATATATCGGAACAGTAAATCTTGACCTTTTCGGAATGCGGAATGACATTTTAAAGTGCAGGAAGGCCTTTTGGTATGTGAGAAAGCTTGCGATAGCCAAACGCAAGGTGGTCTTAGCAGTAAGAAAGTATCTTTCGCACTAGCTGGGGGTCTCTTTCAGGTAAAAGGGGTCAACATAGGTAGGTAGTATTTACTCGCTGGGGCCATCAAGCGGACGTACTTATGACGTCTCGGCCTATGGGAATATATGTTGAAATATAACTTAAATACAGCCATACAGCCGATCCATACCTAACTGTAAGTCCATCCAGTCACACTCTCAGGTTCCTCCCCCTCCATCTGCCAAAATCCTAAGCCTTTCCAGCTCTATGTGATGCTCGGCGCGGGCACTGGACTCAGGTTTGGGCATGATAACCGATTCGTACATCGCGCCGTTACCAGTCCATCCCCATTCCAGCGCATTTTCATCGCTCACATATTGAGAAGTTGGTATGCCAGTCAAGACTTGACCTTCTTGTCTTGGAGGGCGCGTCGTAATGGCGGGGTCTGGCCGGAGGTCAAATGTTGCAACTTCCCTTGCTTCGAGTGCCATACAAAAGTCTACAGCCACTTCCAGTGTGGTCTTCACGGCATTGCCTGAGTCTAAGATTCCGACTTGTCGAGAATGACATCGAATGTGAGCGGTGCTGACAAGCCTTCCTCGGCCCCTGTCCAGATCAGATGAACGGTGAGGGGCCCGACACTTTGAGAGTCATGTTGCTTGTCGTACTCACAAGATATAACGACCATTAGTGCCCGGAATAGTGGTAGCAGAACACGGCCCTGTTTGTCCTCCCAAAGTCTCTTGATGCAGCCCATCAAGCTGAGCGTATATTCTGCCATTCAAGGAGACAAGCGTGTCGATGCAGAACTTGGGATGGGTGCTGTCCTGCAGTTCATTTGCGTCTTGATGAACTTGGCAATGAATCGACGTGCATCGAGGTCGGTTCGGTATGGCTGAAACCAGCGGCGGTAGACGTAGTTGTGCACAACTGTTGTAAGAAGCCCTCTCCGGGACAGCATGTCGGTGGGCTAGAAAAGGAACAGACTTGTTGAAGCAGTCCTGAAATGCCGGTTCCTCCAAATTATCGACGAAATCCGGGAGCGGGAGATCTTCGTCCACCGCCGCGTAGCAACTGAACATGACACCCCACATGTGAAGAGCGCCTCGATGATCTCCTTCTTCGACCAGAGATGCTCCTCCGGTGTGAATTCGGAAATTGGTTTCTGTTGCGTACCGTTCAGTGGCATCAGTGGGGGCTCATCATTCCCAAAGTACATTTTTGCAAGCGTTGTGCCGTCGACACGGGGCAAGCGTGGCGAATTGGGCTACAGAGAAGCATTCTCTTCTCCGGCAGTGCTTTTAAAAGCGGAATGTAGTTGGGCTGAGCCAATTTAAACTCCCTCGTTTGCCGAAAAAAAGTCAGGAAGCTAGAACCTACAAGCTAAGCCCCCATGAAAAGTTCAAAAGAAGGTTTATTGGCACAACCAACCACCATCATTGACACACTTGAAGAGAGGATATATGGTTTTCTGACAGGTTGTACTATATCTCAATAGGTATTCTTGTGTTCTCCAACGTCCTGTTCAAATGAACGAAGGCCCCTGGCAGCGATGAGTCGTGCCACTTTCAATGTTTGCAGCCGACAACGAGCCGAGTGCTATTGCCAATTGCCAATGATACGGCGAGGAAGTCGGAAGCGCAACATGAGTTTCGGCTGAATGATTTATCTAGATAATCCGGGTTCGGGAATCAGCAAAATCTCGCCAGTTGCTTCTCTCGCTTAGTGTGTGACCTGACACTGCAGTTCACCCAAATTTACCGGGCCAAGATACACAGGTCGTATTCACCCGCTCGACTTAAAGAGCGGCATCCCACTTCGGCAGTTTGCGTTCATCCATGTGTAAAAACTGATATCGGCTAATAAGGTAGGTAGAATACATATATACCTACGAATTGGTCTAAACGGTAGCTTTTGTTGTTTGTAGTCTTGCAACCCATCCAGCGACGAAACACGGATATCACACAATGTCGCCTTGGTCACCTCGACGCTCCGCCTACCTGGCACTCGCTCTCCTATCCGCCGTCCCGGCATTGACATCGGCATATCACATTCTACCCCGCCAACAAGGAAGGTAAGCGTCTCGAGCCGGCACACCTGAATTACCCAATGCCAAAAACTAAACCTCACCAAGTCTCCCCGACGTCACGATATGCACCTGCTCGTCCAAAGCAAAGGCTGTATCTCGAGTTTCGGGGATTTGCACCGCAGCAGGAGGCAGCGAGGCATTGATCACAGTGTTTGCGGAACCCAACGCTGAAAACGGGGGTTTCCCACCGACTAGCTCGTGGAACGAATGCTACGTCCCTGGCAGCCTTAAGGAGAAAGCTATCACGGTCTTCTCGGACGCGAATTGCGCTGCCAAGTTCGGGGAAGGTTTCACCGGTGATTGTGTGCCCTATCCGAATACACCAGGCTTTGCGAACGTGCCGTTCGGGCCGGCGCCGTATTGTCAGAAGGGGAGAGATGCTGTACCGGATTGCCCCCTGACGGGGGTCCTCGGCTGCAACAGTCCATTTGTGCTTCCGGCTTGTTGCCGCGCCATTCAGGAGATATGTGGTGTCCACTAGAGGGGCTTGGGCCGGAGGGTACCTAGGTGTTGATGATACGGAGGGGTGCTAAAGCTCTATTCACAATGTTTACCGCTGTGCTACAAGTACCTGAGCTTTCTTGATCACGAGCAGGTTCCAGGCCGCAGTAGATGGTCGCTTTCCAAACTCTAGCGTTAGTGCATGAATGAAGCAGTTGCGCACCAAAATTTGCAAAATCTGAGAAGTGCTGATGTTTGAGGAAGGCGAGAATGGTCAACACTGTGACGTCCTCGATCCAGTCAGCAACTTGAGCTTCGCCCCCGCCCTCCCATGCCTATTGCCCACTTTTATTATGAGAACGTCTCTTTGCATTATGGCATACGTCTTACTTGTATTGCTTTCTCGCACATTCCCTACCTGCCGGGGAGACTTAGCCTTGTTGGCAACGCAACCTTACGGGTAGGACTACAAGGCCCGAGTCGTGACATGAAAGGCTCTGCCCGCATCGTGACGTCTGTTGTCTCCATCATCGAAGGCCTTAATTACATTGGAATAGGCCACATAAGAATGTAAGACGGCCCCTTCAAAATTCGATACAGTCTACCTATGATACTAAAGTCTACACCTTATGGCTGGGATTATATGTGGGCTTTCAATATAGAGAAGACGGAGTCCATGATGCAACGAGATACTCTCTATGTAACTGTATTTTCTGAATTCACCCACATCTAGTCGCCAGGTTGACTGCTGCTCCGCTGGTTGTTGATCTATTTTTCACGTTATCCTAGTAGTGCCAGCGAAATGCCATCTACCAATCCCATGAAGTATCAACGTTCCCCGAAGGGGCAGGGTGCTAGATATCCATTTGCTACCGTATCCATTGATAGAATGATCTAACGCTTTAAATGGCTCGAAAAGGCTATTGTATGGGTAAGGTAGGTAGGAAATGGCGATGATAGTCTCCAACTTATGTCGGATTCATTATGGTATGATAATGGGGGAGCTGCTGAGACTCGAATGATTGACCGCCGGTCTGATCACGCTTCTAGAACGCTGGATCCCATACAGGTGGGCTGTTTCGGAGACATTTTCTGGGGCTCATACCGCACGGATTCGTTTCCGAGAGACAGGTTCGCTCCTGCACGCTCTGTTTTCCCCGTTCCATCCTCGTCAGCCAACCACATGCAAGTAGCGCGACTTCAACAAATGGCGATATCGGCTTGCCCGCTACGGGTTTAGCAGATGGTGAAATGCCTGCGTTTTAATGCACATGCATGGGCTGCACTGCATATGCGGGGTGTTTAGTCTGATAAAAGGACCTTTTGTCTATCTTGCTCATGTAAGGTAGACGCTAGACATGACATGAAATGTTACCATTCCATCATTCCCAAAGGAGTTGACAGACCGCCATTGGTCCTTACTACTTGTGGGCCCTGGGCTCTGCGGCCCTTCAATACTTACATGCATCGGCCCCATTTTACACGCATATGCTGCATCCCACCTACATGCATGAAATGTATGTTACTTGCTGCTTTCAAAGTCAGCTACATGTACATTCACCGAGACTTATGCCATTTGTTCAGATGGTTTCCCCGCTATTGCACCTTAGCCT
>Ga0247758_1000411_pt1 | contig 38375 bp, 38 predicted proteins | sample UWRJL156409C4_FD_180950 | JGI IMG/M metagenome (GOLD analysis project Ga0247758, IMG submission 180950) | Plant litter microbial communities from Arlington Agricultural Research Station in Wisconsin, United States - UWRJ-L156-409C-4 | ecosystem: Environmental > Terrestrial > Plant litter >...
CAGGTGCCAATATTCGCGGTTTGCCTACAGCATCGCCATCGTTATTCACCCAGTTAACCAAGCCCATCACATAGTCAACCTCTGCGCCAGGTCGAGCTAGAGAGTGGAACGATCGCCCGAGCTCCTTCTCTTTGATCTTGTTCTTATACTCCTCCACCATCACCTCCCGCGCTGGAAGGTCCGCGCTGCCTGCAAACACCCTGGCTAACGCTTGGGCCTGGAAGCCGAACAATGTGAAGGTCGCTGCATGATATGGCACGCCGATGAAGGCGAGTGTTGGGTCGGGGATGTAGAAGATATCCCGGTGGAGGTTATGCACCATGTTGCCGTCCGAGGTAATGAGTACATCGTCACCGGCCTCGTCGAGGTTGGCCTCGTCGGAGTGCAGATGCGCAAGGAAGGGGTACGAGGTGATGTACCCTGTAGCAAGCACCACGTGGTGGATGTCATCCAGGGCCACACCGTCCCTGAGAACGATCTGTGCCGGGATTGGCTGAACCGGGGCCAATTGCTGTTCTCCCGCGATAGCGCCGCCCTTCAGCTGCCGGAACTCTGCTATCTCACTCACACGGAGCGTACTGTTCGGTAGCAGGTGGGCCGGCGTGTCATACATGCCCCCGCGCACGCTCTGGTAGACCTTGTTCGCAACGCCGGCGAGCTCTCTGCAGATATCCGACGAGGATACACCGGCGCCGATGACCAGCACATTCTGCCCCTGGAAGCGTTGGGGCCGGCGATACTGCTTGGAGTGGATGATGCGTTCGGGGAATGCGGCTTTCAACTCCTTCAGTCCCGGGAAATCCGGCACCCGGGGCATGCTGTAGTGACCGGTGGCAACGACCACCAAGTCAAAGTGCCACAGACGTTCTTTGAGTCCGGCACTGCCGTGTTCTTTTTCTTTTGAGAGAGAGACAGTTCGCACTTCCCACTTTGCCCCGTCGGGAGTTGTCGTTGTCCGGACCTCATCCACGCGGGTATGGAACTGCGTGACTGCAGTAACGCCGTGCTCCGTCGCCAGACCCTGGATGTATTTCTCGGCGAGCTCCTGGCTGATGAGCTGCTCCGTTCCCTCGGGCCAAGGACCCAAGCTGCTGACCAGGACATTCGTGGGTATGTTGGTCTTGAGGCCCGCGTAGCACGGCCCCGGCGGCGCAAAGGAAACCTCAAGATCAGCGTCGATATCCTCGTCGATAAAAGGCTCGGGGGGAGGCGTTAGAGGTAGGCTCGCGAACTCGCCTCTTTGGGACACTTTGAAATCTCCCAGCGAGGGCCCCTGGCTCGGATACAAGGGGTCCTTGGGAATGCGCTCGTCAAATGCCAGATTCCACCGACGACGCCTGATCTTTCAAAGACTGTGACGGATAGTCCCTCCTTCAGCAGGTATGCCGCGGCCGAAACCCCGCCGATACCAGCACCGATCACAGCTACTGACCGAGCGCTCCCAAAGCGAGAATCAGGATGGCCATCCGTGGTTCTGCCTGATGCCATGACTAATACCAGGTGAGTAACGGGCGGGTGGAGGTCGATGATGCTTGTGTGTCGCGATGTAAGGTTTATGTATAGGTAGACAAAACTGAAGGCACCGATGAGGGAGATACGCTTCTAAAGTGGTCTTACCTACAAACTGCGATACGCCATTCCAGTAGGTACCAGGAATGATTCAAATCGCCTGGGTGCTATTACCAACGTTGCCCCGCACCGCTGAGCACGTCACCAACCCCATCAAAGCTCGTGATCATCTTCGGATGTGACCATCGGAGTCAGGAGTTTGAACCCCCATATGTTGGAAGCTAAAACTAAAAGAGGGTGCTGGTTATACCCCTTTTGATTGCCGTAGGCACATGCAGATGCAAGTGCGATGTGGGTGAGCGAACACCAAGCGTCCCCAGCAGCACTCCGATTCGCCTGATGGTCTACCTATATAGTCTTACCCGACAATTTTTTCTGTTCGAGTCCGTATTAGTCCCAAATCCTGAGCTAGGGATGAGCCGCACTGAGGCCCGCCTGAGCCGAAATTTGCCCCGGCTATACTTGCCGTGACCATAAATGGAGCGGTGTGTTGTAAGGAAACCTATACCTAATTTTAGGACACTAGGGCCCCTGCATATAGCGGTGGCTTTCCCTTACCATATAACTACTGTTTTCTCTTTCCTACCTGAGAAATCACTGTTATAATTACAGGTTAATTAGAACTTCGAACTGTATATGCTCTGTTAAATTATCAAATACAGGCATTACATTACAGAGGTAAAATGAACTAGGAAGAGAGGTATTAAGTAACTGTAACTTTATAAGATAATAAAGAAGAGGGCTGGATAAACAGCGTTGTAATTAACTGTTAGGGCACTTACACAGCTGAGGTGGTAGTGTTCCAGTGTGACAACCCCACAGGTCGTTACTAGGGCCAGCGCAGCCTAAAGATATCCTAGACCTCTGTAAACCGTATACATAAAGATGTATATTAGGCAAGGGGTGTAAAGACTTAAAGCCCTTATAATTAATCAGTTCTACCTCTATGTTAAGACTTACCTTTATTAATAAAGGCCCGGACCATAAAGGCAGGTAGCCTCTATAGTCTAGCGCCTCTGCCACAGCAAAGACCTAAGGTAATAGAGACAGTATTGTCAGAAGCGCTGGAACTCTTGGAAACAACGTGTGTGATTCAATTGCTTGTGTGGTTCTGGCTTCCAGCCAGAACCTCCTTCTTTATGGACCATTCTGTAGGATTCGGCTTCGTCACCACAGTGGCTGAGGCTCACTGGCGCTCTGGCTGTGCCAGGCATCCAGTCAGCTCCGCTGACTAGATGCCCAGGGACCCCTTCATTTGACAAGTATAAGTTACCTCTAGATAGCTTAATATAGTGAACTGGTGCGGTGACGCAACAGAGAAGAAACCACAAAGAGAACCACACCCACAGAACGTCGCAGTTGGCCTGGAAGGCCGACTCCCAGACTACTGGTCCTCTAATCGGAGGGACATAAATGTAACTGACGTAGAAAAACAGATACATACCTAATATAGAACAAACCTAGTATATGACAGTGCCTAGCATAGAACGGAGCCTAGCATGGAACAATAAAGGAAACGCGACCGTAGATTAAGTTATCTTCCTTCAATCGAAGGGCCAGAATGTTACTGGGCTTTTAATGGGAGGTTTTCGTGGTGAAAAATCATCAGATTGATGATTGATGAAAGAAGCACAGTTCAAAGAACCGCGCAGCGCAGCCCCTTTTTGACAGTGGCACGCGCCAGAGAACGCATCGCTATGTATATAAACGGCTACAGTAATATTACACACAGAGCCTAAAAAGAACGATACGGTCGGCCTGAATAAACGCCCTGAGTTATTAGAAAACTATTTAACGTATATGATAAGCGAGCGACGAAAACAAGCGAGCGACGAATTTTCTACCACCCTACCACAACTATCCTCAATTACACAACCACAACACTAGGAAATAACAATAACTGAATCAGAAACAGATGAATCAGACGATTCTGCAGCCTCCTTGCACGTGCGTACATTATGGCCAGGCTTGCCGCACACGCCACAGCACCGAATCTTCGTACGAGACCCCCCTGCACTACCACCATTTTGTCGTGTTTCCTGAGCTAACTGCTCACCCACAGCCTTCTGGTCCAGTAAATCCTGTGCCTCTTGTACAGTAAGTGACCCTCCAAGCCGCACACGTGTTTTTTTAGCTCTCCGTCACTTACTAAGCCCCTCATTGGCCTTTCGTAATGCAGAGACCTCTGTGCGGAGAAGAGCTACCTCGTGCATTACAGCCATTGTACCTTTAGCTAATCGATCCACAGCAGTTAGCATTGAGGTTGGAGAGCTATCCTGATGGTTGGAAATTCGAGTTTTAATAAATGCTGACTGTGAGGTGGCCTCTCGAGGGTTATGTGGCGTTTGGGAGACCCAAGGTAGTGCTGTGGTTGGGCTTGAGGTTGGGGGTGTTGGGGTTCGAATGCGTACATCCAGCTTCGATATCACCCTCTCCGGGTCGTACGGTATAAGGCCAGCTCCGGTAAAACCCCCATGGATGTTCTTTTCTGTGATTGAAGCAAAAAACGCCTCTCTGAATGCATAAAGAAACTCTAACTTGCTGATATGTGTGATGTTCATCCGTATAAACTGCTCAATTTGGCGGCTATACACCTTCTTTAACGGCCCAAAACAACCAATATCTAAGGGCTGGAGTATGTGTGAAGAGTGTGGAGGCATACAAAGTGCAATAATGTTATGCTCTTTGCAATAATTGTCAAATTCTTCAGAGTGGTGGCTTTCGTGGCTATCAAGGATTAATAACCGGTGTGTACCCTTTGTACAAGATGCTGTGTGGAAATCGAAGTGACGAATCCAATCCATGCCTTTCTCATTTGTAGTCCAGCCATTGTCGGTTGTTGCGATACGCCAGTCGGCCGGGAGGTTGCATTCTTCATACCAGTTGGCAAGGTGGTATTGCCCAGCCAAGATGATGAATGGTGGGATAGCCCAGCCTAGAGTATTCACTCCTTGGATGACTGTAGCCCACTCTCGATTGCCAGGCTGGGCCTGTTTAGCCCTGCTACGGCCGTCCGAGGTAGTAACTACCATGGTGGCAATGATAATGCCCATCATAAAACCAGTCTTGTCGAAATTGTAGATATCGTCGTCAAGGATGCCGTATTTGACCTTAATGTTATGCACAAGAGCAAACCACTCGCGAATAATTGTTGGATCTTCGCATTTAGCCCTCTGGTAGTTGTATTTACGCGTAAAACGCGTCCAAAGTTCTGGCTGGCGCTTGACGAAGTTGTGAGCCCATCGTACGCCGACAGGGGGCGCGTCGCGTTCGCGTAGCAATCGGTTGGCCATATCTTCCACGTAAGAAAGCCAGGGGTGGAATGCGCGTGCACATAGCTCAATTATGTACTAAATAATCGTTTTCTCTTCCAAATCCGTAAGCTTGCGTGAGTTGGCCGGTATATCGCATCTTGAAGGCCGACCGGCGCGTCGGTGGCGAAGTGTTGCTTCTGGAACATCATATGCTTTGGATATGGCTAGGATATTGGGATCTTGGCTGTTTTCAGTTGCTCTGAGAGCTAAAAGCATCCGGGCTTGTTTTGAGGGGGTAGCCATCACTTGTTGTGGTAGAATTGAGGATCAAAGGTAGAGGGGTCGCGTCGCGTGGAAATTTCGTCGCTCGCTTGTTTTCGTCGCTCGCTTATCATGCACGTTATATTTTATTACTTAAACTTATATTTTATATTTATAATAATTTTAACTTATAGTAGTATTAAACACCTTGCTTAAAAGTACTTTACTTAATATACCGTTTTTAAATCGCTTCTTTATTTTAGCGTCCTGCTATACACTTTATCTCAACCTATCTAGACCTTTATAGGCTTGTGTTAGGTGTAAGTTATAATTAAAAGACTTTTGTTTAGCTTTACAATAATGTGAAATTAAAGAGCTAGAGATAAAAATTAAGTAGTTAAAGCCTTTGTGAAGAAGAAGGGTTACCTTAGATTTAAATATTATGTTTTTAGACATTAAGGATATTTATAACGTATAGGTAGAAGCAGGTTGATTTTCTTATAAATCCTTTACATTGTCAGATTCTGGGGATTTAGAAGATATAAATAAAGAAGTAGAGGATCATATTTTTATAGTAAGGTAGTTTATTTAAAAGTGGTAGTGTGTACATACCCCTGTTATATACACAGGGTCGCAAACAGAGACGGGGGGGGGCTAGAAATATACCCTGCGACTTACCTCCCCACCAAATACTTTCATTCACAACAAGCAAAATACTTCCATCCTAAAAAAACAGGCAAACCTTTTCACCACCCCCTCCTTCTTCAAACGAATCTCTGCAACTCGTGTGTTGTATTCTAACTGTGCTTATGTCTGTCCAACGCCCAACCTGCCATCCAGAACACGCCGCCCCCGCTCAGGCAACGAAGGACATGGCGCCGACTGCCCACGGAGGTGCCACCATCGCCTCGCAAGGCATTATGGAGGGGTAGAGGAGGAGTGGACAATTAGCGAGCTCACCTTGAATATAGTTGAGCAAGCTTCCAGCAATCCTAGCCTGTTTGATGCTCGCATCCGGGGTTTCTTCCCTCGCCCTGTGACGGTAACTTCCTCTGCCTAGTTCACCAGCGAGGGGCACGCCTTAGAAGGACAGGATGGCGCCGTCCGAGGAGGAGGGTGCGGCGCAAGGGCTCTCTGCAAGGTAATCGCTGGTCGGCTAGGTATGTTGGCAAGCATGGCAGAACGGGCGCTCCCCAACATCAGTAGCCCCGCCTCGGAAATGCCGGACTTCGCCGTGCCTTCGACTCAGACGCAGATTTCGTAAGTCCTAATTACACACCCGGGTCTACAGGCGCACACAAAAGCGAAGACGAATTCACGCGAACGGCGAGGGGCAAATGCTGAGATGAGGTGCAGCCTACCCAGGTACATGAAGGCCTAGAAGGTCAGCTCAAGTAGGTATTGGAGGTTTTCAGCAGCGAAGATGTTTAATGAACACTAGCTAGATAGCACGGTAGCTGAGGCCGTCAATCTCGTACGTCTACGATGGACACCTGTAGAAGCAGAAAGGCCACATTTTCAGAAACCACTAGTGTCGAGGGTAGGGGCGAACACATGCCGGTAGATCAAGGTTGTTCAAGGCTATGTGTGGGGGGCGGGAAAGAGAGAAGGCCGGCCAAGTCTGGAGCTAGGGGGCCGTGAAGTAACTACAAACACAGACACGAGTATGGGATGCTTGTACGGTCGCCGCCAGCATGGACGGAATTGAATTAGGGTTCTCCCCAATGTTGCCAATCTTGGCAGGCGCGAGTTGTTTAGAGTTCGTCCTCGTCCGTTTTGAGCCGGCCAGCGAGGAAGCCGTTATTTTCACCTGGGCGACACGAAACCTTCCCCACCACGTGCGACCGGTCTTCGTTTTTCCCCATCACCCTTCCGAGATCAAGCCATGCGGTCGCTTCTCAGGACAATGGCAAGCCACGACGCAGCGAGGCTTGTTCCGTTTGAGGCTGGATTGCTTGCCTGCTGAACTCATCCTCCTTATCGGCAACCGCCTCCCAACCCGAGTCGCGGATCGCTTTAGCCTTGACGTCCCGCAACTTGATGAGCAAAAGTGGCGGTGTCGGGACTGGTACCAGAAACACAGTGGCAGCAACATACACCAATGCCGACCGATGCATTTGCTACCCGCTTTTTGGGCCCGACAGCGCTAAGCCATTCTCATGCGTCTCCTCTCGATTCGCGCTACCCACCCTCCTAGAGCGAGACTCGACACACTTGGTGCGCTGTGACATATGCATGAAGCTGCACAGCCCGCTCTTGAACCATCCGCTAAACTGCGGCAAACCTGACCACATGGCCCATCTCCGCCTCTTGGACATCGCCATCATCACGCTCCCCCTCGTCCGCGTAGCCCTCGACCTGTACCATCGCGGCCTCGACTCTTACCGACTTCTCGAAGGTATCTACCGATCGCGCGCCATTCGCGCGCCCAAATCCGAATTCATCATCCACACGTCCGCAAGACAGCCTCCTCCCGGAGTGCAAAGGAGTCACCAGAAATCCACACTCCCCTCATGCTTCCTGCAGCGTCCACGGCGAAGACTCGCCCCTCTGCTTCCGCGACAACTGGGCCCCGTATACAAAGGCGCACCAGCAGAAAAAAAGAAGCAATCTTCAGCCACGGCCTCGGCTACATCTTGGGACACCCGCTCCCGTGTCCCGACTACAAGCCCAAAGGAAGCGGTGGCCACATCGCTGGCAACCGGCAGCATGAACCCTCCGCATACAACATGATCTATCTCGACCTTCCCGGCAGACAAACGCGGACCAGAGCCCTGGTAATCACCATGTAGATTGACTTGGGAGACAGCCTGAGGACTTCGTTTGGTATGCAACGAGGTGCAAGCACTCCAGTGGTTACTTTGCTGACTCCAGCGCTCCGCACAAAAGACTAACGCCGGAGGAGGGGGTTTTTGAGACGTATGAGGGGCTGAGGGAATAGCAGAGCAGGTATGTTCCGGTGATTGAAGGGAGGGTTTTGGAGGAAATAGCAGACGCCGGATGTGATATGGTTTTGGGGTGAAACTGGGGTTGCGAAACGGAATGTCACTTTTGGGCGGGACATGGGCGTTGATTTGGGGATCTTGGGGGCCGAAGGGGAGACGTACACGCATTTACTGCGGGATTGGTTGGTATCCGTGTGTTTGATGCGGAAGGGATAAATGATTTGAGCGTCGAGATTTGCTCGGCCCGGCTGGAGGACATCGACGCCGTGCGATTTGGAAGCCATTGGTACAAGAAGATTCTCGGGCAATGCCTGCGTATCTTATCTTTTTATACAAAGAAGAAACCCTTGTTAGCTCCTAGCCGACTGTGTACTCTTGGTGAGAGGTCGCCTTATCTACGGTCTCTTTCTCTTCTCCGAGGCCTTTCCTCATCCTGGGATACACCATCCCTAGGTGCGTGGCTCCCCTCAGAACCATTCCATGCTTTCTCCTTCCAGCATTTGTCAACCGCAGAGTCGACTTGAAGCATATCTTCGGCCACAATTCTGCCAATGAAATAAACCTTCACGTTGTGTTCAATCGTCACAAGTTTAGAATAGTTGACACGCGCTTCTCTCGCCAACCCCTCGGTTGAAACGTCCAATTCCAATCGGACAGGGGGGAAGCCGAGACGAGATTCGCCTTTGACTAGTAACGGTCTACTGCCAACAGTGTAGACGATACCATGTTTATTGGGCTTAACACCCTTCTTCGTACATGCTCGGCGTTCGTATGTGAGGATCGGCCTGGTCAAAAATATGGTCAAATCAGCCCCCGGAAATGCGCCGATTGTGGGGATTGGGGGCTATGCTTACACGCAAGTGCAGTGCCCTTCGTCATTGGCCACAACGATGAACCGCCGGAACCCAACGTAGAATTTCTCGCCCATCGGTTCTGGCCAAAGAACTTTGAACACCTAAGGATGGATTTGTTAGCAGCACTGTGGTCTGGGTTGAAAAGAGATACTTACCTCTCCTGGTGCAAACCTGTGAGTAGGTTCGATTACGTATCCTAGGTTGATATCAGTTGAGAGAAAAGAGACGTCAAAGCCGGAGTGTCTATGTATAAGCTTCCGCGGCTACTCACTGCTATCTAATACGTCATCAGTTCCCGCATCGTCGGTTCTGGGTGTATTCTGAACACTCCCCGACAAAGGGTCAGCAGGGATGGTGTAAGATTCATATTTAGAATCAGCGTAAAGGGCTTCGGCGAAAGATTTATAAAGAGTGTCGGTGTCAGGGTCCAAAAATGGATCGTAAGAGGCAGTTGTAGGGTCTTGGGCTGCCAAATTTCCGACTGGATAAGTGGTTGACTGCCAATGTTGAGGACTGTCAGCACCAGAATACAAGGATTGAGTAAAGGAATCTCCTTCACGAATCGCGTTGTTTTGCTGAGGCCGAGTATTCTGCTTGCTGCCACCAGTTCCCAGCATGGAATCGCCAGGCGGTTCGTCAAGTGGGGTTGGCGTCGTGGAGTGTCTTCCTCTGTACAGTAATGGGAAATTGTGTTGTTCCGACGCCGGGCGTATCTCTGCCTCTTCTCCTTCCAGCTTAGGTAAGGGGTAAGAAGCCCTGGGCGTTATAAAGTCTGGGGTTTCCTCGTTCACAGGAAGCTGAGAGCTCGGTACGGTCGCCGGGGGTGCATATCCTATCAGTGAACGGTACCAGGAGTCTGCGGTTGCACCCACAGCTACCCCAAAGACGCCAACAAGTGCGTACTTCGAGTTCTTGGCTGCCTGGGACTCCGTAGGTGCCTTTGGAGGAGAAGGGTGACTGTCGGCTGGAGGGGTAGGCGTTCGCGGTGCTCGCCAGTAGGGCTCGGGGTCTGAGAGATCCGGTGGAGCAGTATTGCTGTCGCTCTGGCCTGGCGTGGCACCATCGCTGTCAGAGGGTGCAAGTGTCGGTGCATGGGTCCTAGCTCTCTGTAAGTCTTGCCTAGCGGGCTCTTTTTGACGTCTGCTGGCGAACGCCGTGGTGGCCGCCGAGCTGCCACGTCTCCGCTCAAGAGTTCATCTAGTTCCGAGTTGGAGGTACCATCAAACCATTCTTCCTGTCCATTGTCGATTACTATCATCTTGATTGCGTCCGCCACTTGGATGTAGTTTGGATCTTCTGGACCACGGAATTTTGACAAGCCCGAGTGTGAGACATGAAGACCAATCTCGTCCCAGCCATCCAGAGTGGCCGATTGACTGTTAACCAGCTGCGGCTGTTAATGAGAGCCTCGAGCGTGCTGGAGATGAGATCCTTACCACCATCTTTTTGAGGCCGGTTATTATTTCGGGGAGAAACCTGACCATTTTGAGGGGCTGAGTGGGTCGAGTCTCGAAAAAACATGCCACCCGGTATTTGCTCTTCCATCGCTTGCGCGCAATGGAGCAGAAATCGTTCCGGATATTTGCGAGGGATCCCGTTTCGTCCTCCAACTCTAGCATTTTTACCAGCCTCGGCGAGACGGTGGCGCCCATGACCTGGGCAATGAGCAAGCGGATGTGTGCGGCCGATGCAGCGCCACTGCCACGAAAAGGGGTTCCTAGAAAGATGACGCCCTGGGTTGACTCCAAAGTCTCGCGTTCATACCGCTCGGCAGTAGATGCAAGGCACAAAGCCTTGGCCAGAATCAACCCGCCATAGCACGACCCGATAAAAATGATTGGGCAGTTGCGGCGACTTTGTTGTTCCCGAGCGACTGCCCTCAAAAGTTCTTGTGCGTGGTGGTGGAAGTACTGGTTGCTGGCATCGGATATCGTAGCCGCGTTCCAGTCATAGGTATAGATCCGGGCACAAGGAAAACGGGACGGAAGCATGTCCTCGTCTCGAAGCCAGTGGACAAGCCGAGATGTCTTATCTCCTTCTTTTTCGTACGCCCGGAATGTTTGCTCGGAATGCGTGTCGAGTCCATGTATGGCGATTATGCTGCCGGTCGTCTCAGTACTGTCGACCGCCAGAATTAGAGGCAAGTTGACTAGAGGTATTGACCTACATGAGCCGGAAAGTCTGGGAGTTGACCGCCGCGTCGCATGTGGGGTAAACCAGTTGAAGGCCAAGTTTCCTCTGCGCCGAGGACTCGCCCACCATGCTGGATACCTACCTTCCCTAAGGGAGCTCGGGGCGTCAGAGGGAAACCAGCAACCTGGGACGGGAGTCGGTTTGGGCCGTGGCGGTGAAGGTGAAGCTGACGCGTGAAAATTTGAGTTGTTGGAGAAGGAAACAGAAATGACGCGCAGCGAAGAGCGAAAGCGTCAAGGAAGTAGCGGCTCTGATTGGATTCTGTCAGCACGTGCAGATGACCGTGCGAGTTGGGGGCCAAGCCAAGGATGAATAGAAGGCCGCCACCACCCCTCGGCGAAAGCCTTTGAACGACTCTTGCCCTAACACCTTCAACATGCAGAATCTATACCCCTTTACAACCCCAATCGACCTCTACCCGGACCTGCAGTACAAAAGCGGAGTTGGAGGAACCAAGTCGCTTGTGCGGACAGACGGCCTCGGGTGGTTGCCTGGAGCGCCCCGAGTCCAGCTGCACGATGCCGACAAGCTCGTATCGTACATCAATTTCCATCTCGCCGTCTCCGAGCTTGAGCAACTCGCCCCATATCTATTTCTGGTCAGCGAAAACCCCAAGTACAGTCACTAACTCACCAACTAACAACTTGAACCAAGGCTGCCACCCCCAAAAGTTCACACGTCTGGCCCCTTCACCGCTACCCGACAAAAGGGCGCGAGATTGTTGTCGACGAAGACCCCCGCCTGCATCTCCTCTGGCATAAGAACAAGGTCTACGTCAAACCGATCCCGCCCTACCTGCTGTCCGCGGCATTCTGGGACTACCTCCAGACCGTCGATGAATCCATCTTCAAGGCCGCCCTGGGCTTCATGCGCACCTATGTCTACCTCATCCGGTACGAGATCGATTTCCGCAAGGCAACCAGCGCCGAGCTAGGGCTGATACCGACACCATGCCACCAAAACCAAAACCAAACAATCCCGCTGACGTTCGAGGCATTTTCCCAGTTCCTCTCCCAGTTTGAGAAAGTCAGCGACGACGAGGTCTCGCCGCGCTACTCGTACGGCCAGCTTCGCCTCGCTAGAGTAAACCACCTGACGCGGCTGGTGCTGCGGAAATGGTCCTACTTACCGCGCTATTCGCGTCTAGCCGACGAGCTGGGATACTTTATCGCCGCGGTTCTCGCCCTTTTCTCTGTCGCGTCTATCTTCCTCAACTGTATGCAGGTTGAGATCGCAGTCATGAGCCTTACTGGGGAGGAGACGTGGCCAGGCTTCATTGCCGTATCGAGATGGTTTCCCGTTGTGATGATGGCGCTCATCCTCCTCATGCTTGTTGTCCTTCCCATCTTGGCCGTATGCATCCTGTTGAGACAGGGATTGTTTACGCTACTGGTGCTGCGGGCTCAGAGGAAGGACAAGAAGAAGGCGAGAGCTATGAGTTCGTTTGTCGTAGGATGAGGAGCCTGCTGGATGGAAGAGAGCAGATTTTTCCAAGTCTACACTGCGGCATAGCCAGCGCGATACAGAATAAGCAGACTGTTGGCATCATATCAGCACTCGATGAATTGCATGACCTTGCCGATTGTGTGGCGCCATGGGCGCTCGTCGGGCACCTTCCACAATTCGACGCCAAAGCGATGAAGATCGAGTCGGTAAAAACCGACTTATTACGAGCGCTGACGTCATCCTCAACACCCAAACCATCGCTTTCCCAGCTCATCAGCAACACTTTTACGTCAACATACCCGCTGCAATAGCGCTTTTGGTCATGGAGCCCTGAACAAAGAGGTCGAGTTGGACTTGTCTCGTGACGCTATGCGCGCCTTGATCTTGGGAAAATAAAATGCTGCGTCCTGAGGCAACCACCGCTCGGAGGCAGCCATGCAGGAGGTCCTGCTGCCTAAGAGCCGCCAAGTCTTGACACATTACCAAAGCAAAGGTGCACTTTCGGAACTCTTTCCAATCGAAATTACAAGTCATTCTATTGATTCATCATTCTGGATTTTTTACAGTCTACCTTATGTCTTCGCCATACCAATACTCTGACCTACCCAATGGCAGTGTACGCTTGTTCTGGCTTCTGCCACTAAGGTTTCTGGGTAAAAAACACTTACCCCTAGTACATATCAGTAAACACTAACTTAAGGACTATTCAAACAGGTCATTCAGGAGGTTACCGCAGCACGACACGTTCAAGTTAAATGCAGTCCTATGGAGATTAACAGATATGCATTCTGCTAAGGCCTTAACGTCCTAGAACATTTTTACAACACTCACCCAAGCCTATCTACTTTAATCCCTCCGGTAATCTGCCTCATCAAAGGTGTAATCTTCCGACCTAGGTATCAACCCAGTCCGTTAGGCAGATTTTTTCTGTCTATTCTCCCTCTCGCCGAGCTGGTGGATATGTTCTACATCCAAGCAGCTTCTGATCGCCGCGACAAGGTATACACCTTACTCGGTATAAGCCTGGACGATCCCAACCTAGGAGGATTGTCAGCTGATTACGACACCCTATGGAGCTAAGTCTTTTAGAAATTTATCACCTTCTCTCTCTCTCTGACTGCATGGTTATAAAGACTTGGGGCGATAAGGAGGTAGCAGTGATTAGCGGAAAGGGCCGTATTTTAGGCGAAGTGTCTCGTATTAAAGAAGACCCAACTCGGGACAACTGGTTAAGAATTCTCTGGAAGAATAAAGTTAGCCTTCCAAGAACCAAGGAGAATCCAGACCTAACCAGCTCGCCCGAAGAAACCCTATCCTTCACACTCCAAGCATCCGCAAAATCCATCCAACAAGGCCTGTCATCTGTCACCTCGAAAACGCACCAAAGCCCACAATTATCAGGCTCCACGATGACTATTATACAATCATCAGGATCGCAATTCCCTTGGAAGCCGACACCAGAACTGAAGGCTTTCTGGAAAGTTTCCTATTTGTTTGGAACTGGGATGCACGTCAAGATCAGGAAGTCGAAGGCTACGAAGAGTTCAGAGACAGCCAACAGCTGACTAAGTCAGAAACCGACCTAGAATGAGCTACTAGATTTTGGGACGCTGCCCGAATCTTGGGACGTGTTGAAAGAGATGGGACCGTGCGAGCCAAGACGAGTTTGACAAGATCTGCGACGAATTTCAAAAAGTCATTTGAACTCTTTGAGCGATTCTTGAGAATAGTGGGCAAATCGGGAGTCGGTCATGCAGATCAGGGAGCTTGGAAAAGTCTACTGACGAAGAAGCCGGATGGATGGCAACCGCCGCTACATTCAGCCGAGGAGGGGCACGTGGCCGCAGTACAACAGCTCCTGTCCTGGGGTGCCCGAACGGAGGCGTACAATCGTTATCACGAAAGACCATTATCGTTTGCCTCCCGGAATGGGCACGGGGCTATGGTGCGAGAGCTTCTTGAGCATGGTGCCGACACGGAGCTGAAGGACAATCAGGGCCTTATGGCACTAACGTGGGCCGTAGTAAGAGGGGAGGAGGTGATAGTACGACAGCTTCTCAATCAGGGTGCTGACATAGAGGTGAAAGACGAAGATGGCCGCACGCCACTATCTTGGGCTGCACAGGCAGGGCACAAGGCTGTGGTACAACAGCTTTTTGATCAGGGTGCCAATATAGAAGCGAAAGATGTGTATGGCCGGACGCCACTCTCATTGGCGGCAAAGAACGGCCTCAGGGCTGTGGTGCGACAGCTCCTCGATCAGGGTGCCGATATAGAAGGGAAAGAAGATGGTGGCTTCACGCCATTTTCATACGCTGCAGCAAGAGGCCACAAGGCTGTAGTGCGACAGCTCCTTGATCAGGGTGCTGATACAGAGGCGAAGGCCTTCCGTGGCGACACGGCATTATCGCTGGCGGAGGAATATGGGCACCAGGGCGTGGTACAGCTCTTGAAATCACACGGTGCCAGATGATGGTTACAGCGGCGCCGTTAGTAATCAGTAGAGGGACATATTTACTTCCGACCAGATTTACACAGTCACGTTCATGTTATTCCTCTTTTACTTTGATGAAGAGTGTAGAAAAACATGATTGATCCTCCTTGGCTTCGCCACCTACCACGAGCCGATGCCGGCTTGCTCTCGGGTCAATGACTCCACACGGGGAGTGTCGAAAGAGCGACAAATGGTACAAATGGTACTGGATATTGGAGGGCGCGCTTGTAAAGGGTTGTTGGTAATAAGCCTGTGGTTTAGTTGGACGTGAGCCCAAGTCCTTGAACGAGGCTCATGTCAGGCACGTGCAAATCCCTGTCTGGAAGCTCTAAGTCCCCCAGCACCAAATCCCAGACACCAGATGTTGAAGGTTAGAGACCCTGGCTTGAAGGCGCCGCTCGGAGGTAGGAGCGAGATAGAATGATAGGTTTCAAGGCGGCGCTAGCAGATTAGTAGGACAGACAGGGTAGTGCCTTCGGAATATACCCGCGGATTAGAATACATTCGTATGTTTGAGCACGGAAGACGCAGCTGGCACGTTAGTTTATGTCCACCCGATGATTTCAAATATGTTTGGGCATGGAGTTCGGGTTCTTTCTGTTTAGGTTACTAGTTCTTAGGTGAGACGCTAGGTAGGAATATATACAGGTGGGGAGCTCCATCCTCAACATCGTATTGCTGGCCTGCCACTGACAGCTACAGCGATGTTGACGATGATGCCGCGGAGCCTGTGGAATCGGCGGAGGTGGACGGAGCTTGGGTGCACCCCATTAGCATTCATTGCTTGGGAATAGTCCTTCATACAAGCCGGTGGAATGAAAATCTTCGAAACGGATTGCGTAAATGGCGTTGATTGGCGTTGTTGAAAAGGAAACGTTGGTGGGGCTCGTAACCGTGCTAACACCCATTACCCCGGCAGATGTGTACTAGAGGGTGTGTGGCAGGACGACTTTATGGGTCTTAACTTGTTGTGTATGCAGAGTCTACCATGAACACGCCCTCACTGGACGCCCAGTAAGTCTGCCCACGCTTGGATGCCCCGACTGCGCCACCGCCATCGATACCTACCATTGGTTAGGCATCCCACTACGTCATTGTTGAGAGTATTGCGGGGTTTCAAGCACTCATCGAGGCCCTATTATGCATCCAGCAGCTTTCTAGTTGTTTCTTTCCTTTCGGCCCAATCTACCTGGCGTCCTCTCAGTCTGTAACACTTTTGTTTGAAACCTATGATACGATGCCTCTCGAAACAGAAGAAATACAAATGCAAGACCACGTTTACAAGGGGATTTGGATTGACCACGGCGAGCCCATATTCTCACGGTGGAAGTGGACTTTGACCAACAGCGAGGGAATTTGCATTTTGGCGCTGTTTACGACGCTTTTGACCTGCACGCAAGGTCAAGCCTGGATTATCTTGAGGCGACTGGCGCACAGATGGCTTTACCAAGCTGCAGCACCCCCAGGCGAGAACCGGCGAACCAACCCTTCACAGGGCGACGCTACTCTGGACCTGGTACAATTTATTGGATGGAAAGCCAACGAGTTGGTAATACGGAGAGTTGGGGGACGAGTAATCCACCAAGCCCGGAACCTGAGTTCGCATCCTATCTTTGGAACTGTGGCTCTGTTCAATGCCTTCACCTTTATCGCCATGGGGGTTGCGATACCCTACTTGCTCAGCGAAGGCGGCATGAGCGCACCTATGGTCAGGTCTAAAGGCGGCCCCAATTGTCGCTACGGCGGTCTTGGGACCTACAGTATTCGTACCTGGGATGCCATTCAACAAAGTGCCATCGAGTCCGATCTCATCGGTCGCCTCTGTTGGGAAGCGCCGGGACGCGCATACTGCCCGGCTTTCGCGCTTCCGTGGAAAATGTCCTCAAATGGAGTAGATGCGAGTTTCTCCTCTAAATGCCCGTTCCAAGAGTCGGTCTGCACGGGGGGGGAAGGCCAATCACTTCTCGTGATGCGTACTGGCGTGACCGCTCGCCACCTCGGCATCAACACAGCCCACCGTGGCATCTCGATGAACCAAGGGTTAGAGTGTGCTCCTGTTCACTTGGGTCGGTTCCTTCACCATCGACCAGGCTCCGGGACGATTATCTCAGTTGCCCCGACAGATGGAAACGGCATGAAAGAGGAGGAAAACAGCGCGACTACTCATATGCTACTCAACTCTCGGAACGACCCAAGGACATCTCACCAACACGAACCTCGAGGACCCCGTGACATGACCATATTGCCGCACAAAGCCATTCAGCAGGTTCATAACGAAGGCGACACCAACGCACACCTCCTCCATCCAGACCTCCAAAAACATGACGCTGAGGCTTTTCTGGTAGTTTATCGGGCCGGCCCAACACCGTATGACTATCCGGTTGACGATGCCCTGTTCAATGCGTCTTTCAAATGGAATGGGAATTACTACGCTGATCGGGAGGCAACAGCAATCGGCTGCGCTGAGCGGTTTCAGTTCTGCGCGTCGAGGGCAGCCGATGGCCAACAGAGCGAGTGTACTTCATGGGGGCCCCGCCAGCCCGCGGTATTGAGCCTGACAAGATATCTCAACGCCATCAACACCCCCAACAGCGACGGCTTTGTCTCCGAGGTTGTCTATCTCTACGAGGCCATGGCGGCTTGGCAGTCCATCTACCGATACCTTACCCACCGAACCTATGTGATGAAGCAAGTCCCGCTCAGGACCTTGTTTGATGTGGTTCAACACGGCTATTACCCCGAGCTGCTCCGCGTCACGACTTGGCAGACCGAAGTGGCGCAGTGGTTCAGACAGTCAAATTTGGACGCCATGTTGCTGGCGCGCAATGGGATTTGGCTGAACTGGTTTCCCTTCAATTCAACTCTTGCGGGAAACATGAGTTTGGAAAAAGAAAAGGTGTTTTTATGCGATAGGATTTTATTCCACGACGTTGATCACGTCAACGTAAATGTCATAGGTCTGGGTGCTGCACTTATGGCTTTGGCGGTGGTGTGGATTCTGAGCCCTATCTAGCGGAATACTCATGTCCGGCTTACTGAGACGAGAGGTGGGAGATGAGAGTTGCTTGTCAGTGCAAATTGTCATTTCCTTTGTTGCTTGTGACTTGCATGGGGAGGGGATGTTTGTTTACTTGAACTCAGGGGTAATTGTGGAGTCACCAACCAGACCACAACCAGCACTTGCAAGCAAGTTTGGCGGCTGAAAATGAATCATGGACCCACAAATACGTTTTAGATTTTACTCATATATAGCTGGCGCCCTTCCTGAGGGATTAACACGGGCTTTGCATGGGAATGGGGGAGGACCACCAAACTGTCCCGATATCTTACCGGTTACATCGCAGCTTTGCCGCCGTGAGATGCGTAAGAATGCCCCTATTTCTTTTGCTCTTTCCTCTTCTTAGGTAGGTAAATTCATTTCCCACTTTCACATTCATTGTTTTTTAGCCACCAAGCCGCCTGCCGGGTCATGTCCAGAAGTTTACCGTGCCTAGCAAGACACAGCAAGATGGATGTCTACTTGGGAGATCTTCATTTTCCACAATTACGAGAATTAGCTTTCGACGCATTCTAGCTGTTGCTCGGGTGTCTTCGGGAAGTCGGTCCTTGGAGTCTAGAGGAATACGACAAGAGGGTCTGTTCCTCGTCGCTATACTGTGCGGCGGCGACTACTACAAGCGCATTCAAGGCTGTGGCTCGAGCATTGTTCTCGAAGCTACCCGGTTACATCTTGGCTCGCAGCTAAATACAAATTCATCCATCGAGACGTCGAGTACGCGACCTTGTCGACAAACCGCCCCAGCCGACCAGTCAGGGTGAGCTGCGACCGCAGGAGCGTGGGGTATGGCCGTGGGAGTTGGTACTCGTATATCGAGGGCTTGTAAGTCTCCTGCACATCAAGACCACTACCCCACTTCTGATCGGCAGACGTCCACAAGACCTTGCCGCTGTGGCTCAAGATGAGGCCGCGGGTGTCGGCCGGGAGGTCGGCCACCACGTCGCACAGGAAGCCACATATCGTGGGGGCTTCCGTCTCGTCAGCCTGCTCGAAGCCAAACCTGTCCTACTCGCTGTCGAATAAAGGAAGGGGTTCTCCCCTCAGGTAGAGAACGTCAAACATTCTGTTGGAGTCCAAATCAAACCAAACGTCAACTGCATGATTGTCAATGAAAGAAGCGTTCCCCTCCTCCTGCAATGCATCCAAGGCTTTGACTCGGTCTGGCCCCGCCCAGCTGTCGGCAAACCAGTAGAATCGGTACAACGGCGTTCGGTCGAGAGGTAGCTTCGTCATCCTGAACGACAGAAAAAGAAAGAGGGTGAAATATGTGTTGGGTGAAGAGCGACAGGCAGCTGAGGAGGTGTGTGTTCTGTGGGATGGAAAAAAAAGGGGGGAATGAGAGCTCGCATGGTGTGAAGGTGGGGAGGAGGCTTTATGTGTGGGCGCTGGGGCTTCCGCTAATCACCCAAAACGGCATTCTTTATGCACCATTTCCGGGCGGACGGGGTGGTGGGTGCCTGCAGAATCGACGGCCGGCGGACGACCGCTGACCGCTGACCGGTGACGGACAAAGTGATATCTCGAAAAAAGAAAAAAGAAATTTTTTTTTTTTTTGGAACAAAGCCGGACTTCTCTGCCATTCTCCTCCCACAACGCCTGGACGCAAAGCCCAATTTTGGCCATCCCAGACTAAGGGCTAGGTGCTCTCCGTTGAGCTGTCGACTTTGGGCACGCGCTGGGAGTCTTCATCAGTGTGAGAAGTTTCGGTGTGCGACTCGTGCCGGAAGAACCCACGCCCCTTGCATCCGTTCTCCTTTCTTTTCCCCTCCAAGGTGCTATTCAACGCATCCTGGGCGAAGGTACAAATTCCCCCTCCCATCCGCATCACGGGGAGGAGACTCAACAACGGCCCCAACAGCCTCGAGACACACAAGACACAACATCCTCACCCACTTGCCCACACAGCACTATTCTACACGGTGACGGCCTCCTCAACTTCTCTTTGCATCCAAAAAGAAAAATCACTGAAGGCACGCCCATTGTTTCGGCAGCCATGGCCATTGTTATATCCCCCCATCCGAGCCATATCAAAACCCACCAAGCTCTGTGGGTGAGGCCAACGTACCGCTTCGGTCGGTACACTTGCACGTGTGGAACCTACGTGTTTCGCTTTCAATGTGGCCACCAACGAAATGTGAGCCATGTCTGCGGCAGGAAAACCGGCATGAGTGGCCGTCCAGTGCTTTACTACCACCCGGCCATTGTCATTTTCGTCGACCACGTTGTTCTTCAAGGCGGGTGCAATTTTTGCCAGAGTAAGTAGTCCACCTCTCACCCTTGGATCATCATCCGTTTCTGATGACGACCTTGGCTAACTGGAATTATTAGGTCACTGCTAGGAATCTCTCCGTCGGGTTTCCTTTCACCTCCCTCGCCTCAGTGAAATTTTCAGCTGGTTGAGCATGCCGAGGATGTATGGATGGAGTGGGGAGTGGAGAGGACCGGCTTCTTCAACCACGGGCTTCTGAGCCACACATCATAGACGGGAAAGCCGGGTTCCAATGAGAGGGAAGGGATTAATAGATGTCGATCACATTTTCTCCCTTTTCCGAGCCCTGGACCGCGGAACGGTTGAGATCCCGCTTACGCATCAACGACAGGTCATATAACCCAACCCCACGGCACCCGTGGAACCGTTGGATGAAAGTTAACTGCCGAATGAAAGCGACCTGATGGCAATTTTAACCCAAACATGTCCCTGAGCTGTTTATGATGGCGCCACCTTAGTCCACTCGCGGGACCGGCCGGGCTCTTGCTCAGACTTAAACCAACGCATTTTATTCGTCGCCGGCAGCGTTGTGACGAACATGGTCAGAGATATGCAGAAGGCTAAGGTAACATACCTTACTGAGTATCCTCAAGCACGTTTCTCCGTCCTTTCGGGCAGCGAAAATCGACTCAGGACCGCATTTCTCTGACGTGTGCCGGAGCAGTCTATCCGAATTGGAGGAGAGAGAACCTGAGTCGTTGTCTCTGTATCCCTCATGACTAGCTCGCATGGGGGCTCGCTTGAAGTCCGAAATCTCTAGCTTCATGTGGCGATATTGTTGACGAGTCGAAACATAGGAAGGTTGTGGATGGAAAGAGCTGGTGGGAAAGATGACAGTTCGGCTGACGAGAGAGGGGGAGGGAGCGAGCTGTTATGCAAGTGAGCTTGTACCCAAAGTCCGAACAGAATGACTTCAGCCAAGGGAGGTGGAAAGAGCTGGGAACATGTAGATATGAGTGTGATTGTAATTATGCGGTTCTCGGGCAGGGAACAAAAACAGCCGGACAGGGGTTTCATGCTCGGGAATGACCACGTTTATCCGATGCCTGGAGACTTCATGATCGCATGATAGTAGCATGATACCTATAAAGCCAACAGACACCCGGGAGTTTTATTTGTCTTAATAACTCTACTTATCTACCTACCTAGATACCGTAACGTCTCGAAGCAAGTCTTTACCGCTGATTTCAACTTTTCAACCATTCCCAGATCAACAGAAGCCATCCCACTTCCAAGCTGCTTATTTCGAAGATTCTCGCCATGGGCGCTTTTGTGTTCCCGCTCGTCTTATGTGAGTAGAGGGACCTTATTTTGGTTCGGTACTGTTTGATGCCTTTCAGCATGCTGAGTATTTCTTGCTGATGTAGCCGTGGGGACACGAAATAGAGCCCTCTGAAACTACACATCACTGGCGACTCGGAGAGCCCTAACCATGAGCACTAAACGCCAAGTGGCTTCACTCCCATCAAAATTTAGGAATGGGGGAACGATGTAAAATCTGATATGGCCTGGATGATTTTGTAGGGAAAGAGCTAATCAAAACATGCAATATATCTCCTAGCACTTATTGTTATTGAATTGGAGATAGCACACCGGCATTGAGTGAAATTGATGGAGTCACCACTGCATTCTCGCATTCAAGTTGCTAGTGTCTTTCTCTCAATTGTGAGGCGCTTTCATGTTCATGATCGAGAAACCAGATCAGGAGCATCAATCTCTTTCGTGGAGACCCCGAACCAAAAACAGATCTGTGACTGCTGGTGACAAAATCCACACGGTTCCCGGTCGGTGGAGGCACTAGTAGGAAGGAATCGGATGCCAGTCAGTATGCCGGCGATACTAATGAGATGAAGCGACGACCGCGACGACTGACGTCACTATCCCTTACCTAGGTAGGTAAGATGTGGATGCACGGTGCGACAGGTGTAAGCCCTCTGGCAATCTCCTTCCATCCTCGAACCTGGCACACATACACACACGAACTACAACATTGTATCCACTCATCCATTGTGGAAAGGAATAGGCTTGTCTGCGTCAAAAGAAACACCTTCATCCCCGTCTACAAGGCCCCAATCCTTGCGCTCCCTCCTGTGCGACCGTTACTGGTGTTGAGATAGGACTACTCGCCGCCGTCGTCGCCCTCACCGAGGGAGCTTGAACAAGGAGTGAAGCGTAAGCGGTCAGTCGAAGAAGACTGGGAGCGATGTCTGGTGGCTATGCAACTGTTTAGGGACATGGGGAATTTGGGAGATAAGAGACTCCTTCCGATTTCCTGCTATGTATCCGATCTGGAGAGGTCGGCGGTGGAGTCACAGAAGGATGACGATAAGTGGCTGTTTGTGGAGGCCAATCCATCACAGAATTAGTGGCCACCAAAGTTCAATTAGACAGCGAAGTTGATGGGATATAATTAGAAAGAGTTAGACCACTCTTGCCGTCTACCTAAGGTAATAACATAGGTAGGACGCAAATCCTATGCGGACGGGCAGATTACATTGAAGGGCGGGCCTGGTATTTCCACCTTCTTCGAAACGGTTACCGGTGGATTGTTTGGCATTCGCGACATTGTTTTACGCGATAGGGAGATTTGCAATTTTCTTACGGTAGGCAAAAGATAAGCACATCCATGACGAAGGGTTCAGCGAAAGAGTGAAAGATCCCTTTTTACTGTCAATGCAATCAAGGCATCTCGCGATGCGAATGAGGCCTCTCGCATGTAAGGAAGGCGTCTGAAAATGTGAATAAGGTCTCGTCTCTGAGATAATAACTTGAGCGCTGCTGCTTTTTTCCGTGTAATTGTTGAAGACATCGGGTGCATCATTGTCTTCAATCTCGTGGAAGATAAGCTGAGAAGAGGACGGGGGGTGTTGGCTTGTCATCTGACGCTATGCCCCCACGATCTGCGACTCCTAACACGGCAAGCGCCACTAGGGTTTGCATCCTTCATCATCACCCAGGCCCTAATGTTAAAAAGACATCGTCACCCCAAGACACCTTCATTGTGCACCCGCGAAGAGCGCGATCGCCTTACAATTGCATTCAACCGCCAAAATGGCGACGCCTTCATACCCGCTGACGCAGTTCACCCCAGCGCCGTCGTGCGGCATCGGCTCTACCCTGTGGGCAGTCACCAAGTCATGCTACCTCTACGCCGGAACCGACACCGTTCTGTTCAATCCGCCGTGGATGACCTGCACCGCCGCGCAGATGGGCGAGCCCCCCGAAAAGCACAACGGAGACTGCTACAGCGCCTGGCGGACCTCGGACGTGGGGCCGACGACAAGCCTTTTCAATACCTGCCCTGTGGGGTATTCGGCCGCCAGTACTGAGACTTTCTGGCCCTACTTCCGGACCACCACCAACCAAGTCGGCGGCGCGCCGAAAACCACAACTCTCGCGGCCAAGGACGTTCAGGCGTCAATCATCTATTGCTGTCCCTCTGCACCCGGATCCGGCCTCCACTTCGGGCTCGACCTCCCCGACGATTTCCGCGTCAACACCGTGCACGATGGCATCACCTACTCGGGCTACACATACGTCATGCCGCGATGCCGCGCAACCGCAACCGCGCTCTCAGGGCAAACGGTAACGCTGACACCATTCAGCGACACTATTGGCGGGGAGCGCCGTCGCCAAGAATCGACTCCGCTAATCACAGAGATTTGGGATGAGGCCAAAAAGGTGTATGCGGAGGCCGAGAGCTTCGTGCACACGGTCTTCGCCGACGGACATACCTGCTATGGAACATGCGACCAGTATTGGTCCAGTCAGTATACGAGCCCGGCTACCGCAACCGTGGGCTCGAAGACAGGGACCAGCCCGGCGCCCACGAGTGGAACCTGCCGCGTTGCCCAAAAGACGGGTTGGCGCAGGATGAGAGGCTTCATGTTGGCTGCTGCGGTGGCCGCGACTGTTCTGGTTTAGGCCCAAATGCATCAAATGCTGGGCAATTCTGTTGACGGTCAAGGTTCCCAGCTGAGACGATGTGGCGTCCAATAGAAGGCAAAAGAGCATGGAGGAATATTGAACCGCGGCGGTGAAGTGGCTTCAGGTAGGCTTCCTTTCGATCTTGCCTGACATTTCTCTCCCAGACCACACCGGATAGCGCACAGCTCCAACCTTCACCATCGTTTTGGACCCAAACTTAACGAGCAACCGCCACAAACGGTAACATGCTAGCGATGAGCGCCGTCACTTTCTTCATCACGCAAGCTCTGATTGGCTCTGCACTATGCCAGACAGATTATGCCGTCACCAACTCCACAGTCGCGGAAATGGTAGGGTGGGTGTCTCCCCACGATCGGAGGAGTTCCTGGGGCATCATCTGGAGTTGTCTTTCGATCTTTGCTCTATGTTCCTGGCGGTGTATCCACCTCAACTTCCCCACCCCGGAAGAGAGCCAGGGAGGGTGGCATCGCTTCTGGGGCGATACTATTCCGTATTAGCCGAAAAGGCTATTGCGCCGCAAGTGGTGGCGGAAGATTGCGTGGATGTTGACGATTTGCCTGGCCCCTGAGATAGGTGTTGCGGTGGCTGTTGCGCAGTGGTTGAAGGTCCGAGAAGAACTTTCGAGAGTCAATGCAAACTCCGAGTCTGCACGGAAATTCACCATGACGCAAGCGTTCTTCGCGAAGATGGGGGGTATTGTTGTGCGTGATGTACTGATGGAAGACGCCGGAGAAGACTCTGGTGCGCTGGGGGGCGCCTTTGGAAGACCGGATCAAGGCAATCAAACCGCCCGCGTGCCAGGCGATGTCGACAAAGAGCGCCCCAGGCGTGGAACCGAGAATGACATGGTTGCTTCATTAGGTGAGGAACCACGAATGATCCGAGGAACGGGCTGTATCAAGATTTGAACAATGGACACTAACAAGTATTGGTTTGGCAGAGATGCTGCAAAACCCTAATATCACCATATCAGTCCCCAACTTGGAAGCGGATATTCTCGACCGGAGCCACTCCGATCCCATCACGAAAGCTCTCGCCGTTGTTCAGTCTGTTGGGCTAGTTATCCAAAGCATTGCACGGGTTGCCTGCGGTTTATCAATCTCCCAACTTGAATTGGCCACGATGGCCTTCATCCTTTGCGCTGCGGTGATGTATGGGTTTTGGTGGAATAAGCCATTCAACGTCGAGCGCCGGAGTATTGTGGTTGGAACGTTGCATCAGGGGACTCACGAATACCCATCAGTTAAAGCGATATATCCTCTTCATCTCCGGGTCGGGGACACGAAGTTCGCTGACCTAATCGAATACCTTCTACCTGAAAGGGCGGAACACGGTTTCTGGCCCGGGGTGGCCTTTCATATCACTGGCAGTCTATTTTCAGCCGTACACGTCGCTGCATGGAATTGGACCTTTCGGTCCCCCCTTATTCAGCTTCTTTGGAGATGTTTTTCTTTGAGCGCGCTGGCTTCTACCCTCTCGCCTTTGTTCATCACGGTTTCTCTGGCATTCATACTCAATTTTCCCGTCACTGAGAAAGTGGAGGACCTCATGTATAGTGTGGGGAGTTATCTTGCTCTCCTCGGATTGATTATCTATTTTATCTCTCGATTGGGAATATTAGTTCTCACATTTTATTGCTTCTCTTCCATGCCCCAAAAGGTTTACGAGAGACTGGACTGGACTAGCTTCATCCCTTATTTTGCTTAATGGTTGTACCACGGTTGAGTGTTTGGATGTTGGTGTAGTAGATACTCTATCCTCTTACAATCGTGACGAATTCATGCTTCTTCCTATCTATCAGTTCTGCTCAAAGGCACCGGGGCGTATTCCTATCGGTCCAGTCCCCACCTCCGTCCCAGCTTCCTAGGTTTTCAGAGTTACGTACACCTTGGTGATTTCCTGGTCCGAGCCTCGAAACGCCTGTTTGATCCCCTCATCCTCGTCCGAAGAACAGTTGAAACTAGCCACCACCTCCGCTCTGTACGGATTAGGTGGGTGCGTCCACACATGATTGACCGCATCATGAAGGCACAATATTTGAATCCCCCGAAACCCCTCCTCCGCCGCCTTCCTCATCATATATTTCGCAAGCACCTTCATGAACCCCTTCCCCCCCTCGCCCGCTTTCGTGGCCGTCCCATTCCGAAACATTACCTGCCCCGGCCCAGTAGCCTCCCAGTCCCTTGCATCCCTCTTATCCCTCGCCTGCAACGCTCTATTTCTCACCCCCAACTGCGGCAGCAGCTCCAACAACTCTTTCACCTCCGCCGCATCAAACGGCTCAAAGCTATCATACGCCAGCGCCACAGACACCAAAGGGAAGTCCATCTGCTCCAGCAGCGTCTTCTCATCGGCGCTCTCGTCTTCCAAATCCCAGTATAGCTTTCCCTCTGTACCAGCTGACTCGGGCCGGGTGAAATTATACTGGGTGTCGAAGATGCCGAGGGACAGGCCCGAGTTGATTTGGTGGGACATCAGGTAGCGCGCAGACTTGAACATGGCGTAGCACATCTTTGTGCGGGAGGGGGGGTCCGTGAAGATGGCGGACCAGACGGGGGAGGCGAACAGGGAGGCGTGCATGATTAGAGCGTTGGCCCAGGGGGTGTGAGCGGGGAGGAGGGGGCGGATTTCGTAGCGGGGTGGGAGGGGGGAGGAGGGAGGGGGCATTTTGGTGTGGGGGTGAGGTACGTTAGGTGAGGTGAGGTGTGATGCGGTGAGATGGTTGGTGGTCGTCAGAGGAAAGGGGGACGGAGGATGAAGGAGTATTGGTGTCACAGCGGAGTTTGTTTGGTCGACTTATGCTGGAAACCTCGCTTTTGGTCATTGCTAAGGTATGATGGGGGGTTTGACGTCGGATAATCCTCTGCAGATGGATTCATCTCCACGTGCCGAATCCGCTGACATGCAGCTACAGTGCAACCTTACTACTTACTACCTGGGTACCTACTCTGCGGCACTCACTCTATCCCGAAATGCGAAGGTCTTGTGCGAGCGGATGTCATGCAGCCTAGCGGCAGCGGGAGCTGAGCCGCTTCAATACATGCGGGCACTCCCTATATCCTTCCTTCGCATCCACCGACCAGCATCAACTCCCAACCACTGTTCAAGATACAACACCAACTCAACGTTACGACGACACCTGCCTGCGACGTTACGGCGCAGGTCCCCACAAAAAGGCTACCAAGGCCGAGAAAGTTCCCGACTCAGTTCCCATTCTTCCACCGGACCACACCGCAGTCGGGGAACTTCCGCCACAGGATCGCGCCAAGCTCATGAGTTGGCCGGACCTCCATGATCGAGTGTGCGCAGTGGTCTGTGTGCGCCCACTGCGACAAGTACGAGTCAATCGTGTGGATGCCTCGCCTAGACATGGCCGTGAACACGCGGCGGTTCATCTCAGCGCAGTGGCGCTGGTGGTCTGCGATCCCACGAAAATCAGCTTCGTCTCTCTAGTTTGACCGTCTACGGTAAGGGGCCAGGGGAACTCACACTGCCACTCCACCAACACAAACTCATGCTCCCCCTTCTCGACCTCATCCCAACTCAACTCCTCCGTCCGATTCGGCTGCAGCCAAAACCGCCAGTCCGTATACTTCTTGAAGTTTTGCTCCGTCTCCTCATCGTAGCACTGCTCAGGCAACCAAGCACCATATAGCATCCCATACCGACACCCCTTGGCTCTCGCCTCAGCAGCGCTATGTCCACACGGGTCCTTCATGATGAACTCGGCTGAGGGGTCTTTGTACACGGCGGGGATGACGCCGTCAAAGGTGTACTGCGTGTGCTCGTCTCGCAGGAGGCAGGAGTTGGAATGGTCGCTGTGCATTTCATCAGGGGACATGCTACCGTGTGCGCCGAGGAAGGAAGAGGCGAGCCATTTTGCGAGGAGGACCACTAGGCCTGCGTGGAAGACTAGGAGGAGGAGGAGAAGGAAGGCTTTCAGGGTGGTCTGGTAGCGGCGCTGGGCGGTGGTGGAGCGGTGGTTGAGGACGAAGGTCTTTTCGTCTTGGGAGAGGAGGGAGTGTGCGGCGTCGTCGGCGCTGAGGGACTGCCGGTCGACGGGCGAGTATGAGGCTCGGCCTGCCATCTTTCGGGAGGAGTTGAGGGAGGGGAGTTGGCTGAGGAGCTTGGTGAAGGTTGAGGGAGACATGGGAGGGGTGTTGGGGGGATGGGGAGACTTGGTGATGAGGAGGTAGAATGAAAAGGGGGGCGTATTTAAGTTGGGTTATTAGGTAAGGAGGAGGGGCTATGAACAAGAGCTGATAAGGTGGATGATGGCTTACTCTGAAGGATTGGGCCAGCGGTTAGAGATGGAAGGCCGCGTCAACAAAAACCACAAAGGCATTGCATCGGCGCCTCACACATACTCCATCCTGCACAAGAACGGGGGTGTTGTTGTCCTAGAATGTAACACTCCGGGACAATTACTCCGTTCCTCGGACCACGAGACACGATTATCCAGCTATGATAGGCCAAAGCCTACTGCATTCTCTGCCGGTTGGGGTGGAGTATGGGCTTTTGCTGATATCGCCAACATCATTGGTTTGGTGTTGATGTGTGTGATGTGATCAGCGACTTGAAAGCAAACTCGGACCGAGAGGTGAGATGGTAGCAACCGTCAATACGATTCTTACACAGATACCTATGGATATACGCCGACTTAACCGCGTTGGGTTGATATGAGTGGTCAAATGCCACTTGTTTGGTCCCGGCATCACCAAACATGTTGAAAAGGGGTTGTCGCGCCGAATATTGTCGATCCTACAGTAACCTTCCCTGAACCCTGTTCACCTCCGCTTTTTTGCGCCTTAGAAACGGCTCCCGGAGGATGAAGGGTAACGGTGACGCAACTTGCTGCTCGTAGCAGCGGACTTCCCACAGGGTCCGAGTGTGAGGCACAGCATTTCGTGGGTAGCATTGATACGCAAGTACTGGACCCATAATGTCGATATCCACCTGGGCGAGCGCTTCACCGAGTTCTCTGAGTCGTCGCCAGAAGGGCTGGTATGTCGGGTCCAGTGGCAACAAAACAATTGGCCGAAGCCAAGTGAATCAACAAATACAACAACGGGTTGACCTCAACGGCCAGCTGAAACCGTTGGACATGCAGCCATGCAAGAGCTACTTGGTGGATCCTCCAGGAATGTAGGTCGTAAGCCTCGCTCTACTTCCGAGTTGCCCGGCTGTCCGTATCAGGAAGGTCGATATTTGGTGCTACGCAACCATCTCGCACCATAGTAAGCGTATGATCATCGCAAGGCCGTTGCATGGGAACCACCGGAATTTTTAGCCAAAGTACACCAAAAGGTACAATCAGGCAAAACGTATAGAAGACACCAAAGCGTCCGGGTTGTACTCACCTTGAAACCGCGACTCAAGCTTACCGTACCTATCAAGCCTTGCATCAATTACAATCACAACCTGATTTCCACGGCCCACCAACAACACACATCATGAAGACCTCATTCACCGCCATTTTTGGCGCATTCCTCATCGCCAACACTCTCGCAGCCCCTGTCTCTGGAAACGAGATCGAGTCCTTCGTCGGTATCAAGCGCGACGATACAGTTGAGTCTTTTGTCGGCATCAAACGTGATGACGTCGAGTCATTCGTTGGCATCAAGCGCGACGAGATCGAGCCTTTCGTCGGCATCAAGCGTGATGATGTTGAGCCCTTTGTCGGCATCAAGCGTCGTCATGGTGATGGCACGGTTGAGTCGTTCGTAGGCATCAAGCGTGACGATGTCGAGCCCTTCGTTGGGATCAAGCGTCGCGATGGCGATGTCGAGTCTTTTGTTGGCATCAAGCGCCGTCAGGAGGTTGAGCCTTTTGTTGGCATCTAAGCTGCTCGTTCAGCTGCTGACATGGAAGAAGCAGAAAGGTTGGCTTTCTCCTGCCATTTGAGACACAATATGCCGAAATGAATTGAAGACTGACAGCTTTGATGCATGCAGGTTTTAGTACCAGCGCCTTTTTCCTCAACTCGAGCTTTCATTCAACATGGAGGTCTAAAGTCCCCAGGCCAAGATTTGGTTTTCCGGAGGGAGGCGGGCGGGGCGGGCAATTGCGAGTAGCTTGGATGTTAAAGTGACCAACCACCCTGCATCCGAAGTTTGTCAGTAGATAGAATACCAAAGAGGCAGATAGGCTAAGGAAAGGGATGTGGAATTTTGCATCATCAAACATGCTACGTCCAGAATAAATCCCAGTCGTTACCGTGACGCTTGGCCATGATGCCCAGGTGCTGGGTGATCGTGCGACGTTCAACTTCCTTGGCCCGCCTGCGCCACAGAGAATCTGTCAAATAGGGCAAGTGCCTTCCACCCCAAGGTGCTGCAGGACTCGGTCGAGTCACACACGTGATGAGGGAATTTAGTCTCCTAGAATACACCGCTGTTGGGGCGGGGGATCGCCAAGCATCGTCTCCCCTTCGGCGCCCAACTATCACACAACGCATTAGTTCCTGCAATTCAATCATGCGCCTCATCAACACCCAAACGCTTGCGCTCGAGCAGTTTTACGGCGAGATACCGCCGTATGCCATCCTATCGCACCGATGGGAAGCCGAGGAGGTGACCCTCCAAGATTTTGCCGCACAAGTCTACTTGATTTCCAAGTGGGGCCTGCCGATGAAGGGCTTCAAGAAAATCCAGTATTGCATCGACCAGGCTAAGCGAGAGGGCATTGGCTACTGCTGGGTCGACACCTGCTGCATAGACAAATCCAGCAGCGCCGAGCTGACCGAGGCCATCAATTCCATGTATGCGTGGTATCGCAACTCGGCCGTCTGCTACATCTACATGGCCGATGTCCACCCCGCGGCCGTATCAGAAACTCAGCAGGCGTTTGGGGCACGATTCCGGTCGTCGCTGTGGTTCACAAGGGGCTGGACCTTGCAGGAGCTTTTGGCTCCACGGAAGAAGGTCTTCTACAACGCCAAGTGGGCCAAAATTCTAGAAATTCAGAAGTCAGCTGCGGGAGACGTGTTCAGAGACATCTATCTACCCCACGTCGTTAAGGAGGTAACAGGCATTTCAGAAGAAGCCATGCGAGATTTCTCCCCGACGTCGAGAGACTACTCTGTGGCACGTAAGATGTCATGGGCATCAAACCGAAAGACGACCCGTTCTGAGGACACGGCATATTGCTTGATGGGCATTTTCGACATAAATATGCCACTCCTATACGGGGAAGGGCCCAAGGCCTTTATGCGTCTTCAAGAAGAAATCATGAAGAAGACACACGATCATTCCATTTTCTGCTGGAGGGATTCGACAGCAACTGATTTTACTTTTCGAGGGCTTCTAGCCCGAACACCCGCAGAGTTTAGCGAGTCATACAACATCCAGCCCAGTCCCAACAAACTCATTCGCCCCGGTGAGGACATTTCACCCCTGTTATGGACAGGGGAAAATGGAAGCAACCTCAAGAAGGCATACGGCATGACAAATCAAGGGCTTCAAATCACCCTCCCGCTCTACCTCGGGTTAAACGATAGGGATGCAGAAGTCAACAACAGCGAATTTTACGTTCGTTTGGATTGCATATACATCGGTAACGGGGGAGCACATCGCCCTTGCTCCTTGCTTCTCACATACCTGGGCAATGGGAAGTGGGCGAGGGTCAATGTCGGTCGTCATCCAAAGTATGAGGTCGTTCCCGCGGGGCTCGGACTTCCGATACCAACAGAGGTATTTGTGCACGAAAACATCGAGATCCACGAGGCATACAGCAGTCCTCGGATTCGTGGTGTTCTCTTCGAGTCCCAGGCCATCATCCCCCCAGAACAGTTCCCCCAGATTGTACACGTGGATTCTAAAGGGATTTGGACAGGCAGGGGTGATATGTCGATTACCTTCGGAGAGAAGCCCCTTGATGTGGCGTCGATGACCCCCAACGACTTCCATATCGCTACAGTCACCTTTGAAAGTCGTTTTGGAGATGGTTTTGTTTATTTTACGGTTTGCTTGGAGTGGATGATAGATATATTTGGGCGTGCGAGGCATCTGGCTTTGAAAGCTCGATTCGTGGACACTGAGCCCCGTTTCAGTCCCTCCTTTGAAGTCAGTAAAAAGAAGGGGGAACACATCGCTTGTCTGCAACTTCCGGGTGTGGATCACAACGCGCGGTTATTTAAAGTTCAATATGTGAGTCTCGTGGAAGAAGCTGTTGTGTATAAGGATGAGGTCTATCACAGGACCACGTTTGTTATCTCTTCAAACTGAACCTTTCTTTTTCTCTCTTTTATCTACTTCTCTACTACTGGAGGCTGCGATCCATTGTAACTTCTAAGAATATTCACCTGCTCCTCAGACCCCTTGAAGGCTACAAATCATACAACCTGCAGGCCATGATATCTCCTCGATGAAAAATCGTGAGCCCAGAACTAGGCCGCCGAAGACACCGTATCTAGTTTGGGTTCCCTGCAAAGACCAGCGTACCTGACACCTGGCTGCAGGTCCGCCAAACGACTCCCCGCCGTTCCGGCAACACGAGTACCCTCGACCTCCTCATATTCCCCCTTGTCGCCCCAGAATATGGTGCTGCCCTGTCTCGGACCCCAATCATCCACCAGAGCGACCAGCGCTTGCACGTCCCCAAACGTCGAGGGCTGTGGCCCCTTCGGCTGCACTCTGATGAGGTACTCAGAGCAAAGTCCCAGAATAAGAAACAAAATCGCCACAGTAAGCAGCGGGAAAGTCGCCACGAACACGCGCGTGTTACAGGCAAAACCGTAGCTAAAGATCCAAGGGACGATAGCCTTGTACACAAAGACAAGACAGGTCGGCCAACTCCGGACGCCGTCCAGAAACACATTGGAGTCTGGACTCGACCCCGCCTTTGTCGCTCGTCGCCAGATCGCCTCGTCCCTGGCAAGCCCTGCGAGCACATCCGCCAGATGCAGCCCAAACAGCAAGATCGTCACGGCGGCGCACTGGATGAGCAGGCCGGCCCACTCGACTCGGAGATTGATGGGGTCGTCGTTGTAATGGGCCACGACCTGGCCGAATAGTTTCCAGACAAGCTCAAAGTCGATTGGATATGGGGTGTCTGTGGCGAGGAACTCGATGGATGCTCGGCCTTGGACCTTGGCGACGATGGCTATGGCGATGGTGAAGAGGCTTTGTAGGGTGAAGACGGCCCAGATCCAGTTTATGATGGTGCGGGTGGCGGGGGCTAGTATGCGCATTGGCGGCTGTTTGAGGGCAGGTTCGGACAAGACCAAGGTTTGGTTATCGTGGGTGGTTTGTCCTGACCCGGAGTCGTTGAGAGGTCCCTCGCTATTGGTGCCGTGGAGCAAAGCTTGACTGGCCCTTGCTGTGGCGAGGGGGTTGGAGTTCCAAGTCCCGACGGCGTGCTCGGTAGCGTCATGGACGAGACACCACGTGCAGATGATGGACTGCAACAGAAGGCCGATGCCAAGGCCCAAAAGTCCCCAGCCGTTGAAACTGATGCCATACCGATCCGGGCCGGGGTCGGCGTCGTAGTTCGGGACAATTTCCATTCCTTCAGGGGCATTCTTTGGGTATTCCAGCACAGCAATGACGGTGAGGGTGTATGTCGTCACAGTCGCCCCGCCATAGGCCAGCACCAGACCCAGACTGGATAGCACGTTGGCTGGCCATGCGTTCGGGCCATGCCTCTTGGAGAAGGTAAACAGCCGGAGGTTGGTATTGTGGCGAAGTCGTCCCTCCCGCCAGAGAGCCCAGCGGAGAGTAGTCGAGTGTATCGAGTCGAGGGAGATGGAGATACTTGCAATGGCGATTTGCAAAAGAAGCGGTATGATAATCATTGCTGCTCCCGAGACGCTATAGACACGTTGGTCAGGCACGTATGTTTCCTCTGGAGATAACCATCCGAGGCCCACGGGCCCGAGTTCGACGAGCCGATTGACCAGCCAGGGTGGGACTTGGACAGCTTCGGTGCTGAGGATGTGTATTGCCGTTGCAATGCAGGCTAAGGATGCACCCCAACTGAGGATCAGTCCAACAATGCAGCTATCCCGCGTCCAAAGCCCGCGGTCAAAAGAGGCGAGTGGCTCCGCCGCGGCCACTTCAGGTTCGTACTGGTCCTTTTCCGGTAGTACCAAAAGAGAGGTGCTGTACTCAGGGCCATGGTCCTGCCGAGCCCAGGGCGAGCCCGGTTTTCGTTTACTTTGTGCGGGATTCGGCGTTCTTGTCGCCATCTTGATGCTCAACTGCTTGGGACTGGCATGACTCGAAGGATGAAGACAGACAAAACAGCGGCAGAAAGGGAGAGGGGAGCATGCAGGCACACCAAACTTTAGTGATGTTTCTCCTGCCCAGCACGCTCCTTGCGCCAATCCACAGTCGGCTCGATATTGATGCCTCTCGTTTCTAGATACCGGGAGAAGCTAGATCATTCTCGAAAGAATTAGCCCGGATCCGAGTTGTCGACTATGACTGGGAATTTGAAGGGGCGCAGCAGGCACCCTGTGTAATCAGGGAGCCAATGGTTGCTGAGGAGTCATAACCTGCAAGCCACCGGAGGAGGAAGCGCTCCGAGATCCAATGCATGGGGCAGCTCGCTCGGTGAGCTCATGCTTGCTGCAAGCCACAGTTTTTGAGACGCCAGAGACGGCGAATCATGTCAAATCTTCCTCTCCTCATCGGTTAAGTCGATTCTGGTAGTCGTGGATAACTCATGTGCTTTTGGAAGGCAGCCTGAAGAGCAAAAATGAGCTTGCGTGGTTTCGAAGTACATCTTGGATTGACTCGGAAAAGGATAAAAAAGAGGCCAATTACCTTACTTCGCATGCCCAATCTCCCACGGCGACATAATCCAGGCCACTACCCATTCCACCAGCACGCAAGAATCACTTCCACTCAGACATTGTCGTACTGATCAGTTAGTCAGCATGTTCGCTCCATCTATTCTCTTGCCTCTTTTCGCTGTCACATCGGTCCTTGCGTCCGGCTCCTCAGATGATAGCGACCCGTCCATGTAAGTCCCTCTGTCCCAAAGTTGGCGGTCGGGGATGCGACATGGTATTCTAACCCTGATTGGTTGATGGAATCGCAGCCAGAAGGTGCTGAAATCACCGCCTCAATGCAACGCGATTGGGGTCTCGAGTACGGCGTGCCCGGGATGCAAGTGCCTGGATTGGTGCACTCACTGTCCGGGGCGCTGCCCCACGCAATTCGTCGCCAACACATTCGACATTTTCAGCGTCATCTTCGGCATTGATTTCCCGGCCAATATCAAGCTGTGCCCAGTCGGGAAATGCGAGCAGGGCTGTATCTGCAGAGAAGACATGGTCAAGCGACTGAGTACCGTTCTTCTCTACGACGGCAAATACAACCATGACGAGAAGGAGGAGCTGTGATGAAATGAGTCTGAGTGGGGATTTGGCGAGAAATGAGAGCGAGGAAAACTGATGGATAAAAGACGGCGAGCTGATTCACTGTAACGATCGTGTCAGTAGACGTTGAAGTAGAACAAGATTGAACGTCATGAATTGGCGGAATGTTCCTACCTGTAGCTCTCATCGTGGCGCCGAAACCGCCGACTGGACAGAAGTGTCATCAGAGCCTGAGTTGACAACTCGGATACCAAAGAGTATGGCCGCCACTGTGGTCTTGCAACGCTAAAATTGCAGTGCAGGTGTCTTGGCAGCACCTTCGGTGCCCAAAAAACTGCACTGAGTGCGGAAACCTTACGTCATGATCTGCAAGCCGTTTTCAAGACAAGTCAAACAGCAGAACATAGCTGTAACCATTTTTTGGTGTGCTCACCATACAAAAATGTTGTAGAAACATGTTCCACCGCATACCAGTCGGCTGAAACAGAAGGGTAAGGATGCGAACCGCCTTGATAGTTGTTCCGAATCGACCAATCAGGGGCTTCAACCTCTTCGGTACAATTTGTTCCTGGGCAACCCCACAATTTGTCAGCCACTCGGCCATACATCATCCCAGGTACTTGTTCGAAGAATTAGGATACTTTGCCTATATAATGGCACGGGGAACTTCCAATGGGTACTTCCCACAGTTCACCAGTTCGAAGACACATCTCCTGAGCAACCCACTATGACCAAAACACTCGCCGTCTTTGGGGCCACTGGCCGCCAAGGCAGCTCTGTTATCAGCAATGTGTTGGCCGATTCCGAGCTCTCCCAGCAGTTCAACCTTCGGGCCATCACGCGCGATGCCGGCTCAGACAAGATCAAGGGCCTGGAAGACAGGGGTGTCGAAATCGCCATTGGTGACGCCAGCGATCCCGCCTCCCTCAACACCGCCCTGAAGGGCGTCCACACCGCCTTCGTCATGACAGCCCCAGCCTTTGGCCCCGATGCTTTTGAAGTGCAGTTCAACAGTGTCAAGCACATTGCCGACGCCGCCGTCGCCCAGGGCGTCGAGTACATCGTCTTCAGCACCCTCCCCTCGGTCATCAACATCTCCGGCGGCAAGTACAAAGCCGTGACCCCATTCGATGCCAAGGCCAAGGGTGAGGAGTACATCCGTACCCTGCCCATCAAGAGCGCCTTCGTCAGCCTGGGGTACTTCATGGACAACTTCCAATCGCAGCCCTTCTTGGCCCCGCACCCAGCCCCTGACGGCACTTGGGTCATGACCCGCAACACGTCGGCTAAAGCTGTGCTGCCTTTCATCGACGCCCACGCAGACTCGGGCAAATACGTGACAGCCATCCTCGCGGAGCCTGACAAGTTCGAGGGCAAACGTTTGTGCGCCGCTGCGTCGCTACACACGATGGAAGAAGTCGTCTCGATCCTGTCCAAGACGACGGGGAAGAAGATTGTGCACAAGCAGATTTCCGAGGAGGAGATGCGCGCGACGCTCCCGGACTTTGCCGCCGATATTTTCATCGACGCGCTCAACTTTGGCGAGGAGTATGGATACTTTGGCCCTGGGACGGCCGAGCTAGTGGCGGAGGGGGCGAAGCTTGTTCGAGGAACGCTGACGACGTTTGAAGAGTATCAAGAGAAGCATCCACTTCAACTTGAGGATGCGTTGAAGGGAGGATGGCATCATGGTGGCAGCCAGTGAAGAGATAATGTTTTCTGTACCTGTACGAAGGCTCGGGCCAAAAGAAAGAGTCCCTCAACAAGTGCGGACGGTGCCTTCTTCTGACTGTCGAAGCAGCCCATGGTTTTTGTTGTCATAGACCTTCTCCAATACTGAAAATACCATTCTGGATTCTCCGACAGCCTGCCTCGAGGGAATCAAAGCCCTTCGCAATGCCGCCGAGGCCTGTAATGCAATAAGCCAGGCCTTGATGTTCCGGAACACATCCGTGTGAGGATTTCCGCGCCACTTTTCGCACGGAGAGGACGGACCGTTTCTGCTGCCGGGAGCCTTGGTAGGGTTAAGATTATGCGAGACGCATTTTCCAACCTGGACTTCCCGACGCAATGTGCTGCAGACCTAAAACGGTTGCTACCTTTTGTTCTGAGAGGTATGCAAAGCTCCGTTGGCTTTCGGGTTGAGTTTTACTTCCGTCACGGGTAGAGATCGTACTCGCAGGAGAGGTAGGTAGGTGGATAGGCAAAGCTGAGGTCCCCGTTGAAACATAGAAAATGGATGCTTCTGCTCGGGCCGAGCAAAAACCAATCGGTCAAACGCCACAGGCATGTCTCAGGCGTGACAGGTTACGTCAGCAGCGGGAAGAGCGCTAGGATGGAAGGAGCTTGGGCCTAACGGACCATCCCCGCCACGCCCGAAACAACACCGAACGCGACTTCCATCAGCGCCCTCGCCGCACCTCAAGTCCAATCCATCGCCAGTGCAATCTGACCGCTTCACTTCGCTCGTCGAAAATGGCCGCGATAGTCGATCGCCTAACAGCTACCGTGGCATCGCGCCCGGTCCTGACCTCCCTTTGTGCGACCGCCATTTTGGGCATTGCATGGTCAGTTGGCTGCAATCGTTCCCGTTGCTCGTGCACGTGAGCTGACCCGTCGCTCCAGGACCGTCAATGACTTTTTTGCCTGGAAGGCCTTTGGCACCGGCGGCACGCCGCCCACATGGTCGTGAGTTCTCATGTCGCCCCTTCATCCATGCCTATCGGTCCCTAGGTAGCTAACCGTCCATTAGCGGCTACCT